>OGCN01000268.1_pt1 | contig 91168 bp, 68 predicted proteins | sample 1570181 | NCBI WGS metagenome assembly OGCN01 (sample SAMEA4370584, study PRJEB24528) | human gut metagenome | reverse complement strand
GTTCGCTCTCCCGAATAGGTTGCAAAGCTGAAAAACAAGGAACCTTACAAAAGAAGTAGTAATGCTCCTGATTTTTATCAGGAGCATTTTCTTGTAAAGATAGGTGGAATTACTATGGATGACTTATTGCAAAAATACAATGATTACATCCGATTAAAAAACTGCAGAGCAGAATATCTGCTACTGAACGGAATGATTATTGATTTTACATACAAAGAAGAAAATTTCATACACCTGCTTGGATTGCACAAATTAACTGATATACAGCTCATCCAGTTATTTAACGATAAAAGCAACAAAAAAGTACAGACCAAATACATCATAAGTCGTATAAAAAAGGGCAATTTTACTGATGCAATGGTCAAAGCAAGTGTATTTTATCCGGATATAGAATCAAGGTATGAAAGCTTTTCTTATGAAAACCTGACCACATTAACCTATACCGATGCGGTAATAAATTTCAATCCGACAATTTTCAAATCAAAAATCAAAAGTGATTATCTCCTATTTGAAGAAAGAACAAATGGAGAATACAATCATCTTGGAATTGCAGAAGATAGCATTACTACGAATCGATACATAGAAACATTTTTTCATCAAACGACAGATATGTATATAAAGGGACAAACAGTAGTTAAGGTAAAAAATTCACGCTTTACACTCCTGACCATCAAATAATCGTGACCGATTCATTTTAAAGAAACTCTGTATGCGATTATTAGCGAGTAACCATGATGAACTCTTGGTTATCAAGCAATAAAAATGCAACAGAGCCTGTCTTTTTGTGAGAAAAGATCAAGGAAAACGGGCACGATCGCAAAGGTCGGGGCGCAGAGTGGGAGGTGAGCATGACAGACCACTGCATCCTAAAACTGTAGCCAAGAAAGTAACGGCTGCATTGGGATGTGGGTCTGGGGAACGGTTCGGCTCAGATCCTCCAGTCAAAAGGAAAGCTCCCTTGTGGCAGCTTCCTTTGGCTTTTTGGTCGTATGCTTCTATATTTGAATAGTAGCAATCGACTTCTCGCACCTTTTTACTTGTCGGTGTAAAGTTTTCCACTTTTGATATGTACGTATTTCCTCTAGCTCTTCAATCTTTTTTTCTCACCTTTTTCATCCTCAAACTTGATAATATTTTCCGTACCTTGTAAAAGACCCTCTTCCATAAGTTTGAAGATTATTTACCAACTGATTGCATCTAAACGTTGGAGATATTTTTCTCCCAAATCAGGTTCAATCATTTTTATATAGTATGCTTTTCCATACATGTATTCTTTGAAGTTCACTTTTTTATGTGTTTTGCAATTTTTTAGGTGAGATGCAACACCATATTTTTCACAATAAAACAATTCTTGATTGAACTTTCGTTTGTAATATTTGGGGATTTTGACAGTGTCAGTTACAATCAGTCCAGTAATCATTTTGCGGTATGGATTTTTCATTAAATGTGTTTTATTGCTGTTTATTTCAAATCCATTGGTGCTAATAATTTCGGATATCAATGGAATAAGGAAGTCAAGTTCATGTGAAGAAGAAAAAATTAAGTCATCGGCATATCGGGTGTATGTAATTTCTTTGGTTGATATTGCGTTCAAAATTTGCTGGTCAATTGGGCTGAAAATGATATTTGCAAGAGTGGGACTGGTAGGAGCTCCTTGCGGGAGTATAGCGTTATGTGTGCATAATTGAGCTAATGCTTGAGCAACATCAGATGTGTATCCGACGCAATGAAAGACTTCAAATACTTGGTTAATATTAATTGAGGGAAAAAAATTATGGATATCCATACACAGTACTTGGGTTTTGTTAACATGCATCTCGGCGTTTGTTTTTATGGAACGTTGTTGAACAAAACCATGACAACATTGATTAGTGGGGAGCTTATTTAGTATTTCATCTAAAATCCAACGCTGTCGCAGTTTTAATGGTTTACTAGGAGCCAAAATCATTCTTGATTTACCCTTGGTATAGATCTCGAATTCATGGTAACAATCAAGTTTTAGGGTATCGAGCATTAATATTTGATTAAGGTGTTTCTTGTCAAATATTACAGGTAAATTTTGGGAGATTAATGAAGTAGCATAAGAACAGCATCTATCAATGTACGAAGTACTGTAACCCTGTTCGAACATATTAATTTTTAATCTGTTGATATAATTATTTTCCATGTCAACCTCACATTAGAAAGGGACAACTACTTGAAATGAGAACTTGCAAATCTTTGATTTGCAAGCCACTTTGCGTATGCTTTTTGCGCAAAGTGGCTTTGTAAATTAAAGAGTTAGTTACGTTTTGCAAGGAGGCGAATGCACCTCAATCTAGTTATCCCTATTTATATATTATCAAATTCTTTTGGAATATACAAGAAATCCCAATTAAATCTAATTGTTTTTGGAGAAAATAAATCCTTATTTGAAAAACTCCAATCATTCCATAATTCAGTTATACCATTGATTGCCTTTTCGGTTAAATATAATTTGTCATTGTCTATCTTATAATATTCTTTCTCATATAGGTTTCGTAATATGTCTGAAATTAAAGAAATATTTAACCCAATTTCATATTGCAACTGTTCCAAATTGATTTCGTGATATTTATTTATATAGCTTAATACTATTTCTTCATATGGTTTCATTTTTAACCGCTTTCTGCAAATATGCATTTATTTCATTATTGCTTTTTCTTGTTTTAAGATTGTTAATGGAGGGCCTAACTTGTGAACGCCGTTCGAATAAAGGAGTATGTATATCGGAGTATTCCCAAAAGTTGCATAGCGTATTATTAGGTGTATTGTAATAAAAACTTATTGTTAATTTGCATTTGTCAAAGCCCATATCATAACTTTTCGTAGATGTTTTTGCTTGATAAGAATCAATTAATTTTTCATATTTTTTTATGACCTCAATTACATGTTTATATTCTTTAGAATCAAAAATAACATCTCCTTTTAGTAGTTTTTGGGGTAGTTCCATATAGATAGGCTTAACCTGAATATTCAATTTTTTAAAGTATTTAGTGATATTGGAACTAGCACTTTTGTTTACATAGAGTCCAGCAAAAAATAACTGGAACTGGGAAGTATTAATACTATTTTTTTTGAAATAGTCAAGAATACTATTAATGGAAGCAAGAATAGTTTTTCCACTACCTATCAAATCATCTATAAATATTACCGCTTGTTTGTCTTTAAAAATTTTAGAAGATATAAGTTCTTCAGAACACACGATTTGACTGTTGTTAATTCCCCTGCATATATTTACGGTATTTAAGTAAGAACGAATTTCGTCTCCCCCGCTTTTTATTCCTTGAGGGGATGGAATGGTTATAAAAACAGTATCTTTAAAAGCAATGCCCATATCATGAAGCTTTTTAGAAATTTCTTCTGATAAGATTGATATTCTATGTGAGTATTCACGACGAGTGAGATATGTGTAGTGCCCCAATAAATTTAAAAATATGTTTATGTCTTCATAAGGGAAAGATTGTAACCATTCATTTACCTGTGAAGAAAAAATATCTGAACCGATGTAGGAATCATGTTCTTTATCATTTGAATATGCGTCTTTTTCTAAAGATAAATATCTTTCTGGATTTATACAATTGTTATGATAAAAATCTTCAATAGCTTCGTCTATGCTTTTGTAATGCTTCATCTCAATCTCCTTTAATTTTTGTGTAATCCTTTCATATCACCATATTTCATTTTTAAACTTTCGATATCTTGAATAACACCCAATAAGCAAGATTGGTTAGTATCGTTTTCCAAGGTAGTAATTTCGGATTGCAGATTCGTTTAGTCCACACTCATCTGCCAATTCCTTTTGCGTCATTTCTGCTGCAATTCTGAAATGTCTAATTAAAAAGTCTACACGGCTGGTGAAATTTTCGTCTATTTTAATTACTCCTTGTAAGTGTAATGTGTGTTGTAGTATGCACAAAAACATGAGATACAAATCATGCATTTACATAAATTATAACATCAACAGTACAAAAGTGAAATGTTTTTTGCTAAAAAGTATGGCGCAAATTGTTCTGTAGAAAAATATGAGCAGACCAGATCCTTGAAAGTTTTAAGATTAAAAAACTTTACAAGCATACCTTATATTTCATTCTTTTACTATCTGGTGAGTTTAGTTGGGTACAGTAATACATTGATCAATCATACGTCTCTCTTTTATAAATTAATTCTCTCATCCAGTACATACCTTTTCTTTCCAGTCATGGAATCTCTTTTCTGACAACTTCTTCATGCGACAGGCTATGTTTTCTTTTTATTTTTCTTACAAGTTTGTCCTTTTTTTCTATTTGTATTTTCTTATTTCTCTGTTTCTACTGATACGTTGTCAGATTGGTTCCGTTTCTTGTTGTTATGCACAGATGTGTTATTTCTTACTATGATCCCAAACCAGTTGTTTGATATATATATCGAATGCATTCATGGATTTCATTTCTCTTTCCTTCTATCTCAGATGACGCACTGCATTTTTGTAACAACTGTCTTACTTCGTCTAGATTTTTACTATTGATCGCTTCACAGATCAGCTCTTTTGTATCTTTCTAATTATCCAGCAGATGCAAGGTTGCTTTATTGACATATTTTTTTTAATGAAATTTATCCAGCACAAATTTCAAAATGCAGAATGTTTCCGGTAAGCAGAAAATACTTTTCAGTATTTATTTTTCCGAAAGTAACTTTATGCTAATAAGTATTTCTTTAATATATAGTGCTTTGCATTTTATGGTTGCTGTAAATCAGTTTGTGCAGTATATATATTTTGCATTTTTACTCTGTGCACGCCGCTGCACATTGATAATTTGTTGCGAGTAACATAACATTAGTTGATAGAAGTAAGTTTGATATGTCGAAATTTGTCGAATGAAAATGGTTCTTTTATAATTGAATATTGATAGTTAGAGAGATATGATTTCCTTATCAATTTATGAAAGGGAGATCTACAGATGCCGATTTTCTAGTTAGAGACCTAAAAATAAATTTCGCATATAATTTTTGAGTGTGTTTATGTTTTTTGATATTTGCATTGCCATTATTAGTTATATCTATCTTTATTGTGATAATTGCAGAAAAAGGAGATATCAATATTGAACAATTAGATGTTTGGGTATTATACGTTATGATTGTTTCTCTTATTTATTTTACTATTTCTAATAGGGATGAGGAGATATGGCATAATAAGAGTATGCATGGCAGGGAGTTACAGAAGATAGGGCAAAGGCCCTGTCGTAGGAGCATGAGTAGCACACAACTATGGATAAGGAGCACGAAGAAATTTAGGATCTGGTAGAGCCAGGTGACCCTGACAGATATGAGTGATTAGTTATTATAGGTGAAATTGGGAAATAAGAAGGTCTTTAAAAAGAGAAAATAAAGACGCTTTATTTCTTGTACCTAAAATCTATCTAGAAGGGATTCCATGAAGTCGCTCCCTGCCTAGAAAACTCCATTTTGTAGATATATGTAACTTATTAACTGCTCGATAAAGTCAGTAAAATCAAGGATTTTGTTGAACATGTACTAAAAAGAATAGGGAGGAAAATGATATTATGAATAATGTTTTGCAAATTGATACGCAAATATTAAATACAGACAAAATAATATGTAGACATATAAATAATTTGTGTAATTCGACAAGGGGTGAAATATCACAAGATATTTTATCTCAATTAAGACATTTTGTTGAACATATTTTGTTGAAAATATATGCTAATGGTAATGATATTGAAGATACACAGGATAATGTTAAACAGGCTGTTAAATATGCAAAAAATCAAGAATGGTTGAGATATTTGTCTCGTTTTCATCATTTTTTGCAGGTATCTGTATCCCATAGGTCTTTAGAGGAAGAAAATTCAGAGCGTTTAATGTTGAAATATTACGAATATCTTCTTAGGATAAAAACAATGTTACATGATAAGTATTCTCTTGATGTTTTGTATAACTTAGAGCAATTTCCAATTGAAACAGATGAGAGTTTAAATGAGTATTATCTGAAAATTGTTCAAAAGGTTGATGAATATAAAAAATCATCAAAAAAAATGTATAAATATGATCGTTTTTACATTCAAAATATAAAACCATTTTTTTGTAATAATAAAATATATTATGAAGTAGCATTTATTCCGGCAAATGATAAGGCAAGTAAAACAGATAGAATAATTGCATTTACAGATAGGGAAATAACAGACTTTTATGCGGTAAAGTTAGCAATAGAAGATGATTATATAGAAATATTTGATAAATGTATGCCTATAAGAATTATTTTGGATTGGGAAGTAAGTATTCGACCATGTGAATTTAAAAATTTTAGTAAGATAATTAATAATCAGACCAAACCCATTGGAAAAGCAGAGGAGAGGGAACTAGTTAAGTATTTGACCGAGTCGGGAAGAAGCTTAGCAGAGATAGTTGTTTATTCAGATGAAAAATATAATGAAATCCGCAATCGAATTGTTCCAAATAGAGAGGGGTATCATTTTTTTGATTTATTGGATTTCTGTAGACAACTCATTAAAAATCAAGGTGCAGGTTACAATGTTTTAAGATATTTGTTACATCATATGAATAATAGAGTTATTAAAGAACAATATCATGAGAGTTATAAAAAAAATTACAACACTGGAAGATGGGAATATTTGGGCGCTAATAATTGGCTCTCAAATTTATATTTAGCAAATGAGTGTTTACCTTTTGATACAATGCCGTTCTGTTCTGGATTGAGAAAACATGTACCAAATATATCAGATTTGTTAATAGCATTGGATACAGCTGGACGTGAACATGAATTTATGGCTAGAGTTATAAAAAATAATACTGAACAGAAAGGGATGCTGTATACCCCATTAGAACAGAATGGAGAAAAGTATAAACTTGGTAATTTTGAAGATGTTGAAACTTTGAAAAATATATATAATAAGAAGTTACCGCAAACTCAGAAACAGCAAGCACGTAAATTGATTATAGATAAAGGCTATATATTTATTGAGGCATACAGGGATGATACAATATCTATAATTACAACGATTAAGAGATTAGCTCAAAGCGGTGTGAGTAATTATTCCAATACTGTAAAACATTGGATTGAAAATAGTGATTATAATATATCGGAAGAGAAGAAAAAAGCATTGGAGACAATGTTTGTTAAATCGCATGTATCGGTAATATATGGGGCAGCAGGAACAGGGAAGACTACATTTATTAATTACATTTCCAATTTTTTTAAAGAGTATTCGAAATTGTATTTGGCATATACGAATCCAGCAGTGAACAATTTGAAGAGAAAGGTCGCTGCAACCTCAGATTGCGAATTTATGACAATTTCAAAGTTTAACAATAGATATAATAATGACATAAAGAGAAAGTATGATATTATATTTATTGATGAGTGTAGTACGGTTAGCAATAAGGAAATGAAGGAGTTTTTGGAACTTGCTGATTATAAATTACTTGTATTAGTTGGAGATACTTACCAAATAGAATCAATAGAATTTGGAAATTGGTTTGATACAATACGTGGATTTCTTCCAGAGTCTGCAATATGTGAATTAGTAAAACCATATAGAAGTAATAGCAAGCAGTTACAAGCTTTGTGGGATAATGTCCGCAAAATGGAGGATGATATATTGGATCGACTACAAGCAGGAGGTTATTCAGTAAATCTTGATCCGTCAATTTTAACTCCAGCATCAGAGAACGAGATTATCTTATGTTTAAATTATGGAGGACTGTATGGAATAAACAATATAAATCATTTTATGCAAGAAAACAATAATGGCAAGGAGATAAGGAGAGGAATACAGAGATATAAAGTTGGTGATCCAATTTTGTTCAATGATTTGGCGGATTCATTTTTTACAAAGAATAAAGAACAAGTTCCAATTATTCATAATAATATGAAAGGCAGAATAGAAGATTTTAGACTTTTGGAAGCTGGTAAAGTAACGGAACGAATTCAATTTGATATAGAGATTGACAAGCCATTGATGAATTTAGATGACAAAGATTTAGATTTTCAAGTTATAGGTGTATCAGAAAAGGGAAATTCTATTATAAGATTTGACGTTTATAAAAATAAAAGTACAGATGAAGATGATGACAGTGTATCTAAGAATATGGTACCATTTCAAATAGCATATGCGGTATCTATTCACAAAGCACAAGGTTTAGAGTATAATTCAGTAAAAATCATTATAACAGATGATATTGATGAACTGATAACACATAGTATCTTTTATACTGCCATAACAAGGGCAAGAGAAAAATTGAAAATTTATTGGACACAATCTGTTGAAAAGAAGGTTTTGGATAGAATAAAACCTAAAAATAATCATCAGGATATTTCTTTGCTGAAACAAGAGATGTTAAGAAAATAATCAGTAATCACTTTCTAGATGATGGAAAGAGTTGCAGTAATCAGAAGACTTGGAATGTTGTAGATCTGATCATAAAAAATTACAACCAGGGATTCCGATTTCAGTAACAAATTACAAAATATCCTTGATGAACACTGGTGCTGTAACATAAACAGTACAACCCCAAAAGGCTATGTTGCATTCCCCTGATTAGTGATATAATAAATGCATTGGACTAAAATAGAGAACGGAGGCTATCCATGCAGGAAGAAAAAATATCACTCATCCGAAGCGGCTTAGAAACAGCATACATTAACGGAAATGTTGCATCAGAGTTATCCTATAAGCCGAATTTTGTTTCAAATAATTACAATGAAGGTAAGAAAGTTCTTTCTGTAATCGAGGATGAACTTTTGAAATGTGACAAGTTTCAAATAAGTGTGGCGTTTATTACACTTGGTGGAGTAACGCCACTTTTGCAAACATTAAAAGAGTTAGAAAAAAAGGGGATTCCGGGAGAAATTCTGACTTCTGATTATCTTGATTTTAGCGAACCTTTAGCATTGAAAAAGTTACATTCATTAAGTAATGTTAAGATAAAAATGTATGATACAAAAGCGGCAAATAACGGTTTTCATACAAAAGGCTATATTTTCAAAGAAAAAGAAATATACCGCATTATTATTGGAAGTTCCAATATGACAAGTGCCGCACTCACAACAAATCGTGAATGGAATACAAAGTTAGTTTCGACATTTCAGGGAGAAATGGCAGAAGATATTTTACAAGAATTTGATGAGCTTTGGAATTCGAAATATGCATATGAGTATGATACATTTTATGAAGAATACAAACAAAGATATGATATTATCAAAACGCAAAAAGGATAGCACAAGAGGAAAATGTCACTTCATTAGAGCGGTATAGATTAAAACCAAATAGCATGCAGGTTCGTTTTATCGCAAATCTTCGAAAAATTTTGCAGCATAATGAACAAAGGGCATTGTTGATCAGTGCAACAGGTACCGGTAAAACATATGCATCTGCTTTCGCTATGCGCGAACTCGGATTTAAACGGGTGTTATTTCTCGTTCATAGAGCAACACTCGCAACGCAGGCGAAAAATTCTTATCAAAGAGTTTTTGGTAATGCTGTGTCTATGGGATTAGTGGGGGCAGGTTATCATCAATATGGCAAAGATTATGTATTCGCGACTGTTGAGACATTGAATAAAGATGCACATTTGCAAAAATATAAACCGGATGAATTTGATTGTATTATTTTAGATGAAGCTCATCACAGTTCTGCCAATACCTATCAAAAAGTAATGCAATATTTTAGACCACGTTTGTTTTTAGGTATGACGGCAACACCGGATAAGCGAACGGACAATGATGCAAACGATAATATATATGAAATATTTCATCACCAGATTGCTTATGAAATTCGTCTGCAACAGGCGATGGAAGAGGATCTGTTATGTCCGTTTCATTATTTTGGAATTACAGATTTATCGGTTGTGCAGGATACGAAAGCAAAGAATATTTCGGAAGAAGAGTTTAATAAACTTATATGTGATGAGCGTGTGAAACACATTATTGAGCAGTCAGAGTATTACGGATATAGTGGCGATCGCGTGAAAGGATTGATTTTTTGCAGTCGTAAACAGGAATGCAAAGAATTATCGAAGAAATTTAATGATCTGGGATATCGTACAGTAGCACTTAGTGGTGAAGATTCAGAAAAAGTAAGACAAAATGCATTTGAGCGATTAGCAATGGAGGAAGGTGAACAGACGGATAAAACAAAACCGTTAGATTATATTTTCTCAGTTGATATATTAAACGAGGGTGTTGATATTGTTGAAGTAAATCAGGTTATTATGTTGAGACCAACACAATCACCGATTGTTTTTATTCAACAGTTAGGAAGAGGATTACGTAAAGCAAATGGCAAAGAATATGTTGTAATCCTTGATTTTATTGGTAATTATAATAATAACTTTATGATTCCGGTAGCATTATCAGGAGATCGTTCTTATAATGCTGATACGATTCGTAAATATGTGATCAGCGGAAATCGAACCATTCCGGGGGCTTCGACAATTCATTTTGATGAAGTAGCAAAGAATAAAATATTTCATTCGATTGATCGCATTAGAGGGATAAAGTCAATTATTCGTGAAAGTTATATTTCGCTTAAAAACAGACTTGGGAGAACCCCACGTCTATATGATTTTTATAGTAACAATGAGGTGGATCCATTGGTTATTATCAGGGAATATAAAACATATTATGGATTTTTAGAAAGTATGGAGAAAGCGAATTATTGTTGCACATTGACAGAACAAGAGAAGTTGATCCTTGAATATTTATCGAAAACAATATTAAGCGGAGTGCGTCCTGAAGAACTCGAAATCCTTCAACTGTTATTACATCAAAATGCAATTTCTATAGAAACTTTTCAAAAACTATATCAGGAAAAGTATCGTAAAAATATTATGGAGGATCAGGTTAATTGTGCACTAGAAGTATTACAGGGAAAGTTTGTAAGTAATGAGAAGGAGTATCAAAAATATGAAACTATAGATATGATATCGTGTGATCAAACAAGCCGGATTACCAGAGTGTCTAAGTATGGGGAACTACTTAGAAATGTTGAATTTAGAAGTCAGGTGGAAGATATTATCAAAGTAGGGTTGGCACGTTATCATGATAAATTTATGAATACAAATGAAGTTGTTTCACCATTTGTATTGTATGAAAAATATTCGAGAAGAGATGTAAGTTTGTTGATGAATTGCGGAAAAGATTTGTCATCCGTTATGTTTGGAATGAAGCGTATTCAAGAAGACGTTTTTATCTTTGTTACATATCATAAAGAGAAGGCAGAAGATGAACGCAATTATGTAGACGGTAAACCGGATTATGCGGATGTATTTGAAGATAATATGATTTTTAAATGGGATTCCAAAATCGGAATGGGTATGGAAAGTACTTATATGAAAGATGTCATAACAGCACCAAGAAAACATTTATTTGTAAAGAAAAGTGATGCAGAATCAAATTTTTATTATATGGGAACATTTGATATTATAGATGTAAAAGAAGCTCGTAAGGAAGATAATAAAGGAAAATTAAAACCAATCAGTAAGGTGGTTGCCAAGATGCATCATCCGGTAAGGGATGATTTACTATGTTATTTGCAAAGTAATATCGAATAGAATCATACAGAGGACAAAAGGCGGGTAGCAATGAAGCGATTTTGGGTATTCGTTAAGACCGAAATATTTTCCTTTCCCATATATAAATGTATCAGATAATAGAGCATTATTATAAGATAAAAGAAATGAATTGAGAATACACTACAAGGAGTATACGAAATGAAAACAATAAAGGTAGTTGCAGCAGTGATCCAAAGACAAAAGAATGATAAAAAAGAAATATTTGTAACCCAGAGAGGATATGGAGAATTTGCAGGTGGCTGGGAATTTCCGGGTGGCAAGATAGAGGAAGGAGAGACACCACAAGAAGCATTGATCAGAGAAATCAAAGAAGAATTGGATGCAGATATTCTGGTTGGAGATCTGATTGATGTAGTAGAATATGATTATCCCAATTTTCATTTATCAATGAATTGTTATTGGTGTGAATTGAAATCAGAGCATGTAGAGCTAAAAGAGCATGAGGATGCTAAATGGCTTGTAAGGGAAGAACTTACTACCGTTGATTGGCTACCGGCAGATATCACATTGATAAAGAAGATAGAACAAAGCAGCATTTGATAGGATCCGGAGAATGATAAGATGTAGATATGTTTCTGGTTTTCTCCATCTTTTCTTAAAAACAAAAAGATGGTAACATCGACTAAAATAACTTCACATCCTATTTTCAAAACTCAGAAAGGCATTTGTTTGAATCATCCGGCACAGGAACTTCTTTCAAAAGTACATGCCGATAAAAGAATCAGAATATTTGAATATCAAATCTCGTATACAGAGTTATGATCTGATTCTTGTAACCGGTTCAGGAAAACAAGCTACCCCGATTTATCAGAAACCTGAATATTTCACAGACAAAACATGAAGTATTCAGGTTTCTTAAATTTTTGGGATTTTTGCATTATAAAGCGTTACATTTGACACATTTTAGTGTATGGTAGATAAATACGATTATTATGTTTTATAGTGCATAACAAAAGGGACAAAGAAAAGTTGACAATATATTATTCAAAACTGATATAAAAGTATCACAAAAATATCCCCTACACTCCGGTAATTCATTCCGGCTGATAAAAAATGATGGAAGGAAAAGGTATCTTTATAAGAAACTGTTAGATAGATGGGGGAATAGTCCGTTATAAGATACCGGGTAGAAAAATGAAGAAACATGTAAAACGCTTAGAAGCCATTATGCTTGGAATAACGATGCTTTTTTCCATGCCATTTTCCGGTACGGCAATGGCAGCAGGCAAGACAAGTGCGAACCAAATGACAGGCAAGACACATACTGCTCAGACAACAGCAGTTGAAGATGCAGAATCACCAAAAACAACATTTCCGGTTCATGTGATCCATAAGACAGGAAATGATAAGGAAAATTTTGTTATTGTGATCATGGGGGACGGATATACGGCACAACAGCAGGATCAATTTGTGAAAGATGCGACTCAAAAGGCACAGGGAATGCTGACATGGTCGCCTTATAAAGAATATTCTGATCGTATCAATATTTATGCAATACAGACCATTTCAAACGAAACCGGGATAAGCGAATATGGCGGAAAGAGTGTAGATACATATTTTCACCTTCGGCTATTTGGAAAAGCGATTGGATTTTCCAATGGTGGTGATCAAAAAGCGAAAGATTTGAGGGAGGAAATGGAAAAAAAGTATTTAGACGCAGGAGCCAGTGTTGGAACAATTCATATACTTTCCAATACAAATGGCGATTTTGGAGCATCAATCAATTCACTTTTTTCATTTTCAACGAATTCAGAAGATAACAGCAGTGGTACTGCTATGACTCATGAGGTTTCTCACAGTATTGGCGGTCTGGGAGATGAGTATGAGCGATATACCAATAAACCAAATACTTCTGCCACTTCTGACGCAGATAGTATTAAGTGGAGTAAATTGCTGGGCTTTCGGGGAATTGGGATCACAATAGCCGGAACCGAGACAGCGTTTGCACCAAGTCGTGAATGTATGATGAGATGGGCAGGACAGCCTTTTTGCGAAGTATGTAAAATGGAGCTGGCAAGAAAATTAAATAATACGGACTATGTCAGTTGTCCTCAGAAGTTATATGTAGCTGATCCGGAGATTTCAACCCCGCATAGTCGAACCGGTACACTGGATCGTGATAGCGAAAAATACAGGATCAGTGAGAAAAACATTACAAAAGCAAATGAAAAAGATTTGGAATTTCGTACTGTTGTGCAAAATATGGTCAATCAGGAACAACATCTGAAAATGAGCTTTAGTATTAAAGATGCAAATGGTATTACAATCAAATATCATGAAGAAAAAGAATTTACAATACCGGCACTTAGTAATTGGTATGATCCGGATGCAGCGAGAGAGTCTCTTTCCGTGGTTTTTAGCAATGTCTCAGGCTTGGTCAAAGGTGATATATTAGAGGGAAAAGTGATTGATACTGATACAGGAAAAGTGTTGGCCACAGATAAAACAGCCGGGCAGACCTGGAATACAGTCAATATCCATTATCAGTTGAAGAATGCAGACGGAACAAGCAGTGTGATCCCGGATGCAGCAACAGCTATGGTATATGTACCTGCAAATACAACATATGTTTTAAGAAAACCGGATTTGTCGGATTATACTTATGTGGGAAATAGTGTGAATCAAGACCGGATCACTGTGACAGAAGCAGAAACAGATGTTACATATTATTATCAGAAAAAGAAAGATTCACAGGTAACACCAGGCGAGAATCCGACTGTGTCCCCAACAATTGCACCAAGTGCTAGTACAGTACCGACTACATCACCAACGGTTACACCGGGAGAGACAGTTCCGATTACATCACCAATAATCACACCGGGAGAGACAGCACCGCCTGCATCCCCAACAGTCACACCGGGAGAGACAGCACCGCCTGTATCACCAACGGTTACACCGGGAGAGACAGCACCGCCTGCATCCCCAACGGCTACACCGGGAGAGACAGTTCCGACTGTATCACCAACGGTTACACCGGGAGAGACAGTTCCGACTGCATCACCAAAAGCCACAGAGCAATCTAAGGATGGACAGAGTATAACAATATTGGAAAATAAGAATACGTCACAAAAGAAAGCAGAAATCCTTGTTGTAATAAAGCCTTCTTTTGCAAAAAAATATGCTAAGAATAATTATAGCTTTGTAAAGAGAGCGATTGAAAAAGTAGAAAAGGAAACTGCGAAGCAGAGAAGGAAGGTTGTTATAAAAGTTAGATTTAAGATGCAAAACAGAAAGAATCTGAGATGCAGATTAGATCGCGCAACATTGCATTATTTGACAGATAAAAAGATCCGGGAACTACAATGGGACAATGGAAATATGCGCCTCACACTGGATTTAAAGGCTTTGAGAACGATTAGAAAACAGACCGCAAAAGAGGTGTCCTTGACCCTTAAAAAGATAGGTTCTAAAAAAATTATGTCAAAGATAAAGAAAACCAACAGAAAACGTTTTGCATATGAGTTTTCTATTATAGATGCAAAGAAGAAAAAAATAAGTAGTATCAAAAAAGGGAAAATTACGATAGAACTCGGTTATCAGCGATCACATACAGATAAAAAAAGTAAGATGTATGTATATCAAATGAATAAAAACGGATCTGCTGTTAATATATTAAAATCACACAATGATGTTAAAAGAAAGAAGATACGATTTTGGGTAAATCATCCCTGTAGAGTTGTGATTGGTCGTAAGATATAATGTTTTAGCAATAAAAGAAAAGGTATCATGAGGCAGTAAAAACGATTCATGATACCTTTTTTAAAAGACGGATTTTATATCATAATGGCAGAAGTGCCATAAAAGTGACCGATGAAAGATTAGACATTTAGTGTTGTCAGATCTTTTGTCATCTGGTCAAGTTCTTCAATGATTCGACCGATCTCGGCAGTTGTTTTTGTGTTTTCGGAGGTGATTTCATAAGTTTCGTTTGAATGAGCAGTAACTTCTTCTGTAGCTGCCGATATTGTTTCTATACCGGAAGCAATAATATTATTTGCGTTAGTAAGTTCTGCAACAATGGATTTCATTTGTGCTGCTTCTTCATACACCATTGTGGTTTTATCTGCAATGGCTGAAAAGCTCTTTGCCGTGTTGCTTGCAGCTTTATTTTGCTCCTTTGCATTTTCAATCATTTGAGCAATAACACGAATCACTTCTTCTAATTCTTTAGAAATATTTTCAATTAATGTAGTAATATCAACTGTTGCATCTTGCGTTTGAGTAGCAAGATTTGAAATCTCGGAAGCAACAACGGAAAATCCCCTTCCTGCTTCTCCGGCTCTGGCTGCTTCAATACTTGCATTTAATGCAAGTAAGCTGGTTTGTGTAGTGATATTATCGATTAATTCAATGATAGAGTGCATTTGAACGGTATATGTGTTAAGTTCTTCAAGCTCTTTTGAAACATTTTCATTTGCATCATTAGATATCTTTGTGCGATCAATTAGTGTATCAATATTTTCGCGGGAAGAATTTAATTCAGCACGCGTATCCTCTAACGCTTCTGTCATAACAGAAGATCTGTTTTTGACTTGTTCTATTGTATTCTGAATCTGATTTGTTTTTTCCAGCTGTAATTGGATCGATTCAGCAGTGTCTGTTGTTCCTTGCGTAACTTCCTGCATTGATGCCATTGTATGATTGGTAGATGCTTCCAGTATATTCATCTTTTCGGAAACAATTCCTATACTTGTTGCAAGTTGTTTTGATGCAGCCATGAGCTGATTCATCATATTTGAAATTTGCTCCTTATCCTGCTCCATGGTTTTTAGCTTTTTATCATTAGAGGTATTGATATTGTTTGCACTCATGATCAGATAAAGAGAAAACAGAAGATAAGATGCAACTCGGATTTCAATATTCGGCAAATCGTTAGATGTGTAATGATTGGTGAAAAAGCCATATACAATCTGAACAATATTAGCAAGAAATGTTGCTGACATATAAAGTGCACTCAATCGGGGACTGCCATAACAGATTAACAATGCTGCTATAAGCAGAGAATAGACATATGCTACCGGTGAAAATGTTGTAAAAATGATAAAACAATAAAAAATACCAAAGCCGATTGGCAACATGATCTTGATCTTTTCAGATTCCGGGTTGTGTTTGTATTCTGCAACGGTTACAAGAAAAGGAAGCAACGCTAAAATACAGAAAATAATATAATAGGAAATGGTACGGCTGCCTTTTAGAACTTCTAGCAGATAACATATGACAAGAATAAAATTCATTAATCCATAGCCTAGCAATATAGAAATATTAGATCTTTTGATATCAGAATAGTTTTGAAAATTTGAAATATGCATTTAAGTGCCTCCTCCTTATATAAATAAAATTTTTATAAATTATATCATATCGGGAAAAAAGACATAAGGCAATCTCTTGAGGATAGTGTTTTTATTGAATTTATGACGCGTAATATGCTATAGTTTAATTAGGATTAGAAGGTTAGCCTGTAATAGGCATATCAGAGTATGAATAGCAAAAAATGGAGTAAGCAGAAAGGAAAAATATTATGGCTGATTATATTTTAAGCTGTTGTTCTACAGCAGATCTGACAAAGGAACAATTCGAAGAGATGGATGTAAAATATATTTGTTTTCATTATGAAATGGATGGAAAACAATATGCAGACGATCTCGGTCAGACGATGCCCTTTGACCTGTTTTATCAGAAAATGGCACAGGGGGCAGATACAAAAACATCGCAGGTCAACGCAGAAGAGTATGAGGAATATTTTGAAGGTTTCTTAAAAGATGGAAAAGATGTGTTGCATTTGTGCCTGTCTTCCGGCATTTCCGGTACGGTTAATTCTGCAAATATTGCAAAAGAAAAATTGTCAGAAAAATATCCTGACCGCAAGATCTTCATTGTAGACTCGCTCGGAGCTTCTTCCGGTTACGGACTGCTTATGGATACACTTGCTGCAATGCGTAAGGATGGTAAGACGATAGAAGAACTATATAACTGGGCAGAAGAATATAAGCTCAATGTGCATCATTGGTTCTTTTCTACGGATCTTTCATTCTATATCAAGGGTGGCAGAATATCAAAGACCGCAGGTGCGATCGGATCGCTTCTAAACATCTGTCCGCTGTTAAATATGGATTATTTGGGACGATTGATCCCAAGATTTAAGATCCGTACCAAGAAAAAAGTTATTCGTGCGATCGTTGACCGGATGGAAGAAAATGCACAGGATGGACTGGATTATTCCGGAAAATGTTATATTTCACAATCTGCCTGTATCGAAGATGCCAAAGAAGTTGCAAGATTAGTCGAAGAAAGATTCCCAAAGCTTAATGGTAAGGTAAAGATCAATTATATCGGTACAACGATCGGAAGTCATACCGGACCGGGAACGGTTGCGTTGTTTTTCTGGGGGAAAAAGCGGGAAGATTAGAGATTGTTTGAAAAAAGGAAATTTCGGAACATAAGTTTTACTTGCGAGGTGTTTTTATTGGACTTCTTATTTTTTATAATACAATTAAATAAAAAAACAAGAGAGAAATTGCTTATAGAGGATGGGAGGTCGTTAACATGAAGAATAATTCAGGAATGCCGGTATTTTTAGGATTGATAGGAATTATTGTAATGATAGCTGTGTTCAGTGCGATCGGAGACGCAGATAGAGAAAACTCAAAATGCCTTTACACAGGTTGCGATAATGAACGTGCGGAAGATAGCATTTATTGCTATCGGCATAAATCGTCAGGTAAAACGTATTCTGATCATCATTCATCTTTCCAAAGCAGTCCGTCCCCATCTGCTCAGCCAACAGAATCTCCTTCTTATGGCAGTACAAGAAATAACGGCAGTTCATATAGCAAGTCATATTCCGGAAAAGGAAAAAACAGTATTAATTCCGATATGTATGACTATGATAATCCGGACGATTACGCAGAAGATTATGCTGAAGATTATGCTGAAGATGAATTTGGAAATGATAAAAGTGAATCTGCTTATGATTATGGATATGATGAAGCCTATGACGACTGGGAAGATGAAATGGATGATTAGTCTGACAAAGTAATCATCGTTGAGGTGTTTTCATTTCTCAAAATGAAGAGAAAAAGATGCATCTTTTGAAAAGTGAAGAACTTGTAGAAGATAAAGTCGGATAAGAGAAATGAAAAATGGAGGAGATTATGGCAAAAAGTACGAATCAGAAATTAAAATTACTATATTTAATGCAGATCATGCTGGAAAATACCGATGATGAGCATGGTTTGAGCATGGCAGAGATCATTGACAAATTAGCAGCGTATGACATTAGTGCAGAACGAAAAAGTATTTATTCGGATTTTGAATTACTGCGGTTTTATGGGATCGACATTCAGCGGGAACAAAGAGACCGTACTGTGTACTACTATGTTGGCGCACGAGAGCTGGAACTTGCAGAACTTAAGCTGCTTGTAGATGCAGTACAGTCATCAAAGTTCATTACAGAGAAAAAATCCCGCCAATTAATTAAAAAATTAGAGCGATTTGTCAGCAAATATGATGCACAGAAACTGAACCGACAGGTCTATGTGCATGGCAGGATCAAGACGATGAATGAAAGTATCTATTATAATGTTGACATTATACATAGTGCAATTGATAAAAATGTGATGATAGAGTTTCAATATTATCAATGGAATGTGGATAAAGAAATGGAATTGCGTCATGATGGGGCATTTTATCAGATTTCACCGTGGGGGCTTGTCTGGGATCATGAAAATTATTATATGGTTGGTTATGATAGTGTCGCCGGTATTTTGAAACATTTTCGTGTTGACAAGATGATCCGGATCGGACTGCTTACAGAACCAAGAAAAGGACGTGCGCAGTTTCAAAAGATGGATATTACAGCTTATACCAAGAAAAGATTCAGCATGTTTGATGGAGAAGTGCAATCTGTCACGATGATCTGTGAGAATCAATTTGCCGGAGTGATATTAGATCGCTTTGGAAGAGATGTACGGATGAGAAAAGAAGATGACAGCCATTTCAGAGTAACTGCAGATGTTGCCGTCAGCAATAATTTCTTTGGCTGGCTGATCGGATTGGGAGCAGGAATTAAGCTGATCGAACCGGAAGAAGTTGTAAAGCAGATGCAGGACAGAGTATGTGAACTGTACCGGGAATATATAGAAGGGTGAAAATTATTGTGTATTCTACCCAAACATGATAGAATGAAAAGAGCAGTTAAGCACTGACAAATATGGAGAAAAGGACAGGATTATTATGTTATTAGAAGAATTAAGACAAAAAGTCGTTGAGTATGGAAACAAGCTGATATCATCAGGACTTACGATTGGTACAGCAGGTAATATCAGTATGTATGATCCGGAGAGCGGATATATGGTGATCAGTCCATCCGGTGTGCCTTATGCACAGACGAAAGCAGAGGATGTTGTTGTGATGGATCTTCAGGGAAATGTGGTTGACAGCAAATGTAAGCCATCAAGCGAAAGCGGACTTCATGCAGCATTTTATTTAGAGAAACCGGATGCACGTGCAGTTGTTCATGCACATTCTATGTATTGTACAACACTTGCCTGTGCAGGAGTGGATCTGAAAGCAACACATTATGCGATCGCAGATGCAGGTGTTGCAACGGTTCCAACCGTTCCGTATGAGACATATGGTACACCGGAACTGGCACAAAAAGTTCGTGATTGTCTCCGCAAGTCTGACAGCAAGGCACTTTTGATGGCAAATCATGGTATGGTAGCATATGGTGATTCTTTAGAGAAAGCATTTGCAGTTGCCCTGACATGCGAATGGTGTGCACAGGTTGAATGGCGTGCGATGGCGATCGGTACTCCGAATGTTTTATCGGATGAGCAGATGGCAGAAGTCATTGAACATTATAAGACATACGGACAGGCAAAAGACAGTGACAAACAGTCACAGGGTTATTTTGGTTAATTGCTGCGAGTTGTCTTGTTTATTATTCACTTGAATCATAGAATACATTAGAATATAAGGTGTCAGAAATTTTAGAAGATAAGCTGTATCATTTGGAAACAAAGGTTTTGCAAAAGATTTTGTTCTGTTGTAAAACCTTTTCCGAAGCGAAATCGGATATTTGAAAAAGTTTTTGACACCTTATATTTTTTATAAGATGTACTCACGGTATCTTCTCAAAATGAATTTTTCGGCAGTATATCAAAAATCCATCTTGAAACTTTTCGTTCAGAAGATTCCGAGAGTATATTAAGTATATTGGGGGATCAACATGAAAAGAACGTATAAGGAAAAACGGAAAAATAAGCATATCAAAGTTTAGTTCCTTTTTTCTTTCTTTTCTTTTTCGTACAATTTTAATTCATTTAAAGCTTTACCGCCAAGTGGATACAGGATTATGACATTAAAGATGGTCATTAATCCGATTCCGACATCTCCCAGATCCCAGACAAATGTATAGGCGGCAAGTCCACCGATAAAGAGCATGACCAAGGCAAGAACTTTATAGGCAGTCTGCCAGATCCATTTGTCACCAAAGAGATAAGAGACATTGCTTCTGGCATAGAAAAGAATGCCAAGGAACGTCGACAGACTAAACATAAATAAGGTTGCGGCAATAAAAATAACACCGAAATCTCCAAGATGGTATTTCATTGCAGCCTGTAAAAGATCCATGCCCTGTAATCCTTTTACAAGTTTTTCGGGAGCAAGAAGCATGATCATGGCAGTACAACTGCATATAACGATCGTATCGATAAAAACACCGAGAGCCTGTACCAGCCCGGCTTTGACCGGCTGGTCACATTCTGCTGCGGCTGCGGCACAGGGAGCAGAACCCGAACCGGCTTCATTAGAAAAAAGTCCTCTCTTAATACCATTCATCAAAACTGCACCAAAACCGCCGGCAGCTACCTGACGCAGGCCAAAAGCCTCACGGATAATCCGTGAAAAGATACTTGGGAGCAGATGAATATGCAAAACGATGATCAGAATCGTGATCGTAAAATAACAAACTGCCATAACAGGAACCATCATATCTAATACTTTTACCGTTGCATTTTTGCGAAGGACAATGATGGCTGACAGGATCACCAATACAACAACGGTGTAGATTGGCGGGATCGAAAATGCATTTTTGAAAGAAGATACAACCGAATTGCTGATAACCTGGCTGATACCGCACCAGCAGATCAGACCGGAAATCGCAAACAGTACAGAAAGCAGATTTTTTTTCTTATGTCGTTTCTGTTTTTCTTCTATAAAAGCATGGATATAATATGCCGGACCGCCCCGGTATCCGCCATATAAAGGATCTTTTTGTTTATATAATTGTGCTAACGTTGCTTCTATAAATGCAGTCGAAGAACCGATCAAGGCCGTGATCCACATCCAGAATACCGCACCTGCGCCACCTGCAGAAATTGCGGCAACCACACCGACAAGATTTCCCATGCCGACACGGGTAGCCGTTGAGACTAATAGCGTTTGCAAAGAAGACAGACTGCTTTTGTCCGCTTTCTTTTCCAGCAAAGATTTGATCATATCAGGAAATAAACGGATCGGTAGAAATTTTGTACGGATCGTAAAATAAATGCCGGTTGGGATCAATAATAGGATTAAAAGAGAAATGCCGAGTGTTCCACCACCCGGTAATGGCAATGTGATCAGATCTCCCCAAAGAAATGAATACACTTTTTCAATAATTGTAATAACCATAAATAAAAATACCTTTCTGTTTTTTGTGCAACATATTCTCTTATTATATAATTGATTTTGCATTCTGTACAGAAGAATTCGTAATCATTGCTGTAAATTGTGTTAAAAATGATTACCATTTCAAAAAGCAATAGAATAACTGATTACTGTTTCAAAAAGCAGCAGAATATTTAAAAATCTATTGCATGAAAAGAACCGGATTGTTTTACATGATACTGTAATAAAAGATCAAAACATTTAAAAATCCATTTCGTCAAAAGAATTCGTATGCAGCAAAAAATGATTTCTATGACAGATAATGATCTGTTCTTTTTGCATCTTGCTGAGTTCATTAGACAATGCGCTGCGGTCCAGATTCAGATAATCCGCAAGCTGCTGGCGGTTAAATGGAATGTCAAAAGAAAGACTTCCCTGTCTGGAAGCTTCGTATGACAGATAGGAAAGCAGTCTTGCACGTATGGTTTTGGCAGCAGTATGAAAACTTCTGCGGGAAAGATGCAAATTTTTTTGTGCGAGGATCGCTAAAAGGTTACGGATCAATTTGTTGTGATGCGGGCAGGAACGTTCGCAGGTTGTCAGTAAATGAAGCATATTCAGGCAGAGAATACGACTGTCTTCTATCGCGACGATATTGACCATAAGCGGTTCACCGGGTACACAGGCATACGTTTCGGCAAAAATGTTTCCGGGGGTGATCATGCTGAGAATCGTTTTGTTACCCCAGAGATCATCATGCTCAATCGAAAGTTTTCCTTGCAAAAGGACTCCGAGAGAGGAGATCGGATCGCCCATCCGATAAACAAATTCCCCTTTTTTAATAAATTTTTCTTCTGACCGAAGGCAGGGTAAAATGGCTTCGATTTCTTCTTCTTTCAGCCCTTTCCAGAGAGGGGTTGTCATTAAAAAATCAATATTTTTCATAAAAATCTCCTGTTTGTTGTTATAACAACATTCTTGCTGTAGGAATTATGACATAATGCAGCTATCAAATCAATCACATTTTCATGCGAAAGACAGATCAGACAACAGATCAGGCAAATTCTACCTGACGTTACAAAAGCGGATGAAACACTGCTTTTGTAAAAAGTGAAAGAATAAATGCTTTTTAGGGCATGATACTATTTGTCAAAGCATGAATCCAAAGAAAGGATAGAAAAAATGGAAAAAAAGATGTTTTGTTTTCAATGTGAACAGACAGCAGGATGTACAGGTTGTACCGGCAGTGTTGGAGTTTGTGGTAAAGATGCCAAAGTAGCAGCGTTACAGGATCAGTTGACGGGAGCCATGATCGCCTTAGCAAATACTTGCAAAGGATGTCCAAACGAACCGGAGACAGACCGCCTGATCATTGAGGGACTTTTTACAACGATCACAAATGTGAATTTTAATCAGAATACCATATTTGAAATGATCCAAAAGATCCACGATAGGACACAGGAGCTTGCAAGTCAGTGTGGCTGTATGGCAGCTACGGATTATGATATGAAGCAGATATGGGATGCCGATGAAGATATTCGTTCCCTGAAATCCTTAATTTTATTTGGAATCCGTGGTATGGCTGCGTATGCTTATCATGCAGAAATGCTTGGATACCGGGATGAAAAAGTCAATGCATTTTTCTATAAAGCATTACAAACGATTAGTCAGGAGTTTGGCATGGAACAGCTTTTGCCGGTTGTTCTCGAAGTAGGAGAAGTCAACTTGCAATGTATGGCATTGCTCGATCAGGCAAATACCACCAGCTATGGAACACCTGAACCGACCAAAGTAAGTTTACAGATTGAAAAAGGACCGTTTATTGTGGTAAGTGGTCATGACCTAAAGGATTTAGAACTGCTTTTAGAGCAGACAAAAGGAAAAGGGATCAATGTGTATACACATGGTGAAATGCTGCCGGCACATGGTTATCCGAAACTGAAAAAATATGCTCATTTGAAAGGGAACTTTGGAACAGCATGGCAGAACCAGCAGAAAGAATTTGCAAATGTACCGGGTGCATTTCTGTTCACAACAAACTGTCTGATGCCAGTCAAACCAAGTTATGCGGATCGTGTGTTTACTACAGAAGTAGTATCATATCCTGAGATCGTACACATTGATGATAAGAAAGATTTCACACCGGTCATTGAAAAAGCATTAGAACTTGGCGGATATCAGGAAGATCAGGAACGAAGCGGTATCAATGGCGGTAAATACGTGATGACAGGATTTGGTCATGGCACAGTGCTTAGCGTTGCTGATAAAGTCATCGAGGGCGTAAAAGCCGGAGATATCAGTCATTTCTTCTTAGTCGGTGGCTGCGATGGTGCAAGAGCCGGAAGAAATTATTATACAGACTTTGTCAAAGAGACACCAAAAGATTCGATCATTCTGACTCTGGCATGTGGAAAATATCGTTTTAATGATCTGGATCTTGGCGAGATCAATGGTCTGCCACGCATTATGGATATGGGACAGTGTAACGATGCATACAGTGCCATTCAGGTTGCGATCGCACTTTCGAAAGCATTTGAATGTGATGTCAATGAACTGCCACTTTCGATGATCCTTTCCTGGTATGAACAGAAAGCAGTTTGTATTTTGCTGACACTGATTCATCTCGGAATCAAAAATATTTATCTGGGACCGACACTTCCGACATTCCTGTCACAAAATGTGTTGCAATATCTGGTAGAGCATTATGCAATCTCGCCTACCAGCACACCACAGCAGGATCTGAAAAAGATTTTAGGATAGAGCAAAGAGAAAAAAGATAGGCTAAAAGTATATAGGCTGAACATGACAGACCGGAAAACAAAAGTATTGACAGCCGGGAGATCGGATTACAGGGCTTCCTGAAAATAGATTACGGCAAAAAGAAAGTAATCGGATAAAAAGTATTTAAAATAACCAAAATAAGGAACAGACTTTTCAATGTCTTCTGTAGCAGGCAGAATGATATTGGCGGTCTGTTCTTTTTTTGAGAAAGGATATTGAGCAGTTCAAATTTACAAAGACGAACAAAAAATGTATACTATATAGGATAAAAAGCAATAGAAAATCGCAACGATCACAATGTTTGGGAGAACAAGATGTTTAATATAGAAGAAGAGTTAAAAAAGCTGCCGGCAAAGCCCGGTGTCTATCTGATGCATGATAAAAAAGATGCGATCATCTATGTCGGGAAAGCGATCAGCCTCAAGAACCGCGTGCGACAGTATTTTCAAAGCAGCCGTCGTGTTACACCAAAGATTCAGCAGATGATCTCGCATATTGACCATTTTGAATATATTATCACCGATTCGGAAGTGGAAGCTTTGGTATTGGAAAATAACCTGATCAAAGAACATCTGCCAAAGTATAACACAATGTTAAAGGATGATAAGACCTATCCGTTTATACGGGCAACGGTATATGAAGATTATCCGCGCCTGATCTATTGCCGCCAGCAAAAAAAAGACAAATCACGTTATTTCGGACCGTTTACCAGTCAGGGGACGGCCAAGAATGCGATAGAAATGGCGCAAAAGATCTATCATGTGCGTACCTGTAACCGGGCATTGCCAAAAGATGAAGGAAAGCAGAGACCTTGCCTGAATTATCATATCAAACAATGTGATGCCCCTTGTCAGGGCTATATTTCCAAAGAAGAATACCGCAAAAATTTTGACAAGGCACTCAAACTGTTAGAAGGAGATTATCGCGAAGTGATCGAAGTCTTACAGGAGAAGATGCAAAAAGCTTCCGATAATCTAGAGTTTGAGGATGCAGCGAATTATCGTGATCTGATCGAAAGCGTGAAAAAAGTAGAGATTCGCCAGAAGATTACAGACTTTGGCGGTGTAGACCGGGATATCATTGCCGTTGCATCTACGAATGAAGAAGCAGTCGTACAGGTTTTCTTTGTCCGGGAAGGAAAAATGATCGGCAGGGATCATTTTTATCTGAAGGGAATCGGTGGGGACAGCAATGATGAGATCTTGCAGGCATTTGTCAAGCAGTTTTATGCCGGAACACCTTTTATTCCGCGTGAAGTCATGGTAGAATATGAGATACAGGATAGTCATCTGATCGAAGAATGGCTGACACAGCGAAGAGGAAGCAAAGTCAGCGTGATCGTTCCACAAAAAGGTCAAAAAGAGCGTCTGATGGAGCTTGCACATAAGAATGCGGCAATGGTTCTGACACAAGACAGCGAAAAGATCCGTCGGGAAGAAGAGAGAACCTCCGGTGCAATGGCACAGATATGCGGCTGGATGGGCATAAAAGGAGTCTTACGTATTGAATCGTATGATATTTCTAATATCAATGGTTTTCAGTCAGTCGGTTCGATGGTAGTCTTTGAAAACGGCAAACCAAAGAAAAGCGATTACCGGAAGTTTCGAATTAAAACCGTACAGGGACCGGATGATTATGCGAGTATGGAAGAAGTACTGAGTAGACGTTTTCAGCATGGTTTGGAAGAAAGGAAGAATCTCGAAGAGAAAGACTGGAACACCGATCTTGGAAGCTTTACACGTTTCCCGGATCTGATCATGATGGATGGTGGAAAAGGCCAGGTACACATTGCACAGCAAGTATTAGACAAACTTGGGTTAGCAATTCCTGTCTGTGGTATGGTAAAGGATGACAAGCATCGTACCAGAGGATTGTTCTTTCAGGAAAGAGAGATCCCAATCGAGACTGACAGCGAAGGATTTCATCTGATGACCAGAATTCAGGATGAAGTACATCGTTTTGCAATTGAATACCATAGGTCGTTACGAAGCAAAACACAAGTCAGATCAATCTTAGATGATATTCCGGGAATCGGCGAAAAGAGAAGAAAAGCCCTGATGCGCTATTTTAAGGAATTAGAAAAAATCCGCGATGCATCGGTAGAAGAGCTGGCACAGGTGGATACCATGAATGAACGGGCTGCAAAGCAGGTGTATGAGTTCTTCCATAATAACAGACAGAGTAGTGCTTTTATTGAGGAAGAAAAATAAAAACACGCAGATCAAAAGCCGATGAAGAACAGCAATAGCAGGGCATGCCAAAAGCAGATACAAGAACAGCAAAAATAAAGCATGCCAAAAGCAAGATTAAAGAAAAAAGAATAAATTTACAAAAAACGAAATAATGCGTTTCCGGAATCTTCTGAATAGAAAATTCCGAGAGTACATAATAAAAGAATGGAGGAAAGATTATGCAAGGTAGTGGATATAATGTAACATTAAAGGAATTAGCAGACAAATTAGAGTTAGAGAATTGCACACCGGATCTCGATATCGACCATGTCAAGATCACACAGACAGAAGTCAATCGTCCGGCATTACAGTTAGCAGGTTATTTTGATTATTTTGATTCCAGCCGTATCCAGATCATCGGTCATGTAGAACATACTTATATGCAAAAGATCGGTATTGAACGAAGTGTTGAGGTAATGGAACGCATTATGTGTGGCAGTGAAGAATCACCAAAGCCTCCATGTATCATTTATTGCCGTGAGATCTGGATCGAAGATGAGATCGTCGAACTGGCGAACAAATACAATGTACCGCTTTTGAGAAGCCGTAAAGCAACTTCTCCGTTTATGGCAGAACTGATCCGCTGGCTGAACACAGAACTTGCACCAAGATGTTCGGTACATGGTGTATTGGTTGATATCTATGGTGAAGGCGTTCTGATCATGGGTGAAAGCGGTATCGGTAAATCAGAAGTCGCATTAGAGCTGATCCATCGCGGTCATCGTCTGGTATCGGATGATGTTGTTGAGATCAAGAGAGTCAGCGACAGTTCTTTGATCGGAAGTGCACCGGATATCACAAGACATTTTATTGAATTACGAGGTATCGGTATTATTGATGCCAAGACTTTGTTTGGTGTAGAAAGTGTAAAGGATGAGCAGGAGATCAATCTGGTCATTAAACTGGAAGAATATGACAAAGAGCAGGAATATGACAGATTAGGACTGGAAGAGCAGTATATTGAATTCTTAGGCAATCAGGTCGTATGTCATTCGATTCCGGTTCGTCCGGGACGAAATATCGCAGTTATCTGTGAATCGGCAGCAGTCAATCACAGACAGAAAAACATGGGATATAATGCAGCATTGGAACTTTATAACCGTGTTACGAGTAATTTGCAGGAGAAAAGGTCTGAAAAGGAGTAAGGGAAGCATATGTTATTTATAAAATCGGATGAATTGAAAACAGGGATGCGCCTGGCAAAGCCCATTTATAATAAAAATGGTGTTATGCTGTATGAACGTAATTCGAAACTGACCAGACAGGGTATTGTCAGCATTCAGAACTTTGGATTGATCGGTGTCTATATTCTTGAGCCTGCAGAGCCGGTTCCGCCAATGAGTGAAGATGATATTGAGTTTGAGCGTTTTCAGGCAATGGCGATCTTTACAATACGTGATATCCTTGATGATGTGGCAGCACAGAAAGAACCAAAGGGGATGTATCCTTTTGCGAATCAGGTGATCAAGAAATACGGTTCTTTATACCACAAGATTAATTTTGTACAAAACTTACGCAGTACAGAAGATTATGTTTATAAACATGCATTGAACACAGCTATTTTATGTGCATTGATCTCGAAAAAGATGGAACTTGATTTTAAAGCACAGCTTGATGTGGTCGTTGGAGGTATTCTCCATGATATCGGTGAACTTATGATGCCGCTTGCACTGCGCAAGATCAAGAAAGAAGAGAGGTCAGAGGAAGATGAAAAGAAGATCAATACCTATTATTATGCAGGATATCAGTTGATCAACAAAGATTATGAGCTGGATGCAGGGGTAAAGAGAACAACAACACTTGCGATGCGTGATCTGTATCAGATTGGAGATGCAGATGTTATTCAAAATACCAAAAAGATCAATGAGGTAGAAATCTTAAAAGTAGCTTCCGTATTTGATACGATGACAGCGATGAAGTTTGAAGAAGAACCGATGTCAGAGATTACGGCACTTCGTTACCTTTTAGACGGAGCAAACGGATACGATCAGCTCGTTGTGCAGGCGTTGGTCGACAGCATTAATGTGTTGCAGCCGGGTGTCTGTGTTGATCTGAGCAATGGAGACAAAGGTCTGGTAATTACAGAAAATCCGACCGATATCTTACATCCGTTTGTATTATCATTCCGTGACAACCAGATCTTAAATCTGGCAGACGGTTCGGTTGCTAGTGGAGTACATATTGTAGATATCATGAAAACAATGGATAACCGTCATATTGTCGATCATGAAGCTTTAGCAAAGTATAAAGGTGAAACCGTACATTTAGGTGAAGTCCGTACTAATAAACATTATTAGTGACCTGGTATAAAAGCAGCACTACAAAGTATAAACACAAGAAACAGTAGTGCCGGACAGAAACGGCATGGTACATAACCGGAACACGGTATGACGAAATAGTTAGCAGAATGGAGAACGAAGATGTATATCATAGTGGGACTTGGAAACCCGGAAAGTAAATACAATGGAACAAGACACAATATTGGTTTTTCTGCGATCACAGCGTTAGCAGATGCAAACAACATTTCACTGGATATGAAGAAGCACAAAGCACTTTGCGGCAAAGGTGTGATTGCCGGTCAAAAGGTGCTTTTGGCAGAACCATTGACCTATATGAACCTGAGTGGGGAAAGTGTCAGAGAGTTGGTTGATTATTATAAGGTCGATCCGACCGATGAGCTGATCATTATTTATGATGATATCAATCTGGCTCCGGGAAAGCTTCGTATCAGAGAAAAAGGAAGTGCAGGCGGTCACAATGGGATCAAGAATATCATTGCACATCTGGGAAGTCAGGAATTTCCGAGGATCCGCATCGGTGTGGGAGAGAAGCCAAAAGGCTGGGATCTTGCCGATTATGTTCTGGGGCGTTTCGCCAAAGAAGAAGAACCGGTGATCCGGGAAGCATTAGAAAAAGTAGTACAGGCGTGTGAAGTCATGATCACGGAGGATACCTGTACCGCCATGAACCGGTTTAACGGATAAAGAGGGGAAAAATGAAAACGTTATTACAGCCTTTACAGGAGATAAATGCATATAGCAGTACCAAAGAATGCATAGACAGAGAACGTCTGCCTATGCATATTTCAGGTTGCATGGATTCGCAAAAGGCACATTTTATTTACGGACTGTCAAAAGAAAAAGGATGGTCTGTTATTGTCGTGCAAAATGAGATCAAAGCCAGAGAAATGCTTGAAGACTATAAGATGTTTGATAAAAATGTATTGTATTTTCCGGCAAAGGATGTGATCTTTTACAGTGCCGATGTACATGGAAATGCAATCACGGTCGAACGTCTGAAAGCGATACAGGCACTTTTGACACAGGAAAATGGAACGATCATCACAACAATGGATGCTGGAATGGAGCATCTTTTCGACCTATCGGTTTATCAGAGAGCCATGCAATTTTTGACGGAAGGCGATACGATGGATCTTGAAAATTTTATTGTCCGAATGATCGACATGGGATACAAAAGGCAAAGTCAGGTCGAAAATCCCGGTGATTTTTCTGTGCGTGGTGGGATTGCGGATATTTTCCCAATTACGGCAGACTGTCCTTATCGTGTAGAACTTTGGGGAGATGAGATTGACACGATCCGTTCGTTTGATGTCGAAAGCCAGCGTTCGATCGAAAGGATCGAGAGCCTTATGATCTTTCCGGCTTCTGAATTTATTGTGACAAAAGCACAGATCACAGAAGCATTTGCAGCAATGAAAAAGGATCAGAAAAAGAATATCGAGCATTTTCGACAAGAGAAAAACCATGAAGCCGTCAACCGATGCAATGAGATGATCAAAGCGTTAGAAGAAGAGTACCGGGAATATGGACAAAGAGATGGCTTAGAAAGCTTTGTTCCGTATTTTTCAATCGGACAGGGCAGTTTCTTTGATTACTTTGATCGTCAAAATACACTGTTCTTTGTTGATGATGTACAACTTTGCATGGAGAAGGCAGAAGCAATTGAAACGGAATTTCGTGAGAGTATGGAAGGCAGACTTGAAAAGGGATATATCCTGCCAAAGCAGATGGAACTGTTATATAGTGCAGAGTCGGCACTTGCTATGTTAGAACAAAAAAGAACAATTTATCTGACCATGTTAGACACACTGCCAAAGAAGATCAAAGTCAATGAAAGTTATGCATTGCATGTACAGACGATCGGTTCTTATAATAAACATTATGATCTTTTGATCGAAGATCTGAAAAAATGGAGTGAGACCGGTTATCGTGTTGTCGTTCTTTCGGCTTCCAGAACGCGTGCGGAGCGTATGAGCCGTGACCTGAATGCAGAGGGAGTGGCATCTTTTTACCGGGAAACACTGGATATGACCTTGTCGGCAGGACAGATCATGGTATCGTATGGATATCTGCGCAAAGGTTTTATTTATTCGACAGCAAAATTTGTTATCGTAACAGAAGGAGATGTCTTTGGCGCAAAGACCAGAACGAAGAGAAAACGCCAGAAAAAATATGACGGCAAAGTGATCCAGAGTTTCCATGATCTCAACATTGGTGATTATGTCGTACACGAGAATCATGGACTGGGCATTTACAAAGGAATTGAAAAAGTACAGGTTGACCGTGTGGCGAAAGATTTTATTAAGATCGAATATGGAGATGGCGGTAATTTGTATGTTCCGGTATCTGGTTTGAATGTGTTACAGAAGTTTGCAAGCCAGAGTGCGAAAAAGCCTAAACTAAACAAGTTAAATTCAAACGAATGGAAAAAGACAAAGTCGCGTGTTCGTACCGCAATACAGGAGATTGCCAAAGATCTGGTGCTTTTGTATGCCAAGCGACAACAGATGCAGGGTTATGCGTTTAGTCAGGATACACCGATGCAAAATGAGTTTGAAGAACTTTTTCCATATGAAGAGACACAGGATCAGTTAAAAGCGATCGAAGATACCAAACGGGATATGGAAAGCACGAAGATCATGGATCGCCTGATCTGTGGTGATGTCGGTTATGGCAAGACAGAGATTGCGCTGCGAGCTGCGTTCAAAGCAGTCAATGACAGCAAGCAGGTCGCTTTTTTGGTTCCGACAACGATCCTTGCACAGCAGCATTACAACACTTTTATGGAACGACTCGGTGATTTCCCAATCACTGTGGAGATGCTGTCACGTTTCCGTACACCGGCACAGCAAAAGAAAGCATTGGAAAGACTCAAAAACGGAGAAGTCGACATTATCATCGGAACACATCGGCTTTTGTCAAAAGATGTTACATTTAAAAATCTCGGACTTTTGATCGTGGATGAGGAACAGCGTTTTGGTGTGACGCACAAAGAAAGAATCAAGCAGATGAAAGGAAATGTCGATGTTTTGACATTGAGTGCGACACCGATTCCGCGTACTTTGCATATGAGTCTGGTCGGTATTCGTGATATGAGTGTATTGGAAGAACCGCCGATCGATCGTCTGCCGATCCAGACATTTGTTATGGAGCATAATGAAGAGATCATCCGTGAAGCAATCAATCGTGAATTGGCCAGAGGCGGTCAGGTATATTATGTATATAACCGTGTCAGAAATATTGACGAAGTAACAGCAGAGATCATGAAAATGGTACCGGATGCTAATGTAGCGTTTGCACATGGTCAGATGAGTGAGAGAGAACTCGAAAATATTATGATGGCATTTATCAATGGTGAGATTGATGTGCTTGTCGCAACGACGATCATTGAAACCGGTCTGGATATTTCGAATGTTAATACGATCATTATAGATGACGCGGACCGGATGGGATTGTCACAGTTATACCAGCTTCGCGGACGCGTAGGACGATCGAACCGTACTTCATATGCATTTTTGATGTATAAAAGAGATAAAGCACTCAAAGAAGTCGCACAAAAGAGACTTGCAGCGATCCGTGAGTACACCGAGCTTGGTTCGGGTATTAAGATTGCCATGCGTGATCTGGAGATACGAGGAGCAGGCAATCTGCTTGGGGAAGCACAGTCCGGTCATATGGAAGCAGTTGGCTATGACCTGTATTGTAAAATGTTAAATGATGCAGTCCGTCGTCTGAAAGGTGATCCGACGATTGAAGAAGAATTTGAGACAGAGATCGATATTCAGGTAGAAGCTTTGATCCCGGCTAAATATATACCGAGCGAATATCAGAAGTTAGATATGTATAAAAAGATCGCAGAGATACAGAATGAAGAAGATTATCGTGATATGCAGGAAGAACTGATCGACCGTTTCGGTGATATTCCGAAAGTGACACAGAACCTGTTATATATTGCAAGGATCAAAGCAAAAGCACATCAGACAGGGATTGAGCAGATTATACAAAAGCCAAATGGAATCCGGTTCTTTTTGCATGAAAGCCGTGTTGTGGATGGGCAGAAAGCAGCAAAGATGTTAAAAAGCTACAAAGAAAAGCTGCGCTATATGCCATCCGAAAAGCCGTATTTTATTTATCTGATCGACCAGAATCAAAAGAAAATGCCACAGACTACCCGATATACACCGGGGGTGGCAAAAGTGCAAAAAGTAAAAGTTAACACAACGCAGGAACTTTTTGATATGATAGAGAAAGTTATAGAAGACATAGGAGGAATTTATGAGAAGAACGAATAGAATAGTCGCGTTGCTTTTAGCAGGCGTTATGGTGGCAGGAAGTATCACAGGATGTAGTGGCTCAATAAAAAAGAAGAGCGCAAAGTTAGAAAAAGGAGATATTACGGATAGCTCTATTGTGATCACAGTAGGAGATCAGGGGATCAAGTACAGCGAAGTGAAAAATTATTGTTATTTTTTAAAGAACCAGTATGAAGGCAGTTTTGGAGAGAAAATCTGGTCGTATTCCGTTGGAAAAGATACAACGATCGGCGACGAGGCGAAGGAAGAAGTTATTAATATGGTTACACAGCTCAAAGTGATCAAAGCAGCAGCCGAAGAACAGAAAGTCAAGCTGACTAATGATGAAAAAGACGAAGCAGTCCAAAAAGCCGAAGAGATGATCCAGACCGCAACACAGCAGGATAAACAGGAATACTATCTCTCTGTACAGAGCTTATCGGACATTTATGAAGAAAATGCACTGGCAGATAAGATGTTTTATGTTGCAACAGATGATGTGGATAATAATATTTCCGATGAAGAAGCAAAGCAGATCAAGATCCAGTATCTTGAAGTAATCACAAATGGCACCAATGCATCAGGTAAAAAAGTGGAGTTGAATGAAAAGGAGAAAGTTACGGCGTTAAAGAGAGTACAACAGTTAAAAACACAGCTTACACAGGCAGACGATTTTCTGACTTTTGCGAAAGCTAATACCGATGCAGCAGATGCAGAGCTTACGATCGGAAGAGATACGACGAAGCTTTCGAAAGAAGCCATCGATGCAGCTTTTGCATTGGAAAAAGGACAGACGAGTGATGTGATCACAGGTTCTGATGGATATTATATTATCAAATGTATCGAAAATAATGATACCGATGATACGCAGGCAAAGAAAGAAGAGATTATTGCTTCACGACAAACAAAAATGTTTAAGAAAAAATATGCACAATGGCTTAAAAATTATGATATAAAAATAAGCCAAGCATTTTGGAAAGTTTTACAAATCTAAATTTTTTCTAATAAAGACGGTTGTTGGAGGAATTATTGGTATTATAAGTTTACAGCTATTAGGAGATTTGTTATACTATTATGGTATCTGCGTATAGACAAAAGAAAAGAAACATGTGGATATATATCATAGTGAAGCAGTAAAAATCGGCTGCAAAGTCTTTTATACTGCTTTTTGCGTTAGAATGCATGAATGTAAATGTACTGGGAAGGGAAGGTGATATCGTGAAGGCGGAACATATCAACCCATTCATAATATCAGTCTGTAAAGTGATGAAGGATATGTGTATGTTGGATCTTAAAATAGGTAAACCGTCCATGTCGAATGGATCATATCCTGCGGAGACATCGATCATTAAGCTAGGCATTGTAGGAAACCTCGAGGGCGAAGTTGTTTTGAATATTGATCATCCAACCGCATTACAGATTGTATCAAAAATGATGATGGGGCCGGTAGAAACGATTGATGCGTTAGGACAGAGTGCGATATCAGAACTTGGCAATATGGTAGCCGGCAATGCGGCAACTGTATTTGCAAACAGTAATATTATGATAGACATTACACCGCCAAGTTATTATGCGGGAGCAGATTACAAGGCAACTGTACCGGAGTGGTTTAGTATTCCGTTCAGCTCGGATGCAGGCAATCTCTCTATTGATATTTATATCAAAGAATAACAAAGTAACAAGTGCAAAGTCATCGCCTTGCACGCTGGAAATGGTGAAAGCAGATCTTGTTATAACACAAATACGAGAGGAGACAGTTTCCGGTTTATTAAAAAGGCGTGTTAAGTATAGAAGAAACGATTGGGCAAAACTTTAGTTTTGCCCTTTTTTGAAAGAGTCATATAAGTATTAGAGAAAGGAAGAAAGCTATGGCAACCTATAAAAGATATCGAAAAGAAGATCAGGTATCCTATTCTTTAGGTATCACTTTGACTTTTGAATTGCTCAAATTCAAGAAAGAAAGTGTAACAAGGGTATTTATTCATTCAGGAATGAAAAAAGGGGATACACTTGATAAGCTGACCTTGCTTTGCAAAGAAGCTAACGTGGAAATGGTCTATACGGACAAGATCTTTCATGTATTGTCGCAGAAAGAAAACTGTTATGTGATCGGCGAATTCCATAAGTTTACATCAAAACTTTCAACACAGAGAAACCATATCGTTCTTGTCAATCCATCCAATGCAGGTAACATGGGAACGATCATGCGAAGCGCATTAGGTTTTGGAATGAACCAGATGGCGATTATCCGCCCGGCTGTTGATGCATTTGATCCGAAAGTCGTCAGAGCATCTATGGGAGCGATATTTTCAACCGATTTTGTATATTTTGATTCATTTGAAGAATACCAAAAGGTATATGGTGAAAGAGAATTATATCCATTTATGCTGGATGCGAAGTGCAGCTTGCATGATGTTCGCCCGAAAGGACGTTTCTCATTGATTTTTGGTAATGAAGCAACAGGACTTCCAGCAGAATTTTCAAAGATCGGACAAAGCGTGATCATTCCACATTCAAATCGGATTGACAGCTTGAATCTTCCGATCGCGGCAAGCATTGCGATGTATGAGGCAACCAAAAAAACTATATTAGAAATTTGACAAGTTTGATATATCATGAATTCGCAATGCAAGAGAGCTAGTTTTAAACTCACAAATACGCTCCTGTGGAGCTTTCCATTCTGCTACGCAGAATAATTTGTTCGTTAATTCGCAATGCAAGAGAGCTTGCTTTCTTGTACCGAATTCATGAACGACAAAATCGTGAAGCACAGAGTGCGGCAAGTGCGAAGCACTTGGATTTTGGAGTTAATTACTAGAAATTTGACAAGTTTGATATACTATATATATGCAGAAAATAATTAAAATGATCATAGAAAGGAAGAAAAACAATGGCAAAAATTGATATTATTTCAGGTTTTTTAGGAGCAGGAAAGACAACTTTGATCAAAAAGTTAATTGCAGAGGCTTTTCCGGGAGAGAAACTTGTGCTGATAGAGAATGAATTTGGTGAGATCGGTATTGATGGCGGATTTTTGAAAGAAGCAGGTATTCAGATCACAGAAATGAATTCCGGCTGTATTTGCTGTTCTTTAGTCGGTGATTTCGGCAAAGCATTAAAAGAAGTTTTGGAAAAATACACACCAGACAGAGTAATCATTGAGCCATCAGGTGTCGGTAAACTTTCTGATGTCGTAAAAGCAGTACAGGATATCGGTGATTCTGTAGTGATTAACAGTACCGCAACTGTTGTAGATGCATCAAAGTGCAAAATGTATATGAAGAATTATGGTGAGTTTTATAACAACCAGATCGAATATGCCGGAACTGTTATTTTAAGTCGTACACAGAATATCTCAGAAGAAAAGCTTGAAACCGTTTTGAAAATGATACGTGAAAAGAATGATGAAGCATCTGTGATCACAACTCCGTGGGATCAGATCAATGGTAAGAATATCTTAGAAGCCATGGAAAAGATCAATTCGTTAGAAAAAGAACTTGTTGATGAGCATGAACATCATCACCATCATCATGATGGTGATGAATGCTGCTGTGGACATGACCACAACCATGAGCACCATCACGATGAAGAATGCGGATGCGGACATGATCATCATGATCATGAGCACCATCACGATGAAGAATGCGGATGCGGACATCATCATGAACATGGACATCACCATGCAGATGATGTATTTACGAGCATGGGGATTGAGACGGCTCACAAATTCACTGAAGACGAGCTGTCTGCGATCATTGATCAGTTAGCAAAAGACAAGAAGTTTGGCGAAGTACTACGTGCGAAAGGAATCGTGCCGGCAGCAGAGGGAGAGTGGTTCCACTTTGATCTTGTCCCGGAAGAGACAGAAGTACGTCGTGGTGCGGCAGACTTTACAGGACGAGTTTGTGTGATCGGTTCTAATCTGGAAGAAGATAAGATCAAGGAATTATTTAAAGTATCATAATAAATGACCAAAGACAGCTTTTTAGCTGTAACAGAAATGGAAATGAGGTTATCTATGTTTGGAAAGAAAAAAGAAGAAATGATGGTATATGTCATCATGGGATTTTTGGAGGCAGGAAAGACCAGTCTGATCCGTGACCTTTTGACGGATGATATGTTTGATGATAAAGCCAAGACATTGATCCTTGCGTGTGAAGAAGGCGAGGAAGAGTATGAAAGTGCGATGTTAGAGAAAACAAAAGCGGTCTGCGAGTATATCGAAGACGAAGAAAGCTTCAATGGCAAAGTAGTCGAGAAGTTTTTGAAAAAACATCGCCCGGACCGGATCATTATTGAATACAATGGAATGTGGCCGACAAAGCATATCCCGGAAATGTATGACGAGTTAGAAGAAATCTGCTTTGACAGAGAAGTTATCTTTCAGACGATTGATGTAGCAAATGATGAGACATTCCAGATGTATATGAAGAATATGCCATCTATGATGGTAGATCAGTTCAGAATGGCAGAAATGATCATTATCAATCGCTGTACACTTCAGACGAACAAAAATGCGATCCGTGGAAGCATAAAAGCGGTCAATCCAAGAGCACAGATCGTATATGAGTCAGAAGACGATGCATTCTATGAGATGAAAGATGAAATGCCATTTGATATCAATGCAGATATTATTGATATTTCGGAAGATGATTTTGGTATCTGGTATATTGATATGTTAGATCATCCTGAAACTTACACCGGCAAGACCATGCGTGTGTCCGGTATGATCCAGAAGCCACCGGGACTTCCAAGCGGCTTTGCGGTCTTTGGACGTATGGCAATGACATGTTGTGCGGATGATGTGCAATATATGGGATTTTTGTGTAAAGCCGATGACTGGGCACCATATAAGAACCAGGAATATGTAACCGTAGTTGCAAGACTCGAATTCAAATATATGAAAGAATATGGTGAAGAAGGACCGGTCTTTTATGCGGAATCGGTTGAGAAAGCGCAGAAACCAAAAGAAGAACTGGTATACTTTAATTAATAATGAATAATAGGAACACTGCCAAAAGCCTGTACAGATAACAGCCTTTTGGCAGTGTTTTTTGCTGAACTAAGAAAATGTCCGGTCAAGTCAGCAAGAGATGAGAATTAAGAAAATGTCCGGGCAAGGCAGTAAGAGATGAGAATTAAGAAAATGTCCGGGTAAGACAGCAAGAGTTGAGAATTTAGAAAATGTTCGCATAGGACAGCGAGAAATGAGAATATACGATCAGGGGGAAGCCAACTGTAAAAGGGATCGGATCAGGACTAAGGATAGCGGACCGAGTAAGATACCGCCGATACCAAAAAGCTCAATTCCGATAAAGATTGCAGCTAACATGACAAAAGCATTCAGATGCATACCATCTCCAAGCAGTCTGGCTTCTAAAATCTCACGGATCAGTAAGGTGATAATGTAGGCAGTAAAAAGAATGGATGCATTCAGATATTCTTTTGAAAGGAATAGGAAAAAGCCCCATGGCAGTAGGAACATACCGCTTCCAAGAACAGGAAAAGCATCTAAAACAGCGATCGCAACGCCAAGCAGCAGAAAGTATGGGTTGTGTATCAGGAAAAAAGCAAGAGAGCAGACGATACCATTTAACAGAAGAATGATCCCTTCGGTTTTCAGGTAAGTAAGTCCGCTCTCTTTTACGTTTGTCAGTACAAAATGAACCGGAGTAAAATAGCGGCTTTTTCGAAACATATCATGTAAAGGTTTCATTTCCCGTACCAGAATGATCATCGAAACGCATACAATGATAAGAAAAGCAAATATATGAAACGATTGCGATAGCATATAATAGAGGCATTTCCATATGTTGTTATTCATAAATTTTGTTGTGTTTTTTCCGATTAAAGCCATTTGCTCGTATAAAAAAGTCTTTGCCGTGCCAAAATGTAAGTTGAAATGATGATCAATGCAGCGGCCAAAAGAAGCACAACGTGTTTCAAAAAAGGAAACTGCAGTCTGTTGATAAGCAGGTATATTGGTGAACAACAACCGGATCTGTGTATATAACTTGTAAATAACCGCGCCAAAGAAAGCACTGATTCCACCAAAAAAGAGGATAAGTGTACCATAATGTGAAAAGAAACGAGGAAATTTGCATACATTGTGCAAATATTCCATGACAGGCCAGAGCATACGCATCAAAATATAAGCAAGCAAAAAAGGGAAGAGATAAGGCAGAAGAAATGTCATAAAAAGGTATACGGCAACAGAGATGCCAACCGTTATCATAAAATGACGAAAAAGAGATGTAGTATGCATAATGACCTCATTTCCTGTTGTGGATTAACAAAATGCTTCTTTCTTAGTATGCAGTCTTTTGGAGTTCATTATGTAACAGAGAAGCTGGAAATAGATAACAGAAAAATAAAAAAGAGACGATTCTTATCAACACATTTTGTTCTATAGCTCCAAAAAAGACAATATAAAAGGACCGCCGGGGAAGCGATCCTAATAAGGAGAAGGTATGAAAAAAATTTAAGCACTTATCAAATGTTTTCTTCATCTGATAAATTCATTATATAGAGCAAATGTGAACTCTCAATGATACACTTATGAAGAAAATGTAAACGATTTACGTTTATTTGTGAACGATATCACACCTTAAAGCGGTATCCAACACCCCAGATAGTTTCAATGTATTGAGGCTTCGATGTTGTTTTTTCGATTTTTTCACGGATCTTTTTGATATGAACCGTAACTGTTGCAATATCACCAACCGATTCCATTTCCCAGATCTCTTTGAAAAGTTCTTCTTTTGAGAATACATGGTTTGGATGTTCGGCAAGGAATGTCAGCAGATCAAACTCTTTTGTCGTAAAGATACGTTCCTCGTCATTCAGATAGACACGACGGGCAGTTTTATCAATCTTTAAACCACGGATCTCGATGATCTCGTTTTCCTCTTTGCCGGAAGCTGTCAGTCTCTTATAACGTGCCATATGCGCCTTGACACGGGCAACTAACTCACTTGGGCTGAATGGTTTCGTAATATAATCGTCTGCGCCAAGTCCAAGACCATGGATCTTATCAATATCATCCTTCTTGGCAGACACCATAATAATTGGTGTGTTTTTCTTATCGCGGATCAGTTTGCAGATCTCAAAGCCATCCATATTTGGAAGCATCAGATCCAGCAGGATCAGGTCAAAGTCCTCATTTAATGCAAGTTTGGAACCTTCCAGTCCGTCATTACAGATCGTAACTTCAAAGTTACTTAATTCTAAATAATCTTTTTCTAATTCAGCGATTGCTGTTTCATCCTCAATGATCAATATCTTGTTCATGGGCACCTCCGTTATTTTTTGTATCTTTCCTTAATGTAAAATAAAAGCAACTTCCGATTCCTTCTGTACTGTCAACCCATACCTTTCCACCATGGTCGGAAATGATCATCTTAACGATGGCAAGTCCTAAACCACTGCCCCTTTTTGAAGAGTTGCGGGAAGCATCTGCACGAAAGAAACGGTCGAATATATGCGGTAAATCCTTTTTGGCTATGCCAAGTCCATTATCTTCAATCTGAATCTGTATATATTCAGGTCGTATGGTTGGGAATTTATCGGTTCCATCCTCATTTATCTGACGATAAAGAGGTTGTTTGCTGTTTTGCACAGGCACATCTTTAATATGGATCGTAATATGCCCATTTTCGTTTTTGCTGTATTTGACAGCATTGCTGATCAGGTTGTTGATCACTCGTTTGAGCTGTTCGGGATCGGCAATGATCTGTGTATTCTTATCTGTATCGTTGATGTAATCCAGATGGAAATTCTGCGATTCAAGGTCAAGAGAAAACTCATCAATGCAATCTGTAAAGTAGTTTTCCAGATTGACGGAAATAAAATTATACGGCAGAGAGTTTTGCTCTACTTTGGAATAGACCGACAACTCATCGATCAGATAAGTCATATCATTGGCTTTTGCGTAGATTGTCTGCAAATATTTCTTTTGCTTATCCGGTGTGTCTGCGACACCATCCAGTATTCCTTCGGTATATCCTTTGATCGCAGTGATCGGTGTTTTAAGATCATGCGATATACTACTCATGATCTCGCGGGTATTATCTTCAGACTGGATTCCTTTGTTGACGATCTCTTTTAAATGGATACGCATCTGTTCAAGGTCTTTACGAAGCTGACCAATCTCATCCTGCGATGTGACCGGAACCGGATCTTCAAGATTACCAAGCCCGATCTGGGCGGTTGCGAGCCGCAGCAGTTCAATCGGGCGTAAGATACTTTGCTGGATCCAAATGGTTGTAAACGTTGTTGTGATCAGCATGATCAACAGAAAAGCAAGGCAGACCTGTTTGAAGAAATGGTGAATCCAGTTCTTTGTAAAAGAACAGTCGGTAAGGAGTAATGCCCGCCCCTGTGCACCATCCGTAAACGTAAAACGACACTCACGGATAATCTGACTGGAAGCCGTATCGGCTGACAGGCTGCCGGTACCGTTTGAAAAGCTGACGGTATCTGTTCTGGCGAGTTCTTTGTATTGTCTTGTGTTGCCAATATAGTAAGGTGTTTCATTGTAAAGTACAACAAGACTTGTTTTGGTATTAACGAGATGCTGCTCTATATTTTTACAATTTTTTTTACTGATAGTAACGGTATCTGATGTATTTAAAGTTTTCAAGACTGTATCATAGTCATATTCTGTCAGCATTTGATAAAATGTCAGTGGATCACGGATCAGCTCATAGCTTTGGATCTTATGATCCGATAGACAGAATTCTTTTTCAAAAGCAGTTGTCTGTTGTTTTAAAATAACAGTAATGCAAAGAAACATGATCACAATCGGAAATATGGTTGCGATCAGAAAGACCACAAGCAGTTTGCTGCGAATTTTCATATATATTCTCCGATCTAATAAGCATTTTTATTTACTTTTCTTCCAAAGAAAGTTAGGAAAAGTATTTTAAAATCTAAAAACAATGTCCAGTTCTCTACATAATAAAGGTCGCATTCAATTCGCTTTGTGATTGAAGTGTCTCCACGATAGCCATTGACCTGTGCCCAGCCTGTCATGCCGGGGCGAACCTGATGCTTGATCATGTAACGAGGAATCTCTTCTTTAAAACGGTCTACGAAGAAAGGACGTTCCGGTCTTGGCCCGACCAGACTCATATCTCCTTTTAATACATTAAAAAGCTGTGGAAGTTCATCCATATTGGATTTACGTAGGAATCTTCCGATTGGTGTAATACGTGGATCGTTCTGGGTTGTCCAGGCTTTTTTCTCTTCATTTTCCTTTTGCACACGCATTGACCGGAATTTGTACATATTGAATTCATGGTTATGCAAACCGATACGTGTCTGTTTAAAGATCAAAGGGCCGGGATCCGTGATCTTTAAGATACAGGCAATAATGAGCATCGGAATTCCAAAGATCATTATTGCTACTAATGAGCCAAAGATATCAACGCATCGTTTGATCGTAGAGTTAAAGGAGCTGCTTAAAGGAACATGCCGTACATGGATGACAGGCAGTCCGTCAAGATCCTCTGTATAAGGTTTGGTAGGGATCACATGATTATAATCGGGAATAAACTTTGTATGCACACCGGATTTCTCACAGATCGAAACAATATGCTCCAGTTTTGAATATTCATTGATACTTAATGTGATCGCAATTTCATCATATTCATTTGTTGCTAAAAGGTCTGCCAGACGATTCGTTGATCCTATTACTTCAATATTACGGTAAGTCGTGCCGGTACCGGCATGATCATCCAGAATACCATGGATTTTATATCCCCATTCAGGATGGGAACGCAGACGGTCGATATAACCCTGTGCAGTACGGCTGAAACCAACTAAAAGAATGTGTTTTAGATTTTTACCGGAGCGTCGCATTTGTTTTAAGATACGAAGAACGCAAAGCCGGAAGATATAATCTACGACTAAATTGGTTCCTGCAAAAATGATCAGAAATAATCGTGCGATATTTGGCTCTTTTAATAGGTAGAGAGCCGCAACACAATAAACAACGCCGAGGACATTTGCTTTGATCAATGCCCATAGTTCGGCACGTCTGCCGTTTGTACGCTTAGGATCGTACATCCCAAATAAACGATACATGACCAGATAACACGGGATGATCAATATGAGCATTCGCAGATAATCACCCCAGGGCCGCATATAGCCGATCGGTGGTGAAATGATATGATGCTTGATCAACGGGCTCCATGTATCATCAAATCGAAGATCGTAAGCAAGTAAAAAGGATGCTGCAATGATGACAGCATCAATCACCAGTTGTAAAATATTTAACAGTTTTTGATTTTCTTTGATCAATGTTTCACCTTCTCTTTTCACGTAGAATGATATTTGTTCTGCCGGATACCGGAAAAATCCCCCTCGAACTTAATATCATATTTTATAAAAAATGTGATAGCTTTCTTTCTGATTTCTATTCGATATAAAATTTATTTGAATATATTATATCGGTTTACGGAATAATTCGCAATATATTCTTTGATCTTTTAGGCTCTTTTAGGCATTTGCAAAACAAAATGCATCCCCCTGAAACCATCCTCCCAAACAAAATGGAATGCGTCATATTCGTGTTTTTGAATTGTGTTTCTATTTCTTTTAATTTTAGGACAGACGCGACAGCTGATTAGAATTTTTGATTTTTTATTCTTTTTTGCTGATTGGGCGCGGGTCATAACTATAGGGGCGACTTAGCCTGAGTAGCATTGTTGTTTGGCACAGTACAGGAATTTGTTTTGCGAATGCCGGCATGTTTTTATAAATGAGGAAATTTCACAACTTATACACATTTCATTGTTACACTATCTAAGAAAGAAAATTCATTATTGTATGTTGCCCTGAATGGTTGACTTTGCAACGGATAAGAGGTAATGTAACTGTAGTTTTAAGTCGCTTGTGCTTTATATGCAAAATGTATTTTTTGCATGAACGGTTGCAAAAAGAATATACGGCAGGGCAAAAACAGTAGAAATGGAGGTCTTACGCAATGGATGAAAATAAAGAGGAAAAGAGTACGCAGTATACCGGCGAATATGGCAATTCGGTAGAAGGAAATTATCAGGAAGAAGGATCATCGGTGTATAGTTATTCTTATAATAATAAAAACAGCGAAACAACACATTCCGGTGATTATTACGAATCTAAGAACACAGCAGACAGCCAGAGTACGCAAAGTGCTGCAGGAAATGAGCAGGGTGGTTATAATCAGAGCAATAACGGACAGACAGGCTATCAGCAGGGTGGTTATAACCAGAGCAATAACGGACAGACAGGCTATCAGCAGGGCGGTTATAACCAGAGCGGTAACGGACAGACAAGTTATCAGCAGGGCGGCTATAACCAGAGTGGCAATGGACAGACAGGTTATCAGCAGAATGGGTATGATTCAAATGGAAACGGATCAGGTTACCGGCAGGGGAATTATTACCGGTCGGGCAATTTCCAGAACAACGAAAATCCGAAAAAACCAAAGAAAAATAGAAAGCCAAGAGAGAAAAAGCCGCTTACTTTTGGAAAAAAAGTCGGTCTTGTTGCGGCAGCAGCTGTTTTGTTTGGTTTAGTAGCCGGTATTTGTTTTAATGCAGTGAATTATGTATCAAACCGGGTTTTAGGTGATAACGGTTCGACTTCCGGTACTTCAATTGCAACTACTTCTACAGGAAATGTAGCAACAAGCAGTGCAATTGGCACAAATGATGTATCAGCGATCACGGAACAGACGATGCCGGCAGTTGTAGCGATCACAAGTACAACAGAGGGAACAGCCTATTATGATCTGTTTGGCCAGTATAACAAAGGACAGGATTCAACCAGTGCAGGTTCCGGTTTTATTGTAGGTCAGAATAAGAAAGAGCTTTTGATCGCAACAAATAATCATGTAATTGATGGTGCCAAGACGATCTCTGTACAGTTTATTGATGGTGAGGTATATGAAGCAACAGAAAAAGGTGCGGATTCATCAAATGATCTTGCCGTTGTTGCTGTAAAGACTTCAAAAATGAAGAAATCAACGATGGACAAGATCAAGATTGCAGACCTCGGTTCTTCTGATGATATCAAGGTTGGTGAAATGGTTATTGCAATCGGTAATGCTCTCGGATATGGCCAGTCCGTTACCGTTGGATATATCAGTGCGAAAGACAGAGAGATTACGGAATCTTCTGAAACGAGTTCAAAAGAAAACAAGATCAAAGCAATTCAGACAGATGCAGCGATCAATCCGGGTAACAGCGGAGGAGCTTTGATCAATATGAAAGGACAGGTTGTCGGTATTAATTCTGCCAAGATCGCCTCTTCTTCTGTAGAAGGTGTCGGTTATGCAATTCCGATCTCCGTTGCGACACCGATCATTGATGAATTAATGAATCGTGAGACTTTGAATGATTCACAGAAAGGATATCTTGGAATTACAGGAAGTACCGTATCAGAAGCTGCTACAGCTTATAATGTACCATATGGTGTTTATGTTAAGGAAGTTGCCAAGGGAGGAGCAGCAGACAAGGGTGGAATCAAAGCCAACGATGTCATTACGGCTGTAAATAAGATGGAAGTCACAACGATGGAAAGTCTCCAGGAAAAGGTCAACAGCTATAAGAAGGGTACAGAGATCACGATCACCTTACAGCGAAGTAACAACGGAAAGTATACGGAAAAGAAGGTAAAAGTTACTTTGCAGGGAAAAGAATCTTTAGACAGCTTGTCAACAGATGACAGTTCAAGTGCTGATAATTCACAGGATAGTCAGAATAATAACGGTCAGAATGGATACAACCGGAATAATGGTCAGGACAATGATCAGAATGATGGTAATTCCGATAGCGGAAGTCTCTGGGATCAGTTCTTTAACTAATCAAATCAAAAGATCAGAATGTCGAAAAGATTGAGAGATCTTTGCCGGAAAATGAATTTTTTGCTAACTTGTATCGTAAGATAACAAATAGAGCATCGGAAATTTTTCCGATGCTCTTATTTGTTGATACTTTATGTTGTAGTTATAAATTTATCTTTTGCAATTCTGTTGATGTACTCCGGTTCTTGCAAATTTATTTTTTACAATTTTGTTGATGTACTCCGGTTCCTGCAAATTTATTTTTTACAATTCTGTTGTTGTACTCTGTTTCTTGCAAATTTATCTTATAGAATATTACTGTTGCAAGCTGGCACTTGCAATATTTTTGTAAATATGTTTCAAGATAGTACTTTGGATATTTATGCGTTGTTTTTTTCTGCTTCATATGCTTCGCGGACAGCATGTGAAAGCTGGTCTACACAGGAAGTACCACGCATACCGCATTGAATGCCTTTTAAGCGGTCTTCAATCTGTGTGACGGTCAGGCCGTCAACCAGTGAGGCAACGCCTTGTGTATTACCATTACATCCACCTGTAAATGCTACATTTGTAATGACATCGCCATTGATATCAAAATCAATCTGGCTGGAACAGGTTCCTCTTGTTTTATAAGAATATCTCATAATAAATCCTCCCATTTTTGTATAAATTCTTCTTTAACGTTTTTTATTGTTTCATATTATATTACTAAAGTTCTGTATAAGTGATCCGGCTAAACTTTATTTTGCTTTGTACATAATCTGTTTTATGCTGTGCGATGTGTGTTGTGTGTTGTGTCACATATCGCCTGTTTGGAAATTATGCAGAGGGGTGTCTTTTTAAAAGTTCATCGACAGCCGTCTTCATCACCTCGCCGATACTATCGTGAATGACAAGGTCTGCTTTTTGATCAGCTGAAGTTGTACTTTTATTGATCAGGACAAGATATTTTCCGTGAAAATAATCGATCAGACCGGCTGCCGGGTAGACAACTAAAGAAGTGCCGCCGATGATCAGTGTGTCAGCATGGCTGATCGCCTGAATGGTATTTTCAATCGTTTGTTCGTCAAGACTTTCTTCGTAAAGAACGACATCCGGTTTAACACGTCCGCCACAGACAGGGCAGACTGGGATATCCTTGGAAGCAAGTACGAATTTCTCATCATAATATGCATGACAATCCATACAATAGTTTCGAAGAACAGAACCATGTAATTCATAAACTGTTTTGGAACCGGCTGCCTGATGCAGACCGTCAATATTTTGTGTAGCGATCGCTTTCAATTTTCCGAGCTTTTCAAGCTGCGCTAAAGCGATATGGCAGCCGTTCGGTTTGGCATCCGGATAGATCAGATTCTTTTTATAAAATGAAAAAAATTCGTCTGGGTAACGCATGAAAAAGGTATGAGATACCAACTGCTCCGGTGTAAAATTTTGTCCGAGTTTCCGGCTGTATAAACCATTAGAACTTCTAAAATCCGGGATGCCGCTTTCACAGCTGCAGCCTGCACCGCCAAAGAATACAATGTTGTCGCTTTGATCCAAAATGTCTGTTAATTGTAACCATTCTTCTTTCAAAATATCCCCTCCCTGTAAAAATAAGGCTGAATCCCGATCATGATCTGATCAGAATTCAACCTTATGTAATCTAAAAAATTATTTTGTAATACCAGCAATCTTTGCAAGTTCTTCAATAGACTTCTTAGATACTTTAAGACCATGATATTCGATCAGGTCATCGGTTTCGCCGGTGAAAATGTCTTCCGGCTGGTATTTCTTTAATACGATACGATCATCATCCACAATGATCTCTAATGGTGCTCGATCTAAAATTCCCATAGAACGACGTAACTCTATTGGTAAAGTGATTCTGCCTAACTCATCTAGCTTTCTTACAATTCCGGTACTTACCATAATTAAATCTCCTCTCAGGTCAAAAATAATAATGTCTTGAAAAATAGTACGAAATACATCTGTAAGCATAGAAACAGTACAATTTTTCAAGTGTTACTTTATCATATTGCTTTTCGTTTCGCAATGAGCGTATGGGTAAAATTTGTAAATTTATCATTTTTTAAGAAAGTATTATTTTATTTCAACGTGTTTTTTTAGAAAAAGAATAGAAAAGAAGAGGGAAAAATGGAGAAAATAGGATATTGACGTATATTTTTTAAAACTATATAATAAAAAGATAGGAATGTTGCGTCGTATTTTTGCAGGATGACAAGACAGACAGTATCTGTACGTCGACATATGAATGAATATATAAAAAGAAAAGAGAATGTTATGGTCAAACAGGGACAGAATGCTAAGACGATTTCCTGTATCAAAGCAGATACAAAAGAACCGGTTGCCGGCAGAAACGGACATTATAAAAGAGTGCCGGTGGATACTATACTTTTGCGGGAAATGGATTATAAAAAGGAACAAAAAGCAGCCATCCATTTTGCAAAATATCTGAATGTACAGAAAGCAGTAAGCACAGAGACCAAATACCGGAAAGTAAAAAAGATATCCGGTCAGGAGACTGCATATCAGCCGATAAAGAAAATATCCGGTCAGGAGACTGCATATCAGCCGGTAAAGAAAATATCCGGTCAGGAAATTGCTGATCAAAAGATAATAGACATACAGAAGAATAGAGAGATGACACTTGGCAGTCTCTTTTCGAACAAATAAAAGAATTGCAAAGGTTTATATGCAATGAAAATTCAGGAAGAATCTGTCAAAGAAGATAACGGAAAATAAGCTCATAGAAAGAAACAAAGGAGGGAATGTCATGGTAGAAAGTATTTCTTATTTAAATATCAAGCCGTATGAGACATATACAGATGGAAAAGTACGCCAGACAACTCTTACCAGTTTTGAAAATGTACTCCATAAAGAGGAAAAAGGAACCGTCGCTTCAAAAGAGCAGACGGATACAGAGAAGACAGACACAGACAAAACAGCGAAAATCGATGACAGCGCAAAGCAGGTTGTTTTTGTGAATCCTGCGAATGGTCAGAAAGTGATTTATGAAGATGTTGCAAAGGAAGCTAAAAAAACAGCAGCTTCATCCAATACTACGACAGCAGATTCGATGAAAACGACAAAATACGATTCGATCTTTAAAAAAGCGGCAAAGAAATATAATGTATCGGAAAGCCTGTTAAAAGGCATTGCAAAAGCAGAGTCAAACTTTAATGCAAAAGATGTATCAAGCTCGGGTGCAATGGGCGTAATGCAATTAATGCCGGAGACAGCAAAAGGTCTTGGTGTATCGAATCCTTATGATCCGGAAGAAAATATTATGGGTGGGGCAAAATGCATCGCACAAAAGATCAAGGAATTTAATGGAGATATCCGCTTAGCATTGGCTGCGTACAATGCAGGAAGCGGTGCCGTAAAGCGAAACGGTGGTATCCCTTCTTATTGTAAATCATACGTTTCTAAAGTATTAAGTTATAAGAAGGCATTTGAGACTGCAAAATCTGCATCATAAAAAGTTCGTACATAATTATATATGCTGGTAATAAAAGACAGCAAGCTGTGTGCGGTCACGCAGTTCTAATTTTTCTAATATATGACTCAGATAGTTGCGGACAGTTCCTTCACTTAGAAAGAGCTGAGTCGCAATTTCTTTATTGCTGAGTCCGTCAGCGATCAATTCAATGATCTGTAATTCCTTTTTGGAAATAGCATATGCAGAATAATCAAAAGAAGATTTTTGCTGTAAAAAGTCAGGCAGCTTGGAGATTACTTCTGTTCCAAAGACACTCTGACCGCTTTTGACGGCTTTTAAAGCAGGATAAATACTGTTATAATCCTGCTTTAATAAGTAACCTTTCGCACCAATCTGTAATGCTTTGATAATATATTCATCATCATTAAAAGTAGTCAGAAGAAGTATTTTGGCATCTTTGTCCTGTTTTAAGATTTCTTCGGTGGCTTGTAATCCATCAACTTCTTTCATCTGAATATCGGTTAATAAAATATCGGGATGGTATTTGAGGTAAAGAGCAATAGCATCTTTGCCATCCTGTCCGATTGCTGCAACTTCAATATCGTCATTGCTTTCTAAAATTGTTTTTAATGCTGTCGTTACAAGAATATCATCATCTACGATCACGATCTGTATCATTTTTTTCCTCCTTTTTCGGTATTGAAATGAAAATGCGAAAACCATTCCTGGCAGTAATCTGTATCATACCATTGGCATTTTGTACCCGTTCCTGTATATTGATCATACCGATTCCGGAAGTGTGGTCAGCCCATTTTTGTGCATTTTCACTGCTTCCGTTATCCTGTATGATCAACTGATAGAAAGCCGGATGTTCCCGCAATGAGATATCAATACGGGTTGCATTGCTGTGTTTGGCGGTGTTTGTAAGAGCTTCCTTTACGATCGACAGAAATGTATAGCGGATATTGGCAGGCAGCTCCGATTCGATATCATATTTCAAATTTACTTTACAAAAAGTATAATTCTGAATCAGACTATGTAAGCTTTTTTGCAAATCAATCGAGTTGTCATGCAGGTTATGTACACTCGATCGGATATTATCCATTGTCTGTGTTAATGTATCTTCTAAAAGAGTCAGGGAATCCGTTATCTTCTGATCCTGGTTTATCGTTTTGACCGCACCAAGCAGCAGAATCGCTCTGGTCAGCATATGCCCGACGTTATCATGGATCTCGCGGGCAATGCGGTTTCGCTCCTGCAAGGTGGCATTATGGATCTCATAATTCTGATTTTTAAGCAAAGTCTGGTTTCGCTCCCTTAAAAGAATATCGTGCTCAGTTGTATCGTCGCGAAGAGAAAAGTATTGCTGTTGTAATCCTTCGAGTTTTCTTATCAATATAGCGATCCAGAAAGCGGTTCCGTTTTGTAAAAGGGAAAGAAACAGCAGGGGAGAATCGGCATGGAACTGATACAGAATACCGATTGCAAGGAGTGGCAGAGGGACAAAGCACTTATTATATGTAATGGAAAATGTCAGCATTGGAAAAAAGATGACGAATTCTTTTTGAAATAATGCCAAAACAGCATAAAGAGCAAACAGCAGCAGGGAAACATTTGTCTGATTAAAAAAATAAGATAATGACAATACAAAAAGGGAACAAAGCGTAGCGATTATGGCAATGTTGTTGCTGCATATCTGAAAAAACATTGTACAGCAAAAGCAAAAAAGCAGAAAATGACTAATAAAAATGCGCAATGCAACCCCTCCTCATATCTTAAGTTCCACAAACATTTGCAAAACATACCACCGTACTGTGATGACCATCCTCACAACAAAGAAATGAGATGCGTCATATTAGTAGATTTCATTTGTGTTTCTATTTCTTTTTGTTTTTTGAAGCACTGTTTCGCCTGATAAGAATTTCTGGGATTTTTTGCTTTTTTGCTTTTGATTATGGGCGCTCTCATCTGATATAGGGGCAGGACCTGTCTGATGTACATTGCTGTTTGGGAATCTCAAAGACCGTCGCCACTTGCGCTGCAAAAAGAGTATTTGCTTTTTGCAGTGCTATGTGTGCGCTACGTGGCTTTGCGAAGCGGGAGCGTGTCCCAAACAACAATGCTACTCAGGCTGAGTCGCCCCTATAGTTATGAACCGCGCCCAATAAGCAAAAAAGCTTAAAAAATCAGAAATTCTAATCAGCCGTCGTGTCTATCAAAAAAATAAAAAGAAATAGAAACACAATTCGGACTCTAAGGATATGACGCATTGTAATATTTGCAAGTGTGAGGATGGTCTCAATGCAATATAGTGTGTTTTGCAAATGTCTTTGGAATTTCAGCTTATCATGTGGGGGACGTGTCTGTCAATTATTTGAAATACCGGCTGCAGATAGGAGATATGCAAAGAAAAGATTGTAGGGGATGTCAGGATATAGGAATTGTATAGAGGGAAGGGGTGCCAGGCGGTGGCTTTATGACATTTGTCACATGGAAGTTGTGACACTTAGAACTATTTTTATATGTTACAAGACGATATAATAAAGGTGTCATAAAGAAAAACGCATGCTGGTAAGCGAAATACAAGCCGGGAGTGCAAAAAGAACAAAGTATACCGGCAAGTGAAATACAAGCCGGAAGTGCAAAAAGAACAAAGTATACCGGCAAGTGAAATACAACCCGGAAGTGCAAAAAGAAAAAAGTATACCGGCAAGTGGAATAAAAGACCAAAGTATCACAATATCATGGAAGGAATGAGTGCAAATATGATAAAAATTGAGAATTTAGTAAAGCGATATGGCAATCTGGTTGCCTTAGATCATCTGGATCTTGAGATTGCAAAGGGAGAAATCTTTGGACTGCTAGGTCCGAACGGATGTGGGAAAACAACAGCGATCGGCTGCATTCTTGCACTTTTAAGATATGACAAAGGTGAAATTACGATCTGTGGTGAAAAGATGACACCCGAAAGTTATGAACTGAAAAGAAAGATAGGCATTGTGCCACAGGAAGTTGCCATTTTTGACCAGCTTACGGTACAGGAAAATATTGATTATTTCTGTGGTTTGTATTTGCCAGACAGAAAAAAGAGGAAAGAATATGTTGAAGATGCGATCACATTTGTTGGATTAAATGATTACAAAAAAATGTATCCGAAGCAATTATCGGGCGGACTGCTGCGAAGATTAAATATTGCCTGTGGTATTGCACACAAGCCGGAGATCATTTTTATGGATGAGCCGACAGTGGCAGTCGATCCGCAGAGCCGTAATCATATATTAGAAGGAATCCGCAAATTAAATCAGACAGGAGCAACGATCATTTACACTTCACATTATATGGAAGAAGTAGAGCAGATTTGCACACAGATTGCCATTTTAGATCATGGACAATGCATCGCAAAAGGAACCAAAGAAGAGTTAAAACAAATGATCCGAACAGGTGAAAAGATTACTGTAGAAGAAGCTGCCCTAAGCGATCAGCAGCTTGAGCATATCAGACAGATGGAGCAGGTTTATGCAGTGGATTATCAGGAACAGGTTCTTTTAGTACGATTTGATGGAACGGATCATAATATTGTAAAACTTTTGCAATATCTACAAGAGCAAACGATTTGCTTTGGCAGAGTGTACTCAGAACTGCCTACATTAAATGATGTATTCTTAGAAATTACAGGGAAGAACTTACGTGATTAAAGGACATACATAGAAAAGCAGATAATAGAAATTATCAGGAAAAAGGAGAACGATAGAATGATAAAATATAGTCTTTTACGTATATTGCGTGACCGGGTGACTATTTTTGGGGCATTGTGCTTTCCATTTATTCTCGCAACTCTTTTTGAAGTATCTTTTGGTCATATGAACGACAGTTTAGACCAGATACAGACAGCGGTTGTAGTCAAAAGAGATGGGCAGGCGGCACAGACGTTTCAAAAATTTTTAAAAGAGGTACAAAAAGAAGATAATGATCTGCTCGCTGTTTCTACAATGGATCAAAAAGAAGCCGATCGGAAATTAAAGTCAGAAAAGATTGCCGGATATTATCTGTTAGGAGAAGATGTCAGCCTGACGGTAGCAGGAAATGGCGTGCCGGAAAGTGTTTTACAATCTTTGATGGAAAGCTATGACAGCCAGGCAGTGTATTTGAAAACAATCCTTAAAGAAAAGCCGCAACAGCTTGCTGCCGTCACGCAGAAGATTGGAAAAAATGTACTAAAAAGTGCAACGGTAAAAGAAGTGACGCTGAGTGGTAAGAAAGTGGATGGAATGATCCAGTATTTCTTTTCTGCGGTGGCAATGGCATGTATGTTTGGATGCTTTTTAGGCATGGAGGCAGCCATTCGTTTGCAAGCCAATGTAAAAGCAGTTGCAGCAAGACGCTGTGTGAGCAGTACGTCCAAAATGAAAATGGCATTGGCTGATATTGCAATGGTGATCTTAGTTGATTATGTTTTTGTCGTATTGTTTCTTGTCTATCTGGTCTTTGGTTTAAAGAAAGATTTTGGAAACAATCCTGCACCGATCCTTTTGATCACATTTGCCGGCTGTCTGATCGGAGCTTCCATGGGACTTTTGGTTGGCAGTATCGGAAAATGGGGTGAAGATGTCAAAGTAGCGATCATTCTTTCGGTCAGCCTTGGCACTACATTCTTATCCGGTCTTATGGTAAGCGGAATCAAAGGACTGATCGAAAAAAATTGTCCGATCCTTAACCGGATCAACCCGTCAGCCCTGATCACCGATGCGTTGTACAGCGTTGCGGTATATCCTGATGTGGCACGTTACCGTCAGGATGTTGCAATCATGCTTCTGATGGGAGCTTTATGCATTGCTATAGTATTCTTTTTGACAAGGAGGGTTCGCTATGACAGTATTTAAAGGTTATATGCTGCTTGCTAAGAGAAATATCAAAGGGATCATAGTTTATTTTACTATATTTACCGGGATCGCTGTTGCAATGGGAATGTCAAGGAACGGAAAGTTTAGTTCATTTACGGCAACGAAGCTGAATATTGCAGTTGTAGATTGCGATCGGAGCGAATGTTCTGAGGAAGTAGTACGTTTCTTAAAAAAGAACCATCATGTAACAGAAGCGTCCTATGATCCGTCTGCCTTGCAAGAAAGGCTTTATTATGAGAATGTCAAACTTGTTGTGTGTATACAAAAAGGATTTGAGAAAGATACGCTGTCAGGAAAAGGTGGCGGGATCGAATATACACAAAATCCCGGAGAATATAATGGAATGTATGTGGAAGCACAATTAAATCGTCTGGTGCAGAACATGAAGCAATATTATGATGCCGGATACCGCGTTTCAGAAAGTTATGACAAAGTCGCAAAACAGCCGCAAAGCAAAGTTCATATGGAAAATATCAATGGAAATGGAGGGCAGGAAGCTGGTTATGTCGGGTTCTTCCGCTTTTATCTATATCTGATGTTAGCCGTCTTATGTACGATTTTGGGGACATTGCTGGTAGAATTTCGCAACAAAAATGTGAAAATGCGCCTGAATGCATCGAGTGTCAGCTTATTTTCACAAAATATAACATCTATTTTTGTGTTTTTAATGATCGGTTGTATACTTTATGCTGTTACAATGCTTTTGGCATTTGCAATACATGGCAGGAAACTTGTGACAGCACCAAATCTCTGGTATTATTTTTTGAATAGTTTTCTTGTTATGCTGATATCATTAGCTATTTCTTTTCTTGTCGGGTTGTTTGTCAAAAACCGACAGCAGGTATCGATTATTGTGACACCGATTTCTCTGGCGTTTTGTTTCTTATGCGGTGTTTTTGTACCGATACAATATATGCCGGATGGGATCGTGTATATTGCAAGATTTCTACCAATCTACTGGTTTGAAACTGTCAACGATCTGCTTGCAAAACATGCAGATATTAGTGGTCATATTCAGAGTCAGATCCTTCGTGGTATGGGTATGGAGCTGTTGTTTTTCATTGTTTTGATCAGTTGCAGCATGGCAGTTGCAAAATACCAGCAGCAGGAAGGATAGTGATAGAAAATCCTAAGAGGAACATTCATAAACTGTTTAGCCGGTATACAAAGGAAGAACAGTTTATGAAATGCTGAAGAATAGAAAAATCCGGAAAGATGTCCGGCTGACAGATTGCGATAAGTAAAATACATTTTGAAAAAGTCTATTTTGAATAGACTTTTTTGTTTGTAATCGCTATAATAGGTGCAAGTATTAAAAGGATGTTTGTATTCTGATGGAAAATAACATAGCAGATATATTTGCTTTATCGGATGGAGGGAAAATTGTTGGAAGATAAAAAGAAATATCAGGATCATGCAGGATCGGAGATTGTAAAAGATTCCAAAAAAGACCGGGAAAAAGATTTGCAGGATCAGAATAAAAAACAGAACGCAAAAGGCACACAAGAGAAGAGTGCCGCTTCTAAGTCGGGAAGTGAAGCAAAGACAGGTAAAAAGATCCGCTGGATCACGATCAATGAAAAATATATGTCAGTCTGTCGTTATGTACTTTTTGTGCTTTTTATTGCAATAGTAGTATATATGCTGGTATCGCATTGGAGTGCGACAACGGCATTTATTTCTAATCTGTTAAAAGTGTTGTCTCCGTTTATATTGGGTTTGCTGATCGCATACTTTTTATTGCCGATCGTGGTCAGGACAGATGGTTTGTTACAAAAGATCACGAAAGGCAGAAAACCAAAACTTACCAAAGTACTTGCGATGCTGATTTCTTATATTTTGGTGCTTGGTTTTATTGCGGTTACATTCGTTTTTGTCATTCCTCAAATGGGACAAAGTATTCAGGAATTAACCAATAAGGTTCCGGGAATGTATCAGACCGTCACGGCAGAACTGGTGCATTTGCAGGAACGCTATCCGGATCTGGACACAGAGTTGATCGAGGAGCAGTTACAAAATATTGTTCCGAATCTGATCAAGCTGGGAACAAACTTAGTTAGCAATGCAATTCCTATGCTGTATTCGGTATCGGTATCGATTGTCAAATGGCTGATCAATCTATTGCTTGGTATTGTGATTTCAATTTATATGATCTATAGCAAGGATATGTTCCGTTATGAGGCAAAAAGAGTTGTTTATGCGATCTTTCCGGAAGAAAAGGGAGATGTTCTTTGTAAGACCTGCCGTGAATGCAATGGAATCTTTAGTGCGTTTTTGATCAGTAAGGCGATCGATTCGCTGATCATTGGCTGTATCTGCTGTGTTGCAATGAATCTGTTACATCTGCCATATACGGTATTGTTAAGCGTTATCGTAGGCATTACAAATATGATTCCTTATTTTGGACCGTTTATCGGAGCGGTTCCCGGTGTATTGATCTATCTTTGTACAAACTGGGAGTATGCGATCGTCTTTGCAGTCATGATTTTTATTTTACAACAGTTTGATGGTATTATTCTCGGACCGAGACTGCTTGGTCAGTCAACCGGTCTGAGTCCGATATGGGTTATTTTTGCGATTACGGTAGGCGGTGCTTATTTTGGTGTGATCGGTATGTTTATCGGAGTTCCGGTTGTGGCTGTTATTGCATATCTTTGTAATACATTCTTAAATAGCAGGCTGAAAGGAAAGCATGTGAAAGCCTTAAAAGAATTTGATGAAGAACCATAATCAATAGAAAGTTAATCGAAAAGATAGAAAGTCTGAAAAAGGTTAGATATATAACAGGCAGTACAAAAAGCCGGGAAAAAAGCCGGACATATAACAGGCAGTACAAAAAGCCGGGAAAAAAAACGGACATATAACAGGCAGTACAAAAAGCCGGGAAAAAAGCCAGACATATAACAGGCAGTATAAAAAAGTAGAATTAAAAAACGGAAATAACAGACCGGTTACTTCCGTTTTTTGTCTATCGATGTGCTACAAAGCGGCAGATCGGCTTTCCTTCTGCGTAGAATTTCTGTTCGTACTCTGTCATGACATTATTTGGGGCAGGACCGTCTTTGTGCAGATCAAAAGAAACTTCATCCTTGATCCAGTTCATGGCGTTCAGTTCTTCTAAAGAAAAATCAAACAAAGGTCGGTTATCGGTTTTGAACTGTACATATCCGTCTTTTGTTAAGATCTTGTCATAACGTTCCAAAAAGCAGCGTGAAGTCAATCTTCTTTTTGAATGACGATCCTTTGGCCATGGATCCGAAAAGTTTAGATAGATCTTTGAAATCTCGTCCGGTGCAAAGTAGGAAGTGATGTCTTCTGCATCCATTCGCATAAAACGGAGATTTTCTAATTCCAGATCAGCTCTTTTATCTAAGGCACGAACCAGAACACTCGAATATTTCTCGATTCCGATATAATTTATATCAGGATTTTCTTTTGCCATCTGCGTGATAAACTGTCCCTTTCCCATACCAATCTCAATATGGATCGGATGATCATTGTTGAAAAAATTCTGATTCCATAATCCCTTGAAATCTTCTCCGTTTTCACCATCAGTCTGTATTGTAAAAGCGTCATTTAGGATGCGTTCCTGCGATCCCGGTACATTTCTAAGTCTCATGAAAAACCTCATTTCTATTCAGCCATTTGTAAAATACACCCTTGTACTGTGATGACCATCCGTATGGCAAAAATGAAATACATCATATTCATGTTCTTGATTTGTGTTTCTATTTCTTTTCTTTTTTGGAGCACTGTTTCACCTGATAAGAATTTTTAAGATTTTTTTCTTTTTTGCCCTGATTATGGGCGCTCTCATCTGATATAGGGGCAAGGCCAGTTCTGATGTACATTGCTGTTTGGGAATCTCTAAGCCCGTCGCCACTTGCGCTGCAAAAAGAGTATTTGCTTTTTGCAGTGCTATGTGTGCGCTACGTGGCTTTGCGAAGCGGAAGCGTGTCCCAAACAACAATGCTACTCAGACTGAGTCGCCCCTATAGTTATGACCCGCGCCCAATCAGCAAAAAAGAATAAAAAATCAAAAATTCTAATCAGCTGTCGTGTCTATCCAAAAAATAAAAAGAAATAGAAACACAATTTAATATGTTAAGGTAAGATGCATTTCCGTATTTTTCCATACGGGTGGTTTCGGAAAAGACTTTTTTGCAAATGTCTGATTATTTTTATTTTATTTATGGTGATGCAGTCTTTATAGTATCAAAAAAATGTATTTGCGTAAAGCAGTTATCCGTTTGTCTGCTATATGGCGGCAAAGCAGACGCACATTTGAAATCTTTACACACTTACAGTTTGTGTTATAATAGAGAGACATCAAAAGCGAACACAGATGTGCAGACATTTATTCGTGATGCAAAGCTGCTCTGTCAGGTTGGCGTGATTTCAAAAGACAGATACAAAATAAATGATCTGTTTCACAATAGAAAAGAGGATGAATTTATGAAAACAAAAGTATTTATTGATGGTAGTGCAGGAACAACAGGACTTAGAATTGATGAGCGTTTTGCAAATCGTGATGATGTAGAGATCTTGAAGATCGATCCTGAGAAGAGAAAAGATGTTGAAGAGAGAAAGAAGATGATCAACGCATCGGATATCACTTTTTTGTGTCTGCCGGATGCTGCCTCAAGAGAGTCGGTTTCTCTTGTAGAAAATGATCAGGTATGTATTATAGATACGTCTACAGCCCATCGTACAGAAGCAGGATGGGCATATGGATTCCCGGAATTATCAAAAGAACATCGCGAAAAGATCAAAACAGGAAAAAGGATCGCTGTACCGGGCTGCCATGCGACAGGCTTTATTTCCGTTGTCTATCCGTTAGTTGCAAATGGCATTTTGCCAAAAGATTATCCGGTCAGCAGCTTTTCGCTGTCGGGTTATAGCGGAGCAGGCAAGAATACAATCGCGGCATATCAGAGTTTAGATCGTCCGGAAGCCTTTTCATCAGGAAGAGAATATGCTCTGACACAGCAGCATAAACATCTAAAGGAAATGAAAGCGATCACCGGAATTGACAGACTGCCGCTGTTTTCACCGATCATAGACGACTATTATAGTGGTATGGTAGTATCTGTGCCATTATATACCGATATGCTGAAAGCAGGAAGTACTGTTGAATCTGTTCGTGACTGCCTGGCAAAGCATTATGAAGGAGAGCCGTTTATACAGGTCTGCCCGCTTGACAATGAAGTGTCCGAAAGCGGTTTCCTACCGGGCAATGGTTTATCAGGCTGGGATGGCCTGAAGATTTATGTAACAGGAAATGAGGATCGCATTGTAGTGTCTTCACAATTTGACAATCTCGGAAAAGGTGCATCCGGTGCAGCGATCCAGTGTATGAACATTGTACTCGGATATGATGAAAGCAAGGGATTAAACCTTTAAAAGAAAATAAGTAAGATGGAGGGAATAGAATGGGTAAAAAATGTAGAAAATGGATTATTTGGTGCGCACTTTTGATTCTAGGCATTACAATGCCATTATCGGCGACAACAGCTCAGGCAGCACAGACAGAGCAGGGATCATGGCTGAATGATACATGGTCTTCCCTTTTAGGGTATAATTATAGTACGACAAGCAGCCCTGCACCTACTGCCGGTACGAACACAATGCAGGAAACACCATATGATTCTATCGTAAGTGCAAATATTTCGGGATATACAGCGACCTCTCTGAGTCTGGAATGGATCAGCCTTGGTAATGGAAACGGATACCATATCTATCGGAAAAGCAGCTATGATAAAGAGTATACATTGCTTGGAACAGTTGCCAATAAACAGGGCAGCTTATTAACCTATAAAGATACTTCCTTCCAAAGGGGTATTTCTTACAGCTATAAGATTGCGGCATATCGAACCGATGCAGCGACCGGATCACAAAGTGACACGACCTCTGTTACTTTGACAAAGAAAGTTGCATTGCCAAGAGTCAGCTTTATTTCCGTAAAAAGAAACGGTACAAATGCTAAGTTAAAATGGAAAAAAGTCAATGGAATTTCCGGTTATGAGATATATCGTAAGAATAGTGGAAGTTCTTTTAAGAAGGCAAAAACGGTCAGCAATCCATCTGCATTGACATGGACTTCTAAGAAAGTTTCTAAAAAGAAAACAACAAAATATAAGGTTCGTGCTTTTGTTATCTATAACGGTAAAAAAGTATACGGTAATTTCAGTGATGTTTTACAGACATATAGTGCAAGTCAGAATTCATTAGCCAAGAGGATCCGTTCGTTACAAAAGAAATTTCCAAATGGAAAGTATTGGAATCATGCCGGCAAAAGTTCTTATAACAGTTCTACGATCACGAGTCGTCCATGTGATCATAGTATCGGAAATGGTCTGACGACCTGCAATCATTACAATTGTCCAAATGGAATTTTAGGATACCAATGTTATGGCTTTGCATGGAAAATGAGTGATCTTTTATATGGAAGAAGTGCTAAGATCAAGAATTTTACAAGTTATGCAAAATGCAAACCGGGTGATGTAGTCCGTTATAGCGGTCATTCTGTGATCATCACCGAAAAGCATGGCGGTTATGTTGTGGTCGGAGAATGTAATTATGGAAATACCTGTTTGATCAAATGGGGACGCAAAGTGAGCAGTGCCGAACTTGCAGGGGCTGTTTACAGCAGAAGATATCGCTAGTAAGGAAAAAAGCATGCAATAAGAAAGATATTGTCAGCAGGCAAGAAAGCATGCAGCACGCTTAATCCTATAAATATAAGATAATGTTAAGGTTTGTACTACATCTAAATAAGACTGCTATGCTATGATAATAATTACAGAACAAACGGAAATGAGGATTATTATGGAGAAAGCATGGACGAGAAGAGAATTAAAAGAGAAAAGCAAAACCATACTTGGAATGCAATATTGGCGTATGGTTTTGGTTGCTTTTATTGTATCTGTTCTGTGTAGTGGAAGCTTTGTGACAGATAGTGTACCTTCTATGCTAAGTGACCAGTCAACAGAATTGATACAGACTCATGTGATGCAGCAGGATTCTGCATCACAGAAAACAGAGGTAGTCAAAAAAGGAAAACAAAAGCTAAAGAATTTTAAGAACAGCAAAGAATTTCAAAAAACATTTCCTGCTATTGTGATTTCTTTTATAGCCGTTATAGTGATGGGAATGATCGTAGTTGGATTTACAATTTTGATCATTGTTTTTGTATGCAATCCTTTTTCGGTCGGAGCAGCACGCTTTATGAGCATGGGATTTGAGAAAAAACCAAAGTTTAAAGAATTGTTCTTTGCATTTGAACACGAATACCGCAATGTCGTTGATACGATGTTCTTGCGGAGTCTGTATACATTTTTGTGGTCACTTCTTTTTATCATACCGGGAATCGTTAAGAAGTATGAGTATCGTATGGTGCCTTATATTCTTGCACAGACACCGGATATGAACAAAAAACAGGCATTGGCACTTAGCAGTCAGATGATGCACGGTCAGAAATGGAATGCATTTGTGCTGGATCTTTCTTTTCTTGGATGGCGTATTTTGAGTGGTATTACACTTGGTCTGGTTGGTACATTTTATGCTTCTCCTTATATTCATCTGACAAATGCATCGTTGTACCGTACATTACAGGGATTGGACGAGCAATACGGTAACATTTATATTGGCTGAAAATAATAAGATAATGATGTTATAGCATATAATGAGTGGTAATATAGAGAACGCGATAAGGGGGTAAATGGTAATGGGATATCGCATTATTGTTGCGGATGATGAAGCAGAGATCAGGGAATTGTTTCGTTTGTATCTGGAAAAAGAAGGATATGAAGTGTTAGAGGCAGCAGATGGGGAAGAAGCATTGGACCTTCTGGCTAAGGAAAAAGATATTGCTATGCTGATTTTGGATATCATGATGCCCAAGAAAGACGGATTTCATGTTTTAAAAGAGATTCGTGAACAAAGAAACCTTCCGGTTATCATTTTATCAGCAAAGACAACAGATAATGATAAAATTTTAGGGCTTGATCTTGGTGCGGATGATTATATCGGCAAACCGTTTAATCCGTTAGAAGCGGTGGCAAGGATCAACTCGAACATTCGCCGTTTTTATTCACTTGGTGCAAATGATTCCAAAGCTGCTAAGAAAATATTAAAAGTAAAAGATCTGACGTTGGATTTAGATAGCTGTATTTTACGCAGGGGTGAAGAAGTGATTGAATTGTCATCGACAGAATATCGTCTGATGGAGCTTTTTATGAGCAATCCGGGTAAGATTTATACCAAGCAGCAGATTTACGAATATGGCTGGCAGGAAGAATATTTTATCGCAGATAACAATATTATGGTATGTATCAGTAAATTACGAGCAAAGCTGTCAGAGGATGGAAACCGTTATATCCGTACCGTGCGTGGTCTTGGATATCGTTTTGAAGAGGAATGAGGAAAGAGATGAACGGGAAAAAACAGATAGACACTTATATTATACGAAATTTTTTACTGGTGGTTCTGGGAATTGCGATATGTGAGATTTTCGTTAATATCATATATTCATATATGGTATTTCCTTTTTTACGGAATGAAGTCGGTGGACCGGTTTTTGAGCAATTTGGTCAAGGTGGATATGGATCCAGTGTGGTCTATTCCGCCTTTTTTTGGCTGGTAATGGGAATAGTGATGTCTCTGTTGCCATCCTGGTTTTCCAATACTTTCTATCATTATCTTGGAAGTGGTTTTGAAGTTTATCTTCCGGCACAATATAATCTTGATCTGCATAGTATGTCTGATGGTATGCTTTTGTACTATGTAGGCTGTCTTGTAATCTTGATCCTGCTTGTGGTAGCTGCTGTTCTTCCTTATATTATAGGCGGGTATGTCTTTACAAGATTGATCCATGATGAATTGCATTATTTTAAAAATATAGAAAAAGAAAAACATATGGAATATGAAAGAAAAAGAAGTTTGATGCTTTCTGATATTGCACACGATCTGAAAACACCGATAACGACAATTTCCGGGTATGCACAGGCACTTCGCGATGATGTTGTTGAGGATGAACAGAAGAAAAAACAATATTTGGATGCAATCTGTCAGAAGTCAAAAAGAATGGACGATCTGATCGGGCTTTTTTTCGAATATGTTAAGATAGATTCCGAAGGATTTTCTTTACACAAAGAAAAAATAGATCTTGCAGAGCTTTTTCGTGAAAATATAGCGTTATTTTATTCTGATTTTGAGAGAAAAGGGATTGGAGTAGAACTCGATATCCCGGAAGAATCCGTTATCTGGGAGTTAGACCGCATTCAGTTTTCAAGAGCGTTATCTAATCTGATCGGTAACGAACTGCGTCATGTTGAAAAAGGAAAATCCATATTGATGAAAATGCAATGTGATGAGGAGCAGGAGGAAGTCCGGATCGTACTTGGAGATACCGGAGAGCAGATTGAAGACAGTGTGGCACAGCACATTTTTGAACCGTTTGTGATGGGGGACAGTTCAAGAAATTCCAAAGGCGGCAGCGGTCTTGGCCTTAGTATTGCTTCTAAGATCGTAAAAATGCATGGTGCTGTTTTATATCTGGATCGAAACAGTACAAAAGACTATACGAAAGCATTTGTGATCGTATTAAGGAAATGACCTGAAAGACCGGGTGGCTTGTCATGAATCAAAAAAGAGAAAAAACGATTAGATTTGACAGAATGCCAAAAGATAGGTATAGTAAAACTTTAGTATTGGTTTTGAAGCAGAAAAGAGTCAGAAAAGACAGTTTTTGCAATAGTACATGGAGGAAGACAGATGTCGGAAGAAAAGCTTATCACCGATCCGGAAAGACAGGAAAAAGTATATAGTGATGCCTGTGGTCTTTTGGATTCGTTCACATATATCATACGTTTTGAACGAAAAGTGACTGTATTAAAAAATGCGGCAAGAAAATTTCGAAAATTAGGTGATTATAAAGATAGCCGGGAAAAGGCAGCGTTCAGTCAGAAACTGGCTGAACAGGAAGAGAAAAAGGGAAGTAAGGCTTCTTTTGAAAAGGCATTAGAGAAAGAAAAAAGTGCAAAAGTCAAAAGTGATTATGTCGATACGATAGAAGAATTTAAGAGAACTTCTAAGAATGAGGAATATAAAGAAGAAGGAAAAAAGCACATTACGCATTGTAAAGAGCAGATCATAAAAATTGAAAATAAGGCAGCGGCAAAACGTCGTTTGATCGTGCTTGGTATTCTGGCGGTCTTAGCTGTGATCTTTTGGAGAACGCCGGGATGTCCGTATGTAAAAGGTATGGTTCACCAACAGATGGGACAATATCGTAAAGCATTGGTAAATTATGAGCAGGCGGGACATCTTCCGGGCGTAACGGGTCACAAAAATGCGTGCTATTATGCATTGGCACAGGATGCTTTAAAGCAGGGAAAAGAAAAAAAAGCCTTGAAACTGTTAAAAAAGACCGTTGATAGCGATAAAGCAGAAGCGCAGGAATGGAAGCTGGAGTGTAAGCTGATCAAAGAAACACAGGTTGGAAAACGTGTGATCTTTGGTGACGGAAGATGGACAATAGCTGCAAAAGAAGGTAACAAAGTACTGCTTGTCTATACAAAAGTCAGTAAAAAAAGCATTTATGCAAGAACACAGGATGTTACATGGCGTGACTCAGAAGTATTTAAATGGCTGAATACAAAATTTGCACCTGTGAAATTTTCAGAAGAAGAATTAAATGTGATCTGTGAACAATATACCGGAAAGAAAGCAAGCGGTACATTGACGCAGGAAAAGGTATTTGTATTAAGTGAACAGGAGTATTTGCAATATCGTAAAGCAGTAATTCCATCGGATGAAAATTACTGGCTGCGTGACGAACCTTTGACAAAAATGCAGGCTTCTTATGTTTCGGCGGATGGTGACGTAAAAAAGACATATGTGAATGATACAGTGTGTCATATACGTCCTGCGGTATGGGTTTCTTTAAAAGAATAAGGATTTTTATGCAAAGGCAACGTATTGGCGTTGCCTTTCTTGAGGAACAGGAAATGAATCATAAAGCAGTGTGATATACATGGTAACGCATCGGCGTCGCACTTTTTTGAAAACAGGAGGTTATGGAATGATGAATCGAAAAAAATGGATCACATGGGTGATAATATGGAGCTGCGTGATTAGTATGCTGCTTGGAAATGCCAATGTCAGTGCACAAGAGACGCATCCTTCTTTTCCGTTTACTGTGTCCGATGCACAGTCTATGGTATACAGTCAGTTATATTCTGTTGCAATGACAGCAACGTCAGGTGCTCTCTATACATTTGATACATCTGCGACAGAGGCGGATTATCAATTAAAATTCTTTGTAAATGCCGGAACTTCTTTTCATGCACAGATTTATGATGCATCCGGTGTATGCAGACTTGACCGGATTTTTACAAATGCGCAATATGCCCGTTTTTCCCTGACACAGAGTACCACGTATTATCTGTATATCAATGGGGAGATTGGAACAGCAGGTGAAGTATTGCTATCAAAGGTAGCGGATGATTTTGGAGATACGATGCAATCAGCCTTTGCAATGTCTTTTAATCAGGAATATGCAGTAAGTACAGAAATTGCAAATGATGAGGATTATTTATGTTTTACACCGAATGGCGATGATGCATCGTATGTTTTATGCATAGAACCGATCATCGGAACAACAGCACAATATGAAGTCTGGGCGGCCGGACAGCGAATTGATCCATATTGCGGAACGATCGGAACAGGAAAAATTGCTTTTGAACTTTCTATGCGTGCAGGACAAAGTTACTATTTAAAGATTACTTCGACGCAACAGGGACATCAGGTGATTGTATCTGTATTAAAAAATATTCGTCATTATGAAGTCCGCTATCATTTAAATGGTGGCAATAATGTTTCCGGAAACCGGACGGTATTTGTTGCGACTGATAGCTGGAAATTGCAAAATCCGACACGACAAGGCTACACTTTCGGGGGCTGGTATCTGACACCGAAGATGACAGGACGTGTCTATAATATGAGCGGTGCCGGCAGAAAAAGTGTAGACTTATATGCCAAATGGAATGCGGTCCGTATTACAAAAGGTTCAACTGTGAAGGTACAAAAAAAGAAAAAGAGTATGAAAATTTCTTTTGGAAAAATAACCGGGGCATCCCGCTACCGGTTGCAAGTCAGTACTAATGCAAAGTATAAGAAAGCAAAAACATATACCTTAAAAACAACATCGAAATCAATATCCCGTAATACAAAATCTAATTATTATATTCGCGTCTGTGGCTACAATATTGATTCAACAGGCACAAAAATTTACGGAGGTTATTCTACTACAAAGAAAGTAACTGCTGATAAAACGAAGAAAAAGAGCACAAAGAAAGCAAGCAAGAAGAAGTCAAGGTCTAAAAAGAAGAAAGCAAGTAAAAAGACAAGTGCGAAAAAGTCAACAGCAAAGAAGACAAGCAAGAAAACCGCAAGTAAAAAGAAGTCGACAGCCAAAAAGACAAGCAGTGCAAGCAAGAAAAAAGCAAATACAAAAAAATCAACTGCAAAAAAGACAACAAGTAAGAAAGCCGTAAATAGAAAAAAGTCGACAGCCAAAAAACCAGGCAGTAGCAGTAAAAAAGCCAGCACCAGGAAGTCGACAGCAAAAAAGACAAGCAGTGCAAGTAAAAAAGCTACAAGTACAAAAAAATCAACTGCAAAAAAGGCAACAAGTAAGAAAGCCGTAAGTAGAAAAAAGTCGACAGCCAAAAAACCAGGCAGTAGCAGTAAAAAAGCCAGCACCAGGAAGTCGACAGCAAAAAAGACAAGCAGTGCAAACAAGAAAAAAGCAAATACAAAAAAGTCCGTTTCAAAGAAGACAAATAGTATAAGCAAGAAAAAATAAGCACAAAGAAATCAACAGCACAAAAGACTATCACGAAAAAAAGAACCTTTTCGCAGCAATGCATGGGCATACAGTAAACGTTTGCTTATACATTGCTGTTTTTTTCGTTGGGAGGAATGAAAATTCCTTGATCGACAGGCTTCTTTTCCTTGATCGACAGGCTTCTTTTCTTGACAATTCTATAGGAATCAAGTACATTAATCATGGTACATTGACAATAAAATATGGTGTTCTGTCATAACAGGATAAAAATAGCGCCAGGTACCTTTTACATTGGTCGATAGGAGTAAAAGGTTGACGAGGAAAAGGGTGATCGAAAATTCGGCGGATGCCCTTTCGTAGTTCCCGCTGCGGATATATTGGCAAATATGCAGGTAACTGCAAAACAAATTCAATATAACGGGAAAACGGTTGGCAGTACGTGCAGATAAAGAGCGAAATCACGTTTTACCAACAGATCACAAAGAAACAAAAGTGATCGTGAAAACAAGAAAAATAAAAAGCATATGCTATAGAAAGAGTAGTGACAGTAAAAGAAAGATATTTTATTTCTCAAAAAGACTGTCACAAAAGAGAGGAAATAATTATGTGTGGAATTGTTGGATATAATGGAAAAAATTCTGTTACGGATCTGCTTTTAGATTCGTTGGAATTATTAGAATATCGTGGATACGACAGTGCCGGACTTGCTACAATGAATGCCAATACCGGTAAAGTAAAGCTGCGTAAATGCGCAGGACGTGTAAAAGATCTGCGTAAGATCTGTGCGAAAGATAAGAAGATCTCAACTTGCGGAATCGGTCATACACGCTGGGCAACACATGGTGGAGTAAGTGATCTGAATGCACATCCGCATCGCGTCGGTGATGTGCTTTTAGTACACAATGGTATCGTAGAGAATTATGAAGAATTAAAAGATCATTTCATGCTTCACAAAGATCTGAAATCACAGACAGATACAGAAGTAGTTGCGGCTGTATTGAATCGTTTCTATCAGGGGGATCCGCATGAAGCGATCCGTAAGACGGTAAAATATTTAAAAGGAACTTTTGCACTTGTGATCATGTTTACCGATCAGCCGGATGTCATCTATGCGATCCGTAATGTAAGCCCGATCGTGGCAGCTTACAATGACAATGGAACAATGCTTGCATCAGATGTTGTTGCTTTGGGTGCGACAGCAGACAAATATATGGTTGTTCCTGAATATGTTATTATGGAACTTCACAAAGACGAAATTAAATTATTTGACCTGAATGATAAGCCGGTAGAAGCAGATATGATCGACATTGACTGGGATACAACCAGAGGTGGCAAAGGAAAATATCCATTTTATATGGAAAAAGAGATCATGGAGCAGCCGGATGCATTAAGGGCGACGATGCAAAGCCGTGTGGTAAATGGCAAGATCGATCTGTCAGCCGATGGTGTGCCGGATGAAATCTTAAAAGATTGTGAAAGAGTATGTGTAGTTGCCTGCGGAACTGCAATGCATGCAGGTCTTGTGGCAAAAGCATTGGTACAGTCAAAGCTTGGTATGCATATGAATGTAGAATATGCATCGGAATTTATGTACTCAGATCCTGTTATTGACGAAAAGACTTTAGTGCTTGCAATATCACAGTCAGGTGAAACGATCGATACATTAGAAGCATTAAAATATGCGAGAAAGAAAGGTGCTAAGAGCGTTGCGGTTATCAATGTTAAAGGCTCTTCGATCGCACGCGAAAGCGATTATGTTATGTATACGGTTGCAGGACCGGAGATTGCAGTAGCCAGTACAAAAGCATATACAACGCAGTTAATGGCATTGTTCCTTTTAGTCGGACGTATGGCAAAAGTACGTGGAATCTTTGATGATGCTACAGAGAAAGCATATTTAGACAGCTTAACAAAAGCACCGGATAAGATGCAGGAAGTTCTTGACCAGAAGCATGACATTCATAAGATCGCAAGAGAAATGTTAGACGCGAAAGATGCATTTATGATCGGAAGAGGCTTAGACTATTCGATCTTATTAGAGGGTGCGTTGAAGTTAAAAGAAATTTCTTATATTCATACCGAAGCGTATGCATCAGGAGAATTAAAGCATGGAACCATTGCTCTGATCACTGAGAATACACCGGTTGTTGCAACTGTGACACAGTCAAAGTTAAAAGAAAAGGAACTTTCTAATATCCGCGAAGTGCAGTCAAGAGGCGCAAGCGTGGTTGTCTTTGTGAAAGAAGACTTTGATCTGGCAGATGCAGAATACGCAGATGTTTTTGAACTTCCGGCTATGGAAGATGAGTTTATGGTATTTCCGGCATCAGCAGCCTTACAGCTTTTGGCATATTATGTATCTATGGATAAAGGATTGGATGTTGATAAGCCAAGAAACTTAGCGAAAGTAGTAACAGTAGAATAAAGTGTAGAGATCAAAACAGTACAGAACACCATTTATGCATGTACCGTGGCACTCTCTTTTTAGAGAGTGCTATCTTTGTAATAAAGGCAATGTGCAAAAAAGAAAAATAACAGAAATTGTGTAATGACAATAGCAAAACAGAAAAATAGCAGAAATGCACAATAACAAGAGTAAAACAGAAAAATAACAGAAATGCACAACAATAACAGTAAGAAATAAAGAATGAAAAGCAGGAGGACAAGCATGGCAGAGAAGAAATATGAATTTGAAGAAACAATGGTCACATTAGTAGATGAAGATGGAAAAGAAAAACCATTTTATGTGGATGAGATGTATATGGTAAAGGATCAGATGTATGCAGCATTGATTCCCGGTGATGTGGAGAATGTGACAGAATATTATGTTTTCCGTGTCAAAGATCTTGGCAATGATGATTTTGAATTAGAAGATATTGACGATGAAGAAGAATATGATGCGGCAGCGGATGCTTATGAAGAGTGTCTGGATACACGACTTTGGAATCGTACACTGGAAAATGAATAACAGATGAATAATTATACAAAAAAGTTGTTGACAAATCCGAGTGGAAGAGTATACTTAATAATAACAAATTAAATATTGTTATTGAAACCGTTGAAGTGGAGATAAAAGTAAAAGATGCGCTTAAAGAGAGTGGGGGATGGTGAGAACCCTGTAGAGATGCAGTTTACTAAATGGACCACTGAGGGCATGGTCAAAAAGTCACAGACTTGAGTATTCCATGACGTAGGGCATACGTTAGTTGCCGGAAATATGATAGTATTTCGCTAAGAGTGTGGAAGTATACCACGAAGCAAGGTGGCACCGCGGATAATAGATAAGATTAACCGTCCTTGACTGATATTAGTTTATTAATGTCAGTCAGGGACTTTTTTGTTTGATCAAAAAGGAATTTGTTTATAGCCATACATCTTGCAATGTGTTGACGTTACATTTTTATAAGATGAAAATGAAAAAGTGGAAGCAATACTCTGGCGGCAAAGCAGCAAAGTGGCAGATTGTTTTTACGATCAGAAGCCGGGAATGGAGGATGAATATGACATTCGAAGAGACAAAAAAGGCAGCACAAGGGTATCAGGTCGTACCTGTATACAAAAAGATCATGTCAGACATCAAAACACCGATGGAAGTGTTAAGGATCTTAAAAGGTGTCAGTAGTCATTGCTATATGTTAGAAAGTGTAGAGAACCAGGAGACATGGGGCAGATATACATTCTTAGGATATGAGCCTAAGCTGGAGATCACTTGTACAAACGGACAAATGACCATACGAAATGGCAAATGCGAAACGCTTCCGGTAGCACATCCCGGAGAAAAGATCAAAGAAATCTTAAAAGCGAACGACAGTCCAAAGATAGAAGGACTTCCTACTTTTACAGGTGGTCTGGTCGGTTATTTTTCGTATGATTACGTCAAGTACAGTGAGCCAAAGTTAAATCTGGATGCAGATGACGAAGAAGGTTTCAAAGATGTGGATCTGATGCTTTTTGATAAAGTCATTGCGTTTGACAACATGCACCAGATGATCTATATCATTGCAAATGCAAGAGTAGAAAATCTCGAAGAAGAATACGAAAGATGCTTAAAAGAGATCGATCAGATTATTGCATTGATCCGTACCGGGAAAGAAATATCAATCGTACCCGGAAAGATCACATCGGAGTTTCGTCCGCTGTTTTCTAAAGAAGAGTATTGCAAGATGGTAGAAAAAGCAAAGCATTATATTTATGAAGGTGATATTTTTCAGGTTGTTTTGTCAAACAGACTTGAAGCCGATTATGAAGGCAGCCTTCTGAATGCATATCGCAGACTAAGAACGATCAATCCATCACCATATATGTTTTATTTCAGCAGCGATGATATCGAAGTTGCAGGAGCTTCACCGGAGACATTGGTTAAGTTAGATAAAGGTACCCTGCATACCTTCCCGCTTGCAGGAACAAGACCAAGAGGCAAGACAGCCGCAGAAGATCAGAAACTGGAAGAAGAACTTCTTGCCGATGAAAAAGAACGTTCCGAACACAATATGCTGGTGGACCTCGGAAGAAATGATATCGGAAAGGTTAGCCGGTTTGGAAGCGTGGAAGTGGAGCATTATATGGATATTTTAAAATATTCCCATGTAATGCATATCGGATCTACCGTCAAAGGAACGATCCGGGAAGATAAATGCAGTCTGGATGCCGTGGATGCGGTACTTCCTGCAGGAACATTATCCGGTGCACCAAAGATCCGTGCAATGGAGATCATCAACGAGTTAGAGAATAATAAGCGTGGTATTTATGGCGGAGCGATCGGATATATTGACTTTACCGGAAACCTTGATACCTGCATTGCGATCCGTACCGCATTTAAGAAAAACGGAAAAGTCTTTGTTCGTTCCGGTGCCGGAATCGTAGCAGACAGCGTTCCCGAAAAGGAATATCAGGAATGTATCAACAAAGCAAAAGCAGTTATGAATGCTGTTAAAGAAGGTCAGGAGGAGATGTAAATGATAATTCTAATTGATAATTATGATAGCTTTTCTTATAACCTGTACCAGTTGATCGGCAGTATCAACCCGGATATCAAAGTCATCCGAAATGATGAATATACCGTAGAAGAGATTGAGAAAATGCAGCCATCCCATATTATCATTTCTCCAGGACCGGGAAAACCAAAAGATGCCGGAATGTGTGAAGAAGCCATTGCTTATTTCAAAGGAAAAGTTCCGATCCTCGGAGTATGCTTAGGACATCAGGCAATCTGCGAAGTCTTTGGTGCAACGGTTTCTTATGCAAAGGAATTGATGCATGGCAAGATGTCTGTTGTAACAGTAGATAATCAATGCAAACTTTTTGAACATACCAAACATTGCACGCAGGTGGCAAGATATCATTCGCTGATCGCATTAAAAGATACGATTCCGTGTTGTATACAGGTAACAGCTGTTACCGAGGACGGCGAGATCATGGCAGTCAGACATAAAGAATATGAAATATACGGTGTACAGTTTCATCCGGAATCCATCCTGACACCGGAAGGCAAAAAGATGGTAGAAAGTTTTCTGGAACAATAGTAAAAAAAGATGTTAGAGAGCTTTTTGGCACAACAGTAAAAAAGATGTTAGAGAGCTTTTAGGCACAATAGTAAAAAAAGAAAATAAACGATTGGAAAAATCCATCATTAGAAAATACTGTCAGATAATGTATCAAAAACAAGCCGGAGAGCGGCTTATCAGAAAGAGAGGACGACAATATGATCAAAGAAGCAATTAAAGAATTAGTAAATGGAAAAGATCTCGATAGTGTTACAATGGAAAGTGTTATGGAAGAAATCATGACAGGAGAAGCAACAGACGCACAGAAGGCTTCCTTTTTGACTGCATTAGCTGTCAAAGGCGAAACGATCGACGAGATTACGGCAGCCGCAAAAGTTATGAGAGCACACTGTACCGAATTTCATAATGATAAAGATGTGTTAGAGATTGTCGGAACCGGTGGAGATGGTTCGAATACATTTAATATTTCAACACTTGCTTCGATCGTAACATCGGCAGCAGGATATCCGGTGGCAAAGCATGGTAACCGCGCAGCATCCAGTAAATGCGGCACAGCAGATTGTCTGGAAGCCTTGGGAGTAAAGATTGATGCAGATGTTGCTAAGAGTGAAAAACTGTTAAATGAGATCAATATCTGCTTTCTGTTTGCACAGAAGTACCATACGGCAATGCGTTTTGTCGGTGCAGTCCGTAAGGAAATGGGAATCCGTACCATGTTTAATGTATTAGGTCCGATTTCCAATCCGGCAGGAGCAACACAGATGCTTCTTGGTGTGTATGAAGAAAAGCTGGTAGAACCGCTTGCTCATGTACTTAGCAATCTTGGTGTAAAACGTGCTATGGTCGTATATGGAACAGACGGAATGGATGAGATCTCATTGAGCGCACCAACGAAAGTATGTGAAGTAAAAGACGGCAATTTCCGGTCTTATGAGATCACACCGGAGCAGTTTGGCTTAAAAACATGCGAAAAGAGCGAGTTGATCGGTGGTGATCCAAAAGAAAATGCACAGATCGCATTAGATATCTTAGGTGGCAAAGAGGATGCTAAGTTTGATGCCGTCTTATTAAATGCCGGAGCAGCTATCTATATTGCTGATGGAACGATCACGATCGAAGAAGGTATTAAAAAAGCAAAAGAAGTTCTCTTAAATGGCGAAGCCAAAGCACAGCTTGAGCGTTTCATTGCCGGCACACAGGCATAAAAAATTGTTATAGCAGGCGACATTGAGGCTTTCGCCGTGAAGTTTTTGCTGTGTGAAATGTTAAGCACAGGACGAAAAGAGAAGAAAGGAGAACAATCCATTCTTTTGTAAAAAGGTTGATTGGATAAAAGAAAAGTATGAATATTTTAGAAGAAATCGCACAAAGGACAAAAGAACGAATCGAAGCAAAGAAAAAAGAACTTCCTTTGGAAGTGTTAAAAGAAAAAGCACAGAAAATGGATGCAAATACAGGTTTTCCATTTGAAAAAGCATTAAAAAAAGAGGGTGTTTCCTTTATCTGTGAAGTAAAAAAAGCTTCACCGTCAAAAGGTATCATTGCAAAAGATTTTCCATATGTAGAGATTGCAAAGGCTTATGAAAAAGAAGGTGCGAGTGCGATATCCGTATTGACAGAACCATATTATTTTCAGGGAGCAGACCGTTTCTTAGAAGAGATTCATCAGGAAGTGTCCATTCCATTGCTTCGTAAGGATTTTACAGTAGATGCGTATATGATCTATGAAGCAAAGGTGATCGGAGCGTCAGCCGTTCTTTTGATCTGTGCACTCTTAGATGATCAAAAGTTAAGCGAATATCTTGCTTTGGCTGAAAGCCTCGGACTCAGTGCTTTGGTAGAAGCACACGATGAAGAAGAAGTTAAAAGAGCAATGCAGGCAAAAGCGAGAGTGATCGGTGTTAATAACCGTGATCTGAAAACATTTACGGTAGATATTCATAATAGTATGCGTTTGCGTGAACTTGTTCCTGAGGATATTCTTTTTGTATCAGAAAGCGGTATCAGAACAAATGAAGATATACAGGCACTTGCAGCAAAGCAGGTTGATGCTGTGTTAGTCGGAGAGACAATGATGCGTGCATCAAAAGATGCAAATGCTTTACAGAGTATGATACAGGCAGGTAAAATAAAAGTAAGATAGGTTGCATAAGCAAAGGAAAGAGGTAAATATGAGTAAAGGAAGATTTGGAAAACACGGTGGACAATATATCCCCGAAACATTGATGAATGAGATACATAAATTAGAAGAAGCTTACGAGCATTATAAAAATGATCCTGAATTCATACAGGAATTAGATACATTAAACCGTGAATATGCCGGAAGACCATCTCTTTTGTATTATGCAGAAAAGATGACAAAAGCACTTGGCGGTGCAAAGATCTATTTTAAAAGAGAAGATTTAAACCATACCGGTTCACATAAGATCAACAATGTACTTGGTCAGGCACTTCTTGCTAAGAAAATGGGCAAGACCAGACTGATCGCAGAGACCGGAGCCGGACAGCATGGTGTTGCAACTGCAACCGCAGCCGCACTATTTGGTATGGAATGTGAGATCTTCATGGGAAAAGAAGACACGATCCGTCAGGCATTAAATGTATATCGTATGGAACTGCTTGGAGCGAAAGTGCATGCAGTGGAAAGCGGTACAAAGACATTAAAAGATGCGGTCAATGCCTGTATGCAGGAATGGACGGCAAGAGTCGATGATACTTTATATGTACTTGGTTCTGTTATGGGACCGCATCCGTTCCCGACGATCGTAAGAGATTTTCAAAGTGTGATCAGTAAGGAATCCAGAGCACAGATCTTAGAAAAAGAAGGCAGACTGCCTGACGTTGTCATGGCTTGTGTCGGTGGTGGAAGCAATGCCATGGGATCTTTCTATGAATATATCAATGATAAAGATGTCAAGCTGATCGGATGTGAAGCAGCAGGACATGGTGTGGATACCGATAAGACAGCCGCAACGATGGCAGTCGGTTCAGAAGGCGTCTTTCATGGTATGAAATCATATTTCTGTCAGAACGAATATGGTCAGATCGCACCGGTTTATTCGATCTCGGCCGGACTTGATTATCCGGGTGTCGGACCGGAGCATGCTTATCTGAAAGATATCGGAAGAGCAGAATATGTACCGGTTACCGATGAGGAAGCAGTAGAAGCATTTGAATATATTGCAAAAGAAGAAGGAATCATTGCCGCGATCGAAAGTTCTCATGCCGTTGCCCATCTGTTAAAGATCGCACCAAAGATGAAAAAAGACCAGATCATCATTTGTACCTTATCAGGACGTGGGGACAAAGATGTAGCTGCAATAGCAAGATATAGGGGGATTGATTTACATGAGTAGAATAAAAAATGCATTTGATCATAAGAAAGCGTTTATCGGATTTTTGACAGCAGGAGATCCGACTTTGGATAAAACAGAAGAATTTGTAATGGAAATGGTAGATGCAGGGGCAGGTCTGATAGAGCTTGGTATTCCGTTTACCGATCCGATCGCAGACGGTCCTGTGATCCAGGAAGCCAATATCAGAGCGTTAGAAGCCGGCTGTACAACCGATAAGATTTTTGATATGGTAGCTTCTCTTCGCAAGAAGACCGATGTCCCGATCGTATTTTTAGGGTATCTGAACACAATGTTTGTATATGGTTATGAAAAGTTTTGCAAACGTTGTCAGGAATGTGGTGTAGATGGTCTGATCGTGCCGGATCTTCCTTATGAAGAAAAAGGCGAGTTAGTACCGATCGCAAAAGCACATGGTGTAGACGTGATCACAATGATCGCACCGACATCGAAGCAGCGTATTGAAATGCTCGCAAAAGAAGCAACCGGATTTATCTATGTTGTATCTTCCATGGGTGTTACCGGAGCAAGAAGCGAGATCAAAACAGATCTGGCTGAAATCGTGGAAGTCATCCGTGGTGTGACCGATACGCCTGTTGCAATCGGATTTGGCATCAATACAAAAGAGCAGGTAGCAAAGTATAGTGCGGTCGCGGACGGTGCGATCGTAGGAAGTGCGATTGTAAAGATCATTGCACAGTATGGCGAAAATGCAGGCAAAAAGCTGCATGAATATGTAGAAGAAATGGTATCGGGATTGCAAAAATAATAAATATGTAAGAAAAAATTAACGTGATTGTAAAAATTATGCGGTAGAATTTTTTAAAATAAAAAGTCAGAATTTGGGGGAATAAAGATTATGAAAAATTTAAAAAAGTTTTTAGCTGTTTTACTTGCGGCAGCGATGGTGACAGGATTTAGCGGCAGCGTATGCAGAGCAAAAACTAAGCCAGATATATATGGTGATCTGGTAAAGCAGTTAAAGAAGAATGAACAGTTTGCTGACGGAATATATACAGCAAAAATTCATGATGCTTCGGGCAATGATATTTTGCTGGTGACAGATGCAGTATGTAAAGTAGAGGGAAAAAATGCAGTATGGGCGGATGTATATCAGAATGTAAATGGAAAGGCAGAGCTTATAACAACGATTGTTTCGACAGGTTCAGGGTATCCGATTTGCAAAAAAGGTAATTATATTCTGAGTGGATTTCATCATAAAAGCATGCGCTATAAGATAGCAAGTAACAGAACAATTATGGAACAGATAAATGGTTTATATCTGGATAAAAAATATTGTACATATACAAAAAATATAATAAAATCCGGGAAAATGACCCAGTTAAAGAGAAAAAAGATAAAGGCAAAAGTAGCAGAAAAAATGGATTATTATATTGATAAAAATGGAAATATGAGAGGAAAACCGATAAAATTTTCAAGAAAATAGGGAATGAAAATTCAAAGTAAGGTGAGTTTTCAAGCGGTGTGTCAAAGCATTGTAAAACATATGCTTTTCGGTTATACTCCCATCTTTGACAGTTGTAAGATGACAAAACGGCTACAAACCCAGTAGATATGGGTGCTGTGGCCGTTTTTCTTTTCGGAAGAAACGATAAATATATACATTTTTATTATTTTTACTGCTGTCAAACTCCCGCATTCATAAATTCTGCACAGGAAAACAAGCTTTTCTGTGTTGCGAATTTGTGATTTTACACACAAAATGACTGCAAAATGCTAAAAATTTGGCAAAAATGAATAATATATGCTATACTGAAAAGGTGAGATATTGATACGTGAAAATATAATTGCAGTTTTGGGGAATTCTGCAAGACATAGGATTTATTTTGGAAATCCTACGTCAAAATGAAATAACAGTACTAAGGAGAAAAACTGTAATAAAAAGGAAAAGGATGGAGCATATATGAAAAAAATTTTAAAATGCACTTTCAGAGATTTGATCATTTTGATCTGTATTCTGATTTTTTCAGTGTTTGTTCTAATGGCAGCAATTGGGGATGCATTGGATGGTTCCGCTAAAATAACACAAAACGATCTGACAAATAATGCAGAAATGTATTCGCAGCAGTTAGATCGCTTGATCACGGATAGGATGGATTATGCCAGACAGCTTGCGATCAATTTTGCAAAAGTTGGATTAAATAATACTGTCGATAAAAATACGATCAACCAGATCATGACAACACAAAAAGATGTGTATGACAGTATAAGTGTTTTAAATATGAACGGGGGCACGATCTATGGTGATGCACTTATTATTGATCTTACAAAAGAAGAGATTTATGACAAGGTAGTTTATCAGCAGGAGACACAGCTATATGATCAGCTGATCTATCTGCCGTTAGGGGATCCGGCAATTTTGATCTGCACACCGATCTGCAAGAATAAAGAAACGATCGGTGTATTGCTTTGCTGTATAAAGATCAGCAAGATCAACGCAATCATGGATCAATGGGGATATTCTAAAAATGGATGCTGTACGGCGATTTCTGAAAATGGGCGTTATATGACCGGAGGAAAGCAATTTAGCCATTTTCTGAAAGGGGAAGCAAATAATTTTTATACTTATATGCACAATGCGTCTATATTAAGTTCCAGTGGTAACAATGCATCGGTAGAAGAGGCAATCGTTAAAAATCAGACGGTATCACTAAAATATCGTTATAACGGACAGAAATATTTTGGAGTGATCTGTGCAAGCACACGGGGAGATTTTTATTATGTCTTTATGTCGGCAACAACCTCAGTCAATGCAGATCATTTTAAGCTGAGCCAGGGAACTGTTCTATTGTTGTGTGTTACAGGAGTAATATGGATCGTGTGGATGAGCCATATGGTGATCTGTGCCGGAAAACAGCGTCGTGAACATGAAGTGTTAGAATTGTTTGCATTGGTGAATAAATGTGAGAAAGCATTATTATTTGATTTCCAGCAGGCACCGAAAAGATTGCGTTTTATCGGCGATTCCATGGCAATGTTCGGTATGGAGTTAAAGCCTTTTTATGGGGAAGCCGTTTATGACATTTACAACTATGTGCATAAGGATGATAAATCAATACGAGGCAGACTGCATCGGTTTATTGATGGTACGGAAAATGACTTTAATGCAGAGATCCGTATCCGGGATGTCAATGACCAGTATGCATGGTATCGTATCACAGGTACTTTAGTGCAGGATAACCGGTATGGCTTGAATCAGCGTTTTGTTGGTAAGATCGAATGTGCAGATCAGCAGATCACAGAAGAGAGAAACTTAATGCAGAGAGCGGAAAACGATCTTTTAACAGGTGTTTTGAATAAAAAGACAATGGAAGAAAAGGTAACAGAATGCCTGAAAGACATTAAAGGCGGTTATCATTATATTTTCTTTATGGTTGATCTTGACAACTTTAAAAATGTAAATGATAATCTCGGTCATATCTCAGGAGATCAGGCGATCAAAGATACTGCGGATTGTCTGGTAAAGATCTTCCCGAAAGACGCTTTTGTCGGAAGACTGGGTGGTGATGAGTTCGCAGTCTGTGCTGCCTATGATGCCTTTGATAAAGAAAGTCTGATCAGTTTTATAGAAAAGAAAGCAAATAAGATATGTGAAGCAAACCGCAGAGTCTACCAGAATAATGACAAAGAGGTTCATATATCAAGTAGTGTCGGCATTGCTGTTGCACCGGATTTCACAGATAACTTTGAGATGTTGTATGGTATGGCCGACAGAGCATTGTATTGTTCTAAGAATGGTGGCAAAAACCGTTATACAATATATCGCAAATTATAAAAAAATGGATGTAGAATGTTTTAATGCATACGCGAAAAGTAAAGAATAGAAATGGGGTTCAATATGAATTTACCGTATGAAGTAACGGCAGCAGGAATGCTCATTATAACTTTGATCTTTTATAATTATAAGAACTGGCTGGATCTTCGTAAAAATAGAATTTTTCGGGATATCTTACTGGCAGGAAGTATCTTTCTGGCAGTAGACAGTTTTGTTGAATATCTGGCAGGTCTTTCCTTGCAATCCGGCAATATATTTTATTGCATATCAGATGTAGTGAAAAATTTTTTCGGAGCACTGATCTTTTATCTTTTTTTGCTGTACGATCTTGCAGTTGTACGCAGAATGCGTGTACAGTATTTGTGGCGTTTGAAATTGCTATCTGCCATGATTATCGTGGTATCTATAGCAAGGGCAGTGCTTTCGGTAATGGTTTGTCTGGTCGATGAGTCAGCGGTGTATATTCATGCATATAAAACAATACATTATATCCAGCATGGATTGTTTTTACTCTGTATGTTGACAGGATTATGGTATTTGCTGACTTGCACCAGGATATTACGAAAGACAGAGCGGCGTGTTTTTTTCTGGTGCCATATAGGGATTATAGCAGCAGATATACTGGTAGCAACAGGATATTGTAACAGTGGTGTGCTATCTTATACACTGGCATTCATATCCATTGTATATTATATGCTGTTACATAATATTGACCAATATCGTTTTCGTTCCAGTGGGTGTTTTGGACGTGACGGGTTTAATCTGGTTGTGAAAGAAAAGGCACATTATAAAGAAAACTTTGCCTGTCTTGGAATTTGTATCAGCAATACGGAAAGTATTACGAATTTCTGTACGCAGGAAGAAATCAAAAAGCTGCACCATGATTTTGGAAAGCTTCTGAATCAGGTATGTAATCGCCGTGAGGTTTATCATAAGCATTCATTTGAATATGTTATCATGACAAAAAATATTGCAGCTGCTGAAAAATATCATAAAATATTGCGACAGGTTATTCCGTCTTATGTTCGTATGAATGATAAAAATATATCATTAGTATGTGGCTTCTATGTGCTTGATTTTGCAGACGCTTCTTTTATCAGCAGGGACTTTAACCGTATTCAGCACAGCTTAAGAAAGCTTGCACAGGAACAGCAAAACAGGGATGTTTTGGTTCGTTATCAGGGAGAAAGACAAAAAGAGATCCAGCAGGATCTGGAGGCATTATCCGTGATCAACAACAAAATTGCAAACCATAAATACAGGATCAGTATACTGCCGATCCAGTCGACAGATGCGGAAGGAAGGATTTCCTATGAATTACTTCCGGATGAACAGTTACCGGATGGTACACCAATTTCACAGGAAAAGATCTGGGAGATCATGCAGGAAGTTGGCTATAGCCGGGATGTTAATTTCCGCTTTTTTGACAGTTGCTGCCAATACATCAAAGACAAGAAACTTTTAGATAAAAATATGGATCGCATCCATATTAATCTTGCTCCGTTTAAGATTTCAGGAATAGATGCGGCAAAGCAGTTTGTAAAGATCATTGAAAAATATGAAATTCCGTTTGACAAGCTTTGTCTGGAAATTACGATCGATCAGACGGTGCGGTACGAATCGTTGCGTGAGGGAATGATGTACTTGAAAAAGTTTGGTGTTTCTCTTTTGTTTGATCAGTTTGGCGTGAGTGTCTGTAATTTAAAGCAGGCATTAAATCTGCCGTTTGATGCTGTTAAGATCAACCATTATATTGTATGTACCTATTGTGACGGACGTAGCAAACAGCTCAAATATATGATCAATATGCTGCTTGCAAACGGATGGCGTATTTATCTTGATGGTGTTAATAGCGAGACACAGCTTAGCATCTTATGCGATTTGGATATTTCTTATATCCAGGGAAATTTAGTATCAGCTGTATTGCAAAATGATAAATCCGATATTTTATTTGCGCAGTTAGGAGGTAGAGAATGATCAATGAAGTACATTTTGAAATTGCATCCGCTGCATTTCTGGCATTATTATTTTTTACTGACTTATTCAAAAGACAGCTTCCTATAAAAAAAGTGATCACTTTTCAGGTATTGCTTTGTGTGATGATGTTATGTAGTTTTTCAACAGTGGATTATATTCTTACGATGCGGTACAGTACATCTATTCTGCTGAATACAACTATTTATACCGGTACAATGATCATTGGAATTTTTTGTGTCATGGCAACACATTGGCATGTGATGTCTCTGACATACCGGCTTGACCGAAAGACATTGCGTGGAAAGATTGATCTTTGTCTTTTTGGGATTATGATTCTGATCATTGCTTTGTCACCATGGACACATTGGTATTATACGATCTCATTGCAAGGGGAATATCATAAGACGATCATTGCCTATCTGATGATAGCTGTGTTATGCATTTATCTGATTACAGATCTGATCTATTTATGGTATGGGGCAAGAGAGTATTCATTGCGGAGAAAATTAATGTGCAGTTGTATGCTGGTATGTTTCCTGACGGTTGCATTCCGAGATGTATCTAACAGCCAGAGTTATATTTTTTATAATGTATTTGTCGTGCTTTTTCTATACGTCTATTATCTTTCTTTGCAGAGTCCGGATTTTTATGTGGATAATGTAACCGGAAGTTTTAACCGGAATGGCTTTGAAGAAAGTTTATATGAACGTATCGCATATCATGTGCCGACAGCGTGTTTTATGGTGCGTGTCAGAAATTTTGGTGCAATGGCAAGTGTATATGGTGATGAAGTTTTACTGAAAGTGCAAAAGCTGATCTTGGAATTGATCGAAAAAAAATGTCATGCAGATGTTATTTTTCATGTCGGATCATCTTCTTTTGCAATATTACTTGATACGAAAGAACAGGTAGAAGAGTTATATGATTATCTGAAAGAAAATCTGCTGAAAGTCTGGATCATCAATGATGAGATTATTAACCATGAGTACAGTTTTTATCAGGTACTTTATCCGGAAGATGAGATTGGATTTGATGAGATCATGCAAAGAATTCATTATGCACGATCAGACCATGAAGGACATCATAAGCCGGGTGAGCTGATCCATCTTGGCAAGACGGCGATCCAGGATATTACAAGAGCTAAAGAAGTGGCGCATCTTGTGGAAGAAGCAATTATGGATAACAGCATTGAGATTAATTTACAGCCGATATATTCGTTTAGCAGGAATATGATCACATCGGTTGAAGTGCTGGCACGTTTAAAAGACCGTGAGAAGAATTATATCAATCCGGAATATTTTATTCATATTGCGGAGGAAAACCATTCCATTATTGCCCTGGGAGAACAGATCTTCCGTAAGGCATGTATCTTTGCAAGCCAGTATCACATTTTTGATTATGGTATTGAAGAAATGAATATCAACTTGTCGCCGGTACAATGCCGTTATGATAATCTGATCGAACGGTTTGTTGAGATTGCCAAGGAATATGATATTCCAATGGATCATATTCATCTGGAGATCACCGAAAGCGAATTTACGGACAAAGAAGCCGTAGACAGAACATTGCAACGTTTTAGTGAAAAAGGAGTTAAAGTTGCATTAGATGATTTTGGAACCGGCTTTTCAACAATAGCAAATATTTTGGAACTTCCGGTCGACTATGTAAAGATTGATAAAAGTCTGGTATGGTCATATGCAACCGGAAAGAACCAGTTTCTTAATGATATGATGCCGATGATCAAAGCAGAAGGCAAGAAGATCATTGCCGAAGGAATTGAGTCTGAAGAGCAAATGGATATTATCCGGAAACTGAACGGTGATTATCTGCAGGGATATTATTTCTCAAAACCGCTAAAAGAGAGCGAATTTGTGCGTTATATAAAAAAATATAATGGATTTCGTTAATCTTAGGTAGAAAAGAAAAAAGACTTGTATTATACTAGAATAAAGAGAAATGAAGAGATGCACCCCGTGAACAAATTTTCACAGGGTGTTCTTCTGTTAGAGAAAGGTGAAAAGACATGACAGAAAAAAATGTATTGGCATTTGATCTGGGTGCAAGCAGTGGAAGAGGGATGCTGGCATCTTTTGACGGAAAAAAGATCAATTTAAAAGAGATTCATCGTTTCCCTCATAACTTCAGTGTGTTAAACGGACATGCGTATTGGAACATATTAAGTCTGATGGATGAGATGAAAAAGGGATTAAGCTTATGTAAAAATGAGATCAGCGGCGTTGGCTTTGATACATGGGGAGTAGACTGTGGTTTCCTTTCCAAAGAGGGAGAGTTACTTGGAATTCCCGGCAGTTATCGTGACAGTGCTCTGGATGATCAGAATATGAAGGAAGCGTTAGAGTTACTCGGAGGCGAAGAAAAAGCATTTGCTCATACAGGCATTGCCAGTCTGGCATACAATACCATATATAAGATTTATTATATGCAAAAGACAATGCCTTCTTTGATGGAGAGTGCCGATAAGATGCTTTTGATGCCAAATCTGATCGAGTATCTTTTCTCCGGTGTGATGCATACGGAATACTCGATCGCATCAACGACGCAGCTGTATGACATGAAAGAGAAGAAATGGTCTGCTTATATGATTAATCAGCTTCGTATACCAAAAGAAATGTTTACAACGGTTGATCTTGCCGGAAAAGATTTGGGGCTACTTCGTTCTGATGTGGCAGCCGAAGTAGGACAAAAGTCCCTTCATATCATTTCCGCTCCGGGACATGATACGGCATGTGCAGTGGCAGCCGTTCCGGCAAAGGAAGAAGAATATACTTTCCTTTCAAGCGGTACATGGTCTTTGCTTGGAATCTCTTCTAAGAAGATGTTAGAGGGAGAGTCGATCGTAAAAAACAAGATTTCAAATGAAGGTACTGCAGACGGAGGGTATCGTCCGACTGTTAATATCATAGGTCTTTGGATCACACAGGAGATCCGTCGTAACTTTGCATCACAGGGCAGAGATTACAGTTTTGTGCAGATGGCAGAACTTGCATCAAAGGAAAAGCCTTTGCAAAGCTTTATCTGCCCGGATGACTTTATGCAGCCCGGAGATTATATCACAAAGATTCGGGAATACTGTAAGCAGACAGGACAGCCTGTTCCGATGACAGACGGAGCTTTGGTGCGGTGTATCTTAGAAAGTCTGGCATTGAAGTATCGCCAGGTATATGATACTCTTAAACCATATATTCACTGGGAAGAAAAGTTATATATTGTTGGCGGAGGAAGCCAGAATGAGCTTTTGAATCAGTTTACGGCAAATGCACTTGGTATTCCGGTGATCACCGGTGCAAGTGAAGCGACAGCCGTTGGAAATGTCATGTCACAGATGAAAGCACTCGGTCTGTATCATACCAGAGAAGAGAAGTGTGAAATCTTAGATCATTCTTTTGGCACGAAGGTATATGAACCGAAAGAAAAAGAAGCATGGCAGGAAGCATATGCACGTTTTTGCAAATTATAGAGTCACAGGAGGTTATAGATGGCAGCAAGTATTAAAGATATCAAAGAAGTTCAGATTCCGCAGGAGTATGAGCTGATCAAGGCAGAATTTGTAGAGGAAGCAGACAGCTTTGTTCTGACACTTCGTCATAGAAAGAGTCAGGCGAGAGTTGTTGTATTTAGCAATGAAGATGAAAACAAAGTATTTAATATCGGATTCCGTACACCGCCTAAAGATGCGAGTGGTGTGCCACATATTATAGAACATACCGTTTTATGCGGTTCGAAGAATTTTCCGGCAAAAGATCCTTTCGTAGAGCTGGTAAAAGGTTCTTTGAATACTTATCTGAATGCGACAACGTATCCTGACAAGACGATGTATCCGGTAGCAAGCTGTAATAAGAAAGATTTTCAAAATCTGATGCATGTCTACCTGGATGCTGTATTCTATCCGAATATTTACAAATACCAGGAGATCTTTAAGCAGGAAGGCTGGCATTATGAATTAGAAAAAGAAGAGGATGAGATCACATACAATGGTGTCGTTTATAACGAAATGAAAGGGGCATATTCTTCGGAAGAAAGTGTCTTAGAGCGTTTTGTGATGAACAGTCTTTTCCCTGACAATACCTATGGACAGGAGTCCGGTGGAGATCCACGCTTTATACCGGAACTGACATATGAAGAGTATCTGGATTTTCATAGAAAATATTATCATCCGTCAAACAGTTATATTTATATTTACGGTGATATGGATATTGAAGAAAGATTACAATTCCTCAATAATGAATATTTGCAAAACTTCACAGCAATCACGGTAGATTCTGAAATTCCACTGCAAAAGCCGTTTGATCGGGTCAAAGATTTAGAAAAGGAATATGCGGTTGCACAGGATGCTGATTGTACAGAAAAGACATATTATGCTTTTGCTGCAGCAATGGATGTGACATTGGATCCCAAGGTTTGCAAAGCCTTTGAAATGCTTTCTTATGTGCTTGTCGATATGCCGGGAGCTCCGCTAAAGCAGGCTCTTTTAGATGCCGGTATCGGTTCGGACATTGATGTGGAATTTTGTGATATTTTAAGACAGAGTTATTTTGCTATCACAACGAAAAATGCAAAAGCCGGACAAAAGACACAATTTGAAAAAGTGCTTCGTGATACATTAGCTAAGATCGTAAAAGAAGGATTAGATAAAAAAGCGTTGGAGGCAGCGATCAATGGTACCGAATTCAGAGAAAGAGAAGCGGACTTTGGTACATTCCCAAAAGGATTGTTATACAGCCTGAAAATGTATCAGACATGGTTATATGATGATACAATGCCATATGCAGCATTGCAATACGAACCTTGTTATACATTTTTGCGCGAGCAGCTGGATACAGATTATTATGAGCAGTTGATACAGAAGTATCTCCTTGATAATACGCATGCCGTTCTTGTTGAGATGAAACCAAATGCAGGACTGGCATTACAGGTGGAGCAGGAGACCAAGGACAAACTGAAAGCTTATAAAGAAAGTCTGTCAAGAGAAGAGATTGCACAGTTGATTCAGGAGACAATAGACTTAAAAGCCTATCAGGAAGAGCCGACACCAAAAGAAATCTTAGAAAAGATCCCGATGTTAAAGAGAGAGGATATTGATAAAAAAGTTGCACCGTTTTATCTTGATGAAAAAGAGATCGCCGGTGTAAAAGTCATGCATCATAATATCACAACAAATGATATTATTTATCTGCGACTGTTCTTTCATGCAGATGAACTTGAGGAATATATGCCTCAGATGAGCTTTTTGACAACATTATTAGGCTATATGGATACGCAGCAGCACAGCTATACAGCGTTTGATACAGAGACAAACTTTTATACCGGTGGAATTGCAACAGACGTTGGAATTTATTGTAAAGGAAATGATAAAAATGCTTATCAGATCAAGTTTGAAGCCCGTACAAAGGTACTTAGAAGTAAGATTTCGCAGGCTTTGGATTTGATGGCAGAAATGCTTTTTGAAACGCTATTTACTGATGAAAAACATTTGCGTGAAGTTGTTGCTGAGAGCAGATCACGCTTAAAAGTGCGTTTGATGTCAGCAGGACATCAGGCAGCAGCCGGAAGAGCAGCAGCACAGTTTTCAAAAAGTAGCTGGTTAAATGACAGAAGCGTAGGACTTGGTTATTATGATTATCTGGTACAGCTTGATGAACATTTTGACGAGGAAAAAGAGCGTCTGATCACCGGATGCAAAGCGATTCTTGCAAAAGCATTGCACAAACAGGATCTTTTGGTATCGATTACCGGTAACCAAAAAGATTATGAAGCATTTGAAAATGAATTCGAAGGCTTCCTGAAAAGACTTCAAAATTTCGAACAGGATGAAGCCAGGACAGCAGAGGCAGACAGCCTTACAAAGTTAGAAACATTTGAACCAAAGCTTGGTGTGACACAGGAAGCGTTCTCTACACCGGCTGAGATTCAATATGTTGCAGTAGGCGGTGACTTCTCAGAGGTGGCACATAACTATGGCGCATTGCGTGTGGTACGTCATCTGTTAAACTTTGACTATCTTTGGAATGAAGTACGTGTCAAGGGTGGTGCTTATGGTGTATCGTGCCAGTTTAACCGGGTTGGCGAGGGTTATTTTGCTTCTTACAGAGATCCGAACTTGCAAGCTACGATCGATACGTATCGTAACGCAGCAGCTTATTTGGAAAACTATGATGCACAGGAAAGAGAAGTGACAAAGACGATCATCGGAACGATCAGCGGTATGGATACGCCATTGACACCGAATATGAAAGGCCGTCGTTCAATCACAGCATATCTGACCGAACAGTCCATTGAAGAATTACAAAAAACAAGAGATCAGGTGCTTGCCTGCTCGATAGAAGATATTCGAAAACTTGCTACTGTGATCAAAGCTGTCACAGAAAGCGGAAGTGTATGTGTTATTGGAAATGAGCAGCATATTCAGGAAGACAGCGGGATTTTTGAAAGTATCAAACCATTGTCATAAGAAATAAAAAGAGGAATACAGACAGAAAGAGAGTGTGCAAATGAAGAAATTTAAATCAGGTTTTGTAACATTGATCGGCCGTCCTAATGTTGGTAAGTCTACCTTGATGAATCATTTGATCGGTCAGAAGATCGCGATCACATCGAACAAGCCGCAGACAACCCGTAACCGGATCCAGACCGTTTATACCGGTGAAGAAGGACAGATCATTTTCCTTGACACACCGGGTATCCATAAAGCCAAAAATAAGCTTGGGGAATATATGGTTTCGGTTGCGGAACGTACTTTGCGTGAAGTAGATCTTGTGCTTTGGCTGGTAGAACCGACGACCTTTATCGGTGCCGGGGAACGCCACATTGCAGAGCAGTTAAATAAGATTGACACGCCTGTGATCTTAGTGATCAATAAGATTGATACCGTCAGCAAAGCCGAAATCTTAAAATTCATTGATGCTTATAAAGACATTGTACCATTCAAAGAAATCATTCCGGTCTCTGCTTTAAAAGGTGAGAACACAGATGAGCTTTTGCATACAATGTTTGAATATCTGGAAGAAGGACCTTGCTACTATGATGAAGATACGATCACGGATCAGCCGGAAAGACAGATCGTGTCAGAATTGATCAGGGAGAAGGCACTTCGCAATCTGAGTGATGAGATTCCACATGGAATTGCTGTAGCGATCGATCAGATGAAGGAAAGAAAGAAGCAGGATATCATTGATATTGATGCAACGATCGTATGTGAAAGAGATTCCCACAAAGGGATCATTATCGGAAAGAAAGGTGCGATGCTTAAAAAGATCGGCTCGCAGGCAAGACATGATATTGAAAATCTGCTTGACTGTCAGGTGAATTTAAAACTTTGGGTAAAGGTCAAAAAAGACTGGCGCGACAGCGATTTTTTGATCAAGAACTTTGGATACCGTAAGAGCGATTATGATGAGTAAACTCTTAGATATCCAAAAGATACCAAGTATATAAATGCTTTTGAAATGCCATTCTAATCATAGATAGATTCATACAAAAAAAGTCGGGTTCGTGGATCGGAAGAGCTTTTTTGTGAAATCAGTCAAATGTTCTGGCAAAAGATATTTTTGACCAGAGAGAAGAAAGGGATGGCATAGGGAAATGAACGAAGATAGTTTATGGAAGCAATTTGCCACTACAGGTAAAGTACAGGATTATTTATCATATTGCAAGGAAGAAAGAAAAAATCAGGGACACAACAGCACAGCAACGGAAGATAAAAAGCAAATACAGCATATGTGTGATCCACGGGTTGTGCAAAGAGTGTCCCGGATGAAAAGTGAAGGAAGTAACCATGAGAGAATCGGTAACAGTCACGGGGATGATATTAACAGCATCTCCGATCAAAGAGTACGATAGACGTGTGGAAATCCTTACGAGAGAAAGAGGGAGGATATCGGCATTTGCACAGGGGGCGAGAAAAGCAAGCAGCACTCTGGCTGCCTGTACCATCCCTTTTACTTTTGGAGAATTTTCACTTTACGAGGGAAGAAACTCTTATAATGTAAAGTCCGGTATCATACAAAAGTTTTTTGAAGATATTACCATTGACTATGACATGACCTGCTATGCATCGTATTTTGCAGAAATGGCACAGCATTTTACAAGAGAAAACATGGAAGCTTCACAGGAATTATTACTTTTATATATGACATTGATCGCTATGCAAAAAGGGAAAGTCTCTCTTCCTTTGGTTCGTGTGATCTACGAGATGCGTATGATGCAGATGCAGGGTCAGGGATTAGAACTTTTTGAATGTCTTTTCTGTCATAAGCCCGGAACGCACATGGTATATTTTTCGGCAGGAGGACTGGTCTGTGAGGAATGTGCGGCAAAGCAGGCGGATCTGAAACGTGCTTACCCGGTAATTTTAAGTCAGGACGCCTTGTATACCTTGCAATTTATTTTAACAGCTCCGTTAGAACGCTTATATTCTTTTATGGTGACAGATGCTGTACAAAAAGAATTGACACGTTTTATGAAAGGATATCTTGGACGATATTTGCAACACGATTTTAAATCATTGCAATTTTTGTAAGTTGTTCTTTTAATATACACGATACACATTTCTACAAGAAAAAATATTGTAAAAATAACCCTTATTTGTTACAATAGACCAAAGCATAAATCTAATACTTTCTTTAATGCCAA
>OGCN01000267.1_pt1 | contig 91182 bp, 64 predicted proteins | sample 1570181 | NCBI WGS metagenome assembly OGCN01 (sample SAMEA4370584, study PRJEB24528) | human gut metagenome | reverse complement strand
GGGATTGTTTGATTAATATTAATTTGTCCCGATTTTAACGGGACACTAATGATATCATCTATATTATCCTGAACATCCTTTGTAATAGAATATGGTATAAATTTATTTGGAAGACTTGAACCTAAATAAACTCCAATATTTGATGCAATATATGAAACAGCTTGTGATTCATCTAAATCATCAATAGCATCTACTCTTAATCCTACAATAACATATTCATCATCTTCTTGATAAGTATATACTTGCTCCTGTTTAGTTTCATACTTTATTTGTCTTTTACTTCCATCTTTTTTAATTACAAGATATGTTGCAAAAGATGTAGAACCGAACAATGTTATTAATCCTTCTTTTGGTGCTTTAATTTTTATTGTAAAATATCCACTTACTTCTGTTGAATCTATATTTCCATCTTTATCTATATAAGTTCCAAATAAGCACTTATTAGGATTTAAAACATTATAACAAGGATACTCTGATATAGTGTCTAATAATATATGCAGTTTATTAACTAAATTTATTAAGTTATATTTTTCTGCATCCGTTCCCGTCCACGCCCCTGCGGCGTGGTCAGCGGTAAACTGGTACAGCTTGCCTTGGTAGTTCACGACTACTCCTGCGGAGTATGCCGTCGATGCACTGAATACGGGGTAGTCGCCTACACCCGTGTTGGCGTTCAGGTTGTCAATGTCCGTTTCGTGTTCTTCTGCCTTATCAACAATGTCTGTCAGCACTCCGCCGACACGCTGTGCGGTGTTCTCGCCTACCTGCGTGGCGTTCTGCACCTGTTGCGCTTCCTGTCTTATGATAGATATTTCCTTTGCCATGGTTTAGTCTCCTATTGCTATTATCCTTGCCCGTGAATTTCGCACGGGCGTTATCGTTTTGTCAACCGTGTGTTTTTTAAGATATTGCAAGCAATCGCCCATATACTTGTCTGCGATGTTCATCACGTCGCTGTATTGTTTCTGATTGTCATCCACGTGGCTTGCATATTCATCGTTGTGGCGCATATATCCTGTCCGTGACACAATGCTGCCGTCAGAGCGCAACATCTTGGCGTAGACGTAATATGCAAGCGTGGCTTTCAAGCCCTTGCAGTATTTCAACACCTTCTTGCCGTCGCTGCATCCGCACTCCTCCGTATCCTCGTATTCTCCGCCGTCAATGAGCGTGGCGGCGTTGAAAGTCACGTCAAACGTATCATCGAATGCGCTCTTGCCAAGTGCGGCCTTGAAGTTGCCGTAGCCTATTGCAGGGATGATGAACATATCCTCGCACTCGTCGATGAACTTCACCACCTCGTCATCGTCAAGGTGTATGCTCACGGGGCGTGCCAATGTGGAAAACTCCTGCGGCGTGATAAGATGCTCATTCCTCATTCTGATTCCTCCCTCCTGCCATTATGTAACGCAACGGCTCAATCGTGAAGTCGGCGGAGGCCATCGCCTTGTCATGCCAGTACGTGAACAGTCGGGTAAACGCCCTTGATATGAAGCGTTGCTCGTTGGTCACCTCGCTGGCGTAGTATTCATATGCGTCCTGCATCACCTGACCGCTGAAGCCGAGCTTGCCTATCCTGATGGAATAGAACAGCTCTTGGTGGAACTGTGAATATATGCGCTCGGTAACGCTCGTGTCGGTGGTGCTGAACTCCTTGTCGTAATTTCTTGTCGGGAAAGATACAACTTGCGGCACATCCTCATCATTCTCAACTTCGACGTATAGTATCTTGTTTGACTTCTCGTCGCCCTGGAACTTGGCGAGGTCTTCCGCCTCTATCATCTTGCGCTCTTCCTGCCTTTCGTTGGTGTCTACATTAGGCACGCCTTTCTTGGCGACAAGCATACAGGCAACAAGGAAATTATTACGCACGTTGCGGTACTTGACATTGCCAAGTCCCTCGTCAGTGGATATGTCGGTGATTGCGGCGTCATATATCGGGGTGGGGTAGATGTCCTTGCCGTCCATGCTGCACCACATCACTTGCCCGAGGTACTTGTCTATGCCGCCAGCCGCCTCAATCTGCAACGCCACCACTTCCGGGTCGGGATTGAATACGTTAATGCGCTTTATATTGTCTTCCGAAACCGTTAGCCTCACGCCGCTGTGCTTCTTGTGCCCCGTCCAGTCGGGATGCACGAGGATATGTCCGACATAACCTGCATCGTCGTCCTCTTCAAGTCTGCACATCTCGAACGGTATGAAGCTAATACCCGTTATCTCGCACAGCACGTTGTAGTTGACGTGCAGGGCAAAGCCGCTGAACCTCGCAATGTCCCCGGCTATGTCGTGCAGCAGCTCGTCAAGTGTCGTGCCCATGCGGTTGACGATAACTTCCGACAATTCCGTATCGTTGAAGCCGTTGCCCTCTATGAACTTGGCATATCTGCCAATGCACAGCTCCGCCGTTCCGCTCGCCGCCGTTATTCGTTGCAAATGCTGCGGATATAGGTTGTCATAGCCGTAAGTCTGCATATTGTACAGACTGGAATAATCCACGTCAATCCTCGGCTTCGGTTTCTTGGCAGTCTTTACGTTCATTTCACTTGTTTATTCGTTGTTTTTCTTTGCCTTGGCGGCTCTTCTCAGTGCTCGCCTTGAATTGTCTGTCGGGTTGGCATCCTCTGTTTCTTGTGGCCTGCCCTCCAGCTTTGGCGTAATCCGCTCGCACAGATTCGCATTTTGCGGGAACATGGCGAGGTATTCTTCCGCCACTTCATCAGTGAGGTTGTAATTAGTGTAAATCTTGCCACGCCTAAAATTAGGGCAATGGATGATAAAACCGGCCCTTAGCCTGTAATTGCACTTTTCTCGCATTTTCCCTTCGCGTTTAAGGTATGTATAGATGCGTATAAGAGCATCGTGGTAGCAGTTTTGACACGAGGTAGGCTTCATGCGCTCAAGGAACACCGCTTCATACAACTGCTCTATACGCTGTTTGTCGGATGTTGAGAACGGGGTGTCAAACCTCGTCCTCAACTCCATTGAAATGTTAACGGCTTCTTCGTAGGTCATTCCGCAGCTGTCTTTAAGCTCTCATATAGTGCCGCTGTGGCCTTTGCGTCGGTCTTGAACAGGAACATCCCGCTCTTGGGGCTGTTGTTCTCTGTCATCGTCATCAGCCAGCCGCCGTCGGTATCCTCCGAGTACTTCTCGTTTGTGCCTTCGCTTGCGGTGCAACCTTGGTTATAGCCGTATATTTGGTACTCCGCCCTGCCGTCGGCTCCTTTCGCCTTGTTGCGTAGGATAAGCACAAACGAACCGTTAGACAGCGGGTCAATGATGTCTGCGCACACTTCGGGGGTGTTGGCCGGAACGAATATCGCAACGCTGTGGTTCCAGGTATTGCGGTAAGTGCCTACTTGCAGTTCGCTCGTCGTACCGCTGAAAGGAGTGCTCCCCATCTGCACCACCTCGTAGGCTTTCTTGCCTGTCTTCAGCACAAGCCCCTCGATGATGTTCTTGTTGGTTGCATTGAATGTGGTCTTGGAGAAGTCTATGTCTGAACGGTTGATTATGAGCCCGTCAGATTCCAGCCCTCTATATACCAAATCCTCGCAATCAAAGTTGATGTCTTCTGATATAAGATGCTCACATAGATTAGCCATTGTCTTGAATTTAGAATGTTAGATAATGGGGTATGCCCGAAGGCACACCCCGTGATTATAATTAATATGCCACGTGAACGAGGTCTTCCTGTGGAATCATTGTACCGAGCTTTCCTGTAGCGTAAATGTACTGACGGCGTTCCTTGCGCTCGAACCAAATGTCGAGGTTCGACACAACGTCGTTCTGGGGTGTGCCTACAAGCAGGTTGCGCGGGGTTGCATAGACGGCTCGGAATGGTTCGTTCCAGGCGGTCGCTGTCTTGAAATAGGTATTAATCATCCAGTCCCAAGTGTCAATGGCCGCAATGGTAACACCGTTGTACTGCGCTGTGCTGAATCCACTGAACACATTGTTCCACGGCATAATCTCCTTGTATGTGTGCTTGATGTCAAGTGTCAGCGCGTCGGCGAATTTCTTGTTCATCATGAGTATTGCGCCGCCGTTGGCGTTAATCCGGCTGTCGGCATCCATGAGGATTGTGTCTACAAGTTTGGTGGCGTAACCATCGGCACGCATTGCCGTTGTCTGTGCGGCGAATGATGTTTCTTCATTAGCCGTAATTGCCGTTTTCTGTGATTCATTCTCAGTTGCGATATTGAACAAACGTTTCCACAAACCGTCGCAGGTCGTGAACAGGGTGGTGTCTGTGCCGTCAAGCAGCTGGCCGCTTGATGTCTGTGTCTTTGCAGCAGTATCCCCGAACCAGATGAAACGCCACATCATGCGCTGTATCTGGGTGCGCAGCAAATCAAGGTAGAGAGCCATGAACTCTGTGCCGGTAAGGTCGCCTATCTCGGTGCCGGTGCGCAATGAATACTCCGCTATCGTGCCCTCAAGGTCTTCATAGCATATCTTCAATGGGATAGACCACTCGCCAATTTCCCAACGCTTCTGCTTGTTGTCTATGCCAATGTCCTTATAGGTGGGGTCGCAGCTTGCACCGGCGTTGCCTACCGCTCCCATTTCACCAATGAGGGCAACCGGGTCGTTTGCCTTTGCATATACAAGCGTGACGAAACGGCGGAAATCCTCACTCTTTAAGAGCTCTACCACAATCGCGTCTCTCAGCGATTGAATGTTTTCTTTTTCAAGAGGTATGTTTTGAAAATACTTAGCCATAACTTACTTTCCTTTCTTGTTGCTTTCTTTCATTTCCTTGTATTTTGCCAAGATGGCCTCGGTGGTGATGCCTTCTGCGCGTTCTGATGCCTGCCGGCCGTTTGGTTGCCGCTTGGCTGGGGTGTAGTCGCTCGTTATCTTAGCGAGCACCTCAATCCCCCCCGCCATCTTCACGGCATTGAGCACCTGCAAGTCCTCCACCGTGCGGGCGTTTTTCTCCGCTTTCTCGGCCCTTGCCTTTAGCTCCTCGTTCTCTTTCTCCAAGGACTTGACACGCTGCAGCAGCCCCTGCATCTCGGTGCCCTTGGCGGCTTGCGCCCCGTCGTCCTTGTCTCCTTTCTTGCCCTCACCGCCGTTTGCGGGCTGCTCTATGGCAGTGATGACACCGTTCTCCACGACAATAGTCTTGCCGTCAGGCATTAGGTGACTGCCGTTTGGCGATGCCACGTCGCCCACTTCCGGCTCCCCGCCATCGCGCTGGATGTCAATCTTGTCGCCTGATACTGTGTTCAATTCCATGCCCTCGATTTCGCTCTTCTCAAAATCCTCAAGGGTCTTGAAGCCCAATTTAGCCAATAGCTTGTCAAGCTTGGAGGCTCGGACTTCCACTTTCTCGTCTTTTTTGTCCATACTTTTGTCTATTTGTGTTCTTTTGCTTGATGCACTCATTGGCGGCAATATTTCGCCGATAATGCCAAGTTCTAGGGCTTTGTCCGTGTCTATGTACTTGTCTTCGTCCATTAACGCCTGTATCTCGTCTGCCGAGCATCCGCAGCGTTCCACGTATAGGTTCTTAATCCTGTCTTGTTCCGCCCGGAGGTCGTCAGCGTATTTTTGCAAGTCGTCGGCTGTAACTGCTGCACCAAGCCCCCACGGGCATATCCACGGATTATGTATGCATATGTGCGCATTCTTGTATGCCCTGCGGCGCTCCTTTGGCGCAGCCATCAGTACCACGGTGGCCATGCTGGAGCAGTTGCCCTCAATTGTGGCCGTTATCTCCTTGCCTGTGGCACGGAGGCCGTCATATATCGCCCAGCCCTCTGTCACGCTGCCTCCATCGCAGTGCAGCCGCAGGTCTATTTTGTTGTCATCCTCTGGAATGCTTGAACAGAACTCTGCTATGTCTTTGTAGCAGACACCCTCTGCATCGCCCCAATACTTCGCGAGCTTCTTATCTTGCTCCGTCTGTATGTCATTATATATCTTCAGTGTAGCCATTTCTGCGTCTTTCAAACAAAATTAACAATAATAAGTTGAATTGCAGGTAGAAAATGCGGCATATCAACTTCCATGGCATGAAAGTGCATCTTCCGTTTAATAAGAAATTTTTACTTACTATCGGTAACGGAATTTTATGCAGATTGGCTGAGAATGTAGAACTTTGCCACACGGTCAATGTTGACCGCAACAACACAAAAACCAAACTAAAATTTATGGAAAGGACTTATGTATTTAACAGTGACGGCAACTCCGGCGGAGCGCGTTATGACATCAACGCCATGCTGCCGGGAATGCTTGGTGGCTACCGTGGCGTAGACCCGAACGTGCTGGCGCTGATGAACGGCAATGGCGGCTTCGGCGGTCAGAACGGCATCTGGGGAGTGATTTACCTCGCCATCGTGGCAAGCATTTTCGGTTGGAACAACGGTGGTTTCGGCGGCTTTGGCGGCTTTGGCGGTCGCGGCGGCAACGGTATTCCCGCAGAACTTGCCGGGAACGCAGGGCGTGAGCTGCTTATGCAAGCAATCCAGGGTAACGGCAACGCAATCAACCAGATTGCCTCCACGCTCAACTGCTCAAGTCAGCAAATCGAGAGTGCGCTCTGTAATATCCAGAACAGCATCGGTTTAACCGGCACTCAGATTATCAACGCCATCCAAAGCGGCGACAACGGCATCGTAAATCAGTTGTCTACCTGCTGCTGCAACATCCTTCAGGCAGTGGAGCGCCAGGGTGCAGCCACGCAATTGCAGAACTGCCAGAACATGAACACGCTGACGCGCGAGATGAACGACAACACCCGTGACCTCCAGGCAGCAACGCAGACTCAGACCCAGGCCATACTTGCAAAACTTGACGCAGCCGAGACACGTGTGCTTCAAGACAAACTCGACGCGGAGCGTCAGAAGAGTGCAACCCTGGCCGCACAGCTCAACAACGAGCACCAGACACAGGCGATAATGGGGAGCGTGGCGCAGCAGAACGCACCTATTGTTGCGGCCTTGCAGGCCTTGCAGGCTGACGTGGACGGCATAAAGTGCAAACTTCCTAACACGGTGAGCGTGCCTTATCCGCAGTTGCAGGTTTACAATCCAGAAGTGGCACGCGCGGCTGCTTTTGGTGCTGCAACCGGTGGCTATGCAGGCTATGGTTGCGGATGTGGTTACGGTAACGGTTTCTGGGCTTAAACGAAGAAAGGAGGCAACTATGTGGGAATTTTTTTTCGGACTGCCATTCAATTTCCCGTCATTGGGCCGTAACAACTTCAACACCATACCTAGCGCAAACGTTACGGTAAGCACGGAGGCTGTTACAATAGAGTTGCCGAACCACTCGCTATACAGGCGCAACTATGTGGGCTCGTTTTTCCTCAACCTGCGTACGGCCATACCGACCGGCACAACGGGAACGCTGCCTGTTAATATCAGCTCGAACGGTGTTTCTTTGCCGCTTATGGCGACGGAGGGTGTGCCGGTCACGGCGGACAGCCTGAACGGGGCCGGCATATATGAGATACACTACAACCGTTACACAAACGAGCTTTACCTTGTGAACGCAGGCTACAGGCCGACAACAACGACGGCGGGAGCTTAGAAATTATTAATACATAAAAACAAACACGATGTTTCAAAACTTGAGGATAAACTCGCAGGTGTACATCCTGCACAAGGACGGCAACCCGTACGTGGAATGCGGCACGGTGATGAGGGTGATAGGGCCAAAGTCCAAATACCCCATGACAACCCCGGGAGTAGGCCAGTTCCCGCAAATGGAGATGGTGGTAGACTTGGTGCTGGATATTGGCGGGCAACAGGTGACGCTTGAGGCCCTGAAAGCAAATGCTGACATTGACGATTCCAGCAAGACCGGCAATGTCGTCGTATCTTGTTCGAGGGAAGCCATCAACAACGAGATTGCGATGATGAGGCAGAAGAGTGTAGACATCCTTAACAGCACGGAATATCACAAGAACGTGATAGCCAGCTGCGACAAGATGCTTAACACGCTCAATCCAGAGATTGCTGCCAAACAGGAACAGGAGCAGCGTATTCAGAACCTTGAAAGCCAGCTAAACAACCTTGCCGGGATGATGCAGCAGCTTGTGGCCATGAGCAGGGGCGGCAATGTGCATTCGGACAAGTCCGAAAGTTCTGAAACATCAAAAACAAGGAAATCATGAGTTACTTATCAATAATCGACGATTACGACATGGGCTTCAGAAGTCAAGCCGAAGAGAATGCCTTCAAGGAAGGCTGTCGTCATGGGTATGAAAAAGCAATGAAGGAAGTCCACGGCGGCATGGGGCAGAGAAACTACATGGGCTACCGTGACAATTATGGCGGCCAGCAAGGGCAAGGCATGACTGGTGAACGCCGCTTCCCGGGATATTACCCAGAAGGCCCGTATATGGGCTATCGGGAAAATGACGAGATGGACGAGCGCAGACGCAGAGACTCGCGAGGGCAGTATATGTAGGACAAAGGCAGGGGGCAGGAATCATTTCTTACCTCCTGCTTTAAAATGAAACAATATGGAAAGACAAAGACTTGACACTTATGACGAAATGCCATCCGGGATGAAGAAGTACTTGTCAATGTATGGCTGGCATTTCTCAAACAAGATGTTCGACTGGGCGGTTTCGATGATGAAGGTGAAAGATACCAACACGGGCAAGGACAAGCGGCTTGAGCCAATGGGCAAGGATTCAGTGAATGATATGCTGAAAAAATACGGCATAAAGATAGAAAACGACAACGGGTGTGATGTCGCATATGTGGCAAATATGGCCAAGGCTGATTACATGAAGAGTTCAATCACAGATGAATTGCATCTGGGCTTGTTCGTCAAGGATTACATTGATGACGCCGATGGTTATAATGGGTTGCCGTTCACACGTTTTGTTGCAGATTGCATTGGTAAAGGCATACCGATAATGTGGCTTGATATGCTATGATAACCCAAGAGTTTTACATACCGCGTTATGATTGGTGCGTTAAGTCGTATTATGCTGTCAGCACTTATTGGGTAGACAAAATTCTGCGCGACCTAATGGCCATTGGGTGCCATGGCAAAGAATTGGACACTGCACGTGGAAACCTGGCGGCGGGTGACCTTGATACCGGGCTTACTTATTCTGACATATCTGGGCGCAATTCGGTAATGGTCATAAGCCTCACAAGCTCACCGGCGCAGTTCCTCAATTCATGGCTGCACGAAATGCGGCATCTGTCGCGCCACATAGAGTGGACTTGGGGCATCAGCCCATATGGGGAAGAAGCTGCGTACCTTGCCGGGGAAATTGGACAGAGAATGTTCCCCGTGGCAAGGAAATTCATTTGTGAACATTGCAGGAAAGCGTTAAGGCCATGAAAGAAGACTACATCGATGCATTGATAAACAAAGCAGACGGCATGAGGTATTGTGACTTCTGCCGTCTGCTGAGTGTCATATACTGGAACATAGGCTTATAGATTGATGTCTTCGCAGAGCCGCTTGATGACGCGGTACACGGTAGTCTCGCCGATGCCGTATTGTTGTGACAAGTAGAACACAATATAAGCGTACTTGTGGCCTTCATCCTTCATGCGGTTATACTCCTCGACCATGCTCACGAACTTGTAATCAGTGGGGCTAATCCCGTTGTCTGCGAGCACCTTGCATACGCTGGCCGATGCCTTCAGCATCTCGTACTTCTTCATACGCGGCCCATCCTTTCTATTACTTCAACGCGTTTGCTCACCTTGTTAATCTCCTCTACACTCACCACCGGGCGGGGCATACGTTCCATCCCCTTTGCTATCGCGGCTGCAAGGAACTCCTCGCCGATGGCCGGTGTTGGCTCTCCCGGCGTTATTGGTACGCCACCCCCAAGTTGATTTAATGTTGACAACAACGGAGCGAACATACCTGTCGCACGGGCCGTCATCACACTTTCTCCGTTTGACAACATTGCCGGTATGCTGTCGCTCGTGCCGGTTCCCGGGCCACTCACCAAACCACCCGTGGCGAACTTGGCGGAGTTGATGATGGATGTGGCCGAGGTCATGGCGGAGAGTATTTGGGCGATAACCGTGGCTATGGTGGCAAATCCCCAAGGCTTGCCAGCATTCGCAGCTATGGCTTCTGATATTGCCTTACCTGTGTTGATTGCCACGGTGGCCAGCGCGAGCGTCTTTGCGAGAGCTGTCATAGCCTTGCTTTCAGCGCCAAAATTTCTGACAAGTTGTGCTGCACTGTTAGTTAAACTGGATATTGTGTTCCATTTAACTTCTTCGGCATTAATTTGTGCTTGGTTATATCTTTGTTTTGCCGCAGTAACTTGCGCATCAATATCTTGCAATCTTTTAGCGTATGCTTCTGCACTTTCACCATCTTCTTGGCGTGCATTTGCTCTTATTTCTAACCATTTATTTAGTTCGAGCTCCGCCTTTTTGAGTTCACTGTCTGCACCCGTGTCATAACCTAAACCGTTGATTTGATTAGTGAATTTATCGTTTATAGCCTTTACTTGTGCGTCCGTCGTGTCTTTTACATATTCGTCAGTGATAGCCTTACGGCGGGCGTTGAATGCTTTGTGCATGGCTTCAAGTTGCTTTTCACGCTCCTTTTCGTCGAAAATCTCGCTCTTTATTCTTGCTTCTTCCAACTTTTCGTTATCTTCAAGCTCGCGTAGTTTTATATCACGGCGCTTTCTGTAATCTTCTCCTGCCGCTTCAAGCAGCCATGCAAGCCGTTGTGTTTCTCTTTCCACCTCGGCACGTATCGCTTCCTCGTCAATTTTGGCAAGCTCCTGATTCTTTATTTTTTCAAGCGACGTTATCTGGCTGTTCATCGCCTTGCGTGCGTCGGCGTTCAGGTTCTTCTCCGTTGCCAGCCTGTTTTTCAACGTTTCTATCTCATTGTCATATTGCGTGGTGATTTCAGCCCTGCGCCGTTCCAAATTATTCTCTATGAGCTTATTTAGCAATTCATCGGCTTTCTGCTGTTCCTGCAATGCCTTTTTATTGGCTTCCGCACGAAGTCGCGCCGCTTTCTGTGCTGCCGTTTCTTGCTGCTTGGCCATTTTCTTTGCTTCTTTGTCATCATATTCAAGACGCCCCATGGCATCTGCGGCTTGATTGATATATCCCGTATATCCTTGCATCTTTTTTTCTATATCAGCGACATTTTTCTTATGTCGCTCTAACCGCCCGGATATCGTGTCATACTCCTCAACAATGTAACCGAACAACTTGCGATATTCTCTGTACATCTCTACCGTGGCAGCCCGGGCAGCAGGACTTGTCATGTCATCGCCAAATTGTTCATTCAATTTGCGTTGGTTCTCTTGCCGGTATCTGATGGCTTGCTCATAAAGTTGTTGGTTCGTACGTATCCAATTGTCATCTGCATTTGCCCCACGCTGCTCTTGGATTTGCCTTCCAGCAAGTTCATTAATGCGTTCCTGTGCGGCACGTGCCCTTGCGGCGACTATGATATCATTAGTAAGCTGACGATAAGCGGCGGATGCGTTACCAGCAAGAATCTGCTCTTTTGTCAGGTTTTTAAAGTAAGCAGGATATTCCGTCTGCAACTTTTTTACAGCCGAAAGGCGCGCTTCCATAGACAAGTTCACGTTGCTGACTTGGGAATACAAGACGCGGAGTTGTCCTATTTCCTCTCCTGCTCTTTTACGAGCTTCAACCATGGCCGAATTATACCGATTTACCTCATCTGTCAAGATTCCAACCTGCTCTTTCGCCTTGAACAAATTGCCAATCCACTTGACTATTTCCCCGCCATAGACGGTGAGCAGCGTCACGCCAACGGATATTACGGTATTCCATGAAAAGAATGCCCCTGACAATGCCTTCCATATTGAGACACCAGCCCTCCCCTCGGCCGCGGCTGCCTTGTTGGCTTCACGCAGGCGGTTTATCTCGTCAACGAGCATCGGGATGTTGTTGCTAATAGCCAAAAAGAATGTGTTCATGCTCATTGCGGCATTAGGCATTTCCCTCAATATCTGCTGGACGCTCATGTTAAGCCCGTTGAAGCCGCTTTCATAGTTGCCAACGTTGCGGTAAAACCTGTTGGTCTCTGCTTCCGCCTCCTTCAGCTCCTGAGACACCTCCATTATCTGCTTACGCAGATTTTCGCCCATCTCGCCCTTGCGCATCTCACGCCCCAACTGGTCGTATGATGCCGTTAGTCTGGATAACTGGGCTCTCAATGATACAAGCGAGCCTTCATTTTCTCTTTGCTCCTTGATGTTATTCTGATATTCCCTACTCAATGCCCTTATGTCGGCTTGGTACGCCTTGACCTTCTCGCGGTTTTGCGCCATGGCAGTGTTGTACTGCTGCTCGCTTATCGTTCCCTGCTTCAGCTCGTCCTTCAGTTGCTGTTGCTCGGTCTTCAGTTGATTGATGGCCTGCGTATATTTCGCTATGCCCTGTACGGCTTGGTCATAACGCACACGTATCTCTATTATCTTCTGCTGGTCTGTCTGTGGCATGATATGTTCTCCTTTATGCTAATTGTGATATAATCTTTTTCTCTCTTTCTGACAATGATAATATCTCTGCCTTTATCTCTGCCTTTGCCTTTGCCTTTGCCTCTGCCTTTGCCTTTGCCTTTGCCTCTGCCTTTGCCTTTGCCTTTGCCTTTGCCTCTGATAGCAATATACCGCTTCCAAAGATAGCTTTACTTCCTTTTTGGCAATCCAATTTTGATATAACCTCTCCCTCTCCCCTGTATATAGTGAAGTTCTTGCCCGCACTGGCTATATAATTGCCTAACTCAGCAGAAGTCGTTACGTTAATAGGGTAAATGTATTTTTTTCTCTTTTTTGTGGGGAACGCCAGCTTGTTAGCTTCCTTAAGAACGCAATGCAACTTTCCATCGACATGAACCCACATATCTTTTGGGAGCAAGTTCGTAACAAAGTCAGTATTGATAACAGCTCCATTCTCATAGGTTACACTCACATTCACACAAACTAGCGTGCAATCCCTTTTTGAGTACTGAAACAATGTTAGGTGAGGCGCGAAAAGCCAAAATTTAATCCCATTGACAATGTAGAAGTCCAATATTTTGGAGAGTATTGAAAAAGGCGGGTTGTCAATCACAATGTCATTGGGCCGATAATCATATGCCCTGTATTCCTTGCTGGGCCAGAAAGGACGTACAATGTTGTAGCCATCCAACTTGAGTACATGGTCATTTATGTAACCCACCAAAGCGTCATACACTGGCGCAGGCGTATAGCAGTCGTCTGTGGTTTTCTTTGGCTTGAATTTTTCCACAAATCCATCGTAATCATTGAAAACTTCTTTTTTGCTCCTTCTTACGGGCTGTAAAAGTTCCATTCTGTTTCCGAATAAATCTTTCTGGTGTTCCATAATAATTATTATTTTGCTTGTTTAAGCTCTAACATCGTTACTTCCGACGTTCCGTCTTCGTCTGTCTCAATCTCCATCACGGCGAAATATGCGCCATATTGGGCAAGGTACACGGGCCGCGTCTCGTCGAACTCCATTATCTCAATATCAGAAAGCGACATCGTTTCCTTTATTACTTTGGCCTGTTGCAAGGACGCAGCAAGGTTCTTGTACTTCGAGTTGATGATTTTCTGCATATCAAAGTCAAACCGCAGGTCTGCACGCCCGTAGTTGTCAACAAGCCGCATGATGCGCGGCTCACAATCCACCTCTTCGAAGTCGTTGTCTGAATATTCAGCCTTATGGGAATCCCACGAGACAATGGGGATTATATTCCCATCTGAAGCGGCAAAAGGGAACTCATAGGCATCTGTGGACGCATCCAGCAGTTGGTTGGATATGCTGATACAACCGTCGTAATTGCCTTTTACCGTTTCGTCCTCTTTCCACTTGTACCATGTCTTTTGAGCGTACCCGTCCATGGTGTACTCCATTTCCCGTGGTTTGTTGTCCGCGTCTTTGGCCACAAGCTTGCCCGTCCAGTCTATCGCCATGGAAAAATCCCACACAGAGTCGAATGAAGCAAAGTTGACACTGCCCGCGCTGTCCACCTGCCGGGGAAACGTGCCGGTTATGGCGCAAAGGAATTTCACGAGCTCTATGACCTCTATGTCGGGAAGGTTCATCACCACAGGGAACAGCCCGCCGACGGGCACTTCGTTGTCGCCGTAAGGGGTTGCCGTTATGCCCATCGAGTAGGCGCCATTAGGCATATTGGGATTTTCCCCGTTTCTCAACTCGAAAGTGACAACATCCCCCTGCTCAAACTCTATCTTTCCTGCCCCGGAGTAAGCCACGTTTATAAATCCGCTCGAAATTTGGTCAGAATAGGCGACGGCGGGCCCGTCATTTCCTATTTGGTATTCGTTGCTGTTGCCATCGGTTCCTGTCACTTTGATAGTCATGACGCAATCCCAATAAATGTAAGTGCCGGGAATTGTCCCCTCTTCTAAGTCTGAAACCGTTCTGAGCCAATTGGCGATGGCATCTACGTAGAAAGTGCCGCCGGACTTGGCCGTAAGAGATGTGACGGCATTTTCACTTACATCGAAAAGAATGCCCCCACGCCTTACTATAACAGGCATTTGTCCGTAGTCTGTCATGGCTGGGAACATCAACTCGACAATGCTGTCCTTGAACGTTTTTTCATCAGCCTCATTACTCAATATCGGTATTGCGAGACTGTCTATGAGTGACTTTGCCTCGCCATCCCAGTTGAACGCCACGCCTAATTCAGCGCGTATCTTGCCAAGAAGCCAGGGAAGTGTCACCGCCGGGCGCGTAAACCTTATTTTTGTGCCATAGTTCAGCTCTTCCCACAATTCCACGCCTATGGGGTTGTAATGGTAGACAAAACTCCTCCTGTTCACTTTGACATCTGGAGCTGGGAGCGAGAGGGCATTGATTACTATGTATGAGGCATCATAGCCCGGTACCAACTCCAGCGATTGAGTCCCGCTCACGGACAATCCGCTACCAGACATACGGATAACGTTGCCTCCCTCGTCAAGGAAAGCCCACAAGGGGGCTTCGTCGCCGCTTTGTGCCGTTAAAATGCCTACGGTGTCTCCTACGTTGACGCGGATAACAGCATGGCGATAGTCCGTCTTGTCCGTGTCAGGCTGGAATGTGCAGGTCTCCCAAAGCATGGCTACAGGGAAAAGACCAACGGAAAACGTAACTTTGTTTATGTTGTTGGCCTCCAGGGTACCGCTAGTTGAACTCCAATCGTAATCGCTTTGCAACAGCAACGAATTGTAAAACGGCCAGAAGTAACCACGTTGCACGGCCACTTCATATTTGTCTGGAGTGTGGTATTGCTCCGTTTCGATATATGTGTCATTGGACAGCCCGTTAATCGTCACATTGTCATCTATGACCTTTTGCAGGGAAGGGTAAAGCCCCCAAAGTATGCTTATCTCTATGTCATCGCCGATGGACATCACCGCCGCCCGTCCGTTTTTAATCAGCTGTACGCCATTACGGAAGAACTGTGCAGTGTGATATGCGTACGGATATGTAGACCCACCGTTCCGCACCAAGTCTGCATGCCCTATGATGCGCTGGTTGCGCACCGTCTTGGGCAACTTCACCGTGTATGTGTTGTTGCTCACTATGTCCGTTATGTCTCGGAACAGGTTGCTTTTGATGCTTAGCGTTACTTTCGTGTCACAACTAAGGTCAACAAGCTCACCATCGATATAAAGCCGTTGGTCTGTCATAATGTAGCCAAGTTTACAACAGGTAATGTCAATTCAAACTCGAAGTCTTGCAGTACAGACGCGCCCCTGGTGAATGTGTCAGCATTGATGGACACAGGCACCCATTCTGCCACCTCGCCATCCCAGCTTGCCAGCATATCGACAACCGGGCTGCCGACAAGCCCCATCAGCATCTCCCATGTGGCAGCATCAGCCAGCGGCGCGCAGAGCTTCATGGTGTCTTCCCTTGTATAGCCGATGCGACGGCCCGCCAGGCCTTGGTAGCCGTAAGACTGGTTCCATGCAAGCAGGTTGTTGCGCATGAATGTCTCCGAGGCTTCTGTCTTGACGCTTGCCTCGCCTTTCTCAAACAGGTAGTAACAACACATCCCTGTGCGGTCTATCCATCGCAGATAAACGCCATCTGAGCATACCGGCCTTACGTTGATGCGCGCTTTCTTGGTGAAAGTTCCATCTGCAAGCTTGGAGAACGTCAGGTCGAACACATCGGTGAACGTGGTAGTAGACAAAGTGCCCTTGAAGTCGTACACATCATAAAAGCCTTGTGCGGAGGGCTTGGGTAGAGTGATGTCATATACACCCTCACCGTCAAGTTCGACAAAGCTTGTGGCCATGCCATCATTGGCAAAGAGCACCGCCCCCTTCTGACCATCGTTGTAGAAGCCTATGGTGAATGGCAACCCTTGGAAATATGTCAGTTCCCGATAGCCGTTATAAGTCTCCCCATAGTGCAGGGCACCCCAGATATAGAAAGTGGTGAAGCTGAACTCGCCCGCTCCTGCCGTCACTTCGACCGTCACTCTTTTGCCGAGCGGAGACTTTGTGCTCTCGTCCGTATAGTCGATGCCTTCAAACTCCGTGTAGTCGAACATCTCTTGCACGAACGCCCGGATGTCGGCGTACACTTTCCCACCGAGCGCGTCATAAGTGACCGTGCGCCCTCCTATTTCCACAGCCATTCTCTCGACGTTCCCGCCCGTGGCCACCAACAGACAGGGATTGAACGCAAATCCTATCTCATCAGGATATTGCAATGTCACGCCATTGCTAACCATTGTCCTCATGTCATTCTCCTATGTTGTTAAGTGGAATCATGTCAGTAACGTCCACTATGGCCGCAATCCTTGCCGTTATCTTGGCCACGGTAGACGGAATCTCGTTTGTGTATATGTCAGACCGCCCGCCATTGCGGAACAGGCGGCTGCCACGTTGCGAGATGCTACGGGATATGGCGTATGCCATGCTGCGGTCTGCTCTCTCTTGCGTGGCATTCCCGCGTATTGTGCCATGGATGCCCTTGTCTTGCATCCATTGGTATATTATCGAGCTGAAGCGGTATGGCACGCGCCCGGGCCTACGGCCTGTCTCCAGCACGCCGAACGGCATGGACTGGGTGCTTATCAAGGCCGCGCTGTCGCCGTCGGACACAACTTGCAAGCTCCTTATGGTGCGTCCGCTCGCAACTGCACCGGCGGAAAGCATATTGGCAATAATCCTCTGTTTAAGTCGCTTAAGCTCGTCCGAGGCGAGCAGCACAGCCTTGTCTATGTCATATATTTTGTCCATCAGCAAGCCCCCCGAAGCTCTTCCAGTTGCAATTCAAGGCATACGCCCGTCACTATCGTAGACAACTGCTCACATATTACCCGGTACGACACACGGCCCACCGGCGCAAAAAAACCGCTTCCCTCAATAGCGCGCAGAAACCGTGCCGCTGCTGCCTTCATGCGGTTGTAGGTGGCGGCGTTGTCTTCCCCGTTGGCATTGCGCGGTACTTTGTCGACAAACGCAATGGACAGGTTCTCGGCATCACGGCTGCGCCCATTGTGTATCTCCATCGTGCCGCTGACCGGCAGGACGCATATAACGGCAGGCAACGCCATCTTGTCCAACGCTGTGTCCGCGTCATACCAGTTCTCGAACACGTAGCTGAACTCCGGCAGCTCACTTGCGCACACCTCTTTGATTTTCCCGTCTATACTCATCGCTTATCACCTCCTGCAACTTCTTGTTGAACAGTGTTTTCTTCTCGTCCATGTCAAGGCACTTGTACACCCGCATCCACGGCACGGGCAGCACGTCGTCATGGTTCGTTATGCCCATGCGCAATGCGTACCAGTCGAGCAGACCGAACATCCCGAAGCTCAGCTTGTCGATGCCCGCCTTCTTCTCACGTTCCGTCGGCGCGGCCTTTGAACGGACGAACAGCTTGATGACCTTCTCCAACTCACCTTGTACCCATCCACAGAACATCACCACGTCAACGGCGCGTGCCTTGTCCACCTCCTTGCGCCCCATGCCAAGTATTATGCGGCATATCTCGTATATGCTTCCATCCTCGCCTGGCAGCGTGGATAGCTCAAGCAACTGGCCGATTGACAATTCATTAAGGTTGTCTGGTACATTGTGCCGCCCTACCATGGCTGGCCGGGAGCACTTCTCCAGCTTGAACCCCGTGAACGGGGCAACCTTAATCCAATACCCAAACTTTGTGTTTATATCCATGCTTACACCTCCACAACTACAGCCTTGGCTGCCCCTGTATGCCTCACCCTTAATTGGCGCAAAGCAACGTATCGGACGGCATCCACGCCGTGATTGAATTTGTCTATTGGCTTGTTCAGTTGCTCGCCGTCGCGGTTGACAAGCCACTTGTATTTCTTTAAATTGTCAATGATACCGACACTGCGTCGCGTAACGTTCCACTTGTAGCGGTGGAGAATGTCTATCCCGGCGTTGATGCTGTCGGCACCCTTGACGCTCGACACGACGTTCCAACCCATGTTCACAAGTTCGGCGATGCTCTTCATCTCGGCACAATCAGCAATTATCAAGGCACGTCGGCTTATATTGTTTTCCTTGAACTTGCGTGACAGCTCGGGATTGGTCAAGCCGGTTTCATAGATGATTTCATCTGTCCATATCTCTCCGTGTGCCAACCTAACTTCTTCCAATGCACTCTCATCGTTCACATAACCGAAGTCAAGTCCATACGCCCGCAACTTGCAGTCTTCAAGCGGTGGCATCTCATCTACTATGCGGAAGTCGGGAAACACCAGCCCCGATATTTTTCCAGTCAGCCCACGGGCGTAAACGCGCCACAACTCAGCATCGTCAATCCCTTCTATCTTGCGATGCTCATCCTCAGTGAGGAAACGGTTGCCCCTATGGTCGCTGATTATCAGTTTCACGTCCTTACGGCCGATGAGCTTGTCATGCACCCAGAAGCGGGCAGACGGGTTATAGTCGACGTAGACCTTCTTCCTCGTGCGCATCTGCAATTGCCAAAAGATTTCAAATGATATGCCGTTTGCCTCATTAACGAACAGGTAATCGCGTTTGCCGCTCTTCGCGTCTTGCGGGCTGTCGTAGCTCTTGAACTCGATGACAGACCCGTTGAAACCGCGGAAGTAATGGTCTGTCTTGTTCTCCACGAACCACCGACGCAATACATCACTGCCGGATATTATGGTTTGCGTGTCGCGGAGGGCGCCGACCTTCAAGTTAGGCAGGTCTTCTCCAACAACCGTAATAACTTGCCGTGGCGTTTCCATGGCAATGATGATGAGAAGCTGCATGATGCAGTATGTCTTTCCGCTCGACGTGCCACCTTGATTCACGAATATACGGTAATTGTCATCACAATTGGCATCGAATAACTCGCCATTGACCTGCAGTTCATCCATTCCCGCCTCCTTTCCGCTCCCGCTCCTTAACTTCATCCTCGGATGTGGCAGGTGAAATTCCCGTATATTCGTGATTTATCACAAGGCCGCCGTTGATGTCCGCCTTCACGTCCGCCTTGGTCGGCTCATCCCAACCAAGCAACTTGGAAAGCCGTTCTATTGCATCAATCTTGCTGTATAGCTTAACCTCAAAGCCTTTCTCGCTCGACTTCACCGAGGCAATGGCCCGCTGCACGTTCATCGGCAGCGCCGACAAGTCCTTGACTAAGATAGTGGTGTAGTTCTTTCCTTGGTTGACAACGAGGACGTCGGTCACGTTGGCTGTAGCAATGTCACGCAGGATACTCACCGCGTTGTCTTTGGTGAAGTTGGAACGCTGCTCCATTCCAGCGCGTAACTCGTTCAATCTTGCGGTTATCTTGCGGTTGTTAATTAAGTCGAAAGCCATGCGGTTGACGGTCACATCCTTCATTTTTGAACAAGAGTATGCACGGCGGTAAGCCTCAGACGCATTGCCGCATTCGAGGTAAATGTTGCAGAACTTCTCTTGTTTCGGCGTCAACTTCATATCTCTGCAAAGATAACAATTTTCTACTTAATAGACGTATAAATTATGTGAAAAGTTAAAGTAGGGGAATTATATCGCTTTCCACGCTTGGAATGTCAACTAATTGTTATCTTTGTATGCGTTATTTGTTTCGAGCATGACCTACGAAAAATAGTTAACAGCAAGTCGCATGGTACCAACATTCTACCATAATTAATGTTAACAAAACAAACCATTGATTATCAGTTGATTGAACAATGTATTATAATCCCATCTGGAATTGAAAGGACGTGGTTATGCTGATGCTCGTTATGGAGTAGCCGTGAGCGACTCTCCTGTTGGGCCGTTTCGCTTCATTCGTTCCGGTAGGGTAAATCCAGGCTTGTGGCCTATGGATATGTCACAGGCAGACCGAGACGTGGCAGACGCGCTTGATTTGGGTAAGTATACAGAGTGGTGGACACCCGCTTGGCGCGATGCCATAGTCAAAGGCCTTTTCGTTAAGCGTGACATGAAGGCCCACGATGGGTTGCCGGCTGGGCAGATGGCCCGCGACATGACAATATATGTGGACAGTGATGGTCGGGCATACCATATTTATTCCTCAGAAGATAACCTGACAATTCAAGTGGCTGAGCTTACAGATGATTATACGGACCACACCGGAAAATATGTACGTGTGGCTCCGGGGGGTATGAATGAGGCTCCTGCCATATTTAAGAAGGATGGCAAGTATTGGATGATAACGTCGGGCTGTACAGGTTGGGATCCTAATGAAGCCCGTATGTTTTCGGCAGACAACATTTGGGGGCCATGGTTGCAACACCCTAATCCCTGCGTGGGGCCCAAAGCCGAAAAAACTTTTGGTGGTCAAGGCACATATGTATTGCATGTTGGCAACTCGTATATTTTCATGGCTGATGTGTGGCGACCGGAGTACCCAAGCGACGCACGGTATATTTGGTTGCCTATTGAGTTTGACAAGGGCAGCCCTGTGATTCGTTGGAAGACAGAATGGGCGCCTGGCAATATGTGAGTAAGGGGGATATGTTGTTGTGGCATGATACATGAACAGCCTCTGACTTGATGCTTGGAAATATCGATGACTTTTCGCTAAAACTGGATGGTTATGGCGGAATTAACGATAATGCCCCCTTAAATAATGATAATTTTCCCTTGTAGGGCCTTTACTTGATAATTTTGCAAAGACAATATAAAATATAAAATCAAATATGTATTACGTGGCGATAACCATTCTGCGGATTCAACCTTGGCACGGTCATTAAAGACAAAGGCCTGGCATTTGGATTTTGCAGAGCATATATATAATAATGTGTACTACTGCATCATGCTTTAGCTTGGCAGCACATTGCCTGTTGCATTGGCAAGCGGTCAGGTTTGGTGTGAATGTCACAGCCGATTGAACGGCTGTAGATGGCGCGGTACGTGATGTGACCAACTAACTTCAGAACACTAACAATATTTCATAATAACTAAAATCATGACTATGTTTATTGGAAAAAATTTACTTTTAGCGTCTTCACTTGTGTTGGCGGCAGTCGGCGCAAGTGCGGAGATTGTTGACGGCGTTCGTCAGCTGCCTTCGTATCCGCAGGTGACAAAGACATCACTGCAGTTCGACAAGTCGCTCTTGCTTTTCAACAAAGCCTCAGGCTTTTTCTGTGGAGCAAACGATTGGAAAACGCGTGCCAGTGTCTCTGAACAGGGATATCGTGTTTTCGTAAGCAAGCATCTCGATTCAAAGGGAGCTTGGGACGGCAAGACAGTCATACTCAAGGACTCCGTCGAGAAAAACAATAGCGGTGCTTTGGTCAACAAGATTCTTATGGTCTGGGCTGCCGAAGACGGTGCATCATGGGTGGACTGGAACAACCAGGCTGACACATTGTGGACAATAGCCCCTGCCGGTGACTATTATCGCATATCTGTTAGCAATGAAAATCCTGTATGCAATACTGCAGGAACTTTTTATGGTACTCAGAAAGGCAATGTTGAGGAGACGAGGTTGTTCTGGAACCTGCCATTGGACAAAGTAAACGCAGATTGGTATTTCGTAGACCCGGCAGTGTTTGCCAAGGAGAAAGAAAGCTTTGACGCTGCAATAGCTGAATACAAGAAGGCATTGGAAATATTCAAGGTTGCCGAAGGACTTAAGGTACTTCTTGATGAAGCCGAGGCAAGCCACGTGGATGTGGCAGCTCAAAAGGCTGTCTACCTGAATGAAAAGGCCACAAAAGAAGAGATAGAGGCTGCTATACAGGCAGTTAAGACGGCTCTGGCTGCAGTGGAAGAGGGTAAGGTTACTGCCGACAATCCCGTAGACAAGACGTCGCTTATCACCAACCCCAGCTACGACAAGAACAACAATGACGGTTGGAGTGGCGACAAGCCAGCATTCCAGTCACATACCGATGCAGAGTTCTACCAGAAGAAATTCAATGTATACCAAAAGATAACTTCTGCGCCCAAGGGAGTGTATGCTCTAAATCTCCAGGCTTTCTATCGTTCAGGTTTCTCTAATGTGGCTTATGAGAACTATAAGTCGATGACTGGTTACGATGCCAAACTTTATGCCGTAAATGGTGCGGATACTGTGGTTGCCAATATCGTAAACCCGTTCTCTGAGGCACTTACTGAGGCTAAGGGAATGAATGAGAGCTCTGTTGAAGACGGTGGAGTGACTTATTACATACCGAACAACATGGAGACAGCAGAGGCATATTTCAAGGATGGCCTGTATAATAACACTGTGTTCTTTGCGACAGAAGATGGTTCGATGACCATCGGTATGTTTAAGAATAATTCCGACCAGCCCTCTGGCAACTGGGTGTTGTTTGACAACTGGGGCCTGAAGTATTATGGTAGCGGTGCTGATGCTTATACGTTGTGGCTCGAAGACGTGAAGAAGTCGGCAAAGGATTATTCTCAACTTCCCGACGGCATGCTCATTACCGATGGCATGGTAAGCAACTATACAAATGTGATTAGGAGCTTCGTAAAGGCATCGAACAAAGCAGAGGTATTGGACGCCATTGCCAAAATCAACGGTGAGTCGGCTAAGATTGAAGCAAATCTTGCTGCATGGAAAGAATATCAGGAGGCTTTGGTAAAAGGTAAGAAAATTGCAAACGACGAGTCGATTGTTGGACAAGACAAGAGCGACCTTGCCGATTACATCGACCTTGAAAGCGAGGACATAATCTCAGGTCTTTCTCTTACTACAGATGAAGTGAAGGCAGAGACCGCCAAAGTGCTCGCAATGATAGATGCAGCTATAAAGAATGGCATCACTCCCGGTACCGATGTTACAGACAAGTATCTTGTGAACGCAGACTTCGAAGTGAAGGACAAGGGTTGGACTGTGAAGAAAGCAAATGGCGGCAATGTTGCTTATGGTGGCACAACGACCAATAAGTGTTTCGAGGCATGGAACAATTCTAATTTCGATGTTTACCAGGAAGTTAACAGCGCTCCTGTTGGTGTCTACGAAATATCTGTACAGGGTTTCTATCGTTACATGAGAGGTGCCAATGCCTATAATGCATATCAGGAAGGAACAGCCCCCAACGACGTAGTAAACATATATGTAAATAATCGGAATGCGCATTTCAAGAGCGTGTTTGACGAAAAGGTAGAGAATGGCCAGATGTATAGCGTTACTGATGACAATCCTCCTTTTGTTGATCCTGAAGAGGCTTACTGGTATCCCAACGACATGGCCAACTCAAGTATTGCTTTTGCCAATGGCCTGTATAAGGCTACATCTTTCGGTGTTGTTGCCAAGGCTGGCGACGTGCTCCGCATAGGTGTGAAAGGTGCGACAAACCAGCAGGGAGACAGCTGGGCCATCTGGGATGATTTCAAGATGGTGTTCAGGGGCACTGATGCAGAAGTGGTGAAGCCGCTTCTGACAGATGTCATTGCCGATCTCAAGAAGACTATCGATGAAGGCAAGACAGTAGGCAAGTCTGTTCTTGAGAATGCCAACACTGTTCTTGCAGGTTCCGAAGAGGCCGTTAATGGCTCAGACGGTAAGGCTATGTTCCAGGCTTTGTGCGATGCATTGGCAGCAAACGAGTCTATGGCCACTTCTGCTGATTTGTTTGCAAAGCTAAGTCTTAAGGCTGAAGAGCTCAATGCAGCTTATCTCTCTTCAGAGGCTGCAGAAGCAACGAAGTCGGAAGCTGCAGCGCTGTTTATCGAAATCACCGATGGTATTTCTGCCGGAACGATTGAAGACGGCGATGTTGCCGGATATATGGAGAAAATAGAGGGCATGATAATCAAGTTGGCGATACCAGCCGAGGCAGCTAATGCTTCAGACGACAATCCTGTCGACATGACGCAGCTTATCAAGACCCCGACATTTGACGATGGCCTTGGAGCAAATTCAGTTGCAGGTTGGGAAGGAACCGAAGGCTATAACTTTGGCAATGATGACACACAGAAGGCTGCGCTTGCCATCGAGTTCTATTCAAAGACGTTTGACATCAACCAGCCAATAAAGGGCTTGCCTAACGGTACTTACAAGGTGGCAGTGTCGGCACTCTACCGTTTTGGAAGCATAGCTGACGATTATGCTGCCTACAAGGCCGATCCGTCGGTAGCTGGCAACGCGTTTGTTTATGCAGTGACAGGAGGCGACTCGATAAAGGCACCTGTTTGCCTGCTTGCATCCGGGGCAAATGAAGACCTGGGTATTGCAGGAACAAGCAATATCAGTGGTACTGATTTGTATGTTCCTAACAGCATGGTTTCTGCTGTGGCTTATTTCACAGACCTCAAGGCTTATGCAAATGAAATAATTGTGAAGGTGACAGACGGAACTCTCAAGATAGGTCTGAAAAAGCCGGTTAAGCTTGATAACGACTGGGTTATCATGGACAACTGGACTCTGACATACTATGGCGAGAACAGTACCAAGGAGCCTACAGACGGAATAGACAACGTTAATGCTGCTGAGGCCGCCAAGGTTGAAATATTCAACATTAACGGCATCAAGGTGAACCGTTTGGCTAAGGGTGTTAACATAATAAAGACAACATCTGCTGACGGACGTATCACAGTAAAGAAAGTATATGTAAGATAAGGCACACTTTAGCCGAAATCCGATGATTGATGTGGGAGGCAGATATGCCTGTCTGCCTCCCATTTTCTAACTAACATTAATATATATCAACGCAAACCTAAAATGAAAAGATTCCTAACTCTGGGAGTACTCTGTGCAATTGCCATCCATTCATTAGCACAAGTTTGTATGACCATAGATGCAACGCGGCGTGGGCCGCATATCGGGCCTTACCATAATGGATTATTCTTTGAAGAGATAAATCATGCTGGTGATGGTGGGCTTTATGCCGAATTGATAAGCAATCGTTCGTTCGAAGACGGTATGGCAAACTGGTCTCCGTATAATGGCGCTTCAATACGGCTTAAAACAAAAGGCTTGCTTAATGATTCTCAGCGCAACGCGTTGTCGATTACTGTTTTAGGGGCGTCGAAATCAAATATGAAGGGAGTTGCCAACAGCGGATTCTGGGGCATGAACATCGTTAAAGATTCAACTTACAACCTTTCACTGTGGGTGAAAGGCGATGTTGCATTTTCTGGCAAGCTGATTGCGCAGCTACGTTCAAATGACGGAAAGACAATTTTAGGTACTGGTGTATTGCAGGGAACTGTCAGCAACACGTCTTGGTCGAAGCTTAATGTTGCCATCACACCAACAAAATCAGATGAAATAGGACAGCTACTGTTGCTTACGGGCACCAATGGCCGTCTTGACATTGATGTGGTGTCAATGTTTCCATATACATGGAATAATCGTCCCAACGGCCTGCGTAGCGATTTGGCACAGTTGCTGGCTGACATGCATCCTTCATTTTTGCGCTTTCCCGGAGGTTGTTATGTAGAAGGAGAGGGTAGCTATGGCAACGCTTTCCAATGGAAAAAGACAATCGGCCCTATTGAAGCCCGCCCCGGCCATTATAATAAAAACTGGGGATATTGGTCGTCTGATGGCCTGGGGTTTGATGAATACTTGCAGTTATGCGAAGATTTAGGAGCAGCCCCAATGTTTGTTGTAAACATCGGCTTGGGGCATGGATTCTCATTGTCACACGATTCTACAATGGTTCTTGTCCAGGATGTACTCGATGCTATAGAGTATGCCAACGGAGACGCTACCACTTATTGGGGAGCGAAGCGGATTGCCAACGGTCATTCCGAACCTTATGGCTTGAAGTTTGTAGAGATAGGCAATGAGAATTATTCGCCGGGCGAGAAATCGGAGTATGCAGAAAGGTATATTCTGTTTTATGAGGCTATCAAGGCAAAATACCCGGATATCGTGACCATAGGCAATGTAGAGGCATGGGGCACTGACAATCCATCATGGGGCAACAGTCATCCTGTGGAAATTGTTGACGAGCATTATTACCGCCATTTCCAATGGATGCGCAACAATTATGGCAAGTATGACAACTACCCAAGATTCCCGATTGTGTACAATGGTGAATACGCAGCGAACGGAGGTGGGTATGGTAAGTATGGCAACATGAACAGTGCGCTTGGCGAGGCAATATACATGTTGGGTATGGAACGCAACAGCGACGTGTGCCAGATGGCGTCTTTCGCACCGATATTTACTCACGAGAAAGATCCGCGTTGGCCATACGACATGATTCATTTCAATGCTTCGGACTATTTTGTAACACCGTCGTATTATGTCCAAAAAATGATGAATTTGAATCTTGGCCAACAGAACCTCTTGTGGACTGAGACGGGTAATGCTTTGGCTCAAGCCAGTGGTGATGTTAAGGTAGGAATTGGTTCATGGGGTACACAGGTAGTGTTTGATGATATATCCGTAAATGGTTCTGATGGTAGTCTGATGTTCTCAGACCATTTTGATGGTGGTCTCGGGGCTTGGATTGTGAACGATGGCAATTGGAATGTTTCCGATGGCACTTTTGTTCAATCTTCATCTTCAGAGAATTGCACAGCCGTGATGGACAAGTCTCTGCATGGCAATTATATATATAAGGTGCGTGCAATGAAGACCGGTGGCAACGAAGGTTTCCTAATCTTGTTTAATTTCAAAGATAGTAAAAACTATGCATGGTGGAACATCGGCGGTTGGAACAACCGGAAGCATGGGGTAGAGATATGTGTTAATGGCACTAAATCTACCGTAGTAGAAAGACAAGGAAGGATAGAGAACAACAAATGGTATGATATTGAAGTCCGTGTTAATGGTGCCGATGTTACCTGTTTGTTAGACAATGAAGTGATTCATACGTTTACCCTTAATACAGAGCGTGCCTTATATCAGAGTGTGCAAATCGATGAAGGCAATGGTGAGCTTATACTAAAGGTTGTCAACCCGCATGGCGAAAGTCAGCGGCTCAATGTCAATGTGCAAAACATGAAGATATCAAGCGGAACCGTAGAGAGGCTCTCGGCTGATTCCGGGACAGATGAGAATACGATGGAGCGCCCTGATGTGATTGTTCCCACGAAAGAGCCTGTGGCCGTTGACAACGGTGAAAATGTGGCATTAGACATTCCACCATATTCGCTGAATGTATTCCGTCTGGGTGCAGAGTCCATAAGCAAAGAAATCCGAGTGTCGTATCCGGAGTATGAAAGAGAGGACAGGGGTATGGGGGCGTATCTTTTTGTCCATATGAACAGAAATGGAGAATACACGAGCTATGCATTGAGTAAATACGGAAACAACTGGCAAGATATGCTTGGTGGGGCAGAGGTCTTTGACACTAAGGCCAATACAGTTACCGGAGGAATGCGCGATGCATACATAACACGCATGCATGACGGTAATTTCATGTTGGCCGGTACAGACATGACGTCACGACTGGGATGGACGAGCAACCATATCATGGTACTTATGCTTTCGCCCGACCTCGTGCACTGGACGAAAAATGTAAAGATAGACCTTGAGTCGGAAGACAACCTAAAGGCTCTTGGCGGCATTACCGCGGATGAGATGACAGCCGCTTGGGCTCCGCAAGTGATATACGACAGGGAGAGTGAAAATTATGTCATGTACTATAGCGTTGGCTTTCCAGACCGACATCGTATATATTATAGCATCATTGACAAAGATTTGAATGTACTTAGTCGCCCGGCGTTGTTGTTTGATCCAGGCTACGATGTCATAGATGCAGATATTGTATGGAATGATGTAGACAAACACTATGTGATGCTTTATAAATGCGAGAAGACATCAGGGTTTGACAGGGCAACAGCCAAACATCTTGTCCCTGCCGCCAACGAGACATCCGGAGTTTGCCAGTGGACTATTACACCTGATTTCCATTATGGTGAAAACAATCAGGCCATAGAGGCTCCGACCCAATGGCGCCAAATCGGTTCAGACAAGTGGATGTTGGCTTATATTAATTATTCCGGCAATGGATACGGATATAAGATTTGCGGCATGGACGAGCATGGATTGAATGTCGGGGCACCGGCAATGATTAATGGCAGTGTGGCCGCCCAGCACGGAAGCATACTGAAGATATCATCAGAAGAGTATGATTATCTAAAGTTATGGGAAAGGGTAAAGACGCTATTGCCTGACGCAGAGTCATATTATAAAGCTTGTAAGCACGACGCTATTGCCGATGCAATATTGAAAGCTCAAAATGCGCTAAGTAACTCAACAACGTTTGATGAGAACGTTAAGGAGATGAATGCAGCATACGATGCACTAGTAAAATGCAAGGATATATACATGGAATATATCAAGAATATGGGTGAGGCAGGTAAGGCTGTGGATATGACGGCCTTGCTTGTCAACCCTGACTTCAGGGACGGTGCGAAAGGCTGGAATGTTTCAACCAATTTTACCCAGGCCAATGGGGCTGTTGCTGAATATTGGAATACATCATTCGATTTTTCACAGACCATAGAGAACATGCCTAAGGGGGAATATGAAGTAAGTGTGCAGAGCTTTTATCGTAACGGTTCTGTTTCGGATGCGGTATCTGCACACGTTAACGGTACCGAAAAGTCCTGCGCTGTGTTATACGCAAATGACAGCGAGGAACCAATTATGAGCATATACGATGAAAGTGTAACCCAGTATGGGTTATCACCTTATACTTATCCTGACAATGTAACAACGGCAAATGAAGCCTTCAATAAATTCGGTTTGTATACAAATGCATTGCGGCTGTCACACAACACCACTGGGCCGATAACAATAGGTATAAGGAAGATGGAACATGTTGCATCTGATTGGTGCTGCTTTGATAACTTCACCCTGAAGTATCTCGGCGAGCCTTCATCCGTGAATGGCAATATAAAAGCTAATGTGCAAAAGCATAAGCTATATACTTTGGACGGATGCGAAGTGCAAAACAAGGGCATGCATGGGAAAGTATACATCAAGGATGGACAAAAAATAATAGAATAACTAAAAACATAAAAGCATGAATTGCAAACAAATCAGGCACGGTGCCTTCGGCCCTATGATTGCCATAGGGCTAATGTTGGGAACCGCAACATTATTCCAGTCATGTGAGGATGATTTGCTCACAGGACAGCCGTCGTGGTTGGGCAACTCTATTTATGACGAGTTGGACTCTGATGGCAATTATAAAACGGTGTTAAGGCTTATTGATGACTTGGGGTTTCATGATAAGATGAGCCGTACAGGCTCTGTGACAATATTTGTTGCAGATGACGCTGCTTTTGACCAATGGTTTCAGACAAACAAATTGGGCGTGAGGTCGTACGTGCAATTGTCGACCGCACAAAAGAAACAGCTCCTCAATAAGTCGATGATAAACAATGCCTATCTCATTGAGTTAATGTCTAATGTAAGTGCCGACCCACCAGAGGCAGGAAAGGCAATGAGGCGTCCTAATTCTTCGAGTGTCTTTGATTCGATTTACGTGATGAGGCACGAAGACATGAATGGGGATATGCCGGCCTGGGCATGGTATAAGCAAAACAAAAAGGATATCATACTGTTTAAGGACGGTAGGATAATGAACAATGGCTCGGTGGCTGGATTGTCGCAGCCGATGATTCACCTATTGCCTGCGTTCATGCGTAAGCAGGCGTTTACTGATGAAGATGTGCGTATCTTGACAAATGGCAAGGCCACGTCGGTCAACGATGCCTTTGTTGAAGGCCGAAAGGTGGTTGAGCGTGACATAACTTGCAAGAATGGTTATATACATAAGGTGGACGGAGTCATTGAGGGTTACGACAACATGGCAGAAATATTGAGGCAGCATCCGAACATGTCATTGTGGTCGCATCTCATTGACCGTTTCAGTGCACCGTATTATGACAAGTATAAGACAGAAGAGTACAATCGTCTATACGGGCGTGATGTCGACTCCGTGTTCACCCTGCGTTATTTTGCCGATTCCAGAAAAGATGGGCTTGCCGTGACGACATATCCGTTGACATCAGGAAATCCTGTAGAGGAGAAAGTGCCGGCTACTCTTACATTTGATCCGGGCTGGAATCAATATATGTATGAGAACACCAGTGGTTATGACCTTCACTATGACGCAGGGGCAATGCTGGTGCCGAGCAACGAGGCTTTGCTGAAGTGGTGGAATGCCGATGGTAAGGTGTTGAAAGACAAGTATGGATCTTGGGATAATATACCTGAATTGGTGTTGTCAAAGTTGCTCAGGGTAAATATGCTCGGAACCTTTACCGATGCCATACCTTCAAAATTCTCATCCATTGTCAACGACGCCAAGGTGTCAATGGGGGTCAAGGTCTCTGATGTGGACAGTTGTTTCATTGGTTGCAATGGCGTTGTTTACCAGACTAATCGTGTGTTCAGTCCGATGGAATACTCAAGTGTTTCGTTCCCGGCCCTTATTCATCAGGATCTCATGAGTGTAATATATTGGGCTATCGACGAACTGGAGTTCACCCCATATCTAAATTCAATGGACTCATATTACAGTCTGATGTTGCCAACAAACACGTCGATGCTTACCTATGTAGACCCATGTACATACGGCGATACCCGACAGACGCTTCTCGAGTTCTATTATGACTTAAGAGAGAAAAAAGTAAAGGCACATCGCTATTTGTGTACCATTGGCGATGATGGAGAAATTGTTATTGGCCAGAAAATAGTTGAGAACGTTCCGGAAGCACAGGTGAAGAATCGTCTTAAGGATATAGTTAACCAGATGATTGTAGTAGGCAACATAGAAAACGGATATAGCTATTATAAGTCAAAGAATGGCACCATGGTAAAGGTTGCCGATGCTGGGAAACCCGGGCAGATGACCGTATCGGGTGGCTGGCAGTTGGAGCATGGCTTAAGTGTCAGGGTAGATTCCATTTATGATATGTCAACTACCGGCAATGGCAAGTCGTATAGCATTTCCAGCCAAGTGCCCATGCCTGCATCCAAATCTGTTTATCAGACACTTCTTGAACATGAAGAGTATTCGGAGTTCTTGAAGTTGCTGGTAGGATCACAGTATCTGGACAAGGACGATATAATACTTGCAAGCAGCGTCAAGCTGGGTGACAACAAATACAGTTGCCTGAATCCCAATAGCAACAGTAACATAAGTTTGTTCGGAACATACAACTATACTGTTTATGTTCCAACGAATGAGTCAATACTCAAGCTGGTTAATGACGGGGTTCTGCCCACGTGGGATGATTACGACGAACAGTTCTTGCTGTCGGAGAATGCGCCTTCGCAAGAAGAACGCGATGCAGCCAAGGCGGCATGCACAATGATTAAGAACAGGATACTTGATTTCGTTAAATACCATATCCAGGATAATGGTGTCGCAGTGAACGGAGCGCCTGAAACAGGCGAGAATGGTGTTGCCATATTCAAAAACAACTACGAGACGATGGTGCTTAACGCGGAGACGAACCGTTACTACCCGGTTGCGGTTGACGTTTCAAACAAAGGGCTGAATATAACCGACTTGACAGGAAATGTCCGCAAAGTTGTTAAAAACACAGGCCTTTATAATAATATCTGCCGCGAGTATTGGGTGTCAGGTTCTGGCTACAACAAACTTCTGTATACTTCGGCCGATGCCGTGGTTCATCAGATAGACGGACCATTGTTCTATAGCAATAGCCAGAAGACATTGTGGAAGAATGAAATATCGAATGCAAAATTAAGGAGGAGATAATTTTATGGAATACTATAATTGTAAAATGCAGACACGAGAGATGCGTCGCACAACCAATAGCTTGCTTCGGGTCATACTCTCGATGCTTCTTATTGTGTTAAGCTCTCCGGCTTTCTCGCAAACAACAACTGTTCATGGAACATTGTCCGACGAAATGGGGCCGTTGATGGGTGCAACCGTTTGCGAAATTGATGTGAACGGGCGTATCATTAATTCAGCAATCACCGACTTGAATGGTAATTTCACAATGTCAGTGAAGAGCGACAAGAACAAGATACGTTTCAGCTATGTAGGTCTCAAACCGCAGACAATGCCTATCAACCGTACTGTTTATAATGTGAAACTTGGCAATGCCACACAATTGAAAGAAGTTACTGTAACCTCCAAGAAAAGAGTTGGTGGCAATAACCTTGCTGTGCCCGAGCGAGAGATTTCATACGCCAGCCAGAGCATCAACATGAAAGAGTTTGAAGGTTTGTCGTTCACTTCTGTTGACGAGGCTCTGCAAGGGCGTATTGCCGGTCTCGACATCGTGGGCAATTCCGGTGACCTTGGTGCGGGCTCTACAATACGTTTGCGTGGCGCTTCGTCTCTGTCGTCTCTGACAGACTCAAACCCTCTTATCGTTATCGACGGCAACATTCGCAGCGTCGATTTGACCGGCTACGACCTGGCTTCGGCAAGCAATGAAACTTTTTCTGAATTGCTGAACATAAATCCTGAAGACATCTCAGACATCAAGGTGTTGAAAGACGCTGCAGCCACAGCCGTTTACGGTAGCCAAGGTGGCAATGGTGTAATTGAGATAACTACCAAGCGTGGCGCCATGGGGGCTCCAAGGGTGTCTTATTCTTTCAAACTTACCGCAACACAGCAGCCCAAGGGTTATGAGTTGCTCAGTGGCGATGACTATACTATGATGCTCAAAGAAAGCTATTTCAATCCGACCCAGGATGATAACAGAAGCCAGAGCATCAGGGAAATCAACTACGACCCAACCTTTTCGGAGTACGAGCAATATAACAATAATACCGATTGGCGCGATGCCGTAACCCAAATCGGGTGGCGTCAGAACCATTATATATCGATAACCGGAGGAGGTGAAAAAGCGCGATTCCGTATTGGTGGCGGCTATGATACAGAGAAAGGAGCTGTCATCAAGCAAGGCCTTGACAGGTTCTCTACTCGTGTCGCCTTGGACTATTATGTCAGCGAGCGCATAACCGTTTCAACTAACTTTGCGCTTACTTACACGAAGACAAAATTCAACAGCGATGGGCTTTTGGCTATTGCAATGAAGAAGATGCCCAACATGAGCATTTACGAGCAAGACCCGGTGACTGGTGAAGACACTGACCGTTTTTACGAAATGTTGCAATCTGCGTCAAGTGTGTTCGACAAGAATCAAAAGGACTTGGTAAACCCGGTGGCAAGTGCCTACTTGGCCAAGAAGACGAGGAGTACATACGACCTTGTGCCCGAACTGGTGATAAACTATCGCCTTCTTGGTACGGATGATCAGCACACACGTCTCGATTGGCGTGGTAGTGTGTTGATGAGTGTATATAATCAATACGACGATTCATTTTATCCAGCAGAACTCAAAACCGTATCGTGGGACAATGGTGTCAATACAGCTTCTTCGTCAAGCTTGAAGAGCGTGAATTTTAATACGAAGCAGACACTCACGTTTACTCCGCATTTCAACAATATGGATCACTCTCTCATCATGATGGGGCGGTTTGAGTTGAATTCGGGCACAAATAGCTCTCAGTCTAACGGAGCCAAGCTACTTCCTTCTGGTGGCATCGAAAGCCCTGATGCCGGCGGAGTGAATACGGGTCTGGCATCATCTTATTCACAGTCGCGCACCATGTATTTCACTTTGTCTGCGCATTATGCATACAAAGGCAAGTATATGGCAGATTTCTCTATGCGTACCGATGGCACCACGAAGTTTGGCCCCAACAAGCGTTGGGGGTATTTCCCGGCATTGTCGCTGCGGTGGAATATATCTGACGAAGAGTTTATGAAGCCTGCACGCAAATGGCTTTCAATGCTTTCGTTGCGTCCGAGCTGGGGACGTGTGGGAACGGCACCGAGGATTGACTACCTGTATACAAGTAAATATGCTTCGGGAAACAAATACATCGACATGCAGACTATGTACCCTTTAAACATACGCCTTACCGATTTGCGTTGGCAGGAAACGTCAAGTTACAACTTGGGTGTTGATATTGGTTTGTGGGATGACAAGTTGACCATGGCCATCGAGACATACCGTTCCACCACATCAGACATCCTTCTTGAGAATTATCGCATACCGTCTAACAGCGGTTTCGTGACAGTGCCTTACCACAATAGTGGCAAGATGCGCAATGTCGGTTGGGAGTTCCACGTAAACACCAACAGGCTGATAAAATTCGGAAAGGCTATAATGGACGTAAATGCCAACTTTGGCAACAACCGCAACGAGATACTTGAAATGGACGAATATGTGCTCAAGTCGCTCAATTCAACTTTTGCCTATAAGAATGCTGAGTGGTTGCGTCGCGTTCAGCTGTTCAATCCCCAGGGAGCCATTTATGGCTTCAGGTACAAGGGTGTCTACCAATATAATTATGAGACATTCAAGGATCTCGATGAAGAGCAGCGTGCTGCCTTCCTGGCTTCCGGTAAGACAGCTCCTGTAGCCTTCAATTCAAAAGGCCAGGTTATTGTTGACTCTGAAGGCAACCCATTGCGCATGCGCTACAACTATAATAATGATGGCACGGGCAAGAATTATCCATTCACCGGTGGAGATGCAATATATGAAGACATAAACCATGACGGTAATATCGATGCTCTCGACATTGTGTACCTTGGAAGCTCATTGCCCAAGCTTGTCGGAGGGTTTGGCTTTACCTTGACATACAACAAATGGCGCTTTACAGCCCAGTTTGCTTACCGTGTAGGTAATATGATATTGAATATGGCCCGACTTCATGCTGAGTCTATGACTGGAAATGACAATCAGAGCCAGGCAGTGAACTACAGATGGCGCAAGGAAGGCGATGTGACGTCGATACCGAGGGCAATGTTTGGTGAGACTTCCAACTACAACACTTTGGTCAGCGACCGGTTTGTTGAGTCGGGATCTTATTTGCGCGCCAGTTATTTCCAGCTTTCCTATGCGTTGGAAAAGAAACAGCTGAAAGCTCTGGGATTAAACCGTATATCATTGTATGCCAGCGCAAACAATCCTTTTGTAATCACAAAATACACTGGCGTCGACCCTGACATAAGCGCTTGGGGATATGACCCGGCTATAGATAACGCACAAACGCCACGTACGCGTTCATATACATTAGGTGTAACTGTTGATTTTTAAATGAAAGATGTTATGAGAATAAAAAATATAATTTGGGGCGTATTCGCTGCTGGCGTTATGTCATCAGGACTTTCGTCTTGTGGCGACTTTCTGGAACTCGAGCCCCAGAACGAAATAATATTAGAGAAGTTCTGGAATGAGAAGGCCGACGTTGACGGTATCATCGCTGGCTGTTATTCTGGCATGCAGTCAAACAACCTGATGCTCCGCATGATGATATGGGGAGAGTTCAGGAGCGACAACATATCCAGAGGGCAGAACCTGGACAAGGATTTGAACATAGAGAATGTCCTCAAGGAAAACATCCTTGCAACAAACTTCTATACAACATGGGACAGCTTTTATAGTATCATCAATAGGTGCAACACGGTGATAAAATATGCTCCGGGCGTTGCAAAGAAAGACCCGAACTTTAGCGACAGTGAGCTAAAGGCCGACATTGCAGAAGTTACGGCATTGCGCGCGCTTTGCTATTTTTATTTGATACGCACGTTCCGTGACGTGCCGTATTCAACCGAGGCGTTTATAGATGATAACCAGAAGATGGATTTGCCTGCCACTAAGTTTGATGTTGTGCTCGACACCCTCATTGGCGACCTTGAGAGAGTAAAAGACGACGCTGTCGAGAAATACCCAGAGGCAAGTTCGGCGCAACGCCTCTATCAGACAGGGCGCATTACCAAGATGGCCATCTATGCCATGTTGTGCGAGATGTATTTATGGAAGAAAGACTATAACAACTGCATACGTTACGCTGATCTTGTCATCGACAGGATGAAGAAGCAGGCTAAAGAAGCCAATGGCGGCATGGTCAATGATGACTATGCAAAAACCAACGGCTACCCTCTGATTCCAACCGACTATAACAGCTCAATGTCTACTTACGGATATGCCTATAACCAGATATTCGGTACAGGCAATAGTTCCGAAAGTATCTTTGAGCTGACCTTCATGCCAGATGACAACATGCCATCTAACGGAGCCGTTAGTCTTTGCTATGGCAACTCCAAGAACTCCGGCATCATGGGATACGCATCAGCATCGTCATTTATAGGCGATGACATGGAGTCTAAGACCTTTGCCGTGTTCAACAACAAGTATGATGCGCGGGCGTATGAAAATATCATGCGTGGCAATGTTATAATAAAGTATGCGCACACGCTGTCGCAGATTAACTTTTCTTCTGGTACGGCTGAGGTTACGGTGAGTGGCTTTTTCCCGGAAAACAAAGTTAAGACCAACTGGATAATATATCGCCTGTCGGACATAATGCTCCTAAAAGCCGAGGCTTTGGCTCAGTTGATAAGCAATAATGAAACCTTTACGGAACAAGACGAGCGTTACTACAACGAAGCGTTTGCTTTGGTAAATGCGGTCAACAAGCGTTCTTTGTGCCAGCCGTTAAGCCAGATTAAAGATACGCTTGTGGCTACAGCTTACAACACAAAGGAGAAAATAGAGTTGCTCGTCATGCAGGAGCGCCAGCGTGAATTGATGTTTGAAGGAAAACGGTGGTATGACCTCGTCCGTCGTTCACTCAGGGATGGTAACACAAATTTCCTCAGCACACAGGTGCTCCAGAAATTTACCTCCAATACGTCTGCCATACAAAACAAGTTCAGAAAGCTTGATGCCATCTTTTGGCCATATAATGTAGACGAGTTGAAAGTGAACAAGAATTTGCATCAGAATCCTGCTTTCGGTAGTGGTGAGAATAATAGTTATAAGAATAATTGAGATTGGTATCAACATAAATGTAAAATGGAGAATTCTATGAAGCGGCTAAAATACATATTTGTCGGTGTCGTATGCGCACTGACCGGGATGGCTACCGTAAGTTGCTCTGACGAACCTGATGATGAGAATTTCTATACATTTACAGGTGAGATGATGAGCGACTATTTCAGGAACAGGCCGGAATACAGCGACTTTGCTTACATTGTCGACCAGGCTGGCATGACCGATTTGCTGTCGGCATACGGCCACTATACATGCTTCCTTCCTTCAAACAAGGTGGTTGAAAACTATTTGAACAAGAAGGGTTTGAATAGTGTAAAGGATCTTACCCGGGAACAGTGTGACACCATCGCACGCACGCATCTTGTCAATAACATGTATGCGACTATTGACATGAACGACGGTACGCTGAATACTGCCAACATGAACAAGAGGTACATACAGATTACTCATACTGTAGACAAGAACGACAACTCTGTCGTACAACTCAACCGTATGTCAAACATCATTTTCGAACTGAAAGACGATTCTGTAGAAAACGGAATAATCCACCCGATAGATGTCTTGCTTGAGAATTCCAACAGTTCAATATCTGATGTTTTGAAGGCAAATGACAGGATACGCATCTTTTACGAAGGTCTTGTTGCCACCGGCCTGCGTGACACACTCATTAAGACGAAAGACGAGTCGTATGACGGTTCGAAATATGGAACATATTCATACACGTCTGATTTCTGGCGCGAGATAGCTGTCGCTCCTGAGGAGAAAAAGTATGGTTTTACTGTTTTTGTCGAGCCTGATGACTTGTATGAGAAAAAGTTCAAGGAATACGGCATTTCCACATCCAACGGCATGGTAAGGGCTCTTTATGACCTTGCATGCATGATTTATGACCCTGTTTTTGCCGACGACGCTGATTACAAGGCAGCCTATGGCTTTGACAAGATCACAGACAGGAATAATCCTCTCAATATGTTTATGGCCTACCACATACTCACGCGCGACGTGATAGGGTGGAACAAGCTTACTCCGATAGAGGTTCACTCCGGCATAGTGGATGGTGCCATAGGCATTAAGATAGACAAGATGAATCCTTGCGACTGGTATGAAACATTGATGCCTCGCACCATGATGAAGCTGGAGCAGGCCACGGTGCGCGAATATATGGGGAATTCTGAGCGTGGGCAAAGATACATCAACCGCCGTGTAGATGACAAGTTTTCCATTGATGGCAGTAAAATCCAGCCCACGGTCGAGGCCGACTATCTGCAGGATGCACCCAATGGGCGGTATTTCTATATTGACGATATCATTGCCTTCAATAAGGACACTCAGGAGAAGGTGCTGAACGACAGGATAAGGATGGACTTTTCCACTATCTTCCCCGAAGTGATGACAATGAACATGCGTCTTAACGGTGACCCGACAAAGGATGATGAAAGTTCTAAAGCCGACCAGACATTTAAGAACGGAAAGAATTATTGGTTCCCAAAGGGCTATCTTGACAATGTGACCATGGAAGGTAACGGAGTGCTTGTATACCGTCGCCCTCACTGGAACTTCTGGTCGTACGAAGGTGATGAATTCAATCTGTTTGGCGACTATGACTTTACATTCCGATTGCCTCCGGTGCCATACGAAGGTGAGTATCAGATTCGCCTGGGATTCTGTGCCCTTGATACCCGTGGCGTTGCACAAATCTACTTCGATGGTAAGCCCCAGGGCATACCTGTAGACATGCGTAAGCGCTTGTCTGACGAGACAATACTCGGCGACCAGTTCGGCACAAAGAAGTGGGCAGACATGACAGATGAGGAGAAGGCTGAAGACCAGAAGATGCTTAAAAACCTAGGTTATTATCGTGGTGCCTACGGTGGCTACCATTCAAGCGGTTCCACAATCAACGAGTTTGTAGACAACCCGCGTACATACAGGCTTGTGCTTTGCACTGTGCACATCAACCCGAAGAAAGACCATTATATCCGCGTACGTTGCACATCGTCGAGCAAGCTTGGTAACAACAACGAGTTTATGATGGACTACTTGGAGATTGTTCCCAAAAGTGTTTATGGGATATCGTCGAGTGGTGCAATGGAGACAGATCTGTAATTGATTGAAATTTAAAAAGTTATGGCAAGATACAATATAACAAACAAAAGGTTGTTGGGAACTGTTGCGGTGGCCTTGAGCATTGTGGCATGTACTGATAATTGGGATGAGCACTATAACATGGGTTCTCCTTATGACGGAAACTTGTGGGAAGCAGTTTCATCCAATCCCAATCTGACAAATTTCGCACGCGTCATCGAAGCATGCGGGTATGATTCGTCATTGGTAAGTTCTCAGATGTTTACAGTGTTTGCTCCGACAAACGATTATTTCACTGCAGAGGATGCAAATGCTCTGATATCGGTATACAATGAGCAGAAAGCCAAGCATGTGAAAGACAACGACAACATGACAATAAAGGAGTTTGTCCAAAATCACATCGCCCTTTACAACTATTCCGTATCCAGCTTGAGCAACGACTCAATCGTTATGATGAACGGCAAGTATTTGCCTCTGACTTCCAGTTTTATTGGTGGGTCACAGATGTCGTCGAGCAAAACAGTTGGCAACGGTATCCTGTACACGGTCGACGGTCGGCTGCAATATTCCCCGAATGTGTTTGAATATCTTGAGAAAGATGCAGACCTTGATTCGGTTGCGCGCTTCCTTTATTCTTTCAATAAGTATGAGTTCCAGCCGGCATTGAGCGTGCCCGGCGACATCGTTGACGGCAAGACCCAGTATCTTGATTCCGTTACGACATTGACTAATGAAATTTTTGTAGAGTTGGAAGCCCGTCTCAGTTATGAGGACAGCACATATTGGATGGTTGTTCCTACCAATGATGTGTGGAGCGCTTTGGTGCCAGAATACGAGAAATATTTCCAGTACGACAAGTCTGTTAACAAGCGTGACTCGTTGCAGTTTGTCAATGCTCGCATGGCCTTGCTCCGTGGAACGATATTCAGTCGTACCAACAACAGTGACCAGTCGGTCAAGGACTCTGCCATGTCTACAAATGCCGTACCGTATGGGATGCGTCGTTTCTTTTATGGCTCAAGTTCAGACAAGTATTACCAATATGAACGTCCGTTCGAGCCGGGTGGTGTCTTTTATGGGTCAACGTCTGACAAATGCAGTAATGGCCTCATATATAAGGCCGGTGATTGGCATATAGACAAGACACAGACATTCTTCCAGACTATACGTGCCGAAGGAGAAAACAATGAGCGCCTCGACTCCGTTGACCAGGCTTCGACAAATGCTCCGTTGGCCATCTACAAGGTGTCGCCAAGTAATAAGTTTTATGATAAGATTTCCGGCAAATCCTATTCAGAGATATCTCCTGCCAGTGGCGCTGCAACTAACATAAAGGCAGTGTTCAACATACCTGGTGTTTTGTCAAACATCGGCTACGATATTTATGTCGTAACAGTTCCTGCTTTAGCCGGCGACACATTGGCTTCTGCAGCAGATCGCCTGCCTACCAAGTTCAGAGTCAGGATGGCTTATAACGACGAGAACGGGAAGCAGCCTGCAAAGGAGTCTAACTGGACTTTGCTTCAGCAGGCTTTGCAGACAACTCCCGATGCTGTAGATACGTTCCTGGTGGCAGAGAATGTCAAGGTGCCGTATTGTTCATGGGGTTCCAACATGCAGCCGCAGGTTAAGATTATCTTCGATACGCGTGTAAGCAACGCTGATGTGAGGAAAGGAGTATTCAACCGTATCCTCCGCATTGACTGCATTGTTTTCAAGCCACATGATGAAGAATAAAACTTATTAACATAACTATAAAGTGACATCAAAATGAAGCTCAATAATATCATATATAATAAAACACGTTATTGTGTTCCGGCTGGGGCATTAATGCTATGCATGGGGATGTTGGTGTATGCTCCTAATGTGTTGGCCCAGACCGACGAACCGGATGTTGTCATGAAGAAATCCGATACCCCAAAGCAACGGCAGTATACTCTGCGTGCTGTCGAGGGGCGTGTTACAGATGCCGATGGCAACCCTGTGTTTGGTGCAATGGTTAAGGCCATGAATGTCGAGGGCTACAGTACGCTTACAGAGGAAGATGGTACCTACAAGCTTTATGTCCCTGTGTTTTCCAGTTCGTTGATTGTTTCAGAGCCGAAACACAATCCTGTGGTCATCGGGTTGCTTAAGGGCGAGAGGCAATATGATGCAGTAATGCATTCAATGTCATTCACTGCCGACTACAGCGACGAACAGAATGAGTTTGGCGGCAAGAGCGCAACATCGTTCAACTATACGTCAGCCCTGAATGTAAAGGAGGAGATACAAAAACAGTTGGGCGGAATGGCCTATACCAAAATGCGTAACGGCACACCCGGCATAGGTGGCGACATCTTTATCAACGGCATTAATTCGTTGAATGTCAATGCCCAGCCTCTTGTCGTTGTCGATGGCGTTGTGCTCGACCAGCAGTATGGCCGAACGATGATTCATGACGGGTTTACCAACGACATCCTTTCAAACATAAGCCCGGCAGACATTGCCAAGGTTACAGTGCTTCGCAACGGGACGGCGCTATATGGCGCAAAAGGTGCCAACGGTGTCATACTGATAGAGACACATCGATGCAGAAGCCTGGCTACACGTATCTCTGCCACCCTCTCGGCTGGCGTGACCACCATGCCCAAGTTCATCGACATGATGGATGCCGAGCAGTACAGGGGTTATGCCTCGGAGATGCTGAAGACCACTTTGTCGAAAAACAGGGAGTTCAAGTTCCTTAACAATGATCCAGGCTATTATTATTACAACCAGTACCATAACAAAACCGACTGGAAAGACAAGATATACCGCACGGCCATATCTCAGAGCTATGGCATAACAGTCGAAGGCGGTGACAATGTTGCCACATATAATCTGTCGGTCGGATATACCAAGGCGAACAGCACCATGGAGTATAACGACATGTCGCGCCTTAACGTTCGGTTCAATACAGACATCAACCTGCTCAAGAATCTGTCTGTGAGGTTTGATGCTTCATTTGCCGACATAACACGCGACATAAGGGACGATGGCGCTCCTTCCGGCTATAGCGAAGGCACCCCAACGTCGCCTGCGTTCCAGGCCTATGCCAAAGCGCCGTTCCTCAGCCCCTACGCCTTCGGCCGTGGTGTCATATCCGATTCGCATCTAGATATTGTTCCCGAGAGCTACTTGGACGAGGCATTGGCCAACTATCCTGATTACAACTGGAAACTTGCCAATCCAGTAGCCTTGAATGAGTATGCAGAGGCTTCAAACAAGAACCGCTTTGAAAATTCGCTGTTAAACATATCAGTATGGCCCGAATACCGTTTTTCGCCCAATCTGTCGATAAGCGAGCACTTTAGCTATACATTGGTAAACACCAATGAGAAATACTATATTCCTATCAATGGTGTGCCGTCATACTACGTTGCAGCCGTCAACGGCTTCAGGACCAATGAGGTTCGTTCGCTTTTCTCAAAGCAAAACTCGGTCATGAGCGACACTCGCTTGTCTTGGCATAATAGGTACGACGCACACAACGTAGAGTTGTTTGGTGGTGCCCGCATTTTGTGGGAGTCGTATTTGCTCAACAATCAGTTGGGATACAACACCGGCAGCGACAAAACCCCTTTCATGAGTTCCAGCCTTATGAATGCCAGTTCGTTTGGAACTAAAGACAATTGGAACTCCCTGGCCTGGTATCTGCAGGCAAACTATGATTATATGGGCAAGTATTTCCTGCAGGGCAATGTCACCATTGAAGGTTCGTCTCGTTTCGGAAGCGAGGCTTCCGGTTTAGACCTGTTTGGTGCCAGATGGGGTGTGTTCCCGTCGGTGCAGGCATCGTGGGTGGTGACCAACGAGCCTTGGATGGCCAAATCCTCGGTGTTCGACTATTTGCGCCTGTCGGCAGGTTACGACGTCAGCGGAAACGACGACATCGACTACTATGCCGCGCGCAGCTACCTGAGGTCAAAACTGTTCCTCCATGCCCTGTCTGGCTTGTCTATCGATGGCATTGGCAATACGCAGATAAAGTGGGAGACCACGCGCCGCGTCAATATCGGACTCGATGCAAAAATGCTCAGCAACCGTCTGTCGTTGTCGTTCAACCTGTATAAAAGCTGGACGAGCGACCTGCTGACCATGCAGAGCATCGGTTTCTTGTCCGGCCTCGATTCCAACTGGTCTAATGGTGGGAAGCTTGAGAATGTAGGGCTTGATGTAGCTGCAATGGTCAAGGTCATCTCAAATCGCAATTGGCAGTGGGAAGTAGGCGCCAGCATGGGGCACTATAAGAACAAGCTGACCGAGTTGCCAGACAACAAGACACACATTGACAACGAGATGTATGGTGCAGTAATACGTTCGGAGGTTGGCTCGCCCGTCAATATGTTCTACGGCTACAAGACCGAGGGTGTGTATTCAACGTCAGAGCAGGCAAAGGCTGCCGGATTGTATGTTCTTGACGCCAATGGCGTGACTAAGCATTATTATGGTGCCGGCGACATGATTTTCGTCGACAGGGATGGAAACCACGAGATAAATGAGAACGACCGTTTCATTATCGGTGACCCCAATCCTGATATTTTCGGCAATATTTCCACATCATTGTCATATAAGAACATCAGGCTTGATGTTTGTTTCAATTACAGTCTGGGCAATGACGTTTATAACTATATGCGTTCGCAGTTGGAGGGAGGCAGCCGTTTCATTAACCAGACCACCAACCTGCTTGGCAGGTGGCAGTCAGAAGGCCAGGTGACAAACGTGCCGAGGGTTGTGTTCCAGGATCCTATGGGCAACTCGCGTTTCAGTGACCGTTGGATTGAAGACGGTTCGTATCTTCGTTTGAAAACAGTGACCTTGAGCTATCGCCTGCCAATTAGCTCGCAGTACATACAAGGCCTCGAGTGTTGGATACAGGGCAACAACCTTTTGACGCTGAGCAAGTACCTCGGTTCCGACCCGGAGTTCTCTGCCACGACATCTGTCATAGGGCAGGGCATAGACTGTGGCCAGCTGCCGCAAAGCGCCTCGTTTGTTGCCGGTGTGAGAATCAATTTGTAAAACATAATAATAAACGAAAATATGAAAACGAAATATCTGCTGTTTGGCGGGCTTGTTGCCGCATCGTCTCTGTTGTCGGCATGTAGTGATTTCTTCGACCAAGATTCCGACCACGTGATTTTTGCCGATGATTATGAGTTAAACAAGTCGTCGGATACCATCTACTCACTTACCGGAATAATGTCAAAGATGCAGGCTTTGGGCGACCGCACCGTCCTTCTTGGTGAAGTCAGGGGTGATTTGGTTGACGTTACAAATTCTGCAAACGCCGATTTGCGAGAGTTGGCACAGTTTGACGTAAGCGACGGGAACAGGTATAACAGCCCCAAGGACTATTATGCTGTGATCAACAACTGCAACCTCTACTTATCCAAGGCTGACACGGCTGTTAGGAACAGTGCCAACAAGTCGTTGTTCATCAAGGAGTATGCAGCAGTAAAAGCCTATAGGGCATGGACTTATCTGCAGCTTGCGTTGAATTATGGAAAGGTGCCATTTTATACCAAGCCAATAACGACGAAAGAGCAGGCCGAGGCAAAATACCCGGAAAAGGATATCGTTGATTTGTGCAATACACTTGTTGCCGACATCGCTCCGCTGGCCGAGGTCGAGATGCCCGGGTTAGGCAATATCGGTATTACCGACAGCCGTATGCTGTACTTCCCGATATATGTGTTGTTGGGCGACCTTAATCTGTGGGCCGGAAATTACAAGGAGGCTGCCATGGCTTATTATAAGTACATCACCACCGCCAACGGTAGCAATTCGTATTTCCCCATCACTTCACGCAGTGTGATGTGGAACGGCCCGGAGTGGGTATCTATCGGTGACAATTGGAGCAACATGTTCAACTCGGAGATTTTTACCAACGACCGTGAGATAATTACGATGATAGCCGGCGACTCCATACCTTCTGAAGGCAACTACAGTCAGTTGCGCAATATATACAACAGCAGTGCAGACAATGATTACAAGGTCAGCCTTGTTCCATCTGAGTCATTGAAGGAGTTGTCGCAGCGTCAGGTTTGGTGTTATTTGGCAAACAACGGACGTGATACGGTGTATGCTCCTTCAAACCTCACGAGAAATCGTGCCGGCGACTTGAGGCTTGTTTCCTGCTGGAGGTCATATCAGTCGGTTTATGAGGGCAACACTGTGACGAGGCAGGTCGTCAGCAAGTTCCTTACCAGAAACATCCACGTTTACCGTCGGGCTACTGTTTACCTGCGTCTTGCCGAGGCGTTGAATCGTGCCGGCTACCCGCATTTTGCCTACGAGATATTGTCGGAGGGGGTTAACAACAAAGTGATTGAGCGAGATGTGCTGCCGTATTGCAAGACCCCGGCAGACTCGGCTTTCGTCAAGTCTTTCAATTTCCCGTACAGTTCCAATTCGGGCTACATCGTGCTTGATGCCGGGGCGGAACATTCGTACAATACCATTGGATTGCATTCGCGTGGTTGCGGCCTGAGCCAGTACAACAAGTACTATCTTATGCCCGATGATTCCACCCTCAGCGAAAAGGAGCGTCTGGACTATCAGATACGCAAGGTAGAGGACATGATTGTCGACGAAGGTGCCTTGGAGTTTGCTTTTGAGGGCGTTCGTTATTACGATTTGTTGCGTGTGGCCCTCAGGCGCAATGACCCAAGCTATCTTGCTGACCGTATTTACGCCCGCAGGGGGGCAGAGCGCATAAGCGAGGTCAAGTCGGAAATAAAGGCAGACCTTACCGACAGGGCTAATTGGTTCTTGTCGTGGAATGGTAAGTTGGGTATTAAGTGACGCTTGTCTAATAAACATTATGAATTCACTATGCGAATGAATATGTCATATAGATGGGCAATACTGTCCCTCGGCCTTCTTGCCGGTTCGGTTGCCGAGTCGGCCAATAAGGTGGTGACTGTTAGCCAAGTCACCTCGGATGTTGTTATTGCCGATGATGTAGATTATCACATAACAGACAGTGCCCCGTTTTCCATGACGGGCAGCATCAATATAACGGCCGTTGACCATGCCGTGGTTGTGTTTGACAATGTCAAGCCGTCAAGGCTGCTTGCCTTTCTGCCTCATGTCAGAATCAACGGCCAGGAAGCCGTCAACAATAAGACATGCCAGGTAAAGATATACAACCAGGGGGCCATGATACTGCCATACGGCAGCGACATCAGGCCGCTCACTGTTTACAGCGGCCAGAATTTCACGGGCGAGGCGGTCAATGACTTCGGGCTCGAGAGCAGCGGTGGCTTCATGAACACGCTCAGCGACGGCAAGCTTAACAACAAGATACGCAGCTTCAAGTTGAAAAGGGGCTATATGGTCACTTTTTCAACCCGTGCGGGTGGTTATGGCTACAGCCGTTGCTTCATAGCCGACACCGAAGACTTGGAAATGGCTGAAATGCCCGCAATACTCGACCGCAGCATATCGTCATACCGTATCTTCAAATGGAATGACGCCAGCAAGAAGGGTTTGGCCAATGATACGCGTTCTGGTTCGAATGATGCCTTGAACACAACATGGTGCTATTCGTTCGGACTGGGCGAAGACACGGGCATCGACCGTGAGTGTGTGGCCCACCATATTTACGAGGGCTGGCCGTCGGTGGCCGATTGCGGAAGAAATGGATATACCACTTCGGCGCCTACGATGAAGACGAACAACGAGCCGGGCAACAAGGCCGACGACCATCCGCAGAGCGTGGCAGAGGTGCTGGCAAACTGGGAGCGCCTCATGGCCACCGGTTTGCGGTTGTGCTCGCCGTCGTCTCATGACGGAAGCTTGAGTTGGCTGAAAGAGTTTATTGATTCCGTTGATGCAAGGGGGTGGCGTTGCGATGTGCTTGACGTGCATTCCTATTGGCCGTCAGGCAGTTTCTATGGTCTGCAGTCGTGGTATAACAACTATGGCCGTCCGTTGTGGATATCCGAATGGTGTTGGGGCGCTTCGTGGAATCGCAACGGAGCTTTCAACCCTTCGCTTAGCGACGATGAGGCCAGGAGGCAGAATGCCGACAAGGTGAAAGAGCTGACCGAGCAGATGAATGGTTACGGATATGTAGAGCGTTTCTCATACTGGAATTCAGAGGCCGACAGGTCGAAACTGTATGTCAATGGCGTGTTGACCGGTGCCGGCAAAAACTATGCAGCCTTGCCCGGAGTGATAGGATATAACAAGCGTTATGAGTTCATTCCGAAGATGCCAAAGTCGAAGGGGGCACCGTCGGACCTTTCGTGCCGCTTCAGCGCTGCCGACGGGGTGGCCGTGCTCAGTTGGCACGAGCCTAATGGCGAATACAATAAGAGCATGTTTGTGGAGCGCCGCAAGAAAGGCGCCGCCTGGGAACCCTTGGCGGAGGTCGAGCTGAAAGAAGGTGAAGCCGACTACCGTCTGGAAGATACCGGGGCGTTCGATGGTGCAGAGTATCGCATACATGTGGTTTATGCCGATGGCAAGGATTATTTCACGGCCAAGTCGGCAACGGCTGTTCCCGACAGGTTGGTAGCCGGCGATGCGCTTGTCATAGGCGGGAAAACCTACTACATAGGAGGCAACTTGTTGCCAAACGGCAACTTTGACTTCGGCACATACGGGTGGACCAATGGCGAAGGCAGGCTGCTGACGTGGCCCGACTTCGAGGTAATGGGCAAGGGCGGATACGACGGCGGCACATATCTGCAGGCATATTCACACCATTCGCCTGACAAGGCCGGTGCCGTCAAGACCGTTGTCGACTTGGAGAAAGGGGCCGACTATTACTTTAGTGTAGCCTCTTATTTCGACGGCATGTCGGTAAACAAGTTGAGCATGACGCGCGATGGTGTCACCGAAGACTCTACCGTGGTTGGAATACCCAACAACGTGGTGTGGTCGAAATATGCAACAGCATTCAATGCGGGTACTTACAGCAAGGCCATTGTCTCACTCGCATATTTAAGGTCGTGCGCCCAGTTTGATCAATTCATGGTTTCGCGGCTGTTTGCTTCAAAGGATGCAGCCATTGCCGACGGGTTGATGGCCGAGGCAAACAGGGCCCGCATGCTGATAGACTTCAACAAAACGCTGCCAAACCTTAACGCCGGCGTCAGTTCGGTGTTGGAGCGTACCGAAACAACTGAGGCCCATTTGAGGGCGTTGGTTGCCGTTGTCGACAACACCATAAGGGCCATCCAAGGCAAGCGCAAGGCCGACTCGCTGGCTGTCTTGGCCGACGCTGCCATCAGCGAAGGGCTTGACGGCAGCGAAAGCCTTGAGGCGTCGATGGCTGTGCTGAAGCAGACATCGTCGGCAGAGACATATCTGAGCGAGGTGGAAAAGATGGAAGGCGTGCTTTCGTCGTGCATGCCGTTTAATGCCACCACATTCATCAAATATCCGTCGTTTGAGCAGCAAACCGCCGATTGGGTTCAATCTGGGTCATACGCCGGCGGACAGCAGGGCGTGATGACAGCCGATGGCAAAAAGTGCTGGCGGGCACAGTGGGACGGTTTGGGCGCATCGGAGTCGAACGACAAGTCGATGGCTGTGTCGCAGACAATAGTCAAGGATGCCGACGGCGAATATCTTTCACACGGTTTGTATGTATTGGAGTGCAAGGCGTCGACGGAGCATTATTGCATCACCGACCAGCATTCATACCTGTTGTATAAAGGCGACAGCATTGTCTCGCCGGCATTGTCGGCCGACTACATGGACATCCCCACCATATCGGGGGATGGCAAATGGCAGACATTGACAACATCGCCGGTGTATGTAGGCGACAGGGATACCCTAACCATTGGGTTTGCCGCAACCAAAGCCAACGCCATAGACAATGCGTGGAAGCCTTATGGCGACAATGGTGGTAAGGGCGACATGCGTGAGGGCAGCTGGTGGGCAACCGATTTTGTGCTCCGCCATCTTCCCGTTTATCACTACAAAACCGACGGCAGTGGGTGGTTTACCCTTTGCCTGCCTTACGACGCGGCACCATCCAAGGGGGTAAGGTTTTATCAAATTGCAGGCATCACGCAGGGTAAGTCGCAGATTTGCCTGGAGGAGATTGCCGGCACGCCAGCCGGTGTGCCGTGTGTGGTTTATTCAGACCATGCTGATGTGGTGATTTATGAGACAGGCGAGAAGGTTGCAAGGCGCACGCCCGGCCCCAACGGGCTCAACGGGTTGTTCATAACTTCTGCCACCACGCCCGAGAACGGACTTGTCTTGCAGAATGGCGAATGGGTTGTGCAAAACTCACCCAACAGGGATGAGAGGGCCGCGATTGGCAACTACTCCGCCTACATCAAGAGCCTCGACAACATCAGCGAGCTCGCCGCTTGGAGCGGGGTAACCCTTCCTGTCGGCATGCTTGTGTCGTCAATCAGCAATGCCAAGGCCGACGGGGCCACGCCTGCATATTATTCTCTCGACGGCGTAAGGTACAAAGATGAACCCAAGTCTGGGGTTTATTTGAAGGTAATTAACGGTAAAGCAATTAAAGTAGTGAGATGAACATGATTAAGAACAGACTATTCATGGTTGACAACAAGGCTTTGTCTGTGTTGGCGATGCTGGCTGTTATGTCACTGCGGGTTTTTGCCGGCGACATAACAGTTACCACCGACAAGCGTTTTGCCAGGGGGGCAACGATGGCTTTCGGCCGTATGACCGTTACAGGCTCCGACATCCGTGAGACCGGTTTCTGTTGGGCTGAGACACCGGAGCCAACAGTCGACGACAACAAGACTGTGAAATACCTGTCGAAAAATGGAAAGATATATTGGTTGCAGAACCTTAATCCTTCCACATTATATTATATGCGTGCGTATGCCATTGGCAATGATGGTACTGCGCATTATGGCCAAGTGATAAGGTTTTACACCATACCAATGGGGCGTATAGAATATACCATACGTGATGGTGGCCCCGATGACGCCCGTAACCGAATAGCCAATGCTACCAAGAGCGCCATTGACTGGTGGAACAACCTGACGTCGATTACCGGCTTTTCTACGAGCGTAGGCTATGAAGCCGGGGTGAACACAGCCGATTGCTCTTATGGAGGATGGGTAAGGGTTGGCCCCAACGCCTCGTATCAGCGCACTGGCACCATACTTCACGAGCTGCTTCATGGCGTCGGCGTCATACCATGGGCCGACACGGAGTGGAGCCGCCACAACCTCAGGGCTTCGGTCAACGGCGATGGCTATGGCACAGGTGCATGGTTGGGCGACCGTGTGACTGAGGTGGTAAGGTTTTTGGAAAACAACAACTCTGCAAGGCTTAACGGCGACTACCAGCATCTGTGGCCATACGGCATAAACGGAGCGCACGAGGACGACGGCTCCGAGGTGCTTTATATAGGCAACAGCCTTGTTTGCCAGGCTCTCGGTGAGGACGGACTGCAGCATACCGTGTCGAGCTTTGCGCGCCCGTACCATGCGTTCAACCATGAAGAGGGCAGGAAATACTACATCAAGAACGAGTCGGTGGACTGCGGGCTGTACGACTCTTACCTCATGGTGGCCGCCAATGGGGCGCTGGCCTGGAAGAAGATGTCGGCCGAAGAGGCCGCTGGCAACGACAGCGCGGCATGGACAATCACGTTTACGCCGCAAAACCAGTACTATCAGTTGAAAAACGTTTCTACCGGCAGGTATATGAGTTATGCATCTCCCGGGCCCGGGGGCATAGCCACGTCGGCAGTGGCGGTGCCTGCGTCGGCAGAAAATTTCCAGCTCATGCGTGGGCGGAATGACATATATGCGGGCATGGCCAGATTGTCGAACCGCGGATATTGGATAGTTCACCCCGAAATCAATTGGACGCCAAACTGCCTGCAGGCTGCCCCCGGCGGAGCAACGGCGGCCGCCACTTTCAACATCTCAAACTCTGCTGAAAGCCAACGGTGGCTGATACTGTCTGCCGACGACATCGACGAGGTAAGCACTGCGTCGGTAAAGGGAATCAAGTCGGAGATAGAAAACTCAATATCCGAGTTGGAGAGGCTTGTTGCCGTGCCCCATATAGAGAATGTTGCCGGGCTTGACGCCGACATGGCTACGGTTGTGGAACGGGCGCGCGAGGTCGTTGGCAGTTCCGACGACATGGCTGAGTTGGAGTCGGCCAGGGACGGCCTGCGCGAAGCAGTGGGCACATTCCTCAACAGCGTGGCGGCCAAGAGCGCCGACGAGCCGTTTGACCTCACATACATGATGGCCAATCCGGGCTTTGAGACGACCGACGGCTGGGCCGTGTCGCCTGTTGTCAATTATTCGTGCGGCGAGTTTTACAGCAAGGCCTTCGACATGAACCAAGTCTTGGCCGGTATGCCAGCAGGCACGTACAGCCTGCGTGTCAAAGGCTTCCAGCGTCCCGGGTCGGCTTCCGACGTTTGGGCAAAATACTCTGCCGGGCAGAGCAAGGTGACGGCATTCATGTATCTGGGGTCTGCAGTCAAGCGGTTGAGCAACATCTGTGCGGGCGCTTCTGGCAGCAGGTTGGGCGGAAGCGAGTCTGCCGTCGGTGCCCCTGCCATGTATATACCCAACGACATGCAGTCGGCAAGCATTTACTTCTCGAAAGGGATGTACGAAAACGAAGTGGTGTATGACAATCCAAACAAAGGCGGCTCATTGAAACTGGGCATCCGTTCGGCAAGTATGCCTGATAAGTATTGGTGCATTTTTGACGACTTCCGCTTGTATTTCTATGGAAAGGAGTCGTCGACGTCACTCGGAATCGATGATGTCGATGCCGGCAGGGCCTGTCGTTCGTCGGGCATTTATTCGTTGGATGGCCGTCTTGTCGGTAGCGATGCTTCTGCGTTTGAGCGCCTTCCCAAAGGCATCTACATCGTCAACGGTATGAAAGTAGTGAAGTAGGGGCGCCCGGTCTATTGTGCCTAAAGCATTGACGTCGGCGTTTGGCCCATGCCCGCAATCGTGGCTACGCACGGGCAGCGACTGTTTGTCTTGGCTTGCGGCAATGCCGCGCGTTCAAGACGGGTTGTTGCGTAACGTCAAACGTGCCGTTTCATTTGTCGGAACGGCACGTTTTGAAGTCTCAAACGGCAGGCTTTGCAATTCGTTGGCAACCAGGCTATTGCAACCTACCGTCTCCGTCGGTTTAAGAGGAGGCAAGAGGCATGCCTGTGGATGGGCCGTACTGGGCGCCTGAAAACGCTACGGTGGAGGTAAGATATTGGTTTCTAAATGATTTTTGTTCAGTTGTTTGTGGTTATGGTCTTGCCTGCGAAAAGGTAAGACCATAACTTTTTCTTTATCTGCGGTGGTGGGGGCGGGATGGCGTGTCCCGTCGTATTCCGATTAATGCAACACGTTATCTTGTGGCGTGGAATCCCTCGAGGTTTGCGTGTTTCTTGCGCATCATCCTTGCATATATGTTATGCAGCCACAACTTGTGGGTCACGGTAAACACCAACCCTGCGACCGTCATTATCAGTAGCGATGTTTCCTTGCCTACAGCGAGGGCAATCAGCTGTATGGCAGCTATAGGGGCAATGAACGAAACAATGCCTATCATGGCCGGGATGGCATTGTTGGAGCCCGGCCTTCCTATTGCAGTATTGTTGAGAGGCATTGTCTGCCGGTTGTTCACTGCCAGTTGGAAGAGGATGAAATAAATCGGCCCGGTGGTTGTGAACAACCCGGCAAAGACCAATGACGGTGGCAGCTTGCCCGAAATCATGGCCGGCAGCAGTATGGCCAGCGGCACGGCCAGCACCATGCAGTAATAGTAATATTTTGCCTTGAGCAGTTGGTAGGTGCTCTCTTTGTGCGTCATGAGCATGTCGATGTAGTTTCCTTCGGCTCCCATAATTCTTGTCAGGTTGACTATACCAAAAAAGATGAAGCAGTAGAAGCAATAGGTGGTCTGCGAGAAACTGTCGTTGTCGTAGATGGTGGTAAATGTAATCATCGCGCTCAGTAGCGACATTAGCAATATGCCCTGCATGAAATTGCGCTTGATGGCTTTGTTGCGCATCGTGCTTTTAATCTCAAGTTTCATGTATTCGCCGGTTATTCCCCATTTCTCGGGCAATGTTATCTTTGTCGCGGCCTTGCGTTTAGTGCCGTCGCCTGTGGCTTCTTGCGTGGCGGAACACAGCAAGACGTGACGGTTGGCCACAAACAGCATCGCGAAGCATGCCATGTATGCCAAGATAGAAACCGGCGTATGTCCGTGTGCGACAAAGAAGTCGAGAATGGCCTCGGGGGCGTCGCTTGTCGACGCCATGCCGGCGGCAGCCATCGGCATGGCGTATGACATGGCAGGCAATGCCCACCAAGCCAGGCTTTTGTTTGTCAGGGAGCGCACCAACAGTTGCCACAGGCAGTTTGTCTCTATCAGAAATTGGCAGACCAGCGCAATGCCCGCTGCCTCTGGCAGGGGTGCCACGCCCATGGCGGCAACAGTGATGCAGTGTGGAATGAAGAGGCATAGCCAAACGAAATTGTAGCCTGCCGCGAGCGAAGAGAGCAGCAAGCTGTCTATCACTTCAGACCGTTTGACCGGGAGGATGAGATATGGCGTAATGTCGATGGGCTTCTTTCGGGATGCAAAGCGCATCGAGAAGTCTACAATAAGCACAAACGGCATTACGCCCACGATGGTGTACGGGCCAATGTCTTTTGCCAAGAAGCCGAGGCCCACACCGCATGCCGAAAGGTAAAGGCATGCGAGTGCGGCCCCAAGCCATTCCAGCACCTTCGACCACCGTGAGCCTGACGCCGGGTTGCGGCGCTCGCCCAGTCGCATGATGCCGAGAAACAGCCGTATGCGCTGAGCCCTTGTCATCTGAGGTCAATTATTTCGGCCTTCGGATAAGCTTTTGCGTTGAATGTGAATGTCGCGTCATTCAGATTGGCTTTCTTGAAGTTGCTTATTACTATAGTGCTCCAGTTTGCCCCTTGACGCATCTTAATTTGCGTTGGCACATAGGTCGACTTGTTTACCGTGATGTACATTTCCTGAATCTGGCGCGACTTGTTGGTCGCTGTCAGGTGAACCTGGTAGTTGGTGCCAACGGTCTTCATCTTATACGTAAACCCGGTTCGGTACATATTGATGAAGTTGTAGGGATTGATTGCCTGCAGTTCGCCTTCGGTCGGAGTGTTTATGTTCACCTCGTTGCTTCTGGCCATGTAGGTCCACTGGGTAGTCCCGTCAAACCACACGGTGGCCGCCGGTGTGGTAGTCTTAAACTTCCGGCCTTTTATCGCAATGCTTCCTGTAGTATTGCCGTACTGGCTGCTTGCGATGCGGAAGCTGGCCGAAGCCCCTCCCTTGTTGCTCACCACGGCAGCTACTTTGTCGAGCACCGCTTTGGCCGGTTGGGCCATTGCCCCACAGCTTAGTGTAATCAAGGCTATCAAAGCAAGAATGTTTCTTTTCATATACTTTTCGTTTTCTAAATTCTATATGGTTGTGTACACTCAGTGAACCGTCCTCAATGACTTTATCTGGTTGTCAAGACTGACCTCGTCCTGGATAAGCACTTCACGCGGCTTGCTGCCCATTGCTGCCCCAACGATGCCGGCCTTCTCGAGCTGGTCCATCAGTCGGCCGGCCCTGTTGTAGCCGATGGAGAACTTGCGTTGGATGAGGCTGGTGCTGCCCGACTGGTTAAGCACAATGAGGCGTGCCGCTTCCTCAAACAGCGGGTCGAGGTGCTGCATGTCCATGTCGGCCGAACTGCCAAGGTTTTCGCCGTCGCCATTGTCCGGCTCTGGCAGCTCGAACGGAGTGGTATATCCCTGTTGCTGGGCAATGTACTTGTTGATGCGTTCCACTTCGGGCGTGTCTACAAATGCGCATTGCACCCGGACAGGCTCGTTGCCGTTGAGGAAGAGCATGTCGCCACGCCCAATCAGCTGGTTGGCACCCGGCCTGTCGAGAATTGTCTTCGAGTCAATCATGGCACTGACCTTAAAGGCAATGCGCCCCGGGAAGTTGGCCTTGATGTTTCCGGTGATGATGCTTGTCGTGGGGCGCTGGGTCGCAATGACCATGTGTATGCCCACGGCACGCGCCAGCTGGGCTATTCTCGCAATGGGAAGCTCTATTTCCTTGCCTGCAGTCATTATCAGGTCGCCGAACTCATCGATTATCACTACTATGTAGGGCATGAACCGATGGCCCTTCTCCGGGTTGAGTTGCCTTGAGATAAACTTCTTGTTATACTCCTTTATGTTGCGCGCGCCGGCTTGCTTGAGCAAGTCGTAGCGTGTGTCCATCTCCTTGCACAGGCTGTTGAGCGTCCTTACTACTTTGCTGACGTCCGTAATGATGGGTTCGGCGTCTTCGTCCGGCACTTTAGCAAGGAAATGGTTGGCTATCGGGCTGTATATGCTGAACTCGACCTTCTTGGGGTCTATGAGCACAATTTTCAGTTCTGCAGGGTGCTTCTTGTATAGAAGTGATGTGATGATTGCATTGAGACCAACCGACTTTCCCTGTCCTGTCGCACCGGCCACAAGCAGGTGCGGAATCTTGGCAAGGTCGAACATGAACACCTCGTTGGTAATGGTCTTTCCCACGGCACAAGGCAGTTCCATCGTCGTCTCCTGGAATTTCTTTGAATTAAGTATGCTTTCCATCGAGACGATGTTTTGCTTTGCGTTAGGCACTTCAATGCCGATGGTGCCTTTCCCTGGTATCGGGGCAATGATTCTGATGCCCAATGCCGAGAGGCTCAGCGCTATGTCGTCCTCAAGATTGCGTATCTTTGAAATTCTGACCCCTTGCGCCGGGGTGATTTCATATAGGGTTATTGTCGGGCCTACCGTGGCTTTTATGCTGCTTATCTCGACCCCGAAGTTGCGCAACACTTCCACGATGCGGTTTTTGTTGGCTGTCTGTTCGGCCATGTCGATGTAGGGCTTGCCGTCATTCTCATACTTCTTCAGCAAGTCGAGTGTAGGGTAGTGGTAGTTCTCCAAGTCGCGCTTGGGGTCATAGGGGGCCATTGTCGTCACATTCCCGTTGACCAGTGAGGTGCCGACAGCCTCTTTCTCGTCGCCGGCCACCTTGATGTCCATGACCACATCTTTGTCTTTCTCTGTGTCGGCAGGCTCAGGTGTCGCTTTTGTGTCGCCTGTGGCTCGGGCCGGCCCTGTTGGCATGGCAACGTCATCTCCTTCAAACTCAATCACTTCGGTTGTGGGGTCGTCAAATACCTTGGGGTCTTCAAGGGTTTCGATAGTGTTGGTCGGCTTTGCTGTGTTTTGCTCTTCATAGCTCGTGACGTTGAACTTGACCCTGTCGGTAAAGAATTTGACGGGGTTGAGCAGCTTCCTTATCAGGTAGATAGTTTCTGCGCTGATGTATGTCAGGAAGGCTATGGCAATGACAATAAGTATTGCTGTCAGGCCGGGAGAGCCCACCAGGTTTTCTATTGTCGTGCAAAGGAACACTCCGTGGTCGCCACCCGGGTTGTAGCACTGGTCTACAAACACGGGTGAGAGAAACTTGGCCAGCGTTACCGACAGCCATATCATCAGTAGCATCAGGCACAGAAACCACTTGACGAGGTTGAGTTGGTATGCCCTCATGAGCCTCATGGCCACCATGCACAAGAATGTGGGCACGAGAAACGACGCCAGTCCAAAGCATCTTTTTACGAAAAAGTAGGCTGTGTGCGCACCGATAGAGCCACAACTGTTTTTAAACTCACGCTGGGTGTTCATCAATTCGCCTACCTTGGGCATTTCAATCAATGTCTGGTCTGCCGCTCCGGTGGTGAAAAACGAGGTGAACGCCAATATCATATAACCGGCCATTACAAGTAAAAGCAGGCCAATTACAAAATTCAGTTTCTCGTTGTGGAATATAGTATTGAACCCAAGGGTTTCGCTTAGAGAAGAAGTTTTACGCTTATCTTTTTTCCTTGCCATCTTTGAATCTTTCTCAATTATTGTGCAAATGTAGCTGAAAAAAGTCAGAATAGATAATAAACTCATGATTTTTTTGTAATTTTGCATCTTGAAACGCTTTCACTGCAGAGGGGCGCGGCCGGCCTGTTGACAGTCTGAATGGCGGTGGCTGACATTGGGTGAAAGCTTGCCATGCTACAGCATAGTCCTGTGGGTGAGTTGGTTCCGGTTGGCTGTTCGGCTCAGGCATATAGGATTGGCGTATAATAGTGTTAGAATAAACGATGAAAACAATATATAATAAGTATGACAAGTCGCAAATCGGCGTGCTGCCCCGGGCTTTGTTCCAGGGGCGTATCGTGGTTGTGCTGTCAGCAACAGAAGCCAAAAAGGCTGTTGACTTCCTGCTGTCGCAGCCCATATTGGGTATAGACACGGAGACACGGCCTTCGTTTAAGAAAGGCGTGACGCACAAAGTGTCGTTGCTTCAGGTGTCTTCAGTGGATACTTGTTTCTTGTTCAGGCTTAACATCATTGGCATGTCTGAAGACATCATACGCCTATTGGAAGATACCAAGGTGCCCAAGGTCGGACTGTCGCTTCACGACGACCTCCTAATGTTGCACAAGATAGCCGAGTTTAAGCCCGGTTATTTTATTGACTTACAGGACCACGTGGGCGAGATAGGCATTGAAGACAAGAGCCTGCAGAAGCTTTACGCAAACGTGTTCGGTGAGAAAATAAGCAAAGGGCAGAGGCTTACAAACTGGGAGGCCGACGTGCTCAACGACAATCAAAAGCTGTATGCCGCTACGGATGCTTGGGCTTGCATCAAGCTTTACGAGGAGTTGCAACATCTGAAAGCCTATGGCGATTACGAATTAATAAAGCAAGAAGATGGACAAGTACAGAAAAGTATATCTTAGAAAAGGCAAGGAACAGAGCCTTGACCGCTTCCACCCATGGGTGTTCTCTGGCGCGATAGCCCACGTGGACGATGGCGTCGACGAGGGCGAGGTTGTTAATGTGTTTTCGTCCGACGGTCGTTTCATTGCCGTGGGGCATTACCAGATAGGCTCTATCTCTGTCAGGGTGTTGTCATTCGATGATTGCGATATTGATTCAAAGTTCTGGTCTGCCTCGCTGAAGGGCGCTTTGGAAATGCGCATTGCCCTTGGCCTGGCCGACTGTTCGGCCGGCGACACCTATCGTCTGGTGCATGGCGAGGGCGATTTCTTGCCCGGCCTGGTCATCGACGTGTATGGCAAGACCGCTGTAATGCAGGCCCACAGCGTTGGGATGCACATGATGCGCAACGACATTGCCCGGGAGTTGATGGCTGTCATGGGCGGGCGCATTGACAATATTTATTATAAGAGTGAGACAACACTGCCATTCAAGGCCGAGTTGGGGCAGGAAGACGGCTTCATCTGTGGCGGAAGCGCCGACAATGTGGCTGTGGAAAACGGATTGAAGTTTTACGTCGATTGGCTGAAAGGCCAGAAAACGGGCTTTTTCATCGACCAGCGCGACAACCGCTCTCTGCTCGAGCACTACTCGGCGTGGCGCAATGTGCTCAATATGTTCTGTTATACCGGGGGCTTTTCCGTGTATGCCATGCGTGGCGGGGCGGCGTCGGTGCATTCTGTCGACAGTAGCGCCAAGGCCATAGAGCTTACGGAGAAGAACGTGGAATTAAACTTCTCGTCTCACGAACGCCACGCTGCTTATTGTGAAGATGCCTTTAAGTACCTCGACAAGGTGGCTGACAAGTATAACCTTATCATTCTCGATCCGCCGGCATTTGCCAAGCATCGCGGGGCATTGCACAACGCCTTGAAGGGTTACACGCGGCTCAATGCCAAGGCACTTGAGAAAATACAGCCCGGCGGCATATTGTTTACGTTCTCTTGCAGCCAGGTTGTCACCAAGGACAATTTCCGCAATGCCGTATTTACCGCGGCCACTGTTGCCCGGCGCAAGGTCAGGATATTGCATCAGTTGCATCAGCCCGCCGACCATCCAATCAACATTTACCATCCTGAAGGAGAATATCTGAAGGGGCTGGTGCTTTACGTAGAATAGACTGCAGTGGCAATAAAAGACATTGTTGCGGGATATATAGCCAAGCACGGGCTTTTGGATAAGCGTTCCACATGCCTTGTTGCACTGAGTGGCGGGGCCGACAGCGTGGCCTTGTTGCTGCTTTTGCGCGAGCTGGGCTATGCCGTAGAGGCTGCCCATTGCAATTTTCACCTGAGGGGAGAAGAGTCCGACCGCGACGAGGACTTTGTTAAATGCCTTTGCCACACCAACAATGTGCCTTTGCACATAGTCCACTTTGATACAAAGGCGTATGCTTCGTTGCACAAGGTGAGCATAGAGATGGCTGCCCGACGGCTGAGGTATGCCTACTTCAAGCAACTGTTGGGCGACATCGGTGCTGCCGCTGTGTGTGTGGCCCACCATCAGAATGACAATGTCGAGACGGTGCTGATGAACCTCATGCGTGGCACCGGCATTCACGGACTGGTGGGCATAAGGCCGAAGAATGGCTTTGTGGTGCGCCCGCTGCTATGCTTGAGCCGCAGCGACATCGAACAATACCTCAGCTCACGCGGCCAGGGATATGTGACCGACAGCACAAACTTCGTGCCCGACGTGGTGCGCAACAAGATACGGCTTGAGCTGATTCCGCTGATGAAAACAATCTATCCCGAGGCTGTAGGCAACATCCAGCGTACTTCCGGGCTTGTGGCTGAGGCCGAAAAGGTGTATGATGCCGCAATCGCCGATTCGGTGTCGATGGTGACGGGGCGCGAAGGCGGTTTGGTGTATGTGGACATTGACCGACTGAAACAACAGCCTTCGCCCGAAGCCACGCTGTTTGAGATACTTCAAGGTTACGGATTTTCGTCGCAGCATGCAGAGCAGGTATACCTTAACATAGACGCCGCACCGGGAAAGGTGTATTCTTCCGGTGGCTATGACTTGGCCATAGACCGGGGCAGGATGCTTATTTCAGAAAAGCGTGAACCATGCCGTGATTTGCGCATGCCTGAGCCAGGGGTATATGTATATGGCGATGGAAGGAAGCTGCGCCTTGACGTCAGGCCGGTCGACGCGTCGTTTGCAATATCTCGGCAGGGCTGCGTGGCGAGTGTTGACGCGGCAAACGTGGCATTCCCGCTTACACTCAGGCATGTGCGCGAAGGCGACAGGTTTGTGCCGTTTGGCATGAAAGGGTCGAAGCTTGTCAGTGATTACCTCACTGACCGCAAGCGAAACCTGTTTCAGAAGCGTGGCCAGCTTGTGGTTGAAGATGCCACCGGTAAGATTGTCTGGCTCGTGGGTGAACGCGTAGACAACAGATGCCGCATCACCGGCGAAAGCAAATCGGCGTTGATAATGTCGTTTGTCGAAGAGCCTTAGGCTGCAACCGGGCTTTGCGCTTACGGTTGATTGATTGCCGTAGGTGCCATATCTGTCATGAGAGATTGTGGAATTCAAGCAATTCCGGCAGCCGGGAAATTTGGTATGCAAGGCTAAAAGACATAGTGTGCCAGTCTGCCACATGAGGCAAGCAGACAGGTTCGACATCTGTTTCGCCGTCATACCTAAACGGTGCGCCATGCTGCTGGAGGCATGGCTTTTGCATTCCTGCCATGCTCCGCAATCGCTTCCTGCCTCTTGCAGGCATCTTGCCAGCTCGCTTTGTCTGCCGTTGCCAGGTATGCCTTTGGCAAGGGCGCCAAGGAGCCTGCATGGTAAGAGAATGAAAAGGTGTGGATGTATAATGGCCGATAGGGGTTGAAGCCCAGGCAATAAGCAAGAAGGGGCAGGCCGCTTTCGGCCTGCCCCTTCTTGCATAGGGTTGATGGTTTATTCCAGAAAGACATCGTCCTTTCCCTCAGCTTTGCCAATCCTTATGGTCTGCCCTTGTTCAAGGTCGCCGTTAATGATCATTTCACACAGCTTGTCTTCAATGTAGTTCTGGATGGCCCGCTTCAAAGGCCTTGCCCCAAACTGCACGTCGTACCCCTTGGTTGCAACAAACTCCTTGGCTTCGTCGTTTATCTCGATGTTGTAGCCCAGGGCGTTGACCCTTTTGAACAGCCCCGACAGTTCGATGTCGATTATGCTCTTGATGGCCGTAAGGTCCAGTTGGTCGAATGTTATTATCTCGTCCAGGCGGTTGAGGAACTCTGGCGAGAACTGCCTGCTCAGCGATTTCTGTATGATGCTGCGCGCATACTCTTTGTCTTTGTCGTTCATGGCGATGCCCGCATTGCCCGCCGTGAATCCCACACCGTGGGAGAACTCTTTGAGCTGGCGCGTGCCCGCGTTGCTTGTCATTATGATTACCGTGTTGCGGAAGTCGACAAAGCGGCCGTTGCCGTCGGTAAGCCTGCCTTCGTCGAGCACCTGCAGCAACAAGTTGAACACATTTCCGTGGGCCTTTTCAATCTCGTCGAGCAGCACGATGGAATAGGGGTGGCGGCGCACCTTTTCCGTCAGCTGTCCGCCTTCCTCGTAACCCACGTATCCCGGAGGCGCCCCGATGAGCCTTGAAACATTGAAGCTCTCGGTGTATTCGCTCATGTCTATGCGTATAAGAGCGTCTTGCGAGCCGAACATAAACTCGGCCAGTTTCTTTGCAAGATATGTCTTGCCCACACCGGTAGGCCCGAGGAACATGAACACTCCAATAGGGTGGTTGGGGCTTTTCAGCCCTACACGGTTGCGTTGGATGGCTTTCACCATTTTGTCTATGGCCCTGTCTTGCCCCACAACCTCCTTCTTCAGCTCCGAAGCCATGCCTTTAAGGCGCAGCCCTTCCGATTCGGCCATTCGCTGCACCGGCACACCCGTCATCATCGAAACCACCTCGGCCACGTCTTTTTCGGTCACCGTCTGGCGCTCTTCGCCGTCGCCGTTGGTCCAGCGTTCGTTGAGTTCGGCCAGTTCCTTTTCCAGTTCGGTCTGCTTGTCGCGGAACCCAGCAGCCAGTTCAAAGTTCTGGTTGCGCACAGCCGCCTGCTTCTTTGCCTTTACGAGTTCAATCTCTTTCTCCTTCTCGGTTATCTCGGGAGGTATCCGTACGTTGCCCATGTGAACCCGCGAGCCTGTCTCGTCCAGGGCGTCGATGGCCTTGTCAGGGAACTGGCGGTCTGTGACATATCTCTCTGTCAGTTTGACACACGCGCTGAGAGCCCCGTCGGTATACTTCACATGGTGGTGATGCTCATACCTGTCTTTTATGTTGTTGAGTATGGTCAGCGTCTCGTCGCTGCTTGTCGGTTCCACCAGCACTTTTTGGAAACGCCTCTCGAGCGCGCCGTCTTTTTCAATGCTGTTGCGGTATTCGTCGAGCGTTGTGGCCCCGATGCACTGTATGGTGCCCCTGGCCAGTGCCGGTTTGAGAATGTTGGCGGCATCCATGCTGCCCGGAGTCGAGCCGGCGCCGATTATTGTGTGTATCTCGTCGATGAAGATAATGACGTCCGGGTTTTGCTCAATCTCCTTTATCAGCGCTTTTATGCGCTCTTCAAATTGCCCACGGTATTTCGTCCCGGCCACAATGCCGGTCATGTCGAGGCTTATAAGCCTTTTCCCGAAAAGCACCGGCGACGTCTGTCGCTTTGCAATAAGCTGTGCCAGCCCTTCCACTATGGCGCTCTTTCCAACACCGGGCTCGCCAATCAGAATTGGGTTGTTTTTCTTCCTGCGGCCAATTATTTCCACCACCCGGGCTATCTCGTGCTCGCGTCCCACCACGGGGTCGAGCTTGCCTTCGGCCGCTGCCAGTGTCAGGTCGGTGCCAAAGTTGTCGAGCACGGGCGTCTTCCCGCCTGGCTTGCGTGTCTGCGTGGTGGGTTGCTGCCCGCCCTGCTGCCTGTCGCCATATTTGCCCTTGTCATCCTGGTTTGCCTCTTCGTACTCGTCTTCGTCTGGAAGTCCGATACCGTCGTTGACGCTGCTCTTCTGTTGCAGCAGAGCATATACGTCGTCGTATGTCATGTCGTTCTGTTCCAATATTTCTTTTGCTCCGTTGTTTACGTTGTCGTGTAGTATTGCCAATAGAATATGTTGCTCGTCAACTCGCTGCAGGTGTTGTATTCGTGCCTCAAGTACAGCAAGTTTGAGAATGTTGCTCGCCTTTTCGTTTAACACGAGTTCGGATGTGTTTATTGGCTGGCCCACTTCGTTCTGCTTAACCCTGTCCTCCAGTTCGGCCTTTACGAGCCGGAGGTCGACATTCAGTCGCCTGAACACATCAATCACCGGGCCATCTTTCATCCTGAGAAGCCCCAAAAGCAGATGCTCCGGCGCTACCGAACTGCTGGCAAGGCGTGCTGCTTCTTCCCTGCTATAAGCGAGTATCTCTGATACTTTGGGTGAAAACTGGCTTGTCATATTGTCTGTTCCTTTCTTTATCTATGTAATGTGTAGTCAAGTGCGTGTTGGTGCAATGACAATATACAGTATTGCAAAAGCTGTGCCAAACATTGCTCTGATGCTCAGCCGCGACGTCGATTTATGACATTTTGCATTTGTTTGTGCGCTCTTGGTTCCACATTGTAAACATAATGTGTGGCTCAGGGCTGCCCCATTGCGCCTTTGGGGGTTGCCACCCGGTTCGGCAGGCCTGCCTCGGCCGCACGTCTCCGCCCGGGCTCGCTACTGTTGCAACTATCTCATCGGGGCATATTTCAGGTATTGTTGTTTATATTTAATTATTTGATATATGCTATTTTACATGCGAACATTAAATTATTGGTTTAGCGAATGGCCTGTGTTGGATTCTGTCCCGGTCGGCCCGGCTGGGTGAAACGGGTCGTATTGCATTGCGGAACGGCCTGTTTCGTGGTGCAATACGGGCCGTTTTGAAAGGCGATACGGCCTGTTTCGTTTTCAGGCAGATTCCGTTGGCCTTGTTCGCCTGGCTCGGTTCAACGGCAAGGGCTGTCAGTAGCGTGCCCGTAGGAGCCACTCTTGCCGGCAGGCAGATGGGGCGCGAGCCTTTCATATCCGTAAGGAATCCCGACGAATGCCGGCGTACGGCGGCAGGTATGGCCCTTGCCTTCACCCCAGATGGCGCAGTCGGCGATGCGGGCGTGAGGGCTGCTGCCGGCCGCTTGCGCTGCCCAGGCCTTGTGCCTCGGCTTGTCGCTCCACCGCCGCGGCGGCAGCTAAAACCCATAGCATTTGGCAGTGTAGCCTAAAAAAGACTAAAATGTTTTGCCATGTAAAGAAAATGTAGTAATTTTGAATGCTAAAAAGGAACTTAATCGCGCCAGAAGCTGCGTAAATGGCCTTAGACGGCATTTTGCGCCATGAGTGCCGCCGTCAAGTTGATGATGTGAAAACAACGGAGTGAGCGAATATAAAATAGAATTAAAACAATATAGACAATCCAATGGATCAGACATTAGATCAAGACAGAATTATTAAGATTAATATCGAGGAGGAGATGAAATCCTCCTATATAGACTACTCGATGTCGGTGATTGTGGCCAGGGCGCTGCCTGATGTGCGCGATGGTTTCAAGCCCGTACACCGCCGTATTCTGTATGGTATGTTGGGAATTGGCAACACGAGCGATAAGCCATACAAGAAGTGCGCGCGCGTGGTAGGTGAGGTTCTGGGTAAGTACCACCCCCACGGCGACAGTTCCGTTTATGGCGCCTTGGTCAGGATGGCACAGGATTGGAACATGCGTTACACGTTGGTTGACGGGCAAGGCAACTTTGGTTCGGTGGATGGCGACTCGCCCGCGGCCATGCGTTACACTGAGTGTCGCCTTTCGAAGATGGGCGAACACATCATGGACGACATGGAAAAAGACACTGTCGACATGGTGAACAACTTCGACGACTCGCTCACCGAACCAACCGTGATGCCTACAAAGATACCCAATCTGCTGGTTAACGGAGGAAACGGCATCGCGGTGGGTATGGCCACCAACATACCTACGCACAACCTCGGCGAAGTGATTGACGGTTGTTGTGCATATATAGACAACCCCGACATCGACACCGACGGGCTGATGCAGTATATCAAGGCCCCCGATTTCCCTACGGGTGCATATATATATGGTGTAAACGGGGTGAAGGAGGCTTATGAGACCGGGCGCGGCCGCATCGTGATGCGCGCAAAGGCCGAGATTGAGAGCGGCGACACCCACGACAAAATTGTTGTTACCGAAATACCTTATGGCGTAAACAAGGCCGACTTGGTTAAGTATATAGCCGACCTTGCCAACGAAAAGAAGATAGAAGGAATAACCAACGTCAACGATGAGTCGGGCCGTCAGGGCATGCGTATCGTTGTCGACGTCAGGCGCGACGCCAATGCCAATGTCATACTTAACAAGTTGTTTAAGATGACGGCGCTACAGTCTTCGTTCTCAGTGAATTGCATCGCGCTGGTGAAAGGCCGTCCGAAGCTCCTCTCACTAAAGGATTGCGTGCGCTATTTCGTTGAGCACAGGCACGACGTGACCATCAGGCGCACCAAGTTCGACCTTAACAAGGCACAGGAGCGCGCCCATATACTTGAGGCTTTGATTGTGGCCTGCGACAATATCGACGAGGTGGTTCACATCATCAGGGCTTCAAAGACACCTCAGGAGGCCATCGAAAACCTGAAGCAGAGGTTCGACTTTGATGACGTTCAGGCAAGGGCCATCGTTGACATGAGGCTCAGGCAGCTGACAGGACTGCAGATGGACCAGCTGCGCCACGACTACGAGGAACTTGAAAAGCTCATCGCCTACCTGCAGTCTATACTTGACGACCCTGAGCTATGCAAGAAAGTGATAAAGGATGAGCTTCTCGAGGTGAAGGAGAAATACGGCGACGAGCGCCGTACGGAAATAAAGTATACAAGCGAGGAGTTCAATGCTGAAGACTTCTATCCCGACGACCCCGTGGTGATTACCATCAGTCACCTGGGCTATGTCAAGCGCACGGCGCTCTCGGAGTTCAGGGAGCAAAGCCGTGGCGGGGTGGGCAGCAAGGGCGCCAATACCCGCGACGAAGACTTCACAGAGTATATCTATCCGGCCACGATGCACAACACGTTGCTGTTCTTCACCCAGAAGGGCCGTTGCTACTGGCTCAAGTGCTACGAGATTCCCGAGGGGGCGAAGAACGCCAAAGGGCGCGCCATACAGAATCTGCTCAATATCGAGTCGGACGATGCCATCAATGCCGTGCTCAGGATAAAGAAGTTTGATGACGCCGAGTTCCTTAACACACACTATGTGGTCTTTGCCACCAAGAACGGAGTGATAAAGAAGACATGCCTTGAGGCTTACAGCCGTCCGAGGGCGAATGGTGTGATAGCCATCAACATTATGGATGACGACCAGGTGGTGGGCGTGCGACTTACCAACGGCAACAACGAGATTGTGCTGGCCAACAGAAACGGGCGCGCCATACGTTTCAATGAGAGCGATGTCAGGACCATGGGGCGTGTCTCTACAGGTGTACGCGGCATGAAACTCGACGGTGGCGACGACGAGGTTGTGGGCATGGTGTGCATCAACGACCCACAGACGGAGACCATCATGGTGGTCAGCGAGAAGGGTTACGGCAAGCGCAGCAATGTAGAAGACTACCGCAAGACTTCACGTGGGGCCAAGGGTGTGAAGACGCTCAGCATCACCGAAAAGACCGGGCGGCTCGTAGCCATAAAGGTTGTGACCGACGACAACGACCTGATGATAATCAACAAGAGCGGAATACTTATCCGGCTCAAAGTTGCCGACGTCAGGGTCATGGGCCGTGCAACCCAGGGCGTAAGGCTGATAAACCTGACAAAGAAGAATGATACGATTGCGAGCGTATGCAAGGTGATGAGCGCAAGCGACGAGGAAGTGGTCGAGCAAGAGAGCCTCGATGAGTTCGGCGAGGAGATGGGCGGTGCACATCAGAATGCCGAAACGAGGCCGTTAGGCGACAATGGCGCCGATGCCTCGGGACTGGCCGAAGCGTCGCAGGATGGCGACGATGGTGATTCGGAATTAAGTTAAGGTGAAATAAATGTCAAACTAAATTTACAAAGCAATGAAAAGGATTATGATGATGGCAGCTTTGGCAGTCATGACTACCGCTGCTTTCGCACAGGATGACTTGGTAAAGAGTGCCAAGAAACTGTGCGACAAAGGTGAACTGGAGGAAGCTGTAAAGACTATCACTCCTGCACTTACTTCCGACCAGACGGAAGACAAGGCCGAGGCGTGGAACGTGATGAGCGAAATCCAGTATCAAATCTTCATGAAAGGTCAGGCTGCCGAGCAGGCAAACAAGGCCAACAACTCTACCACTCCTTTCGATACCGCGGCCATGCACAAGGCCATGGTGGCATCGCTGGAGGCTGCTATGAAGTGTGACGAGTACGACCGTCAGCCTAATGCCAAGGGCAAGGTGAAGATTCGCTTCCGCGAAGCCAACGGCAAGAAGTTCTTCATCTCGCGTCCTTATGTCATCAGCGCAGGTCTTTACGAGTACAACAACAAAAACCTGCCCGAGGCAATCAAGGCATGGAAGCTTTACATAGACAGCGCCGAGGATCCTCTTTTCACGGGTCTTGACATGACCAAAGATCAGTATCGCTCTGAGGTTTGCTATTATATAGGCCTTTCTTCCTATAATATCAAGGACTATGCAACAGCCACTAAGTATGCTAAGATGGCCGCACAGGACTCTGCCAAGGCACAAGAGGCTAACGAAATCTTGCTTTTCGCCCAGAAAGATGGCGCAAAGACAAAGGAAGACTCGCTCGCTTACCTTGCCACCGTCAAGGATTTGCATTCTAAATATCCCGACGAGGCCAGGTATTTCAACCTGTTGATGGATTACTATTCGAAGCCCGGACGCCAGGCAGAGATGAAGCAATGGACTGAAGAGGAGATTGCAAAGGATCCCAACAACAAGATGACATGGGCCTTGAAGGGCGAGGTTGAGATGAATACCGGCAAGTGGGACGACGCCGTGGCATCCTACAAGAAGGCTGCTGAGCTTGATCCTACTTTTGTGCAGGTTATCTTCAACACCGGCGTATGCCTCAACCAGAAAGCTATCGAGCTGAAAGACAAGCTGGCAGACAAGAAGACCGGTGGCCTGACTCCCGACAATGCAAGCAAGGTTAAGGCAGTGTTGGCTGAGGCAAAGGTCTACCTTGAGAAGTCGAAGGAAATCGACCCGAACCGTGAGAAGGTCGACTGGGCTTATCCATTGTATCAGATTTACTATAACCTCGGCGACAAGGCAAAGGCTGCTGAAATGGAGAAGCTCGTGGGAAACAAGTAAAACAGTAAATGCGGATGAGGAAGCTTGTTATTATAACGCTTCTCTTGCTATCCATAACACCGTGCTTGAGAGGTCAACGAAAGGAGATGTCTCAAGCACGGTCTTACATAAAGAGCGGCAAGGATTATGACAAAGCAGAGAAGCTGATGGTTGAGCTGCTGTCTAAGGATTCATTGAACAGGATGAATCCAAAGATTTATTTGCTTTTGTATCAGGCTGTGCTTAAGCAGTATGAAGCTGGGAACGAGAAACTTTATCTGAACCAACAGTACGACACTGCATCGCTCTTTAATATCACAAAGCGTATGTTTGCCGTCCTTGAGGCGCTCGACTCGGTGGATGCCGCGCCCGACAAGAAAGGGCGGGTTAAGCTCGAGTATCGGAAGAAACACGCTTCGGAGCTCGATACTTACAGGCCAAACTTGTATTACGGAGGGACGTTCAACATACACAAAAAGGATTATAAGACGGCCTTTGTTTTCTTTGACGCCTATTTGGATTGCGGGCGCCAGCCTCTCTTTTCGGCGTTCGATTATTGGCAAAATGACAGGAAGATGCTTGATGCGGCATATTGGGCCACTTATTGCGGATTCAAACTGAAAGACCCGCAGCTCACGTTGAAATATGCAGATGCGGCATTGAGCGATTCAACGCGCCGCAAGACAGCCCTAATCTATGTAGCCGAAGCTTGCAATCTGATGGGTGCCAAGGATAAGTACATGGATGTCTTGAAGGCCGGATTCGACAAATATCCGCAGTCGCCGTATTTCTTTTCCCATCTGATGGACTGCTACACGCTTGACAACAAGCTCGATAGTGCATTGTCGGTAGTAGACAGGTCGTTGTCGTTGGACGGCGACAATCCGTTGTTCCTCTTTGCAAAGTCGACCGTATTGCTTAACTTGGGGCAATATGATGAGTGCATTTTGGTAAGCGACTCTTTGATTAACGTTAACGACACATTGGCTGAACCATATTACAATGCAGGCACGGCATACCTGAACAAAGGGCTTAACTTGGTGCAAAAAAACAACTCACGGCAATACGGGAAGCAGATTAAGGAGTTGTACCAGAAGGCTTTGCCATATATGGAAAAGTACAGGAAGCTGGCTCCCGAAGCCAAACAAAAGTGGGGGCCGGCGCTTTACAGGATTTACCTGAGGCTTAATATGGGCAAGCAGTTTGAAGAGATGGACAACCTGCTTAACGAAAAGTGAGCCGTTGTTTGGCCTTGCCGGCTTGTTGGGCTGGCCGCGATGGATTACCATCATTTGCAATTTTGTATCATTCCGTCATTCAGATGAGAGCGGTGTCTTAGCTTTAATGACACCATCTTGCCTGGCTGTAGGGCAACACGGCGGCAGGAATGCCACTTGTTGCAGCCTTAGGTTGTGCAATAGTTCACTGCTAAAAAAATGAAAAACCGTAATGTAATGCCTTCCGTTCGGGATATTTTTGTTATCTTTGTAAAAGGATTTTTGTATATCTAAACATTGAAAATTATGGAGAATAACGAACAACTTATTGCTCAATGCGAGGCTAAGGCACAACAGTGGCTTGCCCCATCGTTTGATGCCAAAACCCAAGAGGCGGTAAAGGCAATGTTGTCGAGTGACGACAAAACAGAGCTCATTGAAAGTTTCTATAAGGATTTGGAGTTCGGAACCGGCGGACTCCGTGGGATAATGGGTGCCGGAAGCAACCGCATGAACATCTATACCGTAGGTCTGGCCACGCAAGGTTTCGCCAATTATCTGCGCAAAAACTTCGCCGGACTGAATGAGATTTCGGTCGTGGTTTGCCACGACTGCCGTAACAACAGCCGCTTGTTTGCAGAGACTGTGGCCAATGTGTTCTCGGCAAACGGCATCAAGGTATACCTGTTCGACGACATGAGGCCTACGCCCGAGTGTTCTTTTGCTATACGCTACTTGAAGTGTCAGGCCGGAGTGAACGTCACGGCAAGCCACAACCCGAAAGAGTATAATGGCTATAAGGCCTATTGGGAAGACGGTGCCCAGGTGCTTTCGCCCCACGACACAGGCATTATCGACGAGGTTAACAAGGTTAAGATATCTGATGTTAACTTCTCCGGCAACAAGGATTTGATTAATATCATTGGCGAAGAGATAGACAAGGTTTATCTCGACAGGATAAAAGAAATATGCATCGACCCTGAGGTGATAAAGCGACAGAAAGACCTGAAGATTGTCTATACGCCTCTGCATGGAACCGGAATGACCCTTATTCCGCGCTCGCTCAAGCTTTGGGGCTTTGAGAACGTGCATTGTGTGAAAGAGCAGATGGTGAAGAGCGGCGATTTCCCCACCGTTGTTTCGCCCAACCCAGAGAACGGCGAGGCCCTGACGTTGGCTCTTCGTGACGCGAAGGAGATAGATGCCGATATCGTGATGGCAAGCGATCCGGATGCTGACCGTGTGGGAATGGCTTGCAAAAACGACAAGGGAGAGTGGATTCTCATCAACGGCAACCAGACATGCTTGCTGTTCCTGTACTATATCATCACCAACCGCAAGGCCAAGGGACTGCTCAAGAAAGGCGACTTCATAGTGAAGACCATCGTTACCACGGAAGTAATACGCAAGATTGCCGATAAGCAGGGCATAGAGATGCGCGACTGTTACACCGGCTTCAAGTGGATTGCAAGCGAAATAGCCAAGTCGGAAGGCAAGCAACAGTATATTGGTGGCGGTGAGGAGAGTTACGGATTCCTGGCCGAGGATTTCGTCCGCGACAAGGATGCGGTATCAGCCTGCTCACTGTTGGCTGAGATTTGCGCTTACGCCAAGGACCAGGGCAAGACGCTGTATGACATACTTATGGACATATACATTGAGTATGGGTTCTCAAGGGAGTTCACTGTCAATGTGGTTAAGCCGGGCAAGAGCGGTGCTGACGAGATAAAGCAGATGATGACCGACTTCAGAAACGACCCGCCTCAGGAACTTGGTGGCAGCAAGGTTGTGGTATGGAAGGACTATCAGACACTTGAGCAGCTTGAAGCTGACGGCTCAAAGTCGAAGCTCGACATGCCTACAACGAGCAATGTTTTGCAGTGGTTCTGTGAAGACGGCACCAAGGTGAGCGTGCGCCCATCGGGCACCGAGCCTAAGATTAAGTTCTATATAGAGGTTAAGGACAACACCATGAAGTGCTCAAACTGCTACGGCCGTTGCATGGAAGGCGCCGAGGCAAAGATTGAGGCTATAAAGAAGTCGTTGAACCTTTGATGTGACGATATTGCATAAATAGTAAAATCATTGCAGGCATGGTGCTCGTTGACCATATAGCCTGCAATGATTTTTTATATGACATAAAGGCTGTCAGGCAGTAGGTAGCTTAGTCCACATTGTTGCTTGGCATGTGGTTTGCCGTTTGTTTGCGGCTCGAGGCCTTATGGACTTTACGCCTTCCAGGCTTGTGGACAGCATGTTTTATATGCGTTCCAGCACAAGCCTGATCAAGTCGTCTATCTGGTTTTTGTATCCTGTGTTAGCTTTTCCGGCCACACGATTGGCAATCACCATGCACACCGTGGTGGCTTTGTGGCCCATGAGCCTCGACAAACCGGCCAGGGCAGAGCTCTCCATCTCGAAGTTTGTTATCCGGCGGCCGTTATACTCAAAGCTCTCCACCTTCTCGTTCTGGTGCGGGTCGGCCAGCGGGATGCGCAGTTCGCGCCCTTGCGGTCCGAAGAATCCGCCGCAGGCGATGGTTATTCCCCTCACCATGTCGTCAGCGGCAATGCGTTCTACGAGCTCCTCGTCGGCATCGACAGCATAAGGGTAGGGGGCGCACATGTTTCCCGTCCATCCCAGGTGGGCAATGAGGGCGCGCTCCAACTGTAGGTCGCACACGGCATTTCGGCCGGCATAGAAGTTGAGTAGGCCGTCGAAGCCGATGGAAGTCTGCGAGCATACGAACGTACCTTCGGGAGTGAAAGGCTGCAGTCCGCCACAGGTGCCAATCCTTACTATCTCAAGATGGCGCAGGGTGCTTTTCTCTTGCCTTGTTTTGAAGTCTATGTTGGCAAGGGCGTCTATTTCGTTCAACACTATGTCGATGTTGTCGCAACCAATTCCGGTAGATATGACAGAGATGCGCTTTCCGTTGAATGTGCCGGTTATGGTGTGGAACTCGCGGCTCTCGACGTCACACTCCTTAGTGTCAAAATGCGACGCAACCAGCCCAACGCGGCCCGGGTCGCCCACCAATATGACCTTGTCGGCCAGTTGTTCGGGAGTTATGTGCAGGTGGAACACACTGCCATCAGAGTTAATGATCAGTTCTGACTCAGCAAAATATTTCTTCATATACCGTCATTTTAAAAGTTTGTTCTCTTCGTTTCTTATCTCTTTGCCTGTTTGGGCAATATTTGTCTCAAGCGATTCTATCTGTCTCTCGCTTTGCAAAATCTCGTTTTTCAGGGCGTTGCGTTCGTTGGTGCTCGCTGTGGCATAGTAGTCGCGGGCCTTTGCCAGCGCCTTGCTCAGAGCGGCATGCTTGCTTTCCAGCTCTTGCAGTGCCTTGAATTTTTCCAATCCTGCTTTAGAGCGGAAGTCGGCCATCTTGGTGTAGGTGGTCTTGTCGTTGACCACGAAGCTGAAAGAGCCCTTGGCTGCCATGGCAACCTTTTCGCTTTGCATGGCCTTGAGGCGCTCCATGGCCAGTTGCCTTTCTTTTCCGTCGCCCCAAGTGTCGGCAATCCTGTTAAGGTTGGCAAGGCTCCTGATTTGCTCTTCCGAATATTCGTCGGGCGAGTAAAGCTGCCTTGAGTCCGACGGAACGAACATATATATGCACACCTTGCCTTCGCTTTGGTTCCTGTCGGTGGCAAACCAGCCAATGTTGTTAAACTCGTCGATGGCATACATATAGTCGTTTGCCGTAGAGTTGAAAGGCATGCCGATGTTCTCCGCTTTCAGGAAAGTGCCCCTCTCCGAGTCGAATCGTGTGGCAAAGATGTCGTATCCGCCGATGCTCTCGTCGCCGGTGGCTGCAAAGTATAGCGTTGATCCGTCGGCCATCATGAACGGATAGTTCATCGACTTGTGCCCTGCGTCGTCGTCGAGTCCGTCAAGCCGGGCTGCGTGAGTCCACGAACCGCTCAGGTTGTCGCTTGTGTATAGGTTGAAGTCGCCCACCGAGTCTTCCCTTGAGAAGTAGCATTTGTCGCCCAGTCCGTTGACATACACGTATGCGTTGGCCTGGTCTTTGGCCTTGAAGAAGTCGTCATACTTGTACAGCCGGCCCGCATCCTGGCACAGGTTGTATTTTGTCAGGAATGCGTCTTTGTCTACAACCACGCTGTCAATGAACATTACTTTCTGTGTTGCGGCCACCATCTGTTCTATTCTCTGTTCTGCCTCCTTGGCCGCCTTTGCAGCCTGGGCCTTTGCGGCGGCCTGGCTTTGCCTTTTGCTTTGCCCGCTTGCCGGCATTGCCGAGAGCATGGCGAGTGCAGCTAATGATATCAATGTAGTCTTCATCATGCGGTTTGTTGTTACACTTCGTTTGGCATGCAATCACCGTTGCCCTTTGCAGCCGCGCTTATGTGGCTGCCGTTCAGATGATTGCTGGTTGTCTTTACAAAGGTAATGAAAAGATTTTGAAAACTTATGGCGTTAACATAAATTTGTTTTGGCTTTGGTGTCGCCAGCCTTCCGGCATGGTTTGGCCCCGGTCTGTTTGTATGAATATGTTACTGTATGGCTCAAATGGGCAACGCATTGTATGCTAGTGGCTTGCGATTCATTTCCGATGGCTTTGCGAAACGTGCCGTATGGTGTGTCCGTATGGCCCGTTTCGCATTGCAAAACAGCCCGTTCGGGCCCCTCGTTCGGGCCGTATGGCGTCGGCATGCTCGCCGTGTCATTATATTTCATGCACATTATGGGGTGGCACCATGCCATGAAAAAGCCGCCAGGCACATCTGTCTGATGGGCTTGGCGGCTGGTTTGCTTGCAGCTGTCGGCTCATCGCCGGCGCTCTTTGATTATGCCATGGCGGTAGGCATACAGCAGTTTCTTCAAGTCGACGATTTGCGCCTTCAGTTCGTTGCCGCAGTCGGTGTCGGCCACGAGCATCCTGTGGGCCGACATTTCCACTATTTGCGTGGTGCTCTTGATGTCGGTTCCGCGTTTTATGGCGTCGGCCGCGCTGGTGAACGGCTCGTGTTGCACGAGCTGGAAGCCGCGGCTGTGGTATACGAGCGTATACCCGGCAATTCCCGTTTCGTTGTGGTAGGCCTCGCTGAATCCGCCGTCGATTACCATCAGCTTGCCGCCGGCCTTGATTGGGTTCTCGCCGTTTGACGCATGCACAGGCACGTGCCCGTTTATGATATGCCTGTTGTCGCCTGTCACCCCGAAAGCGTCGAGTATGCTGTCGCATATTGCCTCGTTGTCGCGCAGCCTGAAGTAGTATCCCTTTTCTTCCTTGTATGTGGTCTTGTCTTTCAGGAAATATCTTTCAAAAGTGGCCATCTTCGACTTGTCGAATAGCGGGCTGTCTTTTCCGCACCACAGGTAAAGGAAGTAGTCGATGGCGTAGGTGCGTTCGGCGGGGGCTGTGTCGGAATTGAACGCCGAGCGTATTGTCATCTCAATCTGGTACATCAGTTCCTTGCCACTGTATTTCTCGCCGTTGTAGAGCGTCACTTCTTTCAGCGTTCCGTCAGAGTTCAATGGCACGGAGGCGTGGAACAGCAGGTTGCTGTTGTATATTGCGAACATCCCTCCGTGTCCGAGCAGTGTCTTGATATGGCGGTGCAGCTTTTCGCTTACGGCGAAAGAGTGGTGCAGCCGCTTCATCAGCTTTGTTTCCTCTTCTGTCAGTTTGTATGGCGCGGCAGGGTCGACGGTTGGGAAATTGTTGCTTTTCATCTCGTATTCTTTGCCGTCGATGATGCAGACGCCGCGCTGCCGGTCGATGCACGACAGGAGGTTGCGCCCCGACATGCGCCATTCCGGGTTGCGCAAGAATATCTGTGCCTCTACCTTGAATTGTATTATGCTGATGGCTTTGTGCATTTGGGCTATCAGCCTTATGGCCTTTCCGTCGAAAGTGGCTCCGTTGGTCACCTTGGGCATGAACTCCTCGCACGGGTCGTTGCCGTAAGTTTCCATTGCGAATGTGGCAAGCGGCACAAGGTTTATGCCGTAGCCTTCTTCGAGTGTGGCCAGGTTGGCATACCTGAGCGAAAGCCTCAGCACATTGCAGATGCAGGCGTCGTTGCCGGCGCATGCCCCCATCCATAGTATGTCGTGGTTGCCCCATTGTATGTCCCAGCTGTGGTAGCGCTGCATGGTGTCCATGATGATGTGCGCCCCGGGGCCTCGGTCGTAGATGTCGCCGAGTATGTGCAGTTGGTCGATGGCCAGCCTTTGTATCACGTTGCACAGGGCAATGATGAAGTCGTCGACCCTTCCGGTGGTGATTATGGTGTCGACGATGACGTTGACGTATGCCGTCTTGTTGGTGTCGTCGGTGTGTTCGTGCAGCAGTTCCTCGATGATGTAGCTGAAATCGGGCGGCAACGACTTGCGCACCTTTGAGCGGGTGTACTTGCTGCTCACGTCTCTGCAAACCTTGACAAGCTGGTGTATGGTTATGTGGTACCAGTCTTCAAGTTCTGGTTCGGACGCCTTAATCAGCTCAATCTTCTGCTCCGGATAGTATATCAGGGTGCAGAGCTCTTTCTTTTCCGACTCCCTGAGACTGTTTCCGAACAGTTCGTTCACTTTGCGCTTAATGTTTCCGGAGGCGTTTTTAAGCACGTGCTGGAAGGCTTCGTTCTCTCCGTGGATGTCGGCAAGGAAGTGTTCTGTGCCCTTTGGCAGGTGTAGTATTGCCTCGAGGTTGATGATTTCCGTGCATGCCGCCGCGATGGTGGGGAACAATTTGGACAGCCAGTTGAGGTACTGTGTGTCTGAATTGTGTTCAGTCTGTTGATTTTGGGTCATATGTTAACGTGTTTTGTTATTATCTTCTTTATTCTTCTCGTTGTCCTGTCATCCTTTCCGGGCAGTATCATGAAGCCCTCGTCCAGTCCGGTCATGTCGGACAGCAGGTGCATGATGCGTGACGTGTGCTGCTCAAGCCCGCATTCCTTCAGCTCACCGGCCACCTTTTCTTCGTCTATGATGCTGTGTGTGAGCAGCTCAGCCATTCTTATCAGGTGACAAATGCCGAAGCCTTGTTCCTTGATTTGCCTTTTAGAGGCCTTTATTGCGGAAAGCAGGGCGTTGTCGGGCGATTCGTGCCCTCCCGTGGCCACTGCCTTGGCGTGGTTTGTCGCCGGCATGTGGTAGTTGTCGACACACTGCGGCAGTGCTTCAGGGGGTGTGAATCCGATGCATTCGATGCCTTTCGCTATAGTGTCGTTTATGTGCTCGTCGCATGAGAAAACGGCAATCTTGTGCCACTCTTCGTCGCTAACAGCGTTGCAGGCCTGCTGTTCCTCACTGTCCAGCCATCTGCTGTCGCCGGTTATCCCTGCCTTGATGAAGCCCCTGAGGGCCGTCTTCGTCTGTGGCAGCATGAGTTCCATCGTGTCGGTGTCGAGCACTTTCTTGTAAGCAAGAAACATCTGCCGGCCCATCTGCCCGTCGCTAATGGTCTCGGTGATGAGCGAGTTGAGAATGGTTTCAATGCGCGTGTTGTATCCAAGGCGTTCCATGTAGCCCGCCTCCATGCGCCCCATGGCTATTATGCAGTAGGCTTTCCGCAGGCATCGGCGTTGGTATAGCAACAGCTTTGGCAGCTTTTCGGTCCAATGCCTTTGCTTTATCACCCACGGTTCCAGTTGCCCGTGTGGGGTGATGACAACACGTGCGCCAGACTTCATGCCTATCTTTGCCGCCCTGGCAATAGACAGTCGCCATGCACCGTGGAGGTGGACGATTTGGGGTTTCCATGATTCGATTGCCTTGCGAAACGCCTTCAGGCTGTCGCACGATTGTATTTCAGTGCCATCAAGCATCGAGCCGGCCAATCTGTCTATGTATTGGCAGGCTCTCTCATCGTTTTTTATGTAGAAATGCAATATCCTCATGGTGTAGCTGGTGTTACCTTCTTATGAAGTCGTATTTGTCTGAAAACCTGTGGCGGAGCATGAAATAGAGGTTTTGCCAGGCAACCCTTGTTTCCATTAATGGCACAGACCACAAACTGACATGTACGCCGAACATTTTCATTGCCTTGTTGGCAATGGTGGCCCTGAGCGCAAGCGTGATCATTGCCGAGGCTACGGCAGCACCCAGGATGGGCCAGTCGGAGGTCAAGGCCGAATATACCATGGCCGCTACCTGGGCCAGGTAGTTGATGTGCAGCAGCAGCGTGTCGGTGTTGAACAGCATCCGATAGCCGAAGCTGCGCTCAAGGTGCCTTCTTGTTTCCATGTAAAATAGGTGGCTGTTTGCCCATTTCTTCCTCGACGGGCTGTCTTGGATGATGTGGGCCTCGGGCTCTATGGCCACGGCTGTGCGTTGCGGCTGTGCATGCTCATTGGCTATGAAGTCGTATTCTCCGCGCAAGAACTTGAGGTTCTTCAGAAACCCGTTGTTGCTCATGAATACGCTTTTGCGCATAGCCAGGTTGTGCCCGTCGTACCTGTATGCCATCCCCCTTTGTGCCTTGCGCATGCAATAGCACGATGTGAGCAGTCGTTCAAACTGGTAAAACGGTTTGGACGACTGCTCAAAAGGTGTGAATCCGAGCACCAGGTCGTGAGAGGCGTTGCAGTGTCTGGACATAGCCTGAAGCCAATTGCTGTCATTCGGCTTGCAGTCGGCATCGGTTATTATAATCCATTCATTGTGAGCGGCTTTCACGCCAAGGGTTAAAGCCAGTTTCCGGCGGCTGAGATAGTGGCTCGACTCGGGAATGAACGTGGTGTATAAGTTGTTGTGCTGATGCTTGAAACGCTTCAGCACGTCTTCCGTTTCGTCGGTTGACGATTCGTCGACGATGATGATTTCATACCCCGGGGCATAGTCTTGGGTGATGAATGCCGGCAGGTTGCGTTCCAGTTCTTGGGCATTGTCGTGGACAGCCATTATTATCGAGATGGCTTGTCCTTCGCCTTCCGGCGTGCCATCTTGTTCGCGATGCGGCCTTCTGTGCAGTCCGCTGCAGAATGGTGTGGCAGCGGACTGCATGACAAGCAACGCGCAAATACATATAGTCAGCATGCTTATGACCATGGCCTGTGCATTAAATCAGCTCCTCACTCGTATATCCGGCAGGAAGGCGGCGGCAGTTGTATTGCGAAGCCATTATCTCGCCGTATGCCCCCGCCGACCGTATGGCAATCAAGTCGCCGCGCTGGCATCTGTTTATTTCGGCCTGCTTGGCGAATACATCGCTTGACTCGCATATCGGACCCACCACATCGTATGTGCCTACCGGGCCATCGTTGCTTATGTTTTCTATCTTGTGGAAGGCGTGGTATAGGGCTGGCCGTATCAGGTCGGTCATGCCGGCGTCCACTATTGCGAATTGTTTTGCGGTGCCTTGTTTCACGTATAGCACCTTGGTGATGAGCGAGCCGCACTGGCCAACAACCGACCTTCCAAGCTCGAAATGCAGTTTTTGGCCGTCGCGCAGCTTCAGATGCTTTGCATAGGTGGCGAAATAGCCCTTGAAGTCGGGTATTGGCACACGGTTGGGGTGCTGGTAATCTATGCCCAGACCGCCTCCGACGTTGATGTGTTCCACCCAGATGTGGCTCTTCTCAAGCCTGTCTTGCAGTTCGTTGATGCGGTTGCATAGAGCCATGAAGTCATTCATGTCCATTATCTGCGACCCGATATGGAAGTGCAGGCCTTTAAACTGCACGTTGTTCAGCTGTTCGGAGTGGCGTATTGCCGTCTCCATGTCGGCCATGGCTATGCCAAACTTGTTTTCGGCCAGGCCCGTAGTGATGTTTGCATGCGTGTGTGCACCGATGTCAGGGTTTATCCTGAACGCAACCCTTGCGGTCTTGCCGGCCTTCTGCGCCAGTTCGTTTATGACATCAAGTTCGGCAATGCTCTCAACGTTGAAGCAGAAAATGTCTTTTTCCAGGCCAAGGTTTATCTCCCAGTCGCTTTTGCCCACACCCGCGAAAACAATCTTTTCAGGTGAGAATCCGGCCTTGATGGAAGCCTCTATCTCGCCACCGCTCACACAGTCGGCTCCCATTCCGCTTTCCCTTATGATGTTCAATATCTTCGGGTTTGCATTGGCTTTTATGGCGTAATGCACCGTAAAGCCATTGTATTTGCCTGCCTCGGCATTTATTTCAGCCAGGGTGCGGCGCAGCAAGTCGGTGTCGTAATAGTAGAACGGGGTTGCTAATGTACTGAACTTGTCTGTTGGAAAATGTCCTTTCATAATGATGAGATTAATTACTTGGCACTATAGATGCACCCCGCGTGCCCCCGGTGACTGGGTCACGGGGTCACGGCGGGCAAGTAGGGAGATTTATTTGTTGAACAGAGTGTCGCTCAAGCTTTGCAGGGCGCGCTGCTTGTCGGCCTCTTTTATCAGGAACGATATGTTATAGTTGGAGCCTCCGTAAGAAATCATCCTCACCGGGATGTTCTTCATCGCTTCCATGGTGAGCGTCTCAAAGCCTACGTTGCTCCAGTCAAGGTCGCCCACGACGCACACAATGCACATGTTGCGGTCGACTGTCACTGTGCCGTATTTTTTCAGCTCGTCGACTATCTCGTCGAGGTGGGTCACGGTGTCTATGCTCATCGAGACGCCAACCTCCGACGTGCATACCATGTCGATGGGGGTCTGGTAGCTTTCGAATATCTCGAACACCTTGCGCAGGAAGCCGGTTGCCAGGAGCATTCGGCTGCTCTTAATCTTAATGGCCGTGATGTTGTCTTTGGCTGCCACGGCCTTTATCTTGCCTTGTTCGGTTTTGTTGCTGATAATTGTTCCTTCGGCTTCGGGTGCCATGGTGTTGAGCAGCCTCACCGGGACGCCTGCGTATTTTGCCGGCTGTATGCAAGTGGGGTGTAGTATTTTTGCCCCGAAATATGCCAGCTCGGCAGCCTCCTCAAAATGAAGCTGGTGCACGGGCGACGTCTTGTCGACAACCCTCGGGTCGTTGTTGTGCATGCCGTCGATGTCGGTCCATATCTGTATTTCCTCCGCGCCTATTGCCGCTCCGATGAGCGAGGCGGTGTAGTCGCTGCCACCGCGCTGCAGGTTGTCTATCTCGCCATAGGCGTTCCGGCATATGAATCCTTGCGTGATGTACACCTGTGCCCCGGCATTTTCGGCCATGATGGTGTTGAGTTTCTCTTTTATGTATAGTGGGTCGGGCTCAGAGTTCTTGTCGGTGCGCATGAAATCGAGGGCAGAGAGCAGCGTCACGTTGACCCCGGCCTCCTTCATGTAGTTTGTAACCATGTTGGTGCTGATGATCTCGCCTTGCGCAACGATGCTCTTTTCTTCGAAACTTGTGAAGAGCTCCTTGGTGAAAGTGCGCAGGTAGTTGAACTCCTCTACAAGGAAGTCCTTGGTCTTTTGCTTCCATTCGTCGGTGGAGTACAGCTCTTCGACATGCTTGAAGTATTTGTCTTCGAGCTTGTTTATTATTTCATTTGCACCGTCGGGGTTCTTTTTGTAGAGGTAGTCGGAGATTTCAACGAGCGAATTTGTTGTTCCTGACATTGCAGAAAGCACAACAAAAACAGGCTCCCCGGATGCTGTTACCAGTTTGGTTACTTCTTTCATTCTGGCTGGCGTGCCTACCGAAGTGCCGCCAAATTTCATTACTTTCATATCTTATTCAGTTTTTGTCTGTTATACTTCATGTCGTGGGCAGTTCCTGCCTGAGGTCAGCGTCGTTGTCGGCATCGTTTGGTTGCTCCTGGCTTTCGGCGTCGTCGGCCGGCGCCATCCTGTTGAAGTCGTCGGTCACTTCATGCAGATGGCCGTTTGCACAGCGGTAAACTATGCCGGGATATTTGTCGAGCAGGGGCATGTTGTGTGTGCTCATTATCACCGATGTGCCGGTTTGCGATACATATCTTAGCAACTTTATTATGTTTTCGGCGGTTTCGGGGTCGAGGTTTCCCGTCGGCTCGTCAGCCACTATCAGCTTCGGCTTGTTGAGTATGGCCCGTGCTATGGCTATTCGCTGCTGTTCGCCTCCCGACAGTTCGTGGGGCATTTTCTGCGCCTTGTCGAGCATGCCTACATCGTTGAGCACCTCGTTGATGCGCTTGTCAATCTGCTTCTTGTCTTTCCAGCCGGTGGCCTTGAGCACGAACCTCAGGTTTTTGTAAACCGTTCTGTCGCCCAGCAGTTGGAAGTCTTGGAATATAACGCCCATCTGCCGCCTGAGCGACGGCACGTGCTTGCGCTTGAGGTTGCGCAAGTCGTGGCCCAGCACCGTAGCTTCTTCGGCCTCATCCACGTCAAGCTCAAAATAAACTGTCTTGAGCAGTGAGCTCTTTCCGGAGCCTACGCGGCCTATGAGGTAGATAAATTCACCCTCGTCGACGTGGAAATCAACGTCGCTGAGCACCGGTGTGTCGGCCTGTTGGTATATGTTGACCTTCTTGTAGTCTACTAACATATCTGCAATTTTTATGTTGTTTGCTGTTCTTTATCGTCGTTTTGCCGGGGCTGCAGCCCCTTGTTTGGCGCTCTCAAGTGTAAGGCTTTTTCTTATAATGGCCGATGGCGTGTAACAAACTGTGCATCAGTCTGTTGGTAGACCGCCGTTAGAGCATTGCCGAATGGCCTGTTCCAGGCTCCCATACGGCCCGTTTCACGGTCTGTTCCGGCCCGTCTTGCCGCCTTGTTTCACCGTTGCCTTGCCCCCGCTTCGGTTTTGTACATATTGTTCACACCCGATGTGGCTTCCCGCCAACCATCTTGCCGTGCGCCATCAGTGCTTGTGCCAGTTGGGGTCGTGGCGCACCTGCAATTCCTTTGCGAGGTCTTCGATGCGAAGCCCCTTGCTGGTGAGCAACACCGTGAGGTGATAAAGCATGTCTGCCCCTTCGTATATAAGCCTTTCGTTGCTACCGTTGACAGCTTCTATCACAGCCTCCAATGCCTCTTCGCCAACCTTTTGGGCCATGCGGTTTATCCCGTCTTTGAAGAGCGACGTAGTGTAGCTGCCCTCCGGCATTTCTTCGTGCCGCTTCTCGATGAAGTCTTGCAGTGTCGTAAGGAACAGCAAGGGGTTGGCTTCGTTTGCCTCGCCCCAGCACGTGTCGGTGCCCTTGTGGCACGTGGGGCCGCAGGGGTGGGCCATGACCAGCAGCGTGTCGTTGTCGCAATCAGGGGCAATGCTAACAAGCTCAAGGTAGTTGCCCGACGTCTCTCCCTTTGTCCACAGGCACTTGCGGCTGCGGCTGTAGAATGTCACCTGGCCGGTCTGTATGGTCTTTTCGTATGCTTCGCGGTTCATGTAGCCAAGCATGAGCACTTTCATCGTAGTGGCGTCTTGTATTATGGCGGGCACGAGTCCACCTGATTTGTCGAAGTCTATTTCCATAATTGCGTTGTTATATCCTTACGTTGATGTTTTCTTCTTTCAAGTATGCCTTCAGTTCCCTTATGTCAATTTCTCCGAAGTGGAACACGCTCGCTGCCAAGGCGGCATCAGCATGGCCAATGGTGAAGGCGTCGCGGAAATGCTCTTTCTTTCCGGCCCCACCGCTGGCGATGACAGGTATCGACAGCGTGTCGGCCAGCATGGCCAGTGCCTCGTTGGCATATCCCTCCTTGACACCGTCGTGGTTCATGCTTGTGAAGAGTATTTCTCCGGCTCCTCGGTCTTGCGCTTCCTTGGCCCACTCGAGCAACTTGCGCTCGGTGCGCAGTCGGCCGCCGTTGAGGTAGCAGTGCCATTGGCCATCCTCGAGCCTGGCATCGATGGCGCACACGCACACCTGGCTGCCGAATCGCCTGGCGATGTCGTCTATCAGGCCGGGCGAGCGCAGTGCAGCGCTGTTCACGCTCACCTTGTCTGCCCCGGCGTAAAGCAGTCGCTCGACGTCGGCCAGTTCGTTGATGCCTCCGCCGACGGTGAACGGTATGTTTATTTCGGCAGCTATCCGGGTAACCGTTTCTGCAAACGTCTTTCTGCCCTCGTGGCTTGCCGTTATGTCAAGGAAGACCAGTTCGTCGGCCCCCGCCTTGCTGTATGCCTTGCCAAGCTCCACAGGGTCGCCGGCCTTGCGTAGGTTGACGAAATTTGTTCCTTTCACCGTCTGCCCGTCTTTCACGTCGAGGCAGGGTATTATCCGTTTTGCCAGTCCCATAGATCGTTCAAGTTTATCTTGCCTTCGTATATGGCCTTGCCAAATACTACGGCCGGTATTCCTTCGTTGTCAAGTTCCTTTATGTCGTCGATGCTCGACACCCCGCCACTTGCTATTAGGTGGAGTGTGGGGTGGGCAGCCATGATTTGTTTGTACAGTCCGGTGGCCGGCCCGCATAGCATCCCGTCTTTTGATATCTCGGTGCATAGCACGTTTTTGATGCCGTGGGCCGAATAGAAGTCAAGGTATGGCATTAGGCCCTGCTTGGTTTCGTCGAGCCATCCGTTCACAGCTATGTTCCCATTGCGCACATCGGCCCCCAGTATTATCTTGTCGGCCCCGAACCGGTCTATCCATTCGAGGCATGTGGCGGGCGATGTGACCGTCACCGAACCGACGGTGACCATGCTTGCGCCATTGTCGAATGCCGTTTTTATGTCGTCTTCTGTCTTGATGCCTCCTCCGAAGTCAATCGTGAGACTGGTCGCGGAGGCAATGGCGTTCAGTGTGCTTGCATTGACGATGTGCTTTGATTTGGCCCCGTCGAGGTCGACCACGTGCAGCCTTTTGAACCCAATGTCTTCAAACCTCTTGGCAATGCTTGCCGGGTCGTCGCCATATACGGTCTTTTGGTTGTAGTCTCCTTTTGAGAGACGAACGCATTTCCCGCCGATTATGTCGATTGCAGGTATGAGCTCAATCATAGTTCGAGAAAGTTTTTAAGTATTTTCTCTCCTGTGCTGCCGCTTTTCTCCGGGTGGAACTGCGTGGCGTAGAAGTTGTCTTTGTTGAGAGCAGCGCTGTAGCTGACGATGTGTTCCGTTGTGGCAATGGTCGATTCGCACACCGGGACATAATAGCTATGCACGAAATAAGCGAATTCTCCGTCGGGTATGCCGGCGAAGAGCGGCGACGCAAGGCCGTGCAGTGAATTCCATCCCATGGCCGGCACCTTGTCTTCATGCCTCCGAGGGGCAAACCTGATTACGTCGGCGTCGAATATTCCAAGGCAGTCGGTGCCTCCGCCTTCGTCAGAATGGCGGCACATCAGTTGCTGGCCAATGCATATCCCGAGCACCGGCTGGCGCAAATTGCGTATCACTTCGTCGAGCCTGCGCTCCTTGAGGTAGCGCATGGCGCCGCTGGCCTCGCCCTGGCCGGGGAACAACACGCGGTCTGCCTTGGCCAGCAGTTCGGCATTGTCGGTCAGTACGGGGGCTATTCCAAATCTCCTCAGGGCGTTGTCCACTGACTTGATGTTGCCTGCGTTGTATTTTACTATGGCTACGTTCATCAGCTGAAAATGATTGTCTTGTTCTTGTATGTGAGCACCTTGCGCTCTATATGTTTTGTTACTGCGCGTGATAGAACTATCTTTTCAAGGTCGCGGCCTTTCAGCATGAGGCTTTCTGGGGTGTCTTTGTGGGTGATTCTGACCACGTCTTGCTCTATGATGGGGCCTGCGTCAAGTTCTGTGGTGACGTAATGGCTCGTTGCTCCGATTATCTTTACGCCGCGCTCCCATGCCTGGTGGTATGGCTTTGCCCCGATGAATGCGGGCAAAAACGAGTGGTGTATGTTTATGATGTGGTTTGGATATTCGTTTATCATCTTCTCGCTGATAATCTGCATGTACCTCGCGAGCACAATGAATGTGACTTTCTCTTTGCGCAGCAGCTCTATTTCGGCTTGCTCTACCTCGTCTTTGTTTGAGTGGTCTTTGTTTATTGACCACACGTGGAACGGTATGTCGAATTGCTCGGCAACATACCTGAGGCTTTCGTGGTTGCTTATTATGCATGGTATGTCGACATTCCATTCGCCGGCATTGTACCGTGCCAGCAGGTCATACAGGCAGTGGCTCATCTTGCTTACGAAGATAGCCATTCGCGGGCGAACCTCATTGAAGTATAGATTGCATACCATGTTGTATCTCTGGGAGTAGAGTGTGTCGATGTATTCCTTTATTTTTTCACGCGGAATAAGGAAAGAGTCCAGTTCCCATTCAATGCGCATGAAGAACATTCCGTCTTGTCTGTCCACGTATTGGTCAAGGTATACGATGTTACCTTGATTGTCGGTGATGAACTTCGTCAGTTCCGTTATTATGCCTTGCTGATCGGGGCAATGTAGAAGCAAAATAGCCGTTGGTTTCATTTTTGTCTTTGTTGGTTTGCAATTATACTCCAATCAAAGGGCAAAGTTACAAAAATAATTTTATAATTGCATTTTATTTGTGGGAATATTGCACGCTAAATGGTTTTTGATGGCAATATGTTATTATTGCATGACGATTTTGTGCAATTCATCATTAAATAGCACTTGTTTCCGAACTTTTTGCCCATGGCGCATCGACACCAGGCCTGCTGGGTGCTCGTTTGTGGGTTGAGCGGCGGCAATGCGTGGCATTTGTGGGTTCGTCATGACTGCCGGTTTGTGTCAAAACCACTATGTCGAATTGTCCGGCTGTGCAATTTACGAACACGGCGGCACAAGAAATGTTGTGCCGCCGTGTTTATGTGTAACTGTGTGAAGGCTGGTGCCTTATTGCTCTTTTTCCTCTGCGCCCTTAAGGATTATGCTTGTTGCACCGATGGTGAAGAGAGTTCCGTCTTCGATGACACGGCGCTCGCGGTCACCAAGTATCTCGTTGTGTACAAACGTGCCTGTGTTGCTGGGCCCGTCTCTTAATATATACTTGAGCCTGTTGCGTTTGTCGTAGCTCACGTTAATTACGCAGTGGGTTGTGTCTATGCTCGGGTCGTTGGTCTCGATGGGAGTGTTGACCTTGCTGCCTTTCATGTATCTTCCAATCACGTTGTCGCCAAGCTTGAGCGGTATTACCTGTTTGTAATGGAAAACGTTCTCAATTACGATTAAGGCACCTACGTTGTTGTCCTTCAGGTTCTCGTCGACATTCTCCTCCTTCTGCAGGGCGCGCAACTTTGAAACGCCGATGCGTATGCTGAACTGCTTGCCGCACTGGGGGCATTCAAATACCAATGACTGGCCTGTCTCGTATTTTGTTTCATCGAATGTGACGTAATTGTCACATTTGGGGCACCTTACTCTCTTCATCGCTTTTTATAAACCCAAGCCTGTTCGAAATATTTGTTGTTCCTGATGTTGCGCAGTGTGTCGTATGCATCCGACTCGTTTTGGAAATGGCCATATACAACCCGCACGATGTCATTGTTGATGTAGACGTCTGCATCTTTCCATCCTTCCTTATGAAGCTCGCTAACAAAGGCGTCGGCATTTCTTTGGGTGATGCGGCTTGCGAGCACTATGCAATAGCGGCCCAAGTCTTTTTGCGGAGCCGTAATGACGGAGTCGGCGGCTTTGTCCATGCGGGCTTCTGCCTTGGCTTTTGCCTTTGCCGAGTCTACCGACGCTTTCAGCTTGAGCGGTTTGGGCAGGCTGGTGTTGCCGGTGGCGTTTTGTTGCGCGTCGTCGAGTATGTTTGCCGACATTAAGGCCTGCGGAAGGCTTCCAAAATTGGCATGGTTCTGGTAGCTGTTGGATATCGGCGGGGTAATTGCAAAGAATGCGATGACGGCCGCGGCGATGGCTACGGCGTTGCGAATCCACGCAACCTTTATTCTTATGACCTTGTCGTTGTCGGCTTCGCCGGTGGCATCGAGGGCATGGCGAGCCTGGGTGGAAGCTTCCTGCATGGCATCGTTGTTGCCGGCGGGCACGTCGTCTTTGGGCGTAGCGGCGTTAGCGGCCTTGCCCTCGGCTGTCATCTTCATTTCGAAAGAGCACAAACCGTAGAGCCATGGGGTCAGTACGCCGGCCTCACACGGTTCAAACTCATAGTTGCCATCCTCGTTGAGGGAAATTACGCCGATGTCGGTAAGCTCGTACGAACCTTCGTTCTGTATGTGTTGCTTGAGCTCGTTGACCTCTTCCTCAATCCTGTTGACGGCTTCCGGGTAGCTTATGTCGTAAGCCTCGACATACGACTGCGCGAGAAGCGAGTCGTTGAGCTTGAGCTTCGGGTTGAATCCCAGTGTGCGCAATGGCGGTAAAAAAGTATTGTCTGCCTCATCGTAGCGAGCTTCCACGTGATGAGTCATAAATCCACCTAAGCCGGGCACTATGACACACTCATAGTCCAGCAATAATATCTCGATATGTCTACCTATTTCAATCACATCTGCAAAATTACTCGTTTTTTGTGATATATACAACAAAATCAGGGATAAAATAGTATAAAATGGGGAAAAGCGTTTTCCATCTCAAATATATTTACTACATTTGCATCGTATTATTACGGTCAAAGCTTGAACTATGGAATACAAGGAAACAGCAATAAAGGGAGTTTTTATATTGGAGCCAAGGGTGTTTGAAGATTCTCGCGGCTATTTCTTCGAGGCTTGGAAGGACTCCGACTTCGCCGAGCACGTTGGCAAGGTGAATTTCATACAAGACAACGAGTCTAAATCCTGCTACGGCGTATTGCGAGGGTTGCACTATCAGAAAGGTGAGTTCTCGCAGGCAAAGCTGGTCAGGGTAATCAGGGGAAAGGTGCTTGACGTTGCCGTGGATATGCGTAAGGGCAGCCCGACGTTCGGCCGGCACGTCATGGTTGAGCTCAGTGAAGAAAACAAGCGCCAGTTTTTCATCCCCCGCGGTTTTGCCCATGGCTTCTTGGTGATGAGCGACGTGGCTGTATTTACATATAAGGTAGACAATGTTTATGCCCCGGCCCACGAGGCCAGCGTGCGTTACGACGACCCGGACCTGGGCATTTCTTGGCCCATCGACATGAAAGACGTAATAATGAGCGACAAGGACAGGGCTGCATCGCTGTTCAAGGATGCAGAGTATTTTGACTGATTAAAATAATGACGGCATAATTATGAACATTGCTATAGTTGGAACCGGCTATGTCGGCCTGGTGTCCGGGGCCTGCTTTGCTGATACAGGCGCCATCGTGACATGTGTTGATGTAAATGCAGACAAGATAAGGGCGTTGCAAAACGGGCAAATTCCCATCTACGAGCCCGGGCTCGACGAACTCGTGCTGAAGAACACCAAGGCCGGCCGGCTGAAGTTTACTACCGACTTGGCTTCGGTGCTCAATGAGCAGGAAATTGTGTTCTCGGCTGTCGGTACGCCCCCCGACGAAGACGGAAGCGCAGACTTAAACTATGTCTTGCAGGTGGCAAAGACCATCGGAGAGAACATGAACAAATACATGGTGGTGGTGACCAAGAGCACCGTGCCCGTTGGGACGGCGAGGAAAGTGCGCCATGCCATACAGGCGGAGCTTGACAAGCGGGGCGTCTCCGTTGAGTTTGACGTGGCCAGCAACCCCGAGTTCCTGAAGGAGGGCAATGCCATCAAGGACTTCATGTCGCCCGACCGTGTTGTAGTTGGCGTAGAGAGCGAGCGCGCAAAGAAAATCCTCACCAAGCTTTACAAGCCATTCCTAATAAACAATTTCCGCGTCATATTCATGGATATCCCTTCGGCCGAGATGACCAAATACGCCGCCAACTCGATGCTGGCCACCCGTATTTCGTTCATGAACGACATTGCCAACCTGTGCGAGTTGGTGGGAGCCGATGTCAACATGGTTCGCGCGGGCATAGGGGCTGACACGCGCATAGGCCGTAAATTCCTTTATGCAGGTTGCGGATACGGCGGGTCTTGCTTCCCGAAGGACGTCAAGGCCCTCATAAAGACGGCCGACGGTTACGGTTATTCAATGGAGGTGTTGAAAGCAGTAGAGCGCGTCAACGAAAAGCAGAAGTTGGTTTTGTTTGACAAACTGCAGAAAGCATACCATGGGCAAGGCCTCGGCGGCAAGACCATAGCCATGTGGGGGCTGGCGTTCAAGCCCGAAACCGACGACATGCGCGAGAGCACCGCCTTGGTAATGATAAGGAAACTGCTCGATGCCGGGTGCAATATCAGGGCCTACGACCCTGTTGCCATGAATGAGTGCAGGCGGATAATGGGCGACAAGGTTACATATTGCAAGGATATGTATGACGCCACTTTGGATGCCGATGCCCTGCTTTTGCTCACCGAATGGAAGGAGTTCAGGTTGCCAGCATGGAAAGTGATAAAGAAGTCTATGGCCCGTCCGCTTGTGATAGACGGCCGTAACATATTTGATTCTGAGGAACTTAGTGAGCTTGGGATAGAGTATCACTGCATTGGTAAATAAACAATATGCCATGTTAAGGAATGTTGTTGTGAGTTGGGCTTTGGTTTGTGTTCTGATGGTGTCGTGCCGTCAGGGCGCAAAGTCGCCCGACGCGACGCCTGCCGAAGACAAGGAAGCCAAAGGCTTGCTACAGGGGATTTGGGTAGATGAGGAGTCGGAGAGCGTGGCTTTCAAGGTCGAGGGCGACTCTGTGTTTTACCCTGACGACACCAGCATGCCCACTTCGTTCAAGATTGTTGGCGACACACTTATCATGGGGAATCCTCCGTCGCGTTACCCCATACAGAAGCAGACGGCCAACTCTTTCTGGTTTACCAACCAGGCAGGCGACGTCATCCGCCTGGCCAAAAGCACTGACCCGAATGCCGCATTGGCCTTTGTGCACGAAAAGCTAAAGGTGATTTCGTTGACAGAGGTGTTGAAGAAAGACACCGTGGTGATGTACGGAGGTGAGCGTTACCATTGTTACATTGCCATAAACCCAACAAAATACAAGGTAATCAGAAAGACTTACAATGATGACGGCGTCGAGGTCGACAATGTTTATTACGACCAAATCATCCATGTGAGCGTATATCACGGGGCCGAGCAGCTGTATTCGCGCGATTTCAAGAAGAGCATGTTTGCCCATTTGGTGCCCGAGAGGTTCCTGTCGCAGGCTGTGTTGAGCAATATAGACTACAGCAGTGTGGGGTCCGACGGTTTTCATTTCGACGCCACATTGTGCATACCCGATGCTGCCAGTTGCTATCTGCTTGACGCCGTCATCTCGTTTGATGGCGAGATGCGCATGGAAGTGATAGACTACTGATAGCCTGTATGTGGGCGACGGCCGCCGGCCAGTGTCGTAAAAGCGCTTGTTGCCGTGTTGCCGCGCAGACAGTTTGCCGATTGGCAACAGATGCTGTGCCATTCGCCTTATGGCTGCTGGGCTGGGCGGGCTTACACGGTTGTTAGGCCGTTTTAAGCCCCAACTGGCGCTTAGAGCCCCAATCATATCCTTTCGTTGGCAAGGAATAAAGGCGGCTGCATTGGCTGGCATTGTAGCTTTCGGTGGCGCTGAAATGCGCCGGTAATGATGCCGCGGGCTAACGGTATTTTCTCGTTAAGCATGGAAGAGACATTGAAGTGATTTAAACTTATTTCATTCTCTTAAAATCGTATCAAAATGTTAAAGCAC
>OGCN01000266.1_pt1 | contig 91489 bp, 120 predicted proteins | sample 1570181 | NCBI WGS metagenome assembly OGCN01 (sample SAMEA4370584, study PRJEB24528) | human gut metagenome | reverse complement strand
AACCCCTGTTTTCGCCGTGAGAGGGCGACGTCTTAACCGCTTGACCAATCAGCCACAAAAACAGTACTTGCATAGTATAATCGAGTTGTCGAAAAAATGCAAGCACTTTTTTTAAAAATTTTTAGGCCAGCTCAGCCCACGGCCATTCGCAAAAGCGGCTGGCCGGACTACAGCTCAGCCCACGGCCAATTCATAAAAGCGGCTGGCCGGACTACAGCTCGGCCCACGGCCATTCGCAAAAGCGGCTGCTGCGCAGTCGACGCCGCTTGCGCGGCTCATCTTTTGCTTCATGGATTGGGCGCTCCGCTCATGGGCTAGCCAAAACGGTGCTTTGTGTGCAAGCACCCACGCCCCCGTTTCGGCTGTCCCATGGCTGAGCTGTTACACCAGGTCAAATATACTGATCTGATTGGACTCCGGGAGGTCTCCCAATAATCCCAGGGAATCCATCAGGTCGATGATGGTCTTGGAGACTTTGGTTCTCTGGCGGAAATCATCTTTAGACAGGAAGGGGCCGTCTTTTGCCGCTTCCACGATGGCATCCGCCGCCTTCTCTCCCAGTCCGTCGATACTGTTTAAGGAAGGCATTAATTTGCCATCCACGATCTGGAAGGATCTGGACTGGGCTCTAAAGATATCAATTGGCTCGAATTCAAAGCCTCGTGCATACATTTCCTGCACGATACGCATATCACCCATGGCATCCTTCTCCTTATTGGAAAGCGTATCCTGTCGCTTTTTGTAATCCACCATAACGCTCTCTAAATGCTTCTGTCCCTGACACATAATTTCATAAGAAAATGCCTTGGCACGAATACTGAAAAACGCTCCGTAATAGGCTAACGGATAATGGATCTTACAATATGCAATACGCCATGCCATCATAACGTATGCCGCCGCATGGGCCTTCGGGAACATGTACTCGATCTTCTGACAGGATTCAATATACCACTGGGGTACATTGTGGGCCAGCATGTCTTCTTTCCACTCTTCCCACATGGCGCATCTGCCCTTCGCCACCATGCCTTTACGCACGGCCTCCATGATCTTGAAGGACTTCTCCGATTCCACACCCATCTGGATCAGATACAGCATGATATCGTCACGGGTACAGATGGCGGTGGAAATCGTTGCCACGCCGCTCATGATCAGATCCTGTGCATTTCCCAGCCATACGTTGGTACCGTGGGACAGGCCGGAAATACGCACCAGATCGGAAAATGCCTTGGGCTTGGCATCGATAACCATCTGCATGGCGAAATCGGTACCAAACTCCGGGATACCCAATGCCCCCAGCTTTGTTCCGCCGATCTGCTCCGGAGTAATGCCCAGCGCATCCGTATTCTGGAACAGACTCATGACATCCTGTCCGTCTAAGGGAATCGTCAGAGGATCTCTCCCTGTCAGGTCCTGAAGCATACGGATCATGGTAGGATCATCGTGTCCCAGAATATCCAGTTTCAACAGGTTGTGGTCGATGGAATGATAATCAAAGTGTGTGGTTATGGTATCCGTGGTCATATCGTTGGCAGGATGCTGCACCGGGGTGAAGGAGTTGATATCCTGTCCTAAGGGCAGTACGACGATACCACCGGGATGCTGACCGGTACTGCGTCGTACTCCGGTACATCCCGAAGCAATACGGTCAATCTCACTGGTCCGCTTGTGAATGCCACGTTCTTCAAAATAATTCTTCACGTAACCGAAGGCCGTCTTATCTGCCAGGGTTGCAATGGTTCCGGCACGGAAGGTCTGTCCCGCGCCGAAGATAACCTCAGTATATTTATGAGCCTTGGACTGGTACTCACCGGAAAAGTTCAGGTCGATATCCGGCTCCTTGTCTCCCTTGAATCCCAGGAACGTCTCGAAAGGAATATCAAATCCGTCCTTGTGAAGCTTTTCTCCGCACACCGGACATACCTTGTCCGGCATATCGATTCCCGCCTTACCGGCATAGGCCTTAACCTCATCACTGTCAAAGTCCACATAATGGCATTTGCTGCAATAATAATGGGGGCTCAAGGGGTTAACCTCCGTGATTCCCGCCATAGTCGCCACAAAGGAGCTTCCTACGGATCCACGGGAGCCTACCAGGTATCCATCCTCCACCGACTTCCATACCAGCTTCTGCGCAATGATGTACATTACGGCAAATCCGTTCTTGATAATGGAGTTCAATTCCTTCTCCAGTCTTGCTTCTACGATCTGAGGCAGATCTGGTCCGTAAATTTCATGGGCTCTGTTATAACAGATCTCCGTCAGTGTCTTATCACTGTCGGGAATGACCGGAGGACATTTGTCCGGGCGCACCGGTGCAATAGTCTCGATCATGTCTGCAATCATATTGGTATTGGTAATAACGATTTCTTCGGCCTTATCACTTCCCAGATAAGAGAATTCTTCCAGCATCTCTTCCGTGGTATGTAAATACAATGGTGCCTGATCATCCGCATCATCGAATCCTCGTCCCGCCATGATGATACGGCGGTAGACCTCATCCTCTGGATCCAGGAAATGCACATCACAGGTAGCCACTACCGGCTTGTGGAACTGTTCTCCCAGGGACACGATCTTCCGGTTGATATTCTGAATATCCTCAATGGAATTTACATTCCTCACACGTTCCGAAGCGATCATGAATTTGTTGTTGCCGCAGGGCTGGATCTCCAGATAGTCATAGAATTTCACCAGTCTGGCAATCTGGGCATCCGACTGTCCGTCCAACAGTGCCCGGTACAGTTCTCCCGCCTCGCAGGCACTTCCCAGTATCAGTCCTTCTCTGTACTTCATCACCAGACTCTTGGGAATCCGGGGATGTTTGCTAAAATAGGTCAGATGCGACTGGGACACCAGACGATACAGGTTGATACGCCCCAGATCATTTTTCGCCAGAATAATGGCATGGTAAGAGGGCATCTTCTTCACGGCATCCACACTGGAAGCTCCCAGTGCATTGACTTCCGTCAGATTATGAATGTCCTGCTCTTCCAGCATTTTAATAAATTTCACGAAAATATGGGCCGTGCACTCCGCATCATCCACGGCTCTGTGATGATTCTCCAGGGAAATCCCCAGGGTCTTGGCCACCGCATCCAGCGTATGCTTCGACTGGTTCTTCAAAAGTACTCTGGAAATGCCCACGGTATCCACATAGGTAAACTCCTGCGGATAGCCCAGTCTTCTGCAATTCTCCATAATGAAACTCATATCAAAGCTGGCATTGTGAGCCACCATGATACAGCCTTCACAGAACTGCAGAAACTGCGGCAGGATCACGTCGATCTGGGGGGAATCCATAACATCCTCGTCCCGGATGCTGGTCAGCTTCTCGATTTCGAAGGGAATCGGCACATCCGGGTTGACAAAGGTGGAAAAACGATCCACGATCTCTCCACCGGATACCTTTACCGCACCGATCTCGATAATGCGGTTGTTGACCGGGGAAAATCCCGTGGTCTCGATATCGAATACCACATAATCCTCATGCAGACTCTGTCCCTTATCATTCGTCACTATCTCTTTCAGATCATCCACCAGATAGGCTTCCACACCGTAAATGATCTTGAAGAAATCCTGCTTGTCCGGATTCTCGTCTCCGGCTTCTTTCCGCTTGCCTTTTTCCGCTTTCCACAGGTCATCCCAGACATGGTTTGCATCGGTAAAACTCTGTACCACGCCGTGATCCGTGATGGCAATGGCCCGATGTCCCCATTTGTAGGCCCGCTTTACAATGTCCTTGGCCTCGGAGACACCGTCCATATCACTCATCTTTGTATGACAGTGCAGCTCCACACGCTTTCTGGCGGAGGTATCCATTCTCGTATTGGTAAAATCAGGGATCTTCTTGATTCCCGCAATGGAACCGATGGCCAGCTCGTGATCGAACTTATCCATCATACAGATTCCCTTGACCTTTAAGAAAGCTCCCGGCTTGATGTCCCCGGTCACTTCCTTCACCTGCTCGGTACGCACGAACATCTTGATGGTCATGGTATCGGTAAAATCAGAAATATTGAAAATAATAATCGTCTTCTCGTTCTTGATGTCACGGGTATCCACGGACAGTACCTTACCGCGGATGACCACCTCACCCATCTCTCCGATGAGTTCCTCAATCTTCATGGCCTCTTCTTCGAAATCACGCCCGTAGATGACATCCGGATTGTCTGATCTCTTCAACGCACCTTTTTCAAAGTTACCACCCTTACGAAACTCGCCCTTTTTGAATTCTCCACGCTTGAATTCACCGCGGCTGCCACCCTGAAAGCTCTTGGTCACGCCACCGGCATTCTCGGTCTTCGGCTTTTGTGCGGTCTCTGCAGCCTTGCCGGTTTCCGGATCCTGTGCTGTACTTTGCCCGCTTCCTTCCGCCGATGCAGTCTGCTCTCCTTCTTCTCTTCTGCCTTTCGTACGACTGTAAATGGCATCCACCTTCAGACGGATCTTTGCTTCCTCTTCCTCCTGGAAACGCCCGGTCTCTTTTTCCACATAAGCCGTATGGATCTTCACGGAGAATCCACAACGTTCCACCAGGATCTTCTCCAGAATCTGCAGGATCTCCCCTTCCATACTGTGATTTAATACCGTATCTTCCAGCGTTAAAAGCATTTCATTTTCCGAAGGATACTCGATTTTCGCCGTCTTCAGGGCATTATACTGGATATGGCTGTACTCCCGGAATTCCTCCAGAATACTTTCCTTATAAATATCCATCAGCTTTTCCGGATTGTACTGGGAAGACAATTCGAACTTTTCGTATATTTTCACTGTCAGGTTGGCCTGAGGGAACAGCTGCTTCTTGATCTCCTGTTCCGTGGTCCAGATGTCCGCTTTCTGGATCAGGCGGGTACTTTTTAAGTACACCCGAAGAAAGTCTCTGCGTTTTGTCGCCGAGACTCTCTCCACTTCTGTCTGCCCCATCAGGTCACGAATGTCCGTATTCAACTGTAACGAAGGAAATACCTCAAAAAACGGTTTACTCATTTATTTTAACTCCAATGATCCAATTCCTCTTTCAAGGCGGGGAGCAGCTGATCCTCCGGAAGCTTTTTTACGATCTCGCCATGCTTGATCAGCAGACCTTCTCCGATACCGCCCGCAACTCCCAGATCCGCTTCTTTTGCTTCTCCGGGGCCGTTTACCACGCAGCCCATGACAGCCACTTTGATATCCAGCGGGTAATCCTCTACCATTTTCTCCACTTTAGTGGCCAGATCGATCTGATTGATCTGGGTTCTTCCACAGGTGGGACAGGATACGACCTCAATGCCGCCCTTGCGCAATCCTAATGTACGCAGGATCAGCTTTGCGGATTTGATCTCCTCTACGGGATCTCCTGTCAGGGATACCCGGATGGTGTCACCGATGCCCTGGCTTAAGATCAGGGACAGACCGATGGCTGACTTGATATTACCGCTGTTCACAGTACCGGATTCGGTAATGCCCACATGCAGAGGGTACACCGTACGGCCTGCCAGCAGTTCATGGGCTTTCACGCACATCAGCACATCCGAAGATTTGATACTGATGACCAGATTGTCATATCCCAGATCTTCGATCATGTGTACCTTGTCCAGTGCGCTCTCCACAATACCTTCCGCAGTCACTCCACCGTATTTTTCCACCAGCGGCTTCTCCAGGGAACCGCTGTTCACTCCCACACGGATCGGGATATTCCTCTCTTTTGCTGCATCTACCACAGCCTTTACCCGCTCCGGATTTCCGATATTCCCAGGATTGATGCGGATCTTGTCGGCACCGTTCTCAATGGCTGCCAGTGCCATACGGTAGTCAAAATGGATATCCGCCACTAAAGGAATGTGGATCTGCTTCTTGATCTCCAGGATAGCTGCTGCCGCCTCCAGCGTCGGTACTGTGCAACGGATGATCTCACAGCCTGCCCTCTCCAGACGCAGGATCTGCTCTACGGTTGCCTTCACATCCTCGGTCTTCGTATTGGTCATGGACTGGATGGCGATAGGATTGCCGCCGCCGATCTTCCGGTCTCCGATCTGTATTACTTTGGTATGCATTCTGTAAGTATCTTTATCGTTCATAAGGGCACCTGACCTTTCTCGTCATTCTCATATGTCTATTACTATACCCCTTTTCCGAAAGCCTTGTCAATTCGCAGAAGTGCTGAAATGTCCCGGACTGTTCTGTCTGGCATATCCCAAAAGTTCCAGTTCCATCAGTGCCCGGTTCAGTGCGGAAATGTCCGTATATTCTCCCTTCTCCCAAAGTTCCTGCAACAGCGTCTCCGATGTCTTTGGCACAGGTTCCAGACATTCCAAGATCTTTTGCAGGGATTCTTTGGGCAATTTTACTTTTGCCGTATTTCTGCCGGTTTCCCTATTATTTTTCCGCCTGTTCTTTCCTCCGGAGCCATCTGCGGAAAGTCCCTGTTTTTCCTCCCAGCTCCGCAAAAAATCCTCTGCAAAACTCTCCGGAGATAAAAACACTCCCGCTCCCTGCGTCAGCAGATGATTGCAGCCGTCACTGAGCCTGTCCGTAAGCCTGCCCGGCACCACATAGACGTCCCTGCCCTGTTCCAGTGCCATATCCACCGTGATCAACGTCCCGCTCTTCTGTCTGGCCTCAATGACGATCAGAGCATCCGACAGTCCGCTGACAATACGGTTTCTTGGTGGAAAATGCTGGGGCAGCGGCTTTGTTCCCGGCGCATAGGTGGAGAGCAATCCCCCTTTTTCCAACAGTTCTTCATACAATCTTCGATTCTGTGCGGGATAACAGATATCCACTCCGCATCCCAGCACACCATAGGAAGTTCCTCCCGCAGATAACGCTGCCTGCTGGCTTATCCCGTCAATCCCCCGAGCCATTCCGCTGATGACCTGTATTCCCGCTCTTCCCAGATACTGTCCCAGTTCCTCGGCCACATATCTGCCGTATTCCGAACACTCTCTGGCACCGATGACCGCCACCGCCGGTTCGTTCTCATCCGGCAGTTTTCCCCGGTAAAAAATGCCGTAAGGCGGATCCGGAATTTCTGCCAGTTTCCCGGGAAATCCTTTCTCCTCCCGCAAAAGAAAGTGGATCTGTTGTTCCGAAAGCTGTCCATATTCCTGTTCCCACTCTCCGCTTTTCTTCTGCCGTTCCAAGGCTTCCGCCGCAGAATTGCCCACGCACTCCCTCCATTCCTCTGCCTCCGCCTCATATACCGCCCGGGGTGACCCGAAGCGTGCAAGCAGCCGTTCTGCCCGCACGCCCCCGATTGTATAGGTGCTGCACAAAAAATATGCATATTTTCTCTCTTCCTCCGCCATAAACATACCTGTCCCTTTCCCTGTTTTCACACAGCCCGCACGTTTTCCGTGATTTTCGTACCGGCCCCTTTTTCTTGCCGGACACTTAATGTACCCGGTTCCGGCACACAATTAATTCCAATACGTCTCCGAAGGTCGATAACATGCCGCCTCCAGCAAATGTTCCCCCGTGATCTCTTCCCGGTCCTCCAAATCAGCTATGGTTCGGGCAGTTTTGAGAATCCGGTGATAAACTCTGGCACTGAGCTGCAGCGTACGATACAGCTGTTCCATGACTTTCTGACCCTCCTCTCCCAACGGGCAATATTCTTCCACCTGTGCAGACCGGATGTCCCCATTGAAACGGCAATCCGTTCCTGCAAAACGCTCCGCCTGCCGTTCTCTTGCATGCCGGATCTGCCGCTTCATATCTTCACTGCTTTTTTCCGTTTTCGTTTTCTGCAGATGTAGAATATCCACGGGATGCAGTTCCACACACAGATCAATCCGGTCTAAAATCGGTCCCGATATCTTTCCCAGATATTTCTCGATCTGGGGCTGGGTACAGCGGCATTTATTCCGGTCCGGATAATACCCGCATGGACAGGGATTCATAGCCGCCACCAGAATAAAGTCCGACGGATAAGTGACCATCCCGGCACTTCTGGCGATCTGCACTTTACGCTCCTCCATAGGCTGTCGCATGCCATCCAGCACGTTTTTCCGGAATTCCGGAAGCTCGTCCAGAAACAGTACACCCCGATGGGCCAGCGATACCATACCAGGTCTTGGGATGCCGCTTCCCCCGCCGATCAGTGCTGCCTGTGTCACAGTATGGTGTGGTGCATAAAAAGGCCTCCTTGTGATCAGTGCCTGTCCCGGCGGCAGAAGTCCCGCCACACTGAAGATTCCTGTCACCTCCAGACTTTCTTTCAGTGTCAGAGGCGGCAGGATTCCGGGGATTCGCCCGGCGACCATGGATTTTCCCACCCCGGGCGGCCCTATCATCAACAGATTGTGGAATCCCGCCGCAGCGATCTCGGCACCCCGTTTAGCATTCTCCTGTCCCGCCACTTCCCGGAAATCTCCCGTATCCTGTCCGGTTCCTTCCCTTAGCAAGTCCTCCGCCCGGATCCTCGGCTGATACACTTTTTCAGTTTCCAGCTCCGGATGGTTCAGTGCCGCCAGCAGATCGTTCAGACAGTTCACACCCCAGACCGTGATCCCCGGTATCACCGCAGCCTCCATGGCATTTTCTCCGGGCACCACCACCCTTCGGATACCGCTTTTTGCCGCCTCCTGAACAATGGGAAGTACACCCTTCACCTTCTTGATCTCCCCATTCAGGCCCAGTTCTCCCAAAAACAATGTATCCTGCAGCGCTTCCTCCGGTATCAGTTCCATATCCCGCAAAAGTCCCACAGCTATAGGCAGATCAAAGGCGGTACCATCTTTACGTCGACCTGCCGGAGCCAGATTTACTGTGATATGTGCCGGTGGGATCTGGAAACCGGAATTTTTCATGGCCACACTCACCCTCTCCCGGGATTCCTTCACCTCACTCCCCAGCGACCCCACCAGCTGAAACGATGGTAGTCCCCCTGCCAGATCCACTTCCACGCGGACCAGATATGCCTGCAGACCATAGACTGCAGCCGAACAAACTGTAGTAAACATAAAATACCTCCTTTAAAATGTTTTATTTATTATGGAAATAACAGTGAAACAAAACAGAAACAGATAAAACGAATGAATCTGACAAAAATAATCAGACTTAACAAAACAATTCATACAATGGGTAATCATAAGAGCCCGCAAAAGGGCAGTGAAACTACCGGAATCTTCTTAGAATTAATATCAGAAATTTTAAATGAAAACGTCTTTTGGTGAAAAATCCTCCGGAACCTCACTACAGATTCACAAAACCGTACGCTTTCCGCTGCGTCGTCTGGTCTGCTCCTATATAGCCGGTTCCGGATCATTCCTTTAAATTTTATTTTCCATGCTGTCGGGATCCTGAGCGAACTGGATCGCATGTTCCCTGTCGATCTTGCCTTCAAAATACAACTGAACAATAGCCTCATCCATGGTGATCATACCCAGTTTCCGGTTGGTCTGCATGACGCTGGCCAGCTGGTGGGATTTGCCCTCACGGATCAGGTTGCGGACCGCATGATTGGCATGCATGACCTCAAAAGCTGCCACACGATGCTTGCCGTCCGCTGTCGGGATCAGCTGCTGGGATATGACTGCTTCCAGTGTGTTGGACAGCTGGACACGGATCTGTTGCTGCTGATGTGGTGGGAAGACATCGATCACACGGTCTACGGTGCTGGCTGCACCGATCGTATGCAGGGTGGACAATACCAGATGTCCGGTCTCCGCTGCCGTAATAGCTACACTGATGGTCTCGAAGTCACGCATCTCTCCGACCAGAATGACATCGGGATCTTCACGGAGTGCCGCTCTTAAAGCATTGGCATAATTATTGGAATCTATGCCGATCTCACGCTGGTTGACCATGGACATCTTATGCTGATGCAGATACTCGATAGGGTCCTCCAGAGTGATGACATGGGCATCTCTGTTGTTGTTGATCTTGTCGATGATGGCGGCAAGCGTCGTGGATTTACCGCTTCCGGTAGGTCCGGTGACCAGTACCAGACCACGTTTGCGCTGATATAGTTCCACCACGGATTCCGGTACACCCAGCTCTTCCGGAGAAGGCACCACGGTTCCTACCAGACGGAACGCCAGAGCCACGGAACCTCTCTGCTTGTAGGCATTGACACGGTAACGTCCGCAGTTGGGAATAGAGAAAGACATATCGTATTCTCCCCGTTCCTCAAAACGTTCTCTCTGCACTTCCGTCATGATATTGACTAGTACTTCCAGCGTGTCTGCCGGAAGCATCCTGGGATAATCCATGGTGATCAGATTGCCGTTTACACGCATTTTGGGTGGGATACCTACCGTCAGATGTACATCACTTGCTCCCGCTTCCTTGGCGGCTCTGAGTATTTCTTCGATTGTTGGCATAATTGCTCCTCACTATTTATTGAATATATACCGGTTGTCCATGGTCTTCATGACATCCACGATCTGGATGTCCTCATTCCCGGGAAGGGACAGATCCAGGATACTGTTATCCCGGAAGCTTACCACTGTCGGCCGCAGTACATTTTCTTCATTTTCATTCAATACCAGTGCTTTCTCTCCCGTACTGAGTTCCACGCTGGCACCGGGCGGAAGGATATTGATGGAACGGATCAATGCCCGTACCGTCTCCGGATCATATACCTCCGGGTACTCCAGAAGTTCCTGAAGAGCCTTCACCTCAGACTGTGCCGTTCCCTGTAATGTCATGGCCGTGATCTCATCATAACGGTTCGCCACCAGCAATACATTGGCTCCGGCCAGCATTTTATACCTGCTCTTCTCTCCGTCTTCCGGGAACAGGTCCAGCTGTTTTCTGGCTGCCTGTTGGCAGATCCTGCGGATGCCGGATCCGTCGGTGGCAAAAGCCTCCTCGATGATACCGTAGGCCTCTTCCTGCGTCTCGCAGTTCCGCAGCATATCCTCTCTGGTATAAGGTGCCCCGTAATACACGTCATCATGTTTTTTCACTTTTCCCATATCGTGAAGGATGGCAGCACATACGGTATGATACTGTTCTTCCCGTCTGATATTCATCACATGGGTGACCATGGCACAGAGTATTGCCACGTTCAGGGAATGTCTGGAGAAATAATCCTCCCGGCTTCTCAGATTCTGGTAGAAATTGATTTTCTCATCCAAGTGTCCGTAATTGCGGATGACCATATCTGCGATGGACTGGGTACGGTTCTGCTTTCTGGTCTTCAGGATACGATCCTGTTCCTCTTCGATGGCACTGACCGCCTGAATCTGAAACCGTTCGAACTCCAGGTCCTCCTGAGTCAGGGGTGGAAGCGGTTCTGCCGGTTCCAGTACATAGACACCGATCAATCCGAAATTACGAATACTTTCTATTGCCTGTAATGACAAAAGGGAATTTCTGTCAAACAAAAGAATACTCTTCTTATTATAAACAGGTCTTGCCAGACGCATTCCCGTCTTCAAGTCTTCCGTTCTTACAAAATGCATCCCTGTCCCCCCCTTATCTTTAGTCACTTATAGAAATAAATATATCACAGTGTTCCTTAATTGACAAGGTGATGTTTAGTCCTCACGCAGAGCCTCCGCCAGCTTATGCAATGCTCTTTTTTCCATGCGTGAGACATAGCTTCTGGAAATTCCGAGAACATCTCCCACCTCCTGCTGTGTGTGTTCTTTACAGCCCAGGATCCCATAGCGCATCACCAGAATCCGATACTCCCGCTCCGTAAGACAGTGGTCCAGAGCCAGGAACAGGCGCCTGATATTTCTGTCAAGCTCCAGATCCTCCACCACGTCCTTCTGCTTCTCTTCGATCACGTCCAACAGATGGATGGCATTTCCTTCCTTATCCTGTCCGATAGGTTCATACAGGGAGACTTCCCTGGAAAGTTTTTTGCGGCTGCGCAGCATCATCAGAAGTTCGTTATCAATGCATCTGCAGGCATAGGTAGCCAGTCTTCCTTTTCCTGAGTCAAAAGAATTCACTGCTTTGATCAGTCCGATACATCCGATAGAGATCAGGTCCTCCATGTCCTCCTCAACATTCTGGTATTTTTGGGCAATGTGTGCCACCAGGCGCAGATTCCTCTCCACCAGGATCTCCCTGGCCTGTCTGGATTCTTCCACGGTACCTTCCCTGAGCAAGCGGATATAATACGCTTCTTCTCCTGCGGTTAATGGCTGCTGAAAGGTCTTCAAAAAATCCCTCCGTGGACAGTTGCTTATGATAGTTTATGTGATTTTCTGTCCACAAGTGCCTGTCAGTCTCCCACGTTCCTCAGAATAAAAACTGCGCCATCACGTAATTGCTCAGATCCAGACCTCTCTTTGTCAGTGCCAGGAACCGGTCTTTTTTCTGATTCTCTTTCCTCTCCGTAACGGTCAAAAGACCATCCGCCACATTCCGTGCGATCACTTCTCCGTAGACTTCCTCCACAGTCCTGCCGTATTGTTCTGCAAAATCCACACAGGATACTCCTCTTGTCAGCCGCAGTCCCAGAAACATGGTCTCCTCCATCCGGTCCTGTACCGTCAGTGTCTGCTCCTCTTCCCTGCTTTCCAGCGGATGTGCCAGATAAGCTCCCAGACTCTTTTCGTTCTGAAACCGCACATTATCGATAAGGGATGCCGCACCGATACCGAATCCCAGGTAATCCCTGCGGATCCAATAGCCCACATTATGTCTGCATTCATAACCATCCCTGGCATAGTTGGATATCTCATACCGATGGAACCCGTACTTTGACAGCACCTCTATGGTCTCCTCATACATGGCACGCTCCGTCTCTTCCTCCGGCAAGGGCAATTCTCCCCTCTCTGCCATGGCCGCAAAAGGGGTTCCCTCCTCCACGATCAGGCTGTAGGCAGAGATATGCTGCGGCATGGGTTCTAAGTGCAGCACCTTTTCCAGCGTGTCCCGATAGCTTGCAAGCGTCTGTCCCGGCAGTCCGCTCATGATATCCACATTGATATTCGTAAATCCTGCCTCCACGGCCTCCCGGTACACCTGGCAGAAGCCTTCAAAATCATGGATCCTGCCCAGATTTTTCAGTTCTTCTGCCTGGGCAGACTGCATACCGATACTGAGACGGTTGATTCCTGCCGTGTAAAAATTCCGAAGTTTCTCTGCGTTGGCCGTCCCCGGATTCACCTCCATGGTGATCTCCGCGTCCTGTGCCATTGCGAACTGCTCTCTGATACGGTCCATCAACTGCCCGATCTGTTCCCCGGACAACAACGACGGCGTACCTCCTCCGATAAATATACTGGTCACGGTACGGTCACTGTAATCTTTTGCTCTTCCCCCGATCTCTGCAAAAAGTGCAGCCATATAGGCTTCCCTTGTCTGCTCCGTGGCAGGGGCAGACAGGAAATCACAATAGCTGCACTTTCTTACGCAAAAGGGAATATGAATGTATAATTCCAGTTCCTTTTTATTCATATTGCTCCTTCAATTACTTCATCAGTTTTTATCATCCAGCTTCAGAACACTCATAAATGCCTTCTGCGGGATCTCTACATTGCCGAACTGACGCATACGCTTTTTACCCTCTTTCTGCTTCTCCAACAGCTTCTTCTTACGGGTAATATCACCGCCGTAACATTTCGCCAGCACATCCTTACGCATGGCCTTTACCGTTTCTCTGGCAATGACCTTGCCGCCGATGGCTGCCTGGATAGGAATCTCGAAGAGGTGTCTGGGAATCTCGTCCTTCAGCTTTTCACACATCCTACGTCCTCTCTCGTAAGCGGAATCTGCACAGACGATGAAGGACAGGGCATCCACTTCCTCGCGGTTGATCAGAATGTCCAGCTTCACCAGATTCGATCTCTCGTAACCCTTCAGATCGTAATCAAAAGATGCGTAACCACGGGAACGGGATTTTAAAGCATCAAAGAAATCATAAATGATCTCGTTCAGGGGCAGTTCGTATTTCAACAACGCTCTGGTGCCCTCGATGTATTCCATGCCGAGGTATTTGCCGCGGCGCTCCTGACACAGTTCCATGATGGAACCGATAAATTCGGAAGTCACCATGATCTCTGCATTTACCACCGGTTCTTCCATATATTCGATCTCGGAGGGATCCGGCAGATTGGAAGGATTGGTCAACTCAATTACTTCCCCATTGGTCTTATGCACCTTATAGACAACGCCGGGGGCGGTAGTCACCAGATCCAGATTGTATTCTCTCTCCAGTCGTTCCTGAATGATCTCCAGATGCAGCAGTCCCAGAAATCCGCACCGGAAGCCAAATCCCAGTGCCACAGAAGTCTCCGGTTCATAGAACAGGGACGCATCGTTCAACTGTAACTTCTCCAGCGCATCTCTCAGATCCGGGTACTTGGAACCGTCTGCGGGATATAATCCACAATATACCATGGACTGTACCTTTTTATAACCGGGCAGAGGTTCTGCGCAGGGATTGTTGTCGTCCGTTACGGTATCACCCACTGCTGTATCTTTTACATTCTTGATGGAAGCCGTGATGTAGCCTACCATTCCGGCAGAAAGCTCGTCACAGGGGATAAACTGTCCCGCTCCGAAATAACCGACCTCCACGACCTCTTCCTTCGCTCCGGTAGCCATCATGCGGATCATGGTACCCTTTTTCACTGTGCCTTCCATGACACGGCAGAAAATGATAACACCCTTATAGGAATCATATACAGAGTCAAAGATCAGTGCCTGTAAAGGGTTGTCCGGATTCCCCTTGGGGGATGGGATTTTTTTCACGATCTGCTCTAAGACTTCCTCAATACCGATGCCGTTTTTCGCGGAGATCAGCGGAGCATCCTGTGCCTCGATACCGATGACGTCCTCGATCTCTTCAATGACTCTCTGGGGATCTGCGCTGGGCAGATCGATCTTGTTGATGACCGGGAAAACATCCAGATCATGATCCAGTGCCAGATAGACATTGGCCAGTGTCTGTGCCTCAATGCCCTGTGCCGCATCCACCACCAGAATGGCGCCGTCGCAGGCCGCCAGAGAACGGCTGACCTCATAATTGAAATCCACATGGCCCGGAGTATCGATGAGGTTGAAAATGTATTCCTCTCCGTCCTGTGCTTTATATACGGTACGCACGGCCTGTGCCTTGATGGTAATGCCACGCTCTCTCTCCAGGTCCATATTGTCCAGGACCTGTGCCTGCATCTCTCTGCTGGTGAGCAGACCGGTCTTCTCAATGATACGGTCCGCCAGGGTGGATTTGCCGTGATCTATGTGTGCCACAATACAAAAATTGCGGATTTTGCTCTGATCTATTACTGCCATACTACTGTCCTTTCCTGACATATTCTTGCATCTAACGATTGTAGCATAAATTCCGCATTCTTGTCTATGATTTTACTTCGATTCGTTGTCTTATCCTGCTTTTATGTATCGCTACTCTCCCTTAAGCACCATATCCAGAATATGTGCCAGAGGATCACAGGCATTTATGGCCTCCTCCACAGTATTGTTCTGGGCTCCCAGTTCCACCAGAAGTGTCCGGGGACGCAGATGCATATTGTAGCGGTAGCCCTTCAGATAGATCCTGCGGGTCAGTCCCGGGTAATACTCCGCCGCCTTCAACTGCATCTGAAAAGAAAACGCCAGATTGGCCTCCTGGTTCTCGTTGGCCAGGTAGTCAATATCTCCCGTCTTGCGGGTCCTGCTCAGACCGTTAAAGAACATAAATCTTGCCGTGGGTCTCCCTTGAATATCCGTCACCAGCTTTGTCTCTTCCGCCACCTCATCCCGGTGCAGATCGATGATCACCTGGATAGAGGGATTCTCCGCAAGGATCTGTTCCACTGCCGGAAGTGCCCGGGAATACGCATTGTCTCTGGTCTCCACATCATATTGACCGGTATTGTGCAGCACCCGGTAACCATATTGTTCTGTCAGGATCTTGGTCAGACACTCTCCCACTCCCACGATACCGGTGTTCACATCTCCCGGAACCGAATCCGCAAAAGCCTCCTGGGAATGGGTGTGATAGATCAGGATCTGTGGTCCGTCACCTTCCTGTGGCAACGTCATATCCATTCCCAGCAGTTTTTCCACGGATAACTGATCACTGCCTGCCATGGTATTGGCATCTATGGCATAAAAATTCCGTACCAGTGTCTCATAATCCGCAAGCTGTGTGCGGTCAATCTGCACCTGTTGTACCGCCGGACGAAAATTGCTCAATGCAGTCCCGGCTGTTGCCTCCACACTCTCCGGGATAAGGGCCGTCTGCTGCGTTTCCTCCGGCTGCGGAAGGAGAAGTTCTTCGCTGATCAGATCTTCGGTGGTCAGGGTCCGGCAGGTAGTCTCATCCTCCTCCGGATTCTGTGTCCCCTGCTGCTCCACAATACCATAGCCTAACAGCGGTACTACTTCCCACATATTCTGCTGCAGCAGTAATCCGGTACTGCTGCTTTCTCCTGACAAAGCTTCGGAACAGGCAAATACCGGAAACTCATTTTCTCCCCGATCCGCCATCAAAAGCCCACAGACAACTGTCAGCAAAAACAGTGCGATCCGCCAGACAGTATTTTTCGGATTCTTCACGGTCCGCGCTCTCCTTCCGCACTTTTTTTGTTACGACAGTTCAGCCCGCGTCAGTCGCAAAGTCGCCTTGACCTGCTCTTACGTCACTTTGTGACTACCTTTGCTCGTAATCCGGTGCTCAACTCATGAACTGTTACCCTATATATATGCAGTTACGCCCAGTTTTTTTCCATGGCAATATTGATTCCCTCGGAGACCGTGTAGCTGACCCGTTTGATCACAGAATCGATATCCTTTCCGGTCATATACATATTGTTCAGTTCTGCAAAAGCCATGCGGTGCTGTCCCATATATTTGACCGCATCGAACTCCTTTTCCCCGCTCATCAGCTTCTCCAGTGCATCTCCCACAATCGTGGCGGCATCCACCACCGTGGGGATCCCGATGGCAATTACCGGTACACCCAGGGTCTCTTCGGTCAGGGCATTGCGGTGATTGCCCACGCCGGAGCCGGGCTGAATGCCGGTATTGGTGATCTGGATCGTACGGTTCAATCTTCTGGTGCTGCGGGCCGCCAGCGCATCCACCACGATCAACACATCCGGTTGCGTCTCCTTCACCACACCGCTTATGATTTCTGCCGTCTCCATACCGGTCTTCGCCATTACCCCCGGCTCAATACTACTGACCAGATTCATACGGGTACAGTTGTAGGCTGCTTTGCCGTAGGCTCTGACCACGTGTCTGGTGATCAGCAGATTGTCCACCACCTGCGGTCCCAGAGCGTCTGCCGTCACTTCCCGGTTCCCCAGCCCCACGATCAATACCGACAGTTCCTCCGCTTCCCCGGGCATCATTTTCAAAAGTTCCTCCGCTAACGCCTCCGAGATCTCCCTGTGGTAATCGTCATCCGGTTCCACCATGGCCGGTGCCTCCATGGTCACATAGACACCCATGGGCTTTCCCAGTGTTTTTTCCGCATTTTTCGTATCGATGGTCACCTTGGTAATGCGGATATCCGTCTCTTCCTCATAGTGCTCGTCCACCGACACACCCCGCAGTTTGCTTTCCTCTTCATTGACACTTTCTCTTGCCTCCAGAGCCAGGTCTGTTCTGATCTGAAAAGTTTCCATTTTTTCACCCTCTGTCTGCCTTTCTTATCAATACATTTTTTACAAAAATCCGCAAAATATGTATTGACAAAAGCTCCCAGATTGTCTAAACTACAATAGTATGTTTACGTTAGTCTTCCGTGTCTGGCTAAAGTGAAACATTTCTTGTAAATTATAATTTTATTGTATACATTATGGAGGTGTACGACTTGGCTAACATTAAATCTGCAAAAAAGAGAATTTTAGTATCCCGCACAAGAGCTGACAGAAACAAGGCTATCAGATCCGGCGTTAAGACCGCTATCAAGAAGGTATACGCTGCAATCGAGACCGGTGACAAGGAAGCAGCTAAGGCTGAATTAACCGCTGCTACCAAGACCATCGAGATGGCTACTTCTAAGGGCGTTTACCACAAGAACAACGCTGCAAGAAAGGTTTCCCGTCTGAGCAAAGCTGTCAACGGAATGGCTTAATTTTTCTTGCACTGGTACAGAATTTAAGACATACAAAAGCGCCTATACCGTCATGTAGGTGCTTTTTTTGTGCCCTTTTTCAAATGTCACTTCTTGCTGCCTCATTCCAAGCAGATCCGGCTGACTGTCTTCCGCCCGTTTCATATACTTTATACACCATCTCGCTTAAAAGCTCGATGGTGTACATTTGCCAAATACCGATTCTTGTGCAAGCACAAATCTGTACCTGGCTCATCGTATACACAAAAAAGGACCTCTGCACAGTACACTATGCAGTGATCCTTTCTTATTTTATATCTTATATTCTTATGCCTTGCGTTCTTACAGCTTACTGCTGTGCTACATCCTTCATGGAGAAGCTGATTCTGCCCATCTTATCCTTACCCAGGCATACTACAGTCACTACATCGCCCAGAGTCAGAACATCTTCTACACGGTTGATTCTCTCCTTGGCGATCTTGGAGATGTGTACCATGCCTTCCTTGCCGGGTGCGAACTCGATGAATGCACCGAACTCCTTGATGCTGACTACCTTACCCTTGAAGATCTGGCCCTCTTCGAAATCGGTGGTGATGATCTTCACCATCTCCAGAGCCTTATCCATCATTTCCTTGTCAGTACCGCAGATAGATACCTTACCATCATCGGTGATATCGATCTTCACACCGGTACGGGCAATGATCTCATTGATGGTCTTACCACGCTGTCCTACTACATCACCGATTCTGTCGGGATCGATCTGAATGGAGATGATCTTGGGAGCGTACTTGCCAACCTCTGTTCTGGGAGCAGAGATAGCGGGCTTCATGCAGGTATCCATGATGAACAGTCTTGCATCACGGCATCTTGCAATAGCGCCTTCTACGATAGGTCTGGTCAGACCGTGGATCTTAATATCCATCTGGATCGCGGTAATACCTTCGGTAGTACCGGTTACCTTAAAGTCCATATCTCCGAAGAAGTCTTCCAGTCCCTGGATATCGGTCAGCAGAACGAAATCGTCATCGGTCTCGCCGGTTACCAGACCACAGGAAATACCTGCTACCATCTTCTTGATGGGTACGCCTGCTGCCATCAGGGACATGCAGGAAGCACAGGTGGATGCCATGGAGGTAGATCCGTTGGATTCAAAAGTCTCAGATACGGTACGAATTGCATAAGGGAACTCGTCCTCACTGGGCAGTACGGGGATCAGGGCTCTCTCAGCCAGAGCGCCGTGACCGATCTCACGTCTTCCGGGTCCGCGGGAAGGCTTGGTCTCACCTACGGAATAGGAAGGGAAGTTATAGTGATGCATATATCTCTTGCTTACTTCGTTCTCATCCAGGCCATCGATCTTCTGCTGCTCGGACAGAGGCGCCAGAGTACATACGTTACAGATCTGGGTCTGTCCACGGGTGAACATAGCGGAACCATGTACACGGGGGATGATGTCTACTTCTGCTGCCAGAGGACGGATCTGTGTGATTGCACGTCCATCGGGCCGCTTGTGATCTTTCAGGATCATCTTACGAACGGTCTTCTTCTCATACTGGTATACTGCCTCACCTAAGATAGCCAGCCACTCTTCGTTCTCAGCGAAAGCCTCGGTCAGCTTGTCGGTGATCACACGGATATTCTCCTCACGGGTCTGCTTATCATCGGTGAATACAGCTTCTTCCATCTCAGCGGGAGATACGATCTTCTTCATCTCCTCGAACATTTCAGCGGGCACTGCACAGCTGGTGTACTCGTGCTTCTTCTTGCCTACTTCTGCTACAATCTTGTCGATGAAAGCAATGATGGTCTGGTTCACTTCGTGAGCCTTATAAATTGCTTCGATCATGGTTGCTTCAGGAATCTCGTTCGCTCCTGCCTCGATCATGATCACCTTTTCTCTGGTGGAAGCAACGGTCAGGTTCAGATCACCTTTCTTCCACTGCTCCTGGCTGGGATTGATGATGAACTCGCCATCGATCATGCCTACCTGGGTCATAGCGCAGGGGCCATCGAAAGGAATATCGGAAATGCAGGTAGCGATAGCTGCACCGATCATAGCCACCAACTCCGGACGACACTCGGGATCCACGCTCATTACCATGTTGTTCAGGGTTACATCATTACGGTAATCCTTGGGGAACAGGGGACGCATGGGTCTGTCGATGACACGGCTGGTCAGAATAGCATTCTCACTTGCCTTTCCTTCTCTCTTGTTGAAACCGCCGGGGATCTTACCCACAGCGTACATCTTCTCTTCATACTCTACACTCAGAGGGAAGAAATCGATACCGTCTCTGGGCTTCTCGGAAGCGGTTGCGGTACAGAGAACCGTGGTATCACCATAGTGCATGAATGCACATCCGTTTGCCTGCTTACCTACACGGTTGATATCAACCACCAGAGGTCTGCCTGCAAGATCCATCTTGTAACTTTGATACATAAATTCCTCCTATCCATCGTACTGTGACTGTTATCTTTGGTGCCACGCTACGATATGAATTATTATTCTACGGGCTGGAGGATTACCGAAACTACTGAAAATTCCATGTCGCTCCCATGATCCGCAACATAATCTTTTCAGCGGTCTCGGGGCTCACTTCCATCCCGTGTGTTACCTTTTCAGGCGCGGTGAATTAGATTTTCACCGTGCATATGGATGTAATGAGAAACAAGAGAAGCGGAGCGCCGATGTAATCGGCAGACCCCGCTCACCAGTCAGCATTATTTTCTTAAGCCAAGCTTCTCGATTAATGCACGATATCTCTCAATATCCTTCTTCTTCAGGTACTCCAGAAGACCACGTCTCTGACCTACCATCTTCAGCATACCACGACGAGAATGATGATCCTTGGGGTTCTCCTTCAGATGCTCGGTAAGCTCCTGGATTCTTGCGGTCAGGACTGCTACCTGTACCTCAGGTGAACCGGTGTCACCGGGGGTTCTTGCATACTCGTTCATGATGGCTGTTTTCTTTTCCTTAGAAATCATTTCTTTTTCCTCCTGTTTTTTAAACGCCAGATACCAAGACTAAGGTCGGAGTGTCCGTAATCTGGGCATCGGCTAATCATACTGTTTCAATATATCATAGTTTCTATCGGTTGTAAATATATTTTTCTATTTTCTTGCGGCCCGCTTCTGTACCTTTTCCTCGTACATCCGGCTGTCTGCAATTTTTACATAATCTGCAAAAGACAGTGCGGATTCCGGATCCGTCACGACAGTTCCGATACTCATGGACAACGGGAACGGAAGCTTCTGGGCTTTTCCCTCCGCCTCCAGTGTTCTGCGGATGCGCAGCACCAGTTCTCTGGAAACCTCATCGGACTGGTAACTCTGGATCAGGACGAATTCATCACCGCCGGTTCTGGCCGGCACAGCGTCCCGGCTGCTACACTGCATCAATGCTCTGGCTGCAGCGCAGATGGCCATATCCCCATACTCGTGTCCGAAGGTGTCATTGATGTATTTCAGACGATCCAGATCCACGAACAAGATCAGAAGTTTGCGTTTGTTCAGACCGGAAATACGGAAGGACTCCTCTCCCAGCTGTTGGTAGCCCATACGGTTATACATACCTGTCAGCGTATCCATAATATACAGGGAAGACAGCTTACGGTTCATATAGGCCAACATTTCTTTTTTGTGAAGGTTCTCCATGGAGCGGGTCAGTGCGTTCATGATCTGGAACAGGTACTGTTTCTCCATCAGGTATACCGCATTACGGATAGCTACATAGCCAACGGTACGCTCTCCGAAATGTAACGGCAGGAACAAAAAGTCCTGTCCCGGCTTCGGATAATCGAAGGTCGGGAAGATGCCATCCACTTCCTGTCTGTCCAGATCCAGTCTCTGGTCCCTCTCGTAGGCAAAGGTCATCTGCATCTGTCTCGGATAACCATGAAAGGAAAATCCCTCGTCCGAAGGGGTGGCATCCAGATGAATACTCTTCTCCGTTTCTTTTTTATAGGCATTGAGGTGATCGTCCAGCACCAGATACATGGCATCGCATTTCAGGGACGGAATGCACTGGGGAATGCAGTACATCATTTCCTCTACGGTATTGCACTGCATCATCTCTGCCTCCATGGACAGGACTTCCTCGTCGAATTCCTCACTTTCCACGCTGTACATGATCTGATCCTTCAGATGGGCTCTGGCATCCCTGCTGCTTCCTTTGCCGCAGCCACAGCTCTCCTGCCACAGCATCTCAGTATTGGTGAAATTGTACCGGGGGACACTTTCTCCCGCCCAGATTTTCAGGAGAATATCCATTCCCTTGTATGCAGCTTCCTCTCTGATATGTCCCACAGTGGTAATACTCGGCGTGTAAAATCCGGCCTTGTCGAAGTTGTCAAAGCCTGTGATACGGAAGTCCTTCGGTGCCGTAAATCCCATCTGGGCCGCCGCTTCGCATACCGCTACCGCCACATTATCATTGATACAGATAATAGCATCCGGCAGCTCTTTGTGAGTATCCCACAGATGCCTGTAGCCTTCCAATCCGCTCTTGTAGTCAAAAGAGCCGTACCAGATGTCATTCTTATCTATTTTGATCTTGTGTTCTTTGGCATAGTCAAGCATTCCCTGCAGTCGGCAGCTGCTCTCATAATTGCTGTCAGCCCCCACCAGCAGCCAGAATTTTTTGCAGTTATGCACCTCATGCATATGTGCGATCACCTGCTTCATGGCAGAATAATTGTCAATACCCACATAATAAAAATCTTCCAGCTCGTTGGCAATAGAGACTACCGGAAGGTGCGACTGCTTCGCCTTGTGGATCACTTCCGCCAGCACTGCCGGAGAGCTGATATTGTTCAATTCCAGAATAATGCCGTCGAACTCTGACAGATCCGGAAGGTTAAAAATATTATATTCTGCCCTGTTGTACCCAGCATCTCTGCTCCAGTTGCCAGTACTGTTAAAAATATATAAATTTACTTCTTCGTTCGTTTCTTTTATTCTCTGTAAAATACCTGCCGGCCAGGCATAGGTAAACAACCTTCTCCAGCCGTCGGTGATCAAAGCTACTTTCCGCATATTCCTCACCCATTTTCGTCTCTGTACGAAGCCCCTTTTTTTCGTTCAGGGACCGCCGATATATACAAAAATAGTATCATAGTTCCCCGTGAAACGCAATTGTAAAAGAAAAGGCACTCGCATGTTTCCGAATGCCAAAAAGCATTGCCCCGCCTTTTGCGAAAGCAATGCTTTTTATCAGTCGTGAATGACACGGACACATTTCACAGGTGTACGATACTTATAGCTGCTGATCTTGATACCGGTCTTCGGGCTGCTGGCATGAATTACCTGTCCTCCACCGATATAAATAGCTACGTGATTAATATTACCCTTGCCGTTACCATAGAATACCAGATCACCGGGCTTTAGCTCGGATGCACTGATCTTGGTGCCCTCATTGGCCTGTGCTCTGGAGGAATGGCTCAGGGTAATGCCGTATTTCTTGAATACGCTGAGAACGAAACCGGAGCAGTCCGCACCCTTGGTAAGGCTGGTGCCTCCCCAGACATAAGGGTTACCTATGAACTGTTTTGCATATTCTACCAGATCTACGCGGACATCGGATACCCCCTGTCCGTAGAGAAGCTCTGTCATGGTGATGGCGGTATCCAGCTTTTCTTCCACTGTGACATAATCTTGGGATACATAAGCATCCTCGCCGTCAATAGAAATCTTCACCCAGCCGTCGGAACCGGTCTCCACATACTCCATCTCTTCTCCCTGTCCCACCTGAGTCACGATCTCACTGGTGGTATTGGGCTCCTGACGTACATTCAGGCCATCGGTATTGGCAATGGCTACCGTATGAACCAGTTCCATGGCTCGGATTCTGGCTTCCGGTCCAGTCAGCAGGAATTCCTTGCTGACATAACCTTCCACTTCACCGGACTTGATATGTGCCCAGTCATCTACGGTCTCGACCACTTCACAGGCCGCATCCTTGGGAAGCTTACCTACCAGCTTACCGTCTGTGGAAGATACCGCTCTCACATTCAGATTACCGGATTCCACATTGGCCACACCGATATTGGTATAGCCCCAGGAAGCTCCCTGGGCATCCTGTGCGATCTGGATGTATTCCTCCAGTGTACGCTCCGTCTCCAGGACAGAAGCCACACCGCCGGATGCCATGAGGACACTGCTTTCTGCAGCGGAAGCGGAAAGCGGTGCCGCCAGCATACACAATGCCAGGCCAGTGGCTACGATCTTTACTTGTTTTTCTCTTGTATGTTTTATCATAAATTCTTCTTTAAAATCCTTTTACAAATATATTACAGAATTGTTACATCACAAGTCTGATTATACCTGTCTGCAGGCTTCCTGTCAACCCATGGAAAAATTTTCCACTACTGTTTCCCGCCGTCGCTCCTTCCTCCATAAAACGAAAAAACCGGCGTATGAGTGTCTGTCTGCACCCGATACGCCGGATCTCTTGTTCCAGGAATGGAACTTGTTATTTTATCTTCTATGGCCACCGCCGCCATGGCTGACACCGCTGCTGCTCCGATGACTTCCTCCGTGACCGCCGCTGTGTCCGCTGCTGTGTCCGCTACTGCTACTGCTGGTCTCGATCCTGCGGGTCACCACGTTCTTACGCAGATACTGGTCTCTGGTATTGTTGATCTTGGGCTTTTTGCCATCAAGATACTGATTGACCGTAGTAGTATCCTTTGCTTTTCTCTGATGCAGGTTCACTGCGGCATAGATCAGTGCAACGACAAGACCTGTCAGGATCCAGGGAGAAAAGGTCATCGGCATGCTTTCCTTACTTTCCTCCATGGTCCGGGTCACATAACTGATACAATTCTTATACGCTTTGTAGGGGCTTTCGTCTATGTAATCATCCACTGCGTACAGGGCCTGGTCGATCTCGTAATCGCCAAAATAATCATAGACATTTCCACAGGTAGACAGCCAGCTTCCCTTTTGTCCTTCATAGGCATTGTCCAGCAGCAGAACTCCGTTGCCGTGTACCTTGTCATAACCGAAATTGTTGTAATCATAGAAGTTATCCGCCAGATCTCTCATGGCTGTACTCCAGTCGGTACTGCCGACTTCCTTCGCATGAAATGCCTCCGCAAGACCCGGATTTTGCAAATCATACTCTACGGATTCGGAGATCGTTACGATCACGATGTCCGCCTGGATCTTTTCCTCACACTCTGCTATATATTCCCGCAGGATCTGCTCCTCTTCGTCTGTCAGCATATCCGCATAGTCAAACACACGCTCTGTGGGATCCTGGCTGTTGCCCCGGACAGTCTTGGGTGTAAGCAGATGAACGACTGCCGCTCCTATGGTGATCACCGCCAATATGCCGGCAATGATGAACCATACCTTAAAATATTTCAGGTACTGTCTCAGTGCTTCTTTCTTAATATCTTTTTCCATTGTCCCGTTATCCTTCCCTCATAATTTCTACACCAGACTGGCGATTGCATTCACCATGCATAGAATTGCCGCCAGTGTCACACCAAGTGTTCCCGCATAAGCCCACACCTTTGCTTTGGAAATCGGTGCAGTACCTACCAGTTTACCGGTCTGTCCGTTTACATAGAAAGGATATTCTTTGCCTTTGTAGCTATAGTCATACTTCCATACTGGCAGGAGACCATAACTTACAGAACTGTCCGTCACGTTGATGTTTTCTCCCATTTTGCGGACACTGGAATATCCAGAATAGCTGTCATGCAGCATCTTCTGTGCATCCTCCTGCATCTTGGCTTTGGCACGGCTCTCCACCAGATCGGAAGTCATATTGTAGCGTTCACTATGAAATCCAGACAGATATTCTGGCTTAAATTCCTGCAGTTCCTTGTAATCAAAGGGCTCCATCAGATCCATGACATCATCCGGCATTTCCACGGAAGCATCCACAGGAATCTTCACAAAATCAATGTCCATATCACGGACAATATCATAATATGAGGTCTCGGTATACTGTGTATTGCCGGTCGTCCAGCTGCGCACCTTGGTACCTTCACCGTGGAACGTGCAGTTGGTATTGTAATCGTAGAACCAGAACGGTACATAATCACCGTAAATACCGTTCATTCTTACTTCCGACAGAAAATCCGTCGGTGCAAAAATACATTTCTCAAATTTATCACGGATCAGCTTCTTGCAGACTTCCTTGCCCATATGGAAGGGAATCAGCATATGCGGTGTGTAGGCCCCGGAAATCTGATCATCCACGATCACATAATTGTCGCAATAAGGACACTGTGTAGCGGAGGTGTTTACCGTCATGGGAATCTCGCCACCACAGTTGGGACATACCTTTGTCACCTTTTTCTGCGCAGCACCCTCGGCTGCTGCCATTCTGCTGACCGGCTGTCCGGCTCCCGCTGCCTGGACCGTTCCTTCCGCAGTGCCGTTTTCCTCACCGCTTGTCTCGATCACGCCGTCCTCGCGTTCTTCGCTGTCCTCACTCTCACAGAAAGGACAGAACATCTTCTTTCTCTCCGGGCTGTAAACTACATTTCCGCCGCAGTTTTTACATCTAAAGATCATTTTACCCCTCGCCTTCTGCCTTTTACGACATTTTTCTTCGTAGAACTTTTTTATCTTACCATAGATTCCATCGTATTTCCATATCGTAAAATACACATAATCTTTTCTTATCGTTCGTTTACCATGATTGTCTCATGCTTTCATCAGGTCTGCGTAATCCTCCGGCAGGAATCGGTGATAGATCACATGGCACCCTTCATCCCGAAAACAATAACAGTAGGTATCTCCCATTTCCTCCGGGAAACGGATCATGACATCAAAGTCCTCGCCCCGCATCTCTTCCACATAAATATTCTCACTGTACCGCAAAAATAACTGTCGGATATTCTCCATCTTACAGTCATGCTGCCCGATCAGGCGGATCAGTTCATAGATGAATCCCTTCTCTGCAAAATGCTCATGGACATAAGCACTGCCTTCCTCCGGAATACAGAGGCAGAAACGGTCTCCCTTACGGCTCACAGCCAGTTTTCCAAGCTTTATTGTCATGCTCTCCGGCTGTCCTGCCAGTGTAACTTCCATCTGTTCCGCCGTATCCTGTGTACCCAGCAAGTGATTCAGTGTAGATAACGGATAATACAGGCGGATCTTCTCTCTGCGGAAGCCTAATTTTGCCTGTTCCTCCAGAACCACATCCATGAGGTTTTTTTCTAATTTTTCAAATGTCATTTTCTTTTTCCTATAATTTCCCATAATCTGTCAAAAATAAAAACTATGCAGCGGAGGTTTCCTGTCCTGCATAGTTTTTATTATACAATATTCACGCATCAGAATACAATTCTATTCTACGGAAACAGACATTGCCGTTCCATTCTAATTCAGAAATTTGTCCAGCTCCGTCTCTACGATCTGCTTTTTCTTCACCTTGGGAGCACGGATCACTTTTCCCTGTACGATGACCATATCCACATTTCGAAGCACCCGTAGATCTTCTAACGGATTCTTCTCCACCACGATCATATCCGCGCATTTGCCGGGTTCCAGTGTACCGGTGATATCTCCGATACCCGCCATCTCGGCGCCGCGGCAGGTTGCGGTATACAGTGCAAAAGCGTTGGATACTCCCACATACTTGTGGAAATAGTACAGCTCCCGCCAGAAATCGTACTGGGTGATCCAGGGGCATCCCACATCATTGCCCAGCACCACCGGAATATCATTGGCAATGGCTGCCTTCGCACAGTCGATAATACCTTCAAATACAACATTGCCATTAAACTGCTCCACTTCAGAGGCATTGGTAATGGATCGGTCAAACAATGCATAAGGAAGTGCTGGAGACAATGTGGTACACAAAAATGCATTATGTTCCTTGAAAAGTGAAATCATTTCTTCATCTGCTTTTGCACCATGTTCAATGGAATCCACCCCGTTTTTCAGAGCTGCCTTTACCCCCTCCGGAGATTCCACGTGGGCTGCCACCATATACCCCATGGTGTGGGCCTTGTCACAAACTACCTTTACCATTTCAGGGGCCATCTTCAGTTCGCCGGGCACACCCTTTTCCTTCGCATCCAGCACGCCGCCGGTGATCATAAGTTTCACCAGATCCACCTTTTGTGCCTTCGAAGTCTCTAAGTGCTGCAGCGCTTCTTCCACGCTGTCTGCGGCGATAGCTACAGAGCCTGCCATATGTCCGCCGGGCACAGAGATTCCTTCATTGGCAGCCAGAATTCTGGGGCCGGGCTTTTTACCAGCGGCAATGTCGTCCCGCAGTCTGGTGTCAAAATCTCCCAGTCCACCCACAGTACGGATCGTAGTCACACCGCTGTACAGTTCGTCTTTTGCAAAACCGCAGACCATATTGTAGGCGATAGCCTTTGTCAGGCCATTGCTCATGATCTTTTTGACCAGTGCTTCATTGTCACGCTGTTTCTTCTGGGGCTTTCCGTTGCCTGCCAGATGGACATGCATGTTGATCAGCCCCGGCAGGATATATTTTCCCTGTAAGTCGATTTCTTCATATCCGGAAGCCTTCAGATTTCGTTTCCCGGCTTCTTCCGCTGGCAGAAGCTCTGTAATCCTCTCATTTTCCACCAGAATAACCTGCCCCTCCTGTACCTGCATGTCTTTTGTACCGTTTAAGATTTTTCCATTGGTAAATACATATTTCATATAGTGTTTCCTGACTTTCCATGTGTCTCAGACCTTCAAAACCTAAACAGAAATCATAGCCTTATTCCATAGCCAAAAGCGAGTCATGCTATAATATAAAATTATACCTTATAAACAACCAACCACATTCATTTTAATCTATCTGTCATAATCTACGTAAGAAAATGACATAACCCATCATTTCTGATGATAGTTTAGTGATAGAAAAAGGTGATACTTATTAAATTATATAACATAACAAAAGAGGATTCCATTGTTGGCTTTCAACAAAGAATCCTCTTTTTGCAAGGGTTTTAAGCCCTTATTTTTTGTGCAATTGTTCTATTACTTATAGTTTACGATCTGTCCGAAGTCAGCCTTCAGGGAAGCGCCGCCTACCAGACCACCGTCGATGTCTGCCTGTGCAAACAGCTCGGGAGCGCTGGAAGCAGATACGGATCCGCCGTACTGGATACGGATAGCTGCTGCGGTTGCATCATCATAGATCTCAGCGATGCACTCACGGATTGCCTTACATACTTCCTGTGCCTGCTCGGTAGTAGCTACCTTGCCAGTACCGATAGCCCAGATAGGCTCGTATGCGATGACAGCAGTTGCTGCCTGTGCAGCAGTTACGTTCAGGAATGCGATCTTGATCTGCTGACGGATGAAGTCGATGGTAACACCCTGCTCTCTCTGCGTCAGAGTCTCACCACAGCAGATGATGGGAGTAATGCCATGCTCGAAAGCCTTGAGAACCTTCTTATTCACGGTCTCGTCGGTCTCTGCAAAGTACTCTCTTCTCTCGGAGTGTCCGATGATCACATACTTCACGCCTGCATCATCCAGCATTGCGGGAGAAATCTCGCCGGTGAAAGCACCCTTCTCCTCGAAATACATATTCTCCGCACCAATCATGATATTGGAACCCTTTGCTGCCTCCATAGCGGGAATGATGTCGATTGCGGGAACGCACAGAAGTACGTCTACTTCATCATTTGCTACGAGGGGCTTTAATGTATTGATCAGCTCTACTGCCTGGCTGGGAGTCATATTCATCTTCCAGTTGCCGGCAATGATCTTCTTTCTTGCCATAATCATACACCTCTTCTTTTCTTATATTGTGTTTCCCACAGGATGCATCTGTGCCTGCAGGCAGGTTCGAATACATTCCGTGGGAAAGCTTTATTATTTCTATTTATTTGTCGTCTGCTGCTGCCACGCCGGGAAGCTCTTTGCCTTCCAGGAACTCCAGGGAAGCACCGCCACCGGTAGAAATATGGCTCATCTTGTCAGCGAAACCAAGCTGGTTAACAGCTGCTGCAGAGTCACCACCACCGATAATGGTAGTTGCATCGGTCTCAGCCAGAGCCTTAGCTACAGCGATGGTACCTGCTGCCAGGGTAGGATTCTCGAATACGCCCATAGGTCCGTTCCATACAACGGTCTTAGCAGTCTTAACAGCCTCAGCATACAGAGCTGCGGTCTTGGGTCCGATATCGCATCCCTCTCTGTCTGCGGGCATGTTGGTAACATCATATACCTGAACCTCAACAGGAGCATCGATCGGGTTAGGGAAATCAGCGATGGTTACGGAATCAACAGGCAGTAACAGCTTCTTGCCCAGCTTCTCAGCCTTTTCCATCATTTCCTTACAGTAGTCGATCTTGGTATCATCTACCAGAGACTTACCGATTTCATATCCCTTTGCCTTTAAGAAGGTGTAAGCCATACCACCACCGATGATCAGGGTATCACACTTCTCTAACAGGTTGGAGATAACGTTCAGCTTGTCTGCAACCTTTGCACCGCCCAGAATAGCTACGAAAGGTCTTACGGGATCTTCTACAGCCTTACCTAAGAAGTTGATCTCCTTCTCCATCAGGTAACCTACTACGTTCTGACCACCCTTAGCGGTGATGAACTTGGTAACACCTGCTACGGAAGCATGTGCTCTGTGAGAAGAGCCGAATGCATCACATACATACAGATCAGCCAGGTCAGCCAGTTCTTTGCTGAATTCCTCACCGTTCTTGGTCTCTTCTGCGCCACGGAAACGGGTATTCTGAAGCAGAACAACGTCGCCTTCCTTCATGTTCTCAACAGCCTTGGTAGCTGCTTCGCCGGTTACATTGTAGTCAGCTACGAAAGTAACCTCTTTGCCCAGCTTCTCGGACAGTCTCTTGGCAACAGGTGCCAGAGATTCGCCTTCGTTGGGGCCATTCTTTACCTTACCCAGATGAGAGCAAAGAATTACCTTGCCGCCATCGTTGATCAGCTTCTTGATGGTAGGCAGAGCTGCAACGATACGGGTATCGTCAGTGATTTCACCGTTCTTTAAGGGAACGTTAAAGTCGCATCTTACCAGGACTCTCTTTCCCTTTGCGTTAATGTCATCTACAGATTTCTTATTTAATCCCATGGTATTAACCTCCAATTATTTTAGTATCTAAAAAGGGCCCGGTCCTTGTAAGACCGGACCCTGATAGGTCTTTACGCGTTAACGCCTGTCGGCTTATGCTAACTCGCTGAAGTACTTGATGGTACGAACCATCTGAGAGGTGTAGCTGTTCTCGTTATCATACCAGGATACAACCTGTACCTGAGTATTGCCATCTTCCATAGGAGCAACCATGGTCTGAGTTGCATCGAAGATGGAACCGTAGGTGCTGCCTACGATATCGGAAGATACGATCTCATCGGTGTTGTAACCGAAGGACTCGGTAGAAGCAGCCTTCATTGCTGCGTTGATCTCTTCCTTGGTTACAGCGCCCTTAACTACTGCTACCAGAATGGTGGTAGAACCGGTAGGGGTCGGAACACGCTGAGCGGAGCCGATCAGCTTGCCGTTCAGTTCGGGAATTACCAGGCCGATTGCCTTAGCTGCACCGGTAGAGTTGGGAACGATGTTGCAAGCGCCTGCACGGCTTCTTCTCAGATCGCCCTTTCTCTGAGGTCCGTCAAGGATCATCTGGTCACCGGTATAAGCGTGAACAGTGGTCATGATACCGCTCATGATAGGTCTGCAATCGTTCAGAGCCTTAGCCATAGGTGCTAAGCAGTTGGTGGTGCAGGAAGCTGCGGAGATAACGGTATCTTCGGGCTTCAGGGTCTTGTGGTTAACATTGTATACGATGGTAGGAAGGTCGTTACCTGCGGGAGCAGAAATAACAACTTTACGAGCACCGGCAGTGATATGTGCGGAAGCCTTCTCCTTAGAGGTGTAGAATCCGGTACACTCCAGAACTACATCAACCTTTAATTCACCCCAAGGAAGCTTGCTTGCGTCAGCCTCTTTGTAGATGGTGATGGTCTTGCCGTTAACGGTGATGCTGTCCTCGCCAGCCTCAACGGTGCTTGCATACTTGTAAACACCCTGAGAAGAATCATACTTCAACAGATGTGCCAGCATCTTAGGGCTGGTTAAATCGTTGATTGCTACTACTTCATATCCTTCTGCATCGAACATCTGTCTGAATGCAAGACGACCAATACGGCCAAAACCATTAATTGCTACTCTTACTGCCATTTTAGTTTCCTCCTAAAATTTTAATTTTATATCTTTTGGCTTTCCGTTATTCACAGATTGTCAAAATTTTATCAGCAAAGTCATTTTACCTAATTCCTGATTATAATTCAAGATGTAAATGAAAAATATTTGTGATTTTGTGGTAAATTTTACAGTTTGTTTAGAAATGCTATGGTTTTTCCCTTCATTTTTGCTATAATAGGTTCGTATTATGATAACCAGAAAGGATGAAAAATATGTCTATCAAAGCAGATTGTCATCTTCACTCTTCTTTTTCGGGAGATTCCCAGGCTCCCATGCCGGAGATGATCGATAAAGGTCTCGCTCTGGGACTGGAGACCATGTGTTTTACCGAGCATAACGATTTTGATTATCCCCGCACCGAGGAAGGACCGGGAACGATTTTTTTACTGAATACGGATTCCTATCTGTACGACGTGCTCCGCTGCCGTGCGAAATATGAAGGGAAAATGCGGATCCTCTTCGGCGTGGAGCTGGGATTGCAGCCTCATCTGACCGACCGCAACGAAGATTTTATTTCCGCCTATGATTTTGATTTCGTCATCGGCTCCACTCATCTCTGCAAAGGAATGGATCCCTATTATCCGGAATATTTCGAGAAATTCTCCTCCGAGGAAGAAGCCATCCGGGCTTATTTTGCAGAGACACTGGAGAATCTGAAATGCCATGACGATTATGATGTATTGGGACATCTGGACTATATCGTCCGTGTGGCTCCCACCAAGGACAAGAACTATTCCTATGACAAATATAAGGATGCCATTGATCCGATCCTGGAGCTTTTAGTGCAGCAGGGAAAAGGTCTGGAACTGAACACCGGAAGCTTCCGCTACGGTCTCAGACAGCCTCATCCCTGTACCGATGTTCTGCGCCGCTATCATGAGCTGGGCGGTGAGATCATCACCGTAGGAACCGATGCTCACAAACCTCAGGATGTGGGATCCTATCTGGATCTTGCCTCCGAGATCCTGCAGCTGTGTGGTTTCAAATATTACACGATCTATGAAAAACGCAGCCCGGAATATCACAAGCTGTAATTTTCTTTATTCCCTATCCTCCAAGCTGAATGTGTTCCTTCATCAGCTCGCGAAGCAACGCATCCGCTGTCCATGAGACATTATACGGTGTCACAATCGCCTTCAGGGCAACCGGTGGTAAGCCGGTTGCCTTATATTCTGCCAGAAATGCATCCACCTGTTGCGAATCCATTCCGGAAAACACCAGCATTTCCATTGCAAAATCAGGACCGTTATATATTTTTCCATTCTTATGAAAACCGCTGATTTCCGCCAGTGTTCCGATCTTCTGTCCATAGTCCCTGCGGTTCACCGCCGTCACATCCACACCTATTTTCTCCGCTGCCACACGCACAGCCCGGTCTTTTTGTGTACTCACGCCAAACAATAATATTTTTGCCATTATATTTCCTCACAGTCCATCACCCGGAAGCCGTTCTTTTCCAGCAATTGTGCAAATACTCCCTGTCCGGGGATGAGTTTACCGGTAAAGTTTCCATCATAAATCTGCTTTTCGCCGCAGCTGGGGCTTCGTGACTGTAAGATTGCCAGATCGATGCCATTCTCTTTGGCGATCCGCAGAGCCTCCTCTGCGCCTTCCCGAAACTGCCTGTCCACATTTACGCCTTTACAGTTTATGACCTCACCGCTCACGATCTCCGACGGATCCCTCGGGGTCGGAAGTCCTCCCAGCACCTCAGGACATACTGGGATCACCTCATGCCCTTCCAGATATTTTGCCACACGCTCGCTGTAATTATTTTTCCCGTTATATTTACAGTTTTCGCCCAGCAGACAGGCACTGACCAGTATTTTCATCGTAATCTCCAGCTTTCCGTTATTATGTCTGTTACAGCAACGGCGCGATCAGGCGCATGATACACTGCCAGCCTCTCACTGCCATATTTTTCCTTCCATCCCGGTATTTATCGGTGACTTCCTCACTATCCTGTAACAGCTTATCAAAATCCGCCTCAATATCCCGGATGGCATCACAGCCGTGCATCCACACACCGTTTTCAAAATGATGATAAAGGCTCCGGTAATCCATATTGATAGTACCGACGGTCGCCGTATCCCCATCACACAGCATCTGCTTCGCATGCAAAAAGCCCGGGGTATATTCATAAACCCGCACGCCCTGACGCACCAGTCCGGAATAATAGGATCTGGTCACACCGTAAATGATTTTTTTATCCGGAATACCCGGGGTAAATACCCGTACATCCACGCCACGTTTTGCCGCCAGTCCCAGCTCTCTCGTCATCTCATCACTGATGATCAGATAAGGAGTTGCCACATAGAGGCGTTTCTTCGCCGTCTTGATCAGGTTCAGGTAGACATTCTCACCCACCGGCTCTCCGTCCAGTGGAGAATCCGCATAGGGCTGCACATAGCCGGATGCCTTCTGCACATTTCCATCTTCCGCACCTTCCTGCGATGCCTTCAGATACTTTTCATAATCTGTATCCGCCTGTCCCATAACATTCCACATTTCCAAAAACATCATGGTAAAATTCTGTACCGCTCTGCCGGTCAGCTTCACACCGGTATCCTTCCAGTAGCCGTAAGGATGCGTGATATTAAAATACTCATCTGCCAGATTATATCCACCGGTGAATCCTACTTTTCCGTCGATGACCATGATCTTACGATGGTCGCGGTTATTCATGAAAATATTTAAAAAGGGCACTACATAGTTAAATACCCGGCACTGTACACCGATGGCATTCATGCGGTCTATAAAGCTTTTATCCAAAAAGCCGATACAGCCCACATCGTCGTACAGAATACGGACTTCCACGCCCTCGGCAGCCTTTCTTGCCAATACATCCTTCAGCCGTGCAAAAGCCTCTGCCTCCTCTACGGCATGATATTCCAGGAATATAAAGTGCTTTGCCTTCTCCAGCTCCTTAAGCTGTTCCTCGTATCCCAGATAAGCTTCCGGATAGAATTTCACAGCTGTCGTGTCATACACCGGATAATTACCATACTTCCAGATATAATGGCATTGATTTGCCAGCAGAGGATCTTCCTGCTCCAGCTGCTGCAATATGGTCTCATCCTGCACATTCAGAGGAATCAGTTGTGCATCCACATCCTCAAATTTCCGGATGATTTTATGCATAGCCTCTTTATGCCCGAACAATCCGTAAATACACAGACCGAATACAGGAAATGCCAATATTACAATAATCCAGGGCATCTTAAATGCGGCATTGGTATGTTTCCCATAAATCCTGAGCGCCACTACCAGCGCAAACAGGCTGGTCAGCAGAGAGATCACTGAAGAATACTGATACAGTTTGATCATCAATATCAATATCCAGCCGATCTGTAAGAGCACAGCCAATGCTGCAAACGCAATTCTTCCTATACTGTTTTTCACATTCCCTTTTACTTCAGAACGCATCTGCTTTTTCTTACCCATAATGTCCTCTTTTCTCTTTCGTTCTGCCAGATCATAAGTAATCTCCCCCTTACAGGCTGCCTGCACTGCGCACAGACAGCCATGGGTATATTCTATGGTGCCAGGGTCAAAAGGTCTAAGCCCACATGAGCTTGCTCATATGTGGGCGAAAGACCTTGGGACCCGCCCCGATATGAGCATAAAAGTGGGATGATAATCCCACGATATGCGAATATTGGGGCGGATTGTGGGAGTGCGCAGCACGGAACAATCCGTAGGCATCAAAGTCGGGGACTTTTGCCCCCGACATCATTCTATAGGGGATTGTTTTATGGTATAACATTTTTGCAAAAATCTCAATAGGTCAATGGACTACAACTGTCCTCTTTTGTCTGCCTAACCACAGTTTCTGTCACACAGTACCACCACTGTAGACGGCGTGGTCTGGGCAGGAATGCTTCTCGTGGAAGAGGAATAGATGACCACCAGATTATGGTTCGCGGGACTCGCCTGGAAATACTGGTTGTTCACGGTACGCACATCCACTGTGCCATCCAGATTCAGCTGCAATGTCTGCTCCTCATTGACCAGGGAATTGCTGTAGTAGCTCACATCCACATTCCGGTCGCTTCTCTCTTCAGCCACTACCACTGCCGTATACTGAGGCGGATAGATCAGGGGCATGGGCGCATCGTTGCGATACCAGAAGGTTGCCATCATTCCAACCGACAGTGTAGTGAAATCCACCACATACGTATCCGGGTTGATGAAAAAGTTCACCGTGTTGCCGTCCGTATCCTCGATTGTAGCGAACAAAAGGCATCCATCGGCTCTGCGGCCACCCTGTCCTGCCGGTACCAGATCCACAATGGTTCCCTTCATGGAGCCGAAACTGCTTCTTCTCATAGGTCTCTGAAATGAAAAACGATAATCCATAAACACTCCTGCTGTTGTTAAAAGCTTTCTACTATTATATGCACGTCGGTGCCACTGTTGTCATACGCCGTGATAAAAATGCAGGACCACTATTGTAACAATAGTGATCCCGATCTTTTCCGCTATACAAATCTTTGTATCCGTAGGACACAGAGACCTCCTCTTTGAGCGCTTTCCTACAGAATAATGGTTCCGCCGCCCAGTACATGCTCATCCTGATAAAATACCATGGCCTGCCCCGGTGTTGCGGCACGTACCGGTGCGTCAAAGGTACAGAGCACTTTACCGTCCGGCTGTTTTGTCAGAGTTCCGTATTCTCCCTTATGGTTGTAACGGATCTTCGCCAATACTCTGGTGGGCTCTGTCAGATCTTCCACTGTCATGTAATTCACATGATCGCACAGCACTTTATCCGTAAAGAGTTCCTTATTGGAACCGATGACGACTTCATTGGTCTCGGGACGGATGGCGGTGACAAACACTCTTTCCCCCATAGGAAGTTCCAGTCCTCTGCGCTGTCCCAGTGTATAATGGGTAATGCCCTTATGCCGGCCTAAGATCCTGCCGTCCTCCGTGACAAAATTGCCCGGTCCCGGCACCTTTTCGCCGGCTTCTCTGTCAATAAAGGAAGCATAATCATTGTCCGGCACGAAACAGATCTCCTGACTGTCCGGCTTATGCGCCACCGGAAGTCCCGCCTCCTCTGCCAGGACGCGGATTTCATCCTTGGTATATTCACCCACCGGCATCAGGGTATGTGCCAGCTGCTCCTGGGTCAGATTGTACAACGCATAGGTCTGATCCTTGGCTGCGGTAACGGAATTACGGATGGCAAAACGGCCATTCGGCAGCCTGTCAATCCTCGCATAATGTCCCGTGGCAATATAATCCGCCCCGATCTCCAGGCTTCTCTGCAGCAGGGATTCCCACTTCACATAACGGTTGCAGGCAATACAGGGATTGGGGGTATGGCCTCTTAAATACTCTGCCACAAAATAGTCCATGACATGGCATTTGAATTCCTTCTTAAAGTTCATGACATAATAAGGAATCTCCAGTCTCTGTGCTACTCTTCTGGCATCATCCACCGCCGACAGTCCGCAACAGCCGCCGTTGGCTTCCTTGGCTGCTTCCTCTTCGTCCTGCCAGATCTGCATAGTGACGCCGATCACGTCATAGCCCTGTTCCTTCAATAACATGGCTGCCACGGAGGAATCTACTCCCCCGGACATGCCTACTACTACTTTTTTCTTCATAGATCTTAATAATCTTCCTCTTCTTCGCCCTCACTGATGTCATTCTTGGGCTTCTGCAGTCCTTCGATGGTGATATGGTTCTTCTCTGCATAATCCCACAGTGCTGCATGAATCGCTTCCTCTGCAAGCAGTGAGCAGTGTACCTTTACGGGCGGCAGTCCGTCCAGAGCCTCCATTACAGCCTTGTTCGTTACCTGTAATGCTTCCTGAATGGTCTTACCCTTTACCAGTTCGGTAGCCATGGAGCTGGTAGCTACGGCAGCGCCGCAGCCGAAGGTCTTGAACTTTGCTTCCCGGATGATCCCGTTCTCGTCAATGTCCAGGAACATTCTCATAATATCTCCGCACTTTGCATTGCCCACGGTACCTACGCCGCTGGCATCCTCGATCTCCCCTACATTTCTGGGGTTCTGAAAGTGGTCCATTACTTTTTCACTGTACATGTATCTGTTATCCTCTTCTTTCTCACTTAGTTGTTCTTCTGGCTTTTCAGGAAATCTTCATATAAAGGAGACATATCCCGCAGTCTCTGTACAATTTTCTTCACTTCTTCCGCCACGATGTCCATCTCTTCCTTCGTGCTTTCCTCAGATAAGGTCAGACGCAAGGAGCCGTGTGCTTCCTCATGCTTTAAGCCGATAGCCAGCAGTACATGGGAAGGATCCAGAGATCCGGAAGTACATGCAGAACCGCTGGAAGCGCAAATACCCTTCATATCCAGCATGATCAACATGGATTCTCCTTCGATGAACAGGAAGGAGAAGTTGATATTGTTCGGAAGTCTCTTCGTGCGGTGACCGTTCAGCCAGCAGTGAGGGATCTCGTTCTCCAGACGTCCGATCAGATAATCCCGCAGTTCGATCTCCTTGCGAGTCTTGGTATCCATAATACGCATAGCGCGCTCTACAGCAGCACCCAGTCCCACGATACCAGGAATGTTCTCTGTACCGGCTCTGCGGCTTCTCTCCTGTGCTCCGCCGTGTACAAAGGAACGGATCTTCACACCCTTGCGGATATATAAGAAGCCGATACCCTTGGGCCCGTTTAATTTGTGGCCGCTGGCACTGAGCATGTCGATGTGCATTTCATCCACATTGATGGGAACCTGTGCATACGCCTGTACCGCATCGGTATGGAACAATACACCGTGCTCCTTCGCGATCTCACCGATCTCGGCAATGGGTTCGATGGTACCGATCTCGTTATTTGCAAACATTACACTGATCAGAATCGTGTCAGGGCGAATGGCTGCCTTCAACTCGTCCAGACTGATCAGTCCGTCTCTGTCCACATTCAGATAAGTGATCTCAAAGCCTCGCTTCTCCAGATACTCACAGGTATGAAGAATGGCATGATGCTCGATCTTCGTGGTAATGATATGTTTTCCCTTGGAAGCATAGGCTTCTGCGGTGGCTTTTAATGCCCAGTTGTCGGACTCAGAACCGCCGGCAGTAAAATAGATCTCTTCCGGCTTCGCACCCAGACTGTCTGCGATGGTCTGGCGGGCATGATCCATGGCCTTCTTGCTCTCGGCACCCAGACTGTAGATGGTGCTGGCATTGCCGTAGTATTCACTGAAGTACGGAAGCATCGCATCCACGACCTCCGGTGCCGTTTTGGTAGTTGCTGCATTATCTAAATATATCATACTGCCTCATTTCCGCATATTTTCATGCTTATTTCACTGTTATTCATGATAGCATTCACCGCGCAGTTCTGTCAACAAGGTGGATGGAATATACTTTTGCAAGATCTTTTATCTGCAAAGGATCCAACGAAAAGCTATGAAGCATGCCAAACGTCATCCTCTGATCTTCGGTACTCTGATTCTGACGATCACCGGTCTTATCACCCGCATCATCGGTTTTTTCTACCGGATCTACCTGTCCAGGCTCTTCGGAGAAGAAGGAATGGGGATCTATCAGCTGCTCAGTCCCGCACTGTCTCTCTCCTTTTCCCTGACAGCTGCCGGCTACCAGACCGCCATCTCCAAATTCGTTGCCGCCAATACTGCGGGGCGGCGTTCCGATGACCTGAAAACGCTGCTGACCGGGGCAAGCATCACGCTCCCTCTGTCCCTTGGAGTCAATGCTGTCCTGTTTCTCGCCGCAGAACCCATAGGAACCTTCCTGTTAAAAGAAGCCCGTACCATATCCATGCTGCGGATTCTGTCCTTCTCTATTCCTTTTGCCGCGCTGCATGCCTGCATCAACGGCTATTTCTATGGAAAAAAGAAAGCTTCCGTTCCTGCCCTCACGCAGCTTCTGGAGCAGCTGGCCAGAGTCGGCTGTGTCTTTCTCGTCACCGGAGCCGATCTGTCTGAGGGGCGCACCCCCTCCATCAATGCGGCCGTCTTAGGTCTGACCGTCGGCGAGCTTCTGTCCATGCTGATCGCTCTGATCTGCCTGTACATACACCTGTATCCGGATGCCTCTGTTCTTTCCCTGCAAAATATCTGTCCTTCTTCCGCGGTCTACCGGGATCTGTTGGGCATGGCACTGCCCCTGACCGCCAATCGTATCGTTCTGAATATTTTGCAGAGCATCGAAGCTGTCTCCATTCCCCAGAAGCTTCTGCTCTACGGTTATGATACCACCACAGCCTTAAGTGTATACGGCGTACTCACCGGTATGGCCATGCCCATGATCTTTTTTCCCAATGCTCTCACCGGTTCCGTGGCAGTCCTTCTCCTCCCCACCATCTCCGAAAATCATGCAAAAGGTGACCGGGAAGCCGTATGGAACGACACTCTGCGTACCGTAAAATACTGCAGTCTCATGGGCTTTCTTTGTCTGTGCGGTTTTCTTTTTCTGGGGGATTGGATGGGAACCGAATTGTTCCACAGTGAACTGGCCGGGCATTTCATCGTGACGCTGGGATTCATCTGTCCTTTTTTGTATCTGGATACCACGCTCTCCAGCATTTTGCAGGGTCTTGGCATGGCGGGACGGATCTTTTTCTCCAACGTGGTCTGCCTTTTAATCCGGCTGTTGTTCGTATTTTTTGCCATTCCCGTGATCGGTATGCAGGGATATCTGTGGGGGATTCTGGTCAGCCAGCTGGTACTTGCCGGAATCTATTTTTTCTGTCTGTACCGTTTCTTCCGCCAAAACACAGTTTTCTGAATTTATCGCATAAAAATACCTCCCTGTCCAACTTATGCCGGGCAGACGGAGGTGTGCTATTCCGTAAATACAGAAGTCCTGTTCTGATTTTAATTGTGATTCTTATCGTTGAGAACACTCTTCAGCTCATCCATGAAGGTATTCACATCCTTGAATTCTCGGTAGACCGAAGCAAATCTCACATAAGCAACCGCATCCAGATCCTTTAACTTATTCATCACAAGCTCACCGATGGTGCCGCTGGGGATCTCCCGTTCTTCCCTGTTGAAAATCTCGTTCTCCACCTCATCCACCAAAGTCGTGATCTGCTGTGCGCTGACCGGACGTTTATGACAGGCTCTGAGCACCCCTGCCTCGATCTTGGCACGGTCATAGGCCTCTCTGTTATTATCCTTTTTAATAATGATCAGCGGAATCGTCTCGATCTTCTCGTAAGTGGTGAATCGCTTGCCGCATTCATCACATACACGACGGCGGCGAATGGAGTTGTTATCTTCCGCCGGTCTCGAATCGATAACTCTGGTATTTTCATGGCTACAGAACGGACATTTCATAGGCATCCTCCTTATAAAAACCACGTGTTATTTATGTTAAGATTATAGAAGATTCAGCAGTTAATGTCAACTAAAATTATGTCCGGTCCAATCTGTCTGATGTCCTTATACGGGATGACGATATTCGGCTCACAGCGCAGAAATGAAAGCCACTGGTTGCATCCCGGCACCATGATCTTACAGATGCATCCGCTGCACTCATCGAACTCCAGATCACATACATGCCCCAGCTTTTTACAGTCTCTGACATTGATTACATCTTTGCATTTTAACTCGGAAAAAAGCATACTCTGCTCCTCCCGTTTTCTTTCTATTTATTATATGATACCGCTCCGCTTCCCGTTCGGGAAAAACTGGAAAATCTTTCTTGCCGGTATAGTCACTGACTCTCCTGTGAATACTGTAGTTATCAAAAATCAGCAACGATTCAGAAAACTTGGGAGGTCTCCATGGTACAGGGAAAAGTAGAAATCTGCGGTGTCAATACAGCAAAACTGCCTTTGCTAAAGGCAGCGGACAAGGAAGCTCTCTTCGCAAAGATCCGGGAGGGAGATACCGCCGCCAGAGAGACCTACATCGAAGGCAACCTGCGTCTGGTCCTGAGCGTGATCAAACGCTTTTCCGGCAGTGCGGAAAATGTGGACGATCTGTTCCAGATCGGCTGTATCGGTCTGATCAAGGCCATCGACAATTTTGATTCCACGCTTGGTGTAAAATTTTCCACCTACGCGGTTCCGATAACAATAGGTTCTGCTAAAAATTCTTTAATTGAATTTCAACATCACCATTGACAATCACAATCCTTGATATTATGCTTTTTAATATATTGTTTTTCTCTTTCTTGTCGATATGCGCCCACACATCGGCAAGTTTTTTTATGTTCTCGTAAACAACTTCTTTCTTCTGACTGTTTCTTTCATTCTTTTCTTCCTCGGTTATCTTTTCTTTCATATCAGAAATGCTTTTTTCAGTGTTCTTAATCATTTCTAAAACTGTGTCATTTCCATCGGAATAAAGAACATATAGCCTTTTTAATTTCACCTGTTCTTTTTCAAATTGTGACTGCATTATTTCAAGTTTGCTTTGCTTTTCAATAGGCTTGCACTCTGAAAGATTTAAGGATATTTTCAAAATTTCACTTTCTACCTGTTTTTCAATATCAGCAGCCCATTCCAAAGAATTGTTACAGTTTGGATTGAAATTAGGCAAATACTTCATTGCTTTATCACGAGAACAGCAATATATTTTATGCTTTCCGTGCGTCCACTTCTGATACCGCATCTTGCATCCACACACACCACAATAGCACAATCCTGTTAACAAGTTGGCATCCGTATGACAAGCAGTTTTGTTTTTCCTACGTGATTTTCTGATTTCCTGTGCAAGTTCAAACCTTTCTTTATCAAAAATAGGTTCATGAAGTCCTTGATATACATTCCCTTTATATGGGATCATACCTATATTGACAACTCCAGTAAGCACATTTCTGACAAGAACCTCGCTGTGAAATCCTAATGATTCCTTGATATATAAATCAGAATAACCGCCAATAAACATATCAATTGCTCTGTTTGCTTGTTCCTTACGTTCTGGTATAGGAATGAGTATTCCTTTCTCCTTGCTATAATTATAGCAATACGGAGTATTAGCACCACCAATCCAGTAACCTTGTTTTATTCGCTCCAACATACCGCCACGCATACGAAGCATCATAGTATTTTTGTCAAGTTGTGCAAAAACAGCCATCATCTGTGTGTATGCCTGCTCCATAGGACTGTCATAACTTACACTGTCATGTACACATTTGAATAACACTTGGTTTGGTTGAAAAACTCTTTCAATTATGTATAATCCATCAATCATACTTCTTGAAAGCCTGTCTAATTTAAACGCAACAACACATTTAACACGTTTTTTTATGCAGTCGTTAATAAGTCTTTGCAATTCCGGTCTATCCATATTTGCACCGGTATATCCATCATCAACATACCAGTCAGATACAACCAGTTCATTTTTCCGGCAAAAAAGCTCTATGTCTCTTTTTTGACTATCAAGACCGTTGCCTTCTTCTGCCTGTTTTTCCGTGGAAACACGCATATATGCGACACATTCCATTTTATTTACACTCCTTTCAATATATAAAGAATGTGCCGTATTTATCATACATACGACACATTCTAAAGCCTTTTTACAATGGTGTCAACAGCATATGGATGCTATAATCTCAATAATTTCTTTTGGCAGAGAAACATCTTCAATATCAACATCTTTGCCGTCTTGTGTAACTCTAACCATTTTTTACCTCCAGTCTGTTTATTTTTTCATAAACCTTTTTAGATATTCTGTTGACCGTTCTGTCACATACATTAATCTTTTGTGCTGTTTCTGTAATAGTTTTTCCGCAAGAAAGCATTTTAAACACTTTCTCTTCCTCTTCCGTGAAATTGGCGTTCCGGAAGATTTCTTCAAGTTCTGGCTTAGTCAGTTTTGACAACTTCATAAGCCATTCTCCTTAACTAAATTTCAGTTTAGATGTTCATAACACCAGACTTCCATCCTGCTTTTTTAGCCTCTTCTGAAAGAATCTCATTTTCTTCAGCTATAGCCATTTTTCTTTGTTGTTTTTCTAAACAATATATTGATAAAATTTCATCCACCAACTCATTAATACTACATAGCATATCTCCGTCAACCTCTTCGGTTCGTTCTGCATCATTTAAAATATTTTTTATATCTTCTGCACATTCATGTATTTTTCTCATACAAATGCCTCCATAAATCTTAATATTTCAGTTTACAACATTACCAGTTCACCCTTGTTGATAAGCGTACTGGCAATACTTCTTGTTACATGTGTCATAATTTCAGCCTGTGAATGATTTTCTGTAGCATACTTTCTAATAGAATCCAAATCATAAGAAAAGCCTGCATCATCAAGGTACTGTCTGATAAACCGTTCATTATCTTCTGATGAAAGACGATGCAATTCATGCTTTTCTGTAAATCTACGCTTCACTGCAGTATCAACATCATCTATGAGGTTTGTTGCGGCAATGATTACATGGTCGTTAGTAACTGCATCTAACAGCTGTAACAAGCATGTTGTACTTCTGGAAACCTCTGCGCTCGCTCCTCCTCCACCATATTCCCTCTTTACTGCCAAGCTGTCGATTTCATCCAACATTACAACGCATTGATGCTGGTTTATGAAATTAAACAAATTCGTGAGATTTTTTGCAGTTCCACCAAGATAACTATCAAGCATTCTTGAAAAATTCACATATAAATACGGCATTCCAAGTTTATATGCTACATATCTGGAAAAAGCCGTCTTTCCGACTCCACTCTCACCATAGAGCAATGTTGCATTCAGATACGGGATCTGTTTCTCCATAAGCTGTAAACTCACATCATTCATGTTCTTGATCAGTTCGAATAATTCCTTTTCTTCATTGGTCAGATAATATCTGCTTTCTAAGTATGTATTTGTCAGATCTTCCATCGTTGCAAAACTGGAAACATTTGCTGGTAGCTCCATAAGATTCATTCCACCAGATCGTAACAAACTTTGATATTTTGTGACTGCATAATGATTTTTCTGAGTTGTATCCTCAGCGCAACAGCAAAGAGCTGCATCTTTTGCTTTTTGTATATTGTTTTCAGCCACATATCGCACTAAGGCAAGTTGATTTCTTGTCATTCCCATTTCATATTTCCTCCGGTAAATCCTAAACTATCTTCATTTTGCGTCGGAGACGATCTGCCCAGTACTCGGTTATCTTGTACTTAGGGCACTCGTCCCTCCACATCTCCCGTCCTGTCTTGCCATCCCAGTGGATGCAATCATCACAGTTAAAGCACGGTTCATCCATCTCTCCCTGGCAATGGTCAAAACATTCTGCGCTATTAGCACAGTGCTCACAGATACACCCAATACAGCTCATGTCATTTCTCCGCTAAATCCTAAGTTACTCATTTATCAATTCTGCCAACTCCAAAAAATCAAGACTTCCCAGACCGTCATATATTCTATCAACTTCTTCCACGATTTCTTCACAGTATCCAGCCATTCTCAGTTGATATGCAAAATCAGAATCTAAAGATTCGCAACCATATTCTGTTTTTGCTGATTTTTTCTGAAATTTCTCGTTTTTAGACATTTCCAATGTTTCAATGCAACCATTATCCGTTGTTTCAATGCAATATTTCATGTGATTTTCCTCCTGCTTTTAATTTGCCGAGCTACCGAATTTTCCTCGGTAGTTCGATTTCTCCCCCGTGTTACCGGGGGATTTTAACTTGCTTTTGAGTTATTGAGTGGGAACTCAAATAGAAACTCAAATTTTTTAGTTCCTGATTTCACTTACTACGCAAACCGAAGTTGCCCGGTCTGTTCTGCTTCTATTCTCATGTTCGGTGTACGCTCTGCCACGCATAATTCCGGCAGGTTTGCCCTCACCAGTGCCGCGGGAATCGGTGGACATACCGCATTGCCACATCGGCGGACCTGTTCGCTGCGCGGGTAGGTCTTTCCGGTGTAATCATGGTCAATTATGTAATCGTCCGGAAATCCCTGGCATCCGTACAGTTCCCGCGGCTCCAGCATCCGAAGCCCGATATCCACAATCTGATAATCCACGCCCTCAATTGTCACCAACCCAAATCTGTCTTTGGTCGTAACCGTATCAAGCGGTTGCTCAATGTCCTGACCGGTAGCATCCCCATAATATTTAATCAAAAAGGCTCTAACCTCTCCGAAGTGCCCGTCGCCGGCTGTGATTGTAGGTATTGGATCCCTCACGTCCCGGCCGTCACAGTGATTATTCATCTGGATCAAGTTTGCCGTCACCACACTGTTATGGTCCCATGAGGTGACTGTCTGCAATGGCTTCTCCATGCTCTCTCCTGCTCCCTTGTAGCCACCGTCATAATACTTATGCAGAAATGAGGTAACCAGTCCATACCGGTTCGATCCATCCACGGTCATGATTGGATCTTTTATGGTCTGCCCGCGGACTTCTCCCTGCGCCGTCTCGGAATGGTACTGGATCAGAGTAGGACTTATCAGGCAATGTTCATTCTTGCTTACTATGGTTGTGAGCGGTTCTCTCACATCCTTGCTTCTGTCTGCCGTAAATCCAGTCTGCCCAATCTGTACCATGTACGGCTCGCACAGATAATGTTTTCCACTTCCAACTATGGTTGGAAATGGTTTCTCTATATCATGTACTCTGGGTGCTTGCCCGTCTCTTTCCCCATATCCAATAGGAATCATGTAGGGTTCTACCACACCGTAACCGTGCTTTCCGGTTATAGTTGGCATCGGATCCCGGATATCGTTCGGTCTACGCTCGCCGCCGTGGTTGCACTGAATAATAAATGGCTCTGGATTCTCGAATACAAACTTTTTCAATCCCCTTGCAATCCGCTCCATCGTTTTCGGTGCCAGCGGTCGCACCGCCCGGATTCCATATTTCTCTTTGATCTCTTCCGAGGTGTCAAAGATGCTGGGGCACGGCAAGGAAAAGTCCAACTGCGTGTATGCACCCACATACGGTTTTAAGAGACCAGCCTTAACAGCCTCACTGTCAGCTGGTCCATGTGTTGGCTCCGGCCAGATGATCGACTTGCCGTCACACCGCGCAATCATAAAAAATCTCTTTCGCATGGTGGGCGCACCGTAATCGGCTGCAACCAATTCCTTAAACTGCACTTCATAACCCAAATCTGTAAGCTGCTGCACAAACTTCTCAAAAGTTTTACCCTGCTTTGCCTTAATGGGATGATGCCCTCTATTAAGCGGTCCCCAGGTCTTAAACTCTTCCACGTTTTCCAACATGATCACTCTGGGTCGTACCAGTCCCGCCCATCTGCAGGCTACCCATGCAAGACCTCGGATAAACTTATCCTTTGGCTTACCGCCTTTCGCTTTGCTGAAGTGTTTGCAGTCCGGTGAGAACCAGGCAAGACCTACCGGATGCCCTTTGCATGCTGCAACCGGATCTACCTGCCATACATCCTCACAGTAATGCTTTGTGTTTGGGTGATTAGCCTTGTGCATCCGGATAGCTTCCGGATCATGGTTAATGGCAATATCCACACTGTATCCGGTTGCCATCTCTATTCCGGTGGACGCGCCACCGCCGCCGGCAAAGTTGTCAACGATCAGTTCTCCGTTAATCATGGCATCACCCCCGGCATAAAATCAGATAATCGCATTTGTACCATTTCTGCATCTAATCTCTTTTTGGACAAATCATAATAATGTTTGTCCAGTTCAAAGCCAACATATGGATGGTTGGTTCTGTAGCAGGCTATCAAGCTACTAGCACTTCCTACATGTGTGTCTAGGATAATGTCTCCGGGCTTTGCATAGCGGTTTAGGAGCCATTCATATAGTGCCACTGGCTTTTGTGTAGGATGAATACGGTTTTCTTTTTGTTTCATATTTTGCTGAAGCATTCCGCTCCACCTATATTTAATCTTCCTTACTGCAGTACTGAACGAAGTCCATGCAAGTTCACAATCAGCAAAATCAGTATTTCCATTATCTTTATCCCAAACAATCCAACAACTACTATCAAACGGCATTTTGCTTATAAAATGATTTGCCCCCCAAATAATCTGATTTTTTGACACTCTAAACAGTTCATCGAAATATTTTTCGTTTGGTGAATTTATATCCATTCCGCTAAAGCTCTTGTAATCCTTTGCTTTTGCCAGTTTACCTCTTGTATGGTTTTTATCCCCATTTTCTCCAATCCCATACGGTGGATCCACAATCGCAAGGTCAAAGTAATCATCCGGGAACTCTTTCATCCCATCCATGCAATCCATGTTGTAATATCCAAAATCCATTACGGCTCCTTTCTCTTATTTCTGTGCTAAATAGCACATAATTCCACAATCCGGGAATATTTCTGTGTTCATGTCTCCACGGTTTACCGGGCATTCGTTATTCCTTTCTTACTTTTAATCTAACCATTTTCTAACTCCATAAAATCCGATAACTGCATTTGACCAAAAACATTCGTGTCCTGCATCCACCAGTGGTAAACCTCTTCTCCGCAAGTCCACTGTACTGGCTTTCCTTTAGCTTTCCTTTCTTTCAACATTTTGTCAAAAGCATGGATATAAGCTTGTCTGTACTTTGGATAATCGTGCATCTCACGCTCCCTCTGCGACTTTCTAGCAAGCGGACAACCTAAACAACCGAGTCTTTTATATCCGCAACCGTACAACTTGCAGACTGGAATCTTTTCAGACTGAATGAAATTCCAAACATCATCATCTGTCCAGTCTATTATTGGATTCACTACTGTTTTTGCTTTCATTTGGCAACTCTCAAATAGCTTTCTCGTATCGTCATTGTCCGTTATAAGCATCTTTTCATCGGTTATGCCTACACTTTTATCTGCGCTGTCTTTAAGCACCTCAAAAGGGCTTCTAAGACTTCTCTTCGTACTCTCCGACCATCTAACTCCTGTCGCAATCATTCGATTTTCATTACCGCCCTCTTTCAGTTCTGAGCAACAATACCGAACCACTCTTGTCGGTGGCATCAGTTTTCTTGGAATCAGATTCCACATCGTCAAGATTTGACCATTTTCTTGTTTGTGATAGTCTATCGAGCATTGAACACCTTTCAATTCTTGCTTACGGAACACTTCTCGAATGTGATATACAGTTTCAGGAGCATCTACTGTTGTATGACTGTTATGTACCTCGTAAGGTATTTTTGCCATCTCAAACAACCGGAGTTGCACATCTGAATCTTTACCGCCTGAATATTCACATACAAGAGGCTTACCGTAATGATGCAGTGACATTTCACTTGCAGTTATCAATCTCTTTATACTTTTTTCTAATAAATCCACACACCACACTACATTTATCCGTGTGGTAAATTTACAATCTGCCTTGTAGTCCTTGGGAGTTATTACCGCTGACCATTAGTCTTTTCTGGGGCGATACCTAAGCAGCGTGTTAATAGCTACTATTTCTCAGGCGAACCATGACATTCCATTCTGGCATTTATCAATTTTTACAACCCGGATTCTGATTCCGGGAAACCTCGTTTCACGAGGATAAGTGTTATTCCTTTCTTACAATCGTTTCTTCCTGCTCCTTGTACATCTTCCCCGCCATCTGCACCAGATAATGCTGTAAGGCTTCTGCAACGATGACACGATGCTTGGTGCAGTATCGGTCAACGTAGCGTTTAAAGTCCGCATTATCGGCATACAGGGCGGTGTAATCAATGTTCTGCATCTGATCTCTCCACCTTTTCCAATCGTTTACTGGCGATTACTTGGCACCCACATTTTGGGCAGTCAAAGCAATCCCACAGTGACTCATGGCCCGTTAGAATATTGATTTCTTTCGCCACATAACGATTTTCTTTTTTTAGGTCAACATCAGTACCACATACCTTACATTTCATATGTTCCACCAACTTTCTGAAAGCATACGGTAGGCGCATGGTATTTTCTACCGTCCGATGTTTTTATCATGGTCTGCTGTCCACAACTGGTAGGGAAATACTGTTTAATAACAGTTCCCATCACACCAGTTTCACAAATAACCCTGTCTCCAATTTTGATATCAGACATCTGTTCCACCTGCCTTTACAATCTCCAACAAATCATCTACCAAATCCTTGACCTCGTACATCATCATAGTGTCGTAGGATTTTGACTGCTGCTCTGCTGTCTTATTTCCATACTTCGTACAGTCTTTAAGAAATGCTGTGCGTTCTTCCAACTGCTCCACAACCTTGTCCGGGTCGTAAAGTCTGCTCTTTTCAAATGCTTTTTCCATCATCTCTGCGGTCTCCTGCTCATAGTTACCACAGCAGGTATTCATATCCGCAAGACAACGCTGGAAGAACTCTGCAAATCGGTCTGTGTTATAGTCCTCTTCAAATGCCTTTGGAATATCAATTAGTATTTTCATCGTTCGCCCTCCTGTTCCATGCTTCTATGGCTCTTTTCTTACATTCCTCGATATTCTCCATAGTGTCATCCTCTTTGTTTGTGTCCGGGCAAAATCCCTCTGTCCTTGCACCGCATTTACATGCGCACCAAATGGTAAAACTGTAAGATTTTGTAGCTGCTTTAATTTTTGCTTCCCCGCCGCAGAACGGGCATTGTTTCAGTTCTTCACTCATTATTCACACCCCTTTTCTTTCAACGCATTGTATAAGCGCAAGTATATTTCAAAATCATTTGGGTTCATTTTGTCCGAAAGAAAATCCAAGAAATCCTTATTTCGCAAGCATTCTTTCAGTGTGCCGATCTGGCGGTACTGCTGCACTTGTTCAATAGCTGTTCTTACCGCCCAATTCTCGTCAACATCAAAGTTTTCTATATATCCCCAATTAGATTTTTCCTGTGCTATTACTTTTTTCAATGCGCTTTCGAGCGCTTCACTCTCCGTCATGACTTTCCTCCATTTCTGCCAGCTTGGCTTCGGCTTCCTCTCTGGATAAAAATATTTTTTTACCTATATTATCTAAGAAATAACAGCTTTCACCCATTTTATCCATGACATCAATTCTTACAATTATTTTTTCATTGAAAAACTGCTTGATATTTATTTGTAAAACGTGTGTTGTAATAATCGGTTCTTTTACATATGGAGTTATACGATATAATTTATCTCCCACCTTGCACGGCAACTGCAGTAGCAATCCCTGCTCTTCGGCATCCTCATAATCTGCTAATTTTGTAAGTACTTTTGATGCATAATCACTTACCGCAGGATATCCTTCTCTGTCTATCATTGACTTTTTGCTCATAGCAGTGCCATTAAAATTTCTTTTTCTTTCTGTCAGTCTCTCCATCCTTGCTCCTTTCCTTGATCCTCGGTCTCTCCACCATCACTGGATAGCTGCACTCATACGGCTTCGTTCGTCCGATTCTAATAGCATCAGCAACCGGATGTGTAGCCATGTAGAGTAAGTCACCGTTCTGAAAGTTTCCTGTTCCCTCTCTCATACAGCTACACTCCTTTTTCCGTATGTACTTGCGATTCTGTATACATTGCAAATTTCTCTGTAATATTTTTCCTGTGCATGGATATTAGCATCCACACGGTCAAGTTCCGTCTCACACCACTTTGCAAATTCTTCTGCGGACAATGGTGTTTCTGAAACATCGAATTTCTCGCTGTTGTCAATCACGAAACACACCATATCAACCGGAATGTGGTTCAAATCCGCAAGAATCTGAATCTGCTTATCTTTGTCCTCTGCTTTTTCGTAATTCGCCAACAATTCATAACCTGTCATCTGCATTTATATCACCTCTTATCAAGTTTGATTTCTTTGTCGTAGCAATTTTTCTTTGGATTTCCCTCTACTGGGGAAACCATCTTTTTAGGTTCTGTTGTGTAGGATCCGTTTAGTTTCAAACCTATTTTGCTTTTTTCATCCACATAGCATGATGGCTTGTAACGATCCGGTGGAATGTAGTTGTGAATGCGCCAGTGCTTTACCAACACAACTCCACTATCGAAAGATAAAAGGAATCTATTGTCTATCAATGTTTTCAAATCATCATCAGAAGCACCGCACATCCTTATGATTTTCCGTGGATTGTTCACAAATCCGTCATCGTCAGCGTTCATACAAACATGGAAATAAAGCATTTGAGCCGTAGCAGGAATATCCAAAAAAGCATCACTCTCAATTATTTTTGCGCTGAACATTCGTTTTTCTGCCATTTAGAACTCCTTACTCAAAAATAGGCTTCTCAATATAGATCCCGGTGTTTTCCACCAGTTCTCTCCACAAGTACATGAAATCCTTTCCGTTGCACTTGTCTCCGGCTTTGTCCATGTGGTCAGAAAACTTATCCTTGAAATTCGTCAGCTTCTTCTTACCGAATCCATCTTCCATAAGGATTACCATTCCATATAGGATGTACCTTGTGGACAACTCATTGATAAGATTGTTACATCTGACCTGTTCCCGGATGCATTTCTGCGCTACAACCGACTTGTAATGTGGATAATCAGCTTCGGTAAATTCCTTGTACTCAATCGTCCAGTCTGCAAAATCGTTAAGCCTGCTCTGTAACTCCGTATAAGGCTCATTCTCGTACTTTTCGTTGTACTCGGTGAATTTACCGCAGAAATCAGAAAGTCTCGTCTGTGAGTACTTGTAGTCTTTCCACAAGGTATAGCAGAACAGTGTCAGTATTCCGGTGAATGGACTTCTCTCCGCAGACTGCTTCAAAAGTTCTGTCTTCCGCATAATTTTCAAAATTTCCTGCGGATTGTCATATCGTTTTGGCATTTTATGTATCACCTCCAAGTTCTGTGATGCTTGAACTCTACAAAGAAAATTTCATTTTATCCAATTTTTCAATTTGTTTTTTTAATGATTCAATTTTCTTTATTCTCATTACTTCTGCCCTTAAAACTGCGTCTTCCTTCTTTTTGTGCCAATCATTTCCGCGATAATATCCATATTTTTTAGAACTTATCATATCTCCGGAAATATTTGAACAAATCTCTGCATCGTCAGTTTCTATGATTCCAGTACTAAGTGCATATTTTGTAATATATACTTTCATATTATTCACCGTCCTTTTCTCCATGCAAAAGTTCCATAAACCGAACAAATTGTCTTTTTGACACGGAATTGTTCTGCTTCTCAGGCTTCAAACTGATGACTAGATGCTTGTCGGCAATGTTCGCCAGTTCCCTTGCAAGGTTGATTCTGCCTTGCGCCAGTCCATCACGGTAACCTTTTCCCGGTCGGTACTCTGCGATCTGCTTCTTTCCATCACCTTGACCACCGGCTGTTTTGTTGCGAAGCTGGTAACCCTCGTCCGCATAACGCTTAATCCAGTACTGCTCCCACTTGTCCAGTTCTTCTACCGGATAATGTAGGAATCCGATTTTCCAACCGTGTATGTTCTCCGCAGAATACAATCCGTGGCTCTTCATGGATAAATCAATGTGCTGGTATCCATTAAGATGCCCTGCCAGTCTTTGGAGTAGGTGTACCGCCTGACCAACATACGCAAAACGAAAACCATCCTCGTCTGTTCTTGTCAGAAAGTAAATTCCACTTCCATCGTCTGCGTGTGGATTAACCGCCAGTATTCTTTCACGATTCTTTCTCTCTATGGATTTTGCTTTTGCTATATTCTTCCAATCAGCCAACCACATCACCGCCTTTCAAATGGAATCAAATATCCGTCCGGCAAGGCATTTATAATATTTCTCAATGCCCCATATCCTGTCTTTTGCATATTGACTAAAGCATTGTTTTTACAGGTATTCAGTTCGGATATGTTAGAATCAATGCTCTGCATTATTTCACTTCTTAATTGTGGTGTAAGTGGTCTATAAAATGTGTCAGCCATTCGCACCACCTTTTCTGTACTTTTCCAGTTCTGCAATCATGGTCTCTCTGCAAATATCTCCGCTCTCATGCCACTCTACCGCATGGAAAACTCTGCTAAGATTCTCACTCAAAACCTCAATTCTGATGCTTGCCGACTGAATGTACTCAATTAACCGCTGTGTATCTCGTGCTATGTCCTCGTAACCGTACTCCTGCAAGTGCTGAACCATGCTTTCAAGGTTCTCAATGTTTGAAATGTTCATCAGTTCCGGAACATCTTTGTAGCACAAATAGCCAAAACTTCCACCACTCAAAACGGACACTCCTTTCCATTCCTTAAAATCCATTCCTTGCCTGCTGCCGCATAGTCCACATTCACCAATGGGGCAATCTTTTTTACCTCTGCAACACATTCATCAGCATCAGAATTATCACGGCTTAAATGGCACAATATGACGTTCTGCAGGTCATCTGATTTGTTCGCAACGACAAATTCTTTTACCGTTTCCAGTTCCATATGACCACGGTACACATGGGATTTCTTAGCATCGTTGGAATCCTCTGTAATGTACTTCTTCTGATAGTTACATGAAATAAGGATGTGGTTTACTTCATGGAATCGCCACTTAACAAATTCCGTGTCAGTTACATAAAGCAATTTTCCCATTTCCGGGTGAGTAATCAAGAATCCATAACAAGGGCATTCTGAACCATCAGCGTTGGTATGTGTCCACTTACCATCCAGTTTCGTAAGATCAAATGCCATTATTTTTCCACCAGTAAACCCTATTTCCATAGGTTCTAAACTATCATATGGCTTAAATACTGGTATTCCCATGTGTTCAAGGTCTGTTACAGATAATGAGTGGTCTTTGTGCGTATGGGTGCATATTGCACCCACAACACACTTAATATCCCAGTTAAGACCACGCTTTATGTCCATGATAGGAAGTCCTGCATCCAGTAAAAGTGTTTCACCGTTATCTGCCGTTAGAAGATAGCAGTTGCCGGAAGAACCGGAGCCTAAACATTTTAGTTTCATCAGCGGATACCTCACTATCTGAAAAACAAAAACCAAATCAACGCTGTGAAACTGTCTGCAATAGCTGAGATAAATAAAATAAACACGATAAATCTCATCGGTGTCATTTTGAGTTTTCCGGTGTATGCAAGAGTGATTTTTTCTATTGTGCTAATAGATGAACTTACAAAAAACCGAACAATAAAAAACGCAACCCAAAGTACAATACCTACTTTTACAAAAATCATAATCCCTTTTCCTCCCTACTTAAAGCAATCCTGCGTCTCTGCGCTGGCAATGTCCGTCTCTGCGGTCTGCGGTGTCTGCGGTACTTCCTCAAACTCAACAGTGTTTGCATTATTCTGAATCTCCCTGTGAACCTGTTCCTGAATGGGTTCCATCGGATATTCCTTGAAGTCTCCATCTTCGATTTCTTCTTTTGTGTAAATACCCATTGTCAGTTCCGGGCAATTCAGACTAGAGAAGAACGATGCCGCTCTGTATCTGAGCATTAACTGTGGCATGGTTTTCCACTTACTTCCATTTTTCCCAAGCCATCCCTCGTCCTTTGCCATCTGCATATTGACTTCCATACCCTCAACTCTGCGACCGTTTTTCATAGTCCACGCTACGCATGAATAAGGCTTTCCATCTTTATCCTTTACCTCGTCATACTGCAACTCCATGTCAAACATTCTGCTTGCGTTAATAGAGGCAATCAAAAACTTACTGCTCCAACTAGGTCTTCCCTGTATCGGATAAAGGTTCTGCATAACCATCAGAGGGCTAATGTGCATTCTTTGTGCCTGTTCAATGGCAATCAAACAGTTAGACGGATTTTTCTGATATGTCTGCGGAACAATCGTTGAATCAGCCAGTGCCTTTGCCATCTGCATTGCCATAATAAAATTGTCGGATGTTCCAAAAATCCCAAGACTGTAATCTGTAACCTTATTCTTGCTTTCCTTTACCTCTGCCTTTTCCTGTGTCATTACTTCCTGCTTCTTTTCGTCTGCCATGTTTCTACCTACCTTTCTACCTTTTTGATGCCGTCAATTCCTATGATGAATACCTGGGTTGTCTTGGGATTCTGAATCAGTGCAATAGTACTTGCAAACCTATCATGTTTTTTAATTCTTAAAACTTTGTATTCATCATCTTTGCTTACATCTGAATCTATTACAAAATTCTGTTCGTATCCTAAAAGACCACTCCATGTACCGTATAAATTGTACTGCTTACCGGTATCCTTGACTTTTACGGTATCTCCCACGCAGATTTCGTCTTTCTTCTCCGGTTCTTTCTCCGGTTTGTAGTTTTCAAGGACAACGTACTCTCTGTGCCATAAACCAACATTTTCCTCAGATTTTTTGCAAATACATCCTGATGTCGTAACGCAATTTACTTTGAAAATATCTCCGTTTTTATAAGGAATCAAACAAGGCATCGCACAAACAACCTTGATGTACTCACCGACTTTAGCTTTTCTCTTAACCTCCCGGACACCGTTATCAGGCTTCGCATCCTCGCCCATCAGCCGATTAAAAGCCAACTTAGCACCAGTACGGAAATCAAATTCATCAGCAGGATTGCAGTTTGCTTCTGCTTTCTCGCCAGTGGACTTGTCCAGCGCAACTACTTTGTTGTCATTGCGGTAGATGACAATAGTTGTGTCTACTTTTTCTAAAGCGGCAGAAAATATAGAACCTATTTGGAAATGTTTTAAACCAATGCTTTCCCCAACTACATCTTTGTAAAAAACAGTGCCACCACTGATTTCTGTGATTTCAATTGCTGCATCATTGTCTGCAAAATATCCGCTTTTGTATCTGTCTCCAACCTTAAATTTATGTTTTTCCATATTATTCTTCCTCACTTTCCAGCTTAATCATAAATCCTCCCTGATGCACTGTCACATCAGCTTTGTAAATCTCCTTGATGCTTCTAGGCATCACATGGAACGTCACATCCGTATCAGCAATCTTGCCTTTGAATTTCAAGGCTCCACGGTCTGAAAGTCCCAGGTACACACCCACGCAACACTTGTCCTCAAAATTGAATACCACGGTGTCACCAGCATTGATTACTTCTCCGCTCGTTGTCAAAACGGAAATTACTGTCTCTTTCTTAATCTGCATTTTCCGCAGCTCCTTTCTTTATCTTATCTGCAAATAATTTTGTGGTAACTTTTGCTCCAAATTGGGCAAAAGTAATTATCATAAGTGGGTTTTCTTCAATTAAAGAATCAAACGGCTCTTCTCCCATTGTTTTTACTATTGCTCTGCACATTTCATCAGCAGAAATCTCAACTTTTTTATCCATATCATAATCATTATTATGCATTCTTCGCTTCCTCCACTTTCAAACTCGCATCATCACTTCTGCGGAACATAATCAACTGACTGTCAACATCAGGAATCTTCCAAGGGTCAAGGCTTTCGGTATCGTCAACCATGATAGGCAATTCCACACCGCACCGCTTCTGAAACGCATTGCAAATGTCAATCTCCGTCAGAATCCTTGCTCCGTGGTTCATGTTCCGGCTGTAAGGCTCTCCACGGTATGTAAAGTCACAGCATTCCTCCGTGTCACCATTCACAAGAGGTCTAAACATACGAACTGTGCAGAAAGAAAGATACTTGTTCACATCAGCTTCCAACAGTTCGTTCTTCTTCCGGCTGAATTTCTTTAACAGGTCAAGTTGTGCCTGCACATCCGTAATCTTCTGTGCAATGTTCTTGCGCTCCTGTTCCAGTTCTGTGATACGCCTATCCACACTCTCGTTAATGCTTACACTCGCCAAAGACTTATCAACCACAGAAATATCATTGCGGATCTGCTCTTCATCACCTTTTAACTGGATTCTGAGAAGATTCATGTCAGTGAATTTGTTCATGGAAGCTTCTTTCTCAGCAATCTGTGACTGGATAGCTTTGTATTCTTCTGTGTTGGAAATATCCACGCTTGCCGGAATGGAATTTAATGCATTATCGGCAATGGCAATCTCTTTTTCCAACCGCTCCACTTCATCCTCGGTCTTTTTCAGTTCCTCACGCTTATGCTCCAGTTCTTCCTGATCCGCTTTGATATGTTCAGCGCAGGAAGAACCCTCTTTAGTAATAAGTTCCAATTCATGTGCCTTATGCGTATCAAACTCCGTTCTTAACTGCTCTTTTTTCTCTTCCGGATATTCCTGTCCACAGTATGAGCAAATCAGAGAGTTTTCATCAAATTTAAGGCTTTTATTCAAATACCAACTCTTCTTCAATTCCTGTCTCTTCTGCTCATACTGTGCGATACGCTTTTCCAGTTCCGTGATCTCTTCACTAATGGTATCTGCCTTAAGCAACTCTTTCTGATGCTCATTCTGAATCTGATTCAGTGTTGTGCGCTTATCTCTTCTGTCCGCATCCAGTTTTTCATTTGCTTTCTGCTGTAATGCACTCAACTGACCTTTTAACTCAATAATTCCATCAGAAAGCTTATCGTAGGACTTCATACTGTTCTGCGTATCTGTCTGCTGCTTAATGTTCTCTGACAGCTTATCCAGTAAAGCTTTCTTTTTCAGTTCCAGATCCGCAAGGTCAATATCTACTCTCTGACGGCTTACCTCGTCAATTCGGCTTGGAATTTCATCTAACAAGTCCTGCAAGCCCTTGGTTCCATTTCTTCCCCTTGTGCCGTATAACTGCGTATTGCAACGCTTTTTCAGTTCATCAACAGTGCCATCCTGCAGAACAGTCCTTAATGCTTCAAACTCCGGAAACTGATTGCAAATGTCATCATTACTGTGCTGACCAAACATATCAGTAAGAATTGCTCTCTGATCCGTGCCACCTTTCAGCAGAAGTGTCATGGCATTGATGCAAAGTGAAAACTTATCTTTTCCGCATACGCTCTCTTCCAAAAATGCTTCAAAATCTGCTGCCTTTTTTGGAATATCATTCACATAGTAATCCGTGACATTTCCGGTAAACTCGCCTTTCTTATTGAAGTTCTGACGGCATACTTTTTTCAGAACCTTGTCTGTACCACCAATCTCCACGGTAACTTCTTCGGTAATATCTCCGTCAATGTCATTGCCGTCCTTATCGTGCGGTCTGATTCCGGTAATTTCTCTGCCGTTCTCGTCACGGCATCCAAAAATATACTGAATTGCTCTTTTGATTGTGGACTTACCGGTTTCATTCACCCCGGAAACCTCTGTCCGGTCGTATAAATCAGTGTCCACTACGTTAGAACCATAGAATTTGCAGAAATTCTGCAAAAAGATGTGTTTAATCCTCATTGTTCCTATCCTCCCAAAGATATAAATACAGTGAATTTACAAACATATAGATTGATACCGGCTTGTCTGTCTCATTGATTTTCTTGTACAACTCTGTGGTTGGGTTCATCTTATCAACAACCCACTTGATCGCCTGATACACGCTTTTTTCATTTGTGCTGTGTTTCTCTCCGATAATCCGGTAGATTTCAGAAAGTCTTCTGTTTCGGTTCTCAAACATCAGCGTTTCAACCTCGATGATGTACTGAAATCCCGGCAAGTACTGTTTCAGCCCCAGTTCTACCAAGATTTTTCTTATCTTCCTTTCCATTTCCTTACTCCTCCGGCTTTCAGTCTTCTGTTACGTGGATCATGTTGTCCTCTTCGCTGATATACAAGATTCCTGCATCTAACAGTCTTGCAATCAGAATCTCATTCGCACGGACGATGGGGATAATCTGACTTTTCTGCATAAAAATACTCCTTTCCTAACCATTTTTTCTTCCCGGTATTGCGGTTTACAATTCTGTAATAGAATGCTGTTTCACGGTCAACTTCCCATTCTTTCGGACTGTAAAATATCTTTCCGATGCACCCTTTGACGGTAAACCGCTTTTTGGCACTCATACGGTGTCCTCCGCAAGTTTTCCTTGTCTCCACCATGTTACATCATCAAAGCCTTTAGCTGAAAAAGAAGTAGCACCATTAGTCCATGTAAATATTCCCTCATTTTTGAATCTTGCAAAATATCTAGGTTTCCAAGGGTCACTATCGGAATCTCTTACGTACACTTTCGTGTCCACAGGCACTTTCGACCAGTCAACAGGTGGTTCAACATATTCCTGCTCTGCCCATTCTTTGAACCTTTCCCTGCATCTGCTTTTACTACTCCATGCACAATCGGAACAACGTATTACATTGCAATCACATAACTTTCCTTCTTTGTCCACAGCTATCTCTATACTATCAAGTGCCATGTCAATAATCTGTTCCGCATACTTCTCTCTGTTCGTCATTTTCCATTCATCCTTTCCAGTTCTGCGCTCCTGGTTAATATCCAGTCTGCGTAATCACTTAATTCTGTCTTTGTAGCTGCGTTCTTCTCTCCGTGGTAAACCATAAGTACAATTCCTACATCACAGTACTTTTCAAATAATTCCGACAAGTAGTCGGCTCCCACATGGATATTGCCGTCCACAGAGTAGATGTCCGTCACTCCCAAACGTTCCATGCGGTCTTTATGCCATCAGTCCTTTGCAACCGCCACTTTCCACATCCGGTCTGCCGGAAGATTCTTTCTCGATCATTGCCATAAGAAGTTCCGGGCAGATGCCATATTCCTCACCGTACTTTACACACGATTCCTGTGCTTCCTCGGAGATAAAACTGCCGGTTGTCTGTGCCGTGGATGTAAATGTGATGGAGAGTGCTATTATAATAGGAAGAAACAGCTTTATTGTTGTTCTCATGCGCTTTCCTCCTCGATAGGTTCAATGCCAATCTCTTTCAGCTTGTTATACAAGAACATTCTGCCTTTCTGTGTCCATACGGTAAGTGGCTTTGTACCGGTACTTCCGTCATGCTTAACATAATCATTTGTCTTTGTTCTCACATAACCCTTGCCCTGGAAGTCTGCATACAATATCCACTGGTCACCTACTTTTCTCTGAATGCCGGCTGTTCTTAAAACTGAATTGAACCTCACCGCACTCATTCCGTAGTCCTGCGCAATCTGTGTAACCGTCATACAATCATTGGAAGAAAGAATCTTGTCCACATAGTCAACTTTTGGTGTCATATCGGTAATCACGGCATCCATCTGCTGCACTGTGGTCTGCAACTGCTTAACCTCTTCCTCTTTCTGCGCAAGCATCCTCTGTGCTTCGACAACCGCCAGTGCAATCAATTCCTGTCCAGTAGGGATATGTGCCTTAATGGAATCTTCCATTTCGTGGAAACGGTCAATGTACTTTGCCGTAAATTCTGTTCCCCTAACTCCGGTCATCTTATGTGCTATGAACTCGCAGCCTTTCTTCGTTACCATGTAGCAAGGCTGTGTCTTGTTTTGGCTGTTTTGATAGGTACTTTCTGTAAAGAAATCGGACTGGGAAATATTCCCCTGTCCTAATTGCTCATAATATCTTCTGATATCCTTAAGCAAATCGTTATGCTGTTTCCCTACCATTTCCGCTACTTCCACGGAAGATATTGTTTTCTGCTCTAATTCGTTCATTGTTCTCCTTTCTGTGGTATAATGTTCTAAAAAACTGGAGGTTTCATATGCTTCTCAAAATCGAAAGAAAAGTACTTAGGAAAACTGTAAAATCTTCTGAATGTTCCATTTCATTGTCTGAAATAGGGAATTACAATGGTGAAGATGTTTACCAAGCATTTTTGTCCTTAAAGGAAAAGGGATATTTCACCATAGTTAGTTCATCCATAAATCGTGAAATGTTCAAATTTACTTTGTCTTCAAAAGGAAGATTCTACAAAGAACATTTGTTTCTCTCATTTTTAAGAAATATACTCATACCTTTTGTTGTGTCTTTAATAACTGCAACTGCCACATACCACTTAGAAAAAGTAGCAGATAGCTATTCCGACAGCCGCCCCAGCCAATGCACTTATGAGTTGAACCAATGCAGTGATCCAAGGTTCTAATTTGTCAAGAAGATCTCTCTTCTGGCGGTAAGTCCATTTTTTCATTCATGTTCTCCTTTCATTGCATGAGAAACTGCATTACAAATGGTCATATGCTGTTTCTCATCATCATTCATGGACTTCTCAATTCTTTTCAGAGTACCGTCAATGCTCTTTAATGTTTTGAGAAGTTCTCTCTCAAATTGGCTTTGCATTTTCTTCCTCCTGCTTCTTAACAGATTCCTCTGCCATCTTCTCTGTCTTGCCGAGAATATATCCCTTGTCGAAATCGGACATATTCGGAATGGCTCTCTTTAACTTCTCAACGATTTTTTTCTCTTTTTCACTCATTCAATTAACTCCCTGTTTGTGATATACTCTCCTTATTCTGATATAAGGAGGTGAATTACATTGGATTCCAAAAAATACGCATCCGCTTACGCTATTGCTAAAATCTGTGGATATACCGGAAGTTTTGATGATTTTAAGAACCTGTACGACCAATACTATTCAGAAATCGTCAATTCTTTGCCGGAAGAAAAACCACAATTAGCAATAGCAGCGGCAATTAACAATCCTTTCCATATCCAGAGCCGTTCCTAAAAGGCGAAATGGCGGTAAGGACTTTGATAGACAAATCAATATTTGTTTCTTCGATTTTCTTATCGCCATCTATAATGCTTTTGTAATCTTCGATAATGTCAAACGCAATGTGCTGTGCCATCTCGTCAATTCCAACAAAACGTGAATCAGCTTTCTGAACTATATTTGCTTTACCATTTTTGTCTAATACCACATATCTCTGTTTTTCCATATTCTCACCTCTTTTCTGTTGACCTTGTAAACATATTATAGTCCCTTAGAAACTTTATGTCAACACATTTTTGTTGACTTGGGGACTTTTTGGGTGTATATTATTAGTGAAAGGAGGGATGTAAATGAATGAGAGAATCAAATCTTTGCGAAAGTATTTGAATATGACACAAGATGATTTTTCAAAGCAAATCGGCTTGTCAAGAAACTATATTGCGCAAGTTGAGATAGGCACGAAGACACCATCTGAAAGAACCATATCTGATATTTGCAGAGAGTTTGATGTAAACGAAGAATGGCTCCGAAATGGAACTGGTGAAATGCTTGTTCAGAAATCAAAAGACGAACAAATCTCTGAAATGCTCGGAGAAATTCAAAAGTCCGGTGAAGATACATTTAAGCACCGTCTTGTATCCGCACTGGCCAACTTGGACGAAGATGGATGGAACTCTTTGGAAAAGTTGATTGATTCAATCGCAAAAAAGAACGAATAAGAAAAAGCCAAGGGCAATGCGCAAGTCCTTGGCTCTTTTCCTTTATCTAAGTAATTTTTTAACATAGGCATAAATGCACTCTAACCAATGTAAATTATCGCAAGCATTGATTAGCTTTGTGATTTCCTCTTTGTAATCTTCTTTCCCCATAGTACACCCCCTAATCTTTCCGCACTTGGTAGCGATACCTAAATTATAGAACATATGTTCTTAACAATCAATATATTTGACTCACGTTTTTTATTGTTGTAAAATATCAACAAAAGAGGACGGTGAAAACGCCAATAAACACCGCCCTCGCCAGAACTTGAAGTCCCTTGAAACAAGGGATGTTACAAGTGTATCATGTGAAAGGGGGATAAAAAACATGATGAAAAAAGACCGAATCAAAGAAATTTCGACACATTTATCAGTCAACCGTACTAATTATATGTTAAGTTTTCGTGGAAATCTCCATGAATTTCTAAATGAGCCGGACATGACGGTTTACAAGCTTGCAGATGAAGCTAATTTGCCTTATTCTACGCTTAATTCACTACTATACGGTAATTCTAACGACACAAAGCTATCGACCGCTGTTGCGCTTGCTAGAGCCTTTGGAATCAGCGTAGATGAGTTGGTAGGCTGTGGTACTATGGAAGATAAGATGTTGGAATCTGTCAAGATATGCCGCAGTCTGCCGGAACAATCTCTGTACCTTATCCGCTACTCCATCCGTCACCAAGATAAAATCTATTCCAGTCTTGAAAAATCACACAAGTATATTTCTGTCCTTAAACCGCAACTTGTGAATGGAATTATAGCCACCACAAACGCTGTAGAACCTATTTGCATAGACAAATTACCGGAAGATATAAAATCCAAGACTTATATCGGTTTGAAAATTCCCTGTGACTACTATATGCCGTTTTATCTGCCTGGGGAAATTGTTCTCCTTGCAGCGGATCGGGAACCGCAAGACGGTGAACGATGTATTGTGACCAGTAATGGTGGGATATATATTGTCGTGAAAACACATATAATTGAAGATGGTGTAAGAAAATGGAGATATGTTCCGCTTATGTCTCCGAACAGCATACTCCCGGAAAATCTTATTGATGACATGATAGGATATGTGGTTGGTTTCGTCAACAATGACGGTGACTGGGGAATTAGATAAATAGATTAAGAGCATGGCTTTTACACCATGCTCTTTTTTGTTGTTATTTCGCAAATATTTTTTATGACTGCTTCTGTAAATGGCAAGTTAAACCAAAACACCGATTTGTCTTTAGTCAATTGTGTATCATGGGATTCTGAAAATACAATTTCAAAAATAGGTAACAGAGTATTTGTAACGTTAGGCGTACGAATTACATCTGAGCAGTATAGCGGATCATTAATTATTGCCAATATTGGAAGGACATATTCCCCTAAAAATATGTATGTTAGAACAAATGCAGTAGGTGGTACAAGTGGCGATAATCACATACTTTATATTGATAAATCTAGTAGTACGATAATATTAAACCCATCAACGGAACGGTATTATTCTGCCAGTTTCTCATATTTGTCAGATTGAGATTTATTTGAAGAAGCAGCCCAATACCTTGGATTAATTAATTATTTATATGCCACAACAAAATTTAATATAAATGTTGCATCATCGCTAACATTTGCAATTTGATATACATAAAACTTTCTATTATTTGCAAATCTTACATTAACAGCCCAATCACAATTTGCAAACACCCCAAATACATTTGCATTATTTGGCAATCCAAAGTCAGACAAGGAGCCTAAAAAGGACTGTCTATTCGCCACTAATAGAGTAACAGATGTTGATATTGATGCAAATTTCAAACCATTTAAATTGCCATTTACATCACTTAATCCCCCAGTGATAGTACCGTCACCAATAGTCGAAATATCGGTAGTTCCGATAAGGCCTATAAGTGATTTAAGGTTTTTTACAGCCAGTTTAATTTTTCCCAAAATAGATGATAACTTTTCTCCTGTCGTTAATTCATCTAAAGTTGTTGCTTCTTCAAACGCCGCAGTCAAATTACTACCATCACCAGTTTTGGTCAAATAGTTTGTCAAATCTGTTTTTGGAATTTCATCTATTTTTTTATCAACATCGGTTTTGTCATAGTAATTTGTCAAATTAGAAACTGATTTTGTAATGTATCCTACATCATTTTCTAATTCGCTGACTTTTGTAGGTATACCGCCTGTTTGCTGTTTTGCCTGCTCCATATAATACTTTGCGTTATCTGTATCTTCTCCTTCTCTTGTTCCGGTTCCACCTACGGCATAAGATTCAGCCAATACAGATTTTGCATTTGCGGATTGCGCATAAGCAGATGCATTTGCGGATTCTACTCTAATATCTGCTAAATAATTAGGCTGAAGCATATCATCTGTTACTGATCCTGTTTTTATCGAAAAAGAATAAGTCTTATTCTTTCCAGTACCAGTCACGGAGACAGTTATGGTTGCAGAATCTTCAAATGTCAACACCGGAATCATAGAACCAATATCAGCTGTAAACTGTGTTCCATCTTCTGTAGTCATGGTAATGATTCCGTCATCAGACATGGAAAATTCGACAGGTATTTTTTCAATATTAAGGTCAAAAATTACTTTTTCACCATTGTACTTTGTAATAGTAATAACACCGGTTGTTTCATCCATAGTCCAATCAGCAATATTTCCGTTTATTGCAGACTTGTCTACTTTTAAGGCATCCTGTGATATGATACGGTTGTCCAACGCATCAATAGCAGAATCCATTTTATTAAGATTTATTTCATCAATGTCTGTGTTTTCACTGGGGTAATTTTCCCAGTTAATTCTGGTATAAACCTTATTCAACGCCATCTGCAGATACCTCGCTTTCCTCTTTCATAATCTGCATATCTGATAACTGTTTAGTCTCCGAATACACTTCATACAGTACAAGCCTTTTCACCTCGATAGGCAACGGTGTTTGATTTAATACTGTCACAAGGTTGCTTTTTAATTTCTTAATCTCAAAGTTTGCTGCCATATCAATTCTCCCTTACATAGATTTCTTTTCCTTGCTCTTCTGCATATGCATACAGATTTTTGCACAGTTCAGATACCTCATATCCGCTCTGTGCAACCACTGTATCCGACATGTCAATAAGTTGCTTCATAAACTCTTCAAAACCATCTCCATCTTCCGTGCTAAAAAATGTGGCATTGATTTCCGTAAACGTGGAAATTCCAATGGTAAAAGCTATATATTGCTGAATTTCTTGCCTTTCTTCCATTACTTCTTTCATTGTTTTTCCAATAATCGTTTGAAGAATAAATATTTTTTTTACCATAATAAATCTCCTACGTCATAAGTGTGACAATTCCAGATGTTGCAGTGAGCAAACCTCCAAGTGATGAAACTCCTGTAATAAAATTAACATTATGTCCAGGATAATCAGCAACATTGGCTGTTTGTGTTACCAAAGATACATCTGATACGGTTCCATTTATATAATTTTTTGTGACACTTAATGTGGCACTTGTCAGTACTGTCTTACTGCCTAATATTTGAGAAGTTGTTGATATGTTTTTTACATATTGTGAATCATATGTTGCTCCATTTCCTACCACTAAAATTCCGCTTACACTTACCATTGAAGCATCAATAGTAAGATATTGTCCCAATCCTTTTATAGATCCTGTGCTTTGCAATAGTTCGTTATAAAATTTAATTTCACCTGATGATACTTCTGTGTAACTTCCGTCTTCCCCTATAGACTTAAAACTACCAGTCATTACTGCGTTTTTAGCTGTTATAGTTCCATCTGCTGATATGCTACAGTTATCTGCTTCCAATACAAAACGGTTTCCAGAAATACTTACCTGTCCACTTTCAACACTTAACTGAGAACTGACATCACCTTTTGATACTTTTAATTTGATTTGGTCTGCCTGCAAAGATATTGCCGCTGCCAATTCTACTTCTGTATCTGTTGCCCTTTTCGCTTCTGCTTCAATTTTTCCTGCATTTTGCGTAATTTTCGTATCCAATCCGCTCTCTACATCCTTGATCTCAGACCGGGTCTCTTCTACATTCCGTTCTAGTTCATTAGTCTTTCCACGGAGTTGAATTATACTTTTGTTAATTCCATTTACCTGTTCACTGTACTTTGGAGATTTTCCGCTTGCTGATATGGTGTCTGTCGGTTGTTGGATTCCTTTGTATGTTCTGCTCAACACATAGCTTTCTATGATTTCTTTAGCCGTATATACATTGACTGCTTCTCCAAGGCTCAAACAAGGATTTCCTATTTTTTCACAGTTATAAGGTCTATATTTTACAACTTTAATAACCTCATACAGATTTCTTGCAACCGTTTCTAGGGCATCTGCGGTCATTCCATAAACAAGGAAATTATCTTGCAAAATATAACTGTTGTCGTTCTCGGTAATCTCTGTATCCGGGTAAACTGCACCAATATCATTTTCTGATTGTCTTATCTGCACTTTTGTAACTTTTTGGCAAACAAAATCTTCATATTTAACTGATTTGTATTTTCCACCAGTAACCTTTTCTTTTTCAGAACCTTTTCTAGGGTATAATCCTTTCTGTGGATATAATCCTTTCTGTGGATATAAACCTGATATTATTTCTTTAAGGAAAACATATTCAAATTTTCCATCATGGTTAATGTGGCCAAAGCATCCATTTATTGAGCAGATTGCTTCCATGACCGTCTGGCCAGAAAGTTCGCTTGGTTTTATTGTTTCTGCCACTTCCATGCTGTCATTAGGTAATGTGGTTGCTACTTGTTCAACACCAAAATATGAAAAAAAACTGTCTCTGAACTGCTTTAAGGTCAGAGGAAATTTCAACCCGTTATACCAGGAAGATACTTCTGATTCTCCAATATCGTATATAACGTCATATGCCGTCACATTTCTGTAACGCTTATCATCTGTTGGTTTATCGGAAATGACACGGTATTTTCCGAAAACAAACGGTGTGTCAGTATGTCCATTAATCACAGCAGAAACATTTATCTGTTTCCCAATCATGCTTGTGAACACGTTGGAAATTTTGAATTTTAACTGTGATGCATTGCACTGTCCAAAGGTAAGGTAATCATCATCACATAGTATTTCTTTTAATTCAAACTGTTCAAAATGGATTTCGCTGTTGGTGATTTTTACAGACTTGTCCTCTGTTTCAATCGTGATTTCCTTTTTGGATGCGCTTTTATCAAACAAATCCGCATAGGTATAGTTACTCATTCGCTACACCTCCGACAAATGAAAATTCTATCTGATTGTATTTAATCTCTCCGTCATAAGTTCCGTAGATTGTAGGCTTTATATCAGCCATATATCCATATTGTGTGACATATTGACCTAAAAATGGAATGTATGCCGTGATATTACATCCCTGTTCCGTTGCATCAATAAAGTTGCTTCGTATCCCGGACAGTAACTCTTGCAAATCGTCATCCGTCAGCATCGCAGGTGTGGAAAAATCAACACTTAATGCTTTTAGCTCCACAGCATTTCTATGTACGTATCCATTTGCATCAGTCCACGGGTCTACATCCTGCATATTTACAGCTGGCTGATAACTTTCAGCGGCTATAAATCTTGACTGGTCAATAACGTAATCTCCAATTTTTAAAAGCCATCCTTGATATGCTGACATACGCTCACCGCCTTATTGCATAAAAATAGACAGCACCCATTCAGAGTGCTGTCTGTGTTAAAATACATATACATTCTTGTGTTTTTGGTTAAATTGCTCTTGACCGTATTGTCTTGCGGCAATTCCAATTTGATCTGTTGTTATTCCAAACTCTTTTTCAAGGATTCCTTGCAGTAGCTGATTATTCTGTCTCAGAAGTGCAATTTCCTGTTGTGCCGTGGAATTGATGGCATCTTTGATTCCAGTGATTTCAACTCCACCGGCAACCGCTGTTTTTCCACCTACTGTTCCGGCAATCTCCGGTATACCGTTCTCTCCTGCCATGAACATCGTATATCGGCTTGGAACGTAACCACCTTTTTCAAATGTAGGTATTCTTCCAACACTAATGTGTTGTATATTATTCGGAACTGCGTCACCAATTTTAGGTATTAACCTTGCTGCAGACATCAAACCATTAATAAGGTCTATGGCATTGTTTATCATGGTTTCTATTCCACTTATTACAAGGTTCAAAGGAGCTATTGCAACATTAGCTGCTGTTTTAAATGCTGTTCTAAACGCCGTTGGAATGTTTTCAAGCAATTTATTCCATTTTGTTAGTCCAAACTGCTCTGAAATTTTTTTCCACCAACTTGAAAATCCTGTTTGGTTCCACCATGTTGTAAAAGAAGTCCATTTTTCAGAAAGTGATGACTCTATAGTTTGACCCATTCCTTGCCACTTTTCCTTTGTGAACCAAGGAGATACATTTTCATTAAACCAGTTTCCAACAAGTGGTGCTATATTGATAAGTGCAGATGACAGACCAAAAGTATCTGACATATCTACTTTTGTATTTTTTATTTTATCAATTAGCCAATCAATTTTATCTCCAAAATCATCAAGAGTGCTATGTTTTGGAAGCAACATTGTTCCTGTCAAGAATCTATACAAATCATTATCTGTTATATCTTTGTATAAATCATCCCACGCAGTTTTTAATGTGGTAAAATCAGTATTTTTTAATGTATCAAAAAAACCATTTTCACCAAACCACGTAAAATTGTCGTAGTACTCTGCGTCTTCTGGGAACAATGCTTTCCCTAAAGATTTTCCTACATTAAATCCAATCTCCCAAGTAACAGCAGCTATTGCAATTGTCGGAACTATTCCTATACTTGATCCTAGTACTTTGGCTGATAACTTGTCCGATATTTTTCCCCATATGATATCTCCAACACCAGTAAACTTTAAAAGACCTATTGCTGTCAGAATCGTGGTTTCAATCGGTGCAGCATCAAAACTTCCTTTCCATAGATCGATTGCCGCATTTATGGCAGTTTCTATGAAATTTCCGGCAGAAGTAAAGATTGCCGTCCAATCAATTCCGTCCAAGAAACTACCTATGTGTCTTCCAATTTTTTCCCAGTCAACAGAATCTATTGCTCTTGTGAACCAGTCAAAAATACCAGTTACCAGTTTGGACGTATCCATTCCGGCAACCTTAAACCAGGCATCAGAATCAAACTTAAATGCATATGCCAGATCTTCTATGATGTCTTTCACTGGCTTAAACACCTTGCTTACTTTATCAGCCCAGCCCATAGCTGTATTCTGCATCTTGTCGAATGCTTCCTGCCATACTTTTTCGTACTCTGCAGTAGCATCCATGATTTCTTTGGTAAGGTCAATTCCTGCTCCACCAGCACCACTTCCGGAACCACTGGATTTTGGTGTGGAAATAACTTTCAATTTATCAAATGCTCTGATTCCGCTTTGAGCATTTTTTGCGCTTGTGCCAACTTTATCCAGCGCATCTGCCGTATCTTCCAAATCTTCATTGTACCCGGATACACCTTGACCGAATGACGAAAAGTCAATCTTGATTCCCAGTAAATTTGCAACACTAACAAGCAGTCTCTTAATCGCAATTACGACACCGTTAATAACAGGAAGTACTTTCTGCAATACCGGGATAAACAACTGCCCCAGTACCATTCCGGCTTCTTTTACGTTGTTGGTAAACTGACGAATCATGTTACTTGGAGAATTGATTGTATTCGCTAAATCTCCCCATGATACTTTGGACTGGTCTAAGATTGCAAGTAAACGCAACTGCTGTTTCTCTGCCTGTGACATTTCAGATACAGCTTTTTCAATGCCGTATTTGTAAGCATAAGTCTGTAAGGTGGCATTCGTGATATCAATACCATACTTATACAGTGCTCTTGACTGACCGATCAAACCGGACTGTAAGTTGGTTGCAACCGTGCTGAAATCCACGTTAAACAGAGAGGATATATCCCCGGCAAGCATTGTCATAGACTTTGAAATTGCCGTAGTGACTTCTCCGGTCTGCCCTAAAGAGTTGGTAATGGATGCCAGCTGTGAAGCATACTGCGTGATCTCTTGCAAATTCAGACCCAGGTTCTTCATTCCGCTTTCAGAAATCAATCCACCATCTACATCTACTTTCAGACCGGACATTTTACCAAGCAGTTCATTTACACGGTTTCCGAAACTCTGTGCATAATCCTCTGCGTTGTCGTAACCGAATTTTTCAAAATCCTTGCCCCATTCCTTTCCGACTTTATTGAATGCTACCGTGTAGTAGTTAAATGCTTCGATATAGTCCGTAGTTCCCTCTATGGACTTCCACAGACTTTTAATTCCACGTATCACAAGAAAATATGTTGCGTAGAATCTGCCGAAAGCCGCAGCAAGGCTGAATGTGCTCTTTGTGGCTTTTTTTGCGCTTGCCGTATAGGTGTTCAGATTACGTCCTAAAGAGTTTGCTGCTCTCCCGGATGCCGCACCAGTAGATGCCAGTCCTGCCAGTGCATTTGTCATGCGGATAATGTTCTCACTGACATTTGGAGCGGTTGAAAGAGTTGTAAATAACTGCTTCAAATTCTTTGCCAGTAAAGGAATGTTTGTGACTGCTCTGCCGGATGCCACACCACCAAGTCTTGAAATCGAAGATGCTATGCTCGCAATATCCCCTACTCCATCTACTTTAGTTCCTGCCATGTCAGCAGAAAAGGTCTTCAATGCAGATGAAATTCTGCTTAATCCGCTTGTATCTATTTTTCCCATTCTGTTAATGGAATTTGTCAATGTGGATATGTTCTTAATACCGCTCGCATTCATGGAACTGGCGGCATTTGCGATACTCTGTATGCTATTAGAAATGCTTGTCAGTTTGGATGTATCAATGGACAAGCTTTTCTGAAAATTCGTAAGACTATTTGCCAACTTATCCAGTGCGTTACTTGCGTTATTCGCATCCGCTTTTATTTTAATCTGCAAAGAATCAATATCTGCCATACCGCACCGCCTTTACCGCAATAAAAAAGGAAGTGTCTGCCACTTCCAAGAAAAAGAGCGGTAAGCTGTGACACCTACCGCTCCTAAAATTACTTTTTGAGATATGCCCTTGTAACCGCACCGACTTTTCCATCTACAGTGATTCCAACACTCTTTTGGAATGCTTTTACTGCATCAGAAGTGGTTTTTCCAAAATATCCGTCAATGTTCGTCTTACCTTTCGCATTTACAGACGGCATAAATCCTTTCCTTACAAGTTCGTACTGCGCCCACTTGACATCGTTTCCCTTCATCATTGCCAGACGCTTGTAATAAAGAAGTCTTTCCGGCTCTGTATAAGGGTTTCTATGGCTTGTAGAATCCTCATATACGGCATCTAACTCCTTGTACCATACATTCATGTCTACATTGCCTACAATGCCACCTACACGCCCTTTAGAAGTGTACTGCCAGCCTACCATGTTTGGTACTTGCGGTTGATACTTCACATCACACTTGCCGTTATTCTTGCCGTACCGTGCAATCCACATGGGATAACTCACACCGCCATAAGGCTTAATGTATGTCTTGTAAAAACTTTCCCCAGTGTACACACCGAACTGCAATCCTGCATCAGTAATAACCTTGCCGTAAGCATTGATAATGAAAATAATATTTTTGCCAAGACCTTTCATAACGGCATCTTCAACATCAAGATATACTGTCACTTTTCTGCCATTAAGAATAGTAAGCACTCTTCTTGCATCAGATCGTGATTTTGCAACCGTTGTAATATATCCGTATTCATATACTCCGTGCACATGGACATTGTGCTCTTTACAACCTTTCCAGTTCTCCTCGAACTTCTTGTCCGGGTTCAAATCCTTACGGATGACTTTCAGAATAGCAAAATCAATACCGTTCTGTTTTACCGCCCACCAGTTAATCGTCCCCTGGTATGAGGACACATCAATTCCTGTTAAACTCATGTTTGTTTCTCCTTTTTTGGGTGTGATAATTCAAAATTAGCTTGCATTGCCATAAGTCCTGCGAGGAACGCTTTTCTTTGCTTCTGAATTTCTTTTTCATTATCAGCAATGTCCGCACGTTCCATAATAGGCTTGTCAATATACTTCGATTGTGCTTTTCGACCGTTTAGGCAATGTTCTATTGCAAATATTAATGCAGATATTCCATAATCTCCCCACCGTTGCCATGAATTCCTATCTTCTTCCTCTTTTTTGAGTTTATATCCTTTGTAACACCACTCTAATTTCTTAGGATTCAGATGTTTGAACTCTTCTATCGAAATTCCCATGGAAAAAGCAAATGGAAAATATTCTTCCCATATTATTTTGTGCCAGTCGATTTCTTCTTGTGATCCTGTGGCATCTTCGTTACCTTGCTGTCCTCTTTCTCCATCTCTTCCTTGGTCTGCGTCATCATTTCCGTCAGACCCGACAGTTCGAAAAAACCGTCTTCTTTCATACAGTCTGTCAGTTCTCCATACAGTTTCACAAAAGACAGACCGTTTGCTTTCATGTATTCTTTCATTAAAGCATTGGATTCATCCGGTGTAATATCTTCATGGTTTTCGATAAGACCAGCATAAAAAGCCGTTTTGCATACATGAGGAAATTCTGCAAGCATATATCCGCTACCATCTACAATTTCTTCTGGTGTGGGATTCTGTACATTTTTTGCTTTTTTAGCTACATAGCCACCGGAAAGCATAAGAAACATCTTTTGAATCAAATCCTTGCACTCCACAGCACCGAATCCAAACTCTAAAGTATATTCAACATCATTAACTAAAATCTTCTTCATAAAAACATATCCTTTCCCCAACATTTTGTTGGAAAGGAGCCGCCCGAAGACGGCTCTCTTTTTGCTAAATTAATGTTTCATCTACCGCTTCATCAAAGTCAGCCACGGCAGTGTTATTTGTTTCTGACTGACTTGCTATTCCCCCGTTGTCAGTGCAACGGTAGCATCCAATCCCTTGTATTCCTCAATGGTAAGATTCATTTCGATCGTCAGAAGTTCGTTCTGTCCGATTTCGGGTTGTGGAATCTGCTCGGGCGGCTGTGCAACAACAAAGAAAGATTTCTCTTCTCCGGGAATGACAGTTTCAAACCACATTCTATTTCCACCAGTAAGAGCCTTATAGGCTGTGATAAGTGCAGTCCATTCAGCCACGGTCTCTGATGTAAAGTTGACTGTGACTGCAAAAGATCCACCAGTATCTGCACGACCTTTTACATATCTGGTGATTGCATCTTCTAACGCAGAAGCATCAATCTGTTCAGGTTCGATGTTGATGCCGCCAATGGCATTGATTCTTGTAAGTTGCTTAAAACTTGTAGGTTTTGTTCCGGCGGTTGTCTCTGTACCATATCCGAAAGTAATGCCTAAAGTAGAAACTCCGGCTGCTGCCATAATTTATACCTCCTTAAATTTGCATAAAAAAATAGAGCCGAATGGCTCTAATAGTTACAATGTATCATCAGCACCTACTGTTCTTCTGAACCGTGCAGTGCTTCTGTATGTGTCCTGCGAAGTATTATTGAACTCCGGGATGGAAGTTATTTGAAATCGCAGACGTTTGAAAAGTCCGGCAACCGTAGCCATGATAGCTTCGGCTTCTTCTTGACTTTTGTTGGTTATCACATCCACTTGGTACGATGCTGTGATTCCATTAACCGAACGTGCTTCAAGGTCTTGTCCAGTCTCTGTAAATGGCATAGCATGAAAGTACACGGTAGGGAATGTAGAGTCTGACAAATCCTTACTTTTGTCCGTCACATAAGCTTTAGGATGGCTCTGCGGTATCTTCATTTTTAAGTACGATGCAATCTTTACTTTGAAATCTGATACCCACTGATATTCATTAACCGCCATTGCCGAACACCTCCAATGCCGCTTTCACTACATCTTTTTCAAGTTCGATACCTGTCAAATACATAAATGGTCTGCTATCCATGCCCTCGCACCAATACACTTTTCCATCATCGCCTTTGTAAAACCATCCATATTGACCATTTGCCAACTGAATGATGTTTGAACCACTTCCGTAGTTCCACTGAACACCTTCCGGCAACGGATATGGATATTCTTTTTTTTCACCAAGGCTACCGAGTGTACCAAATTCCACAAAAACAGCGGATTCATCATCAGCAACAACCGCCCAAATTCCACCGCCTTTTATGTTTCCTACATACTCTGCATGAATGCTTCGCATTAAATCGCCAGTGAATATTGCATCTAAACTTGTTACCTGCATCCTAGCCACTTCTATGCCTTTTTTAGCCAACTTTTCAGCCAGTAGCCTACATTTATAGGTCAAGCTGTTTTCATAGTCTCTAATAGCTTTTACAGCCGCTTGTATGGACTTTTGGTCAAACAGATTGATATTGATAGGTTTAGCCATAGCACACCTCACAGAATGTCCAATTCCTTGAACACTTCAAGCATTTTAGGAAATTGAATAGCAATCCAGTCTACCATTGTCTCTTCATGTTCGAAACGTTGGTTATGCTCAAAATTTGACTGTAATCCACTTTCAGATAGAAAAGCATGAACAATCTCATGCCTTAACTGTTTTTTCATAAGCCATTCAAAGTTTCCAACATTATTGTAATTGTCTTTTCTGACAGCGATTATTTTATTAGTATAATCGCAATAACCGTCACAATCTTCACTCGAAAACTTTTTTCTCTTAATCGTATATTCAGTTCCTAATATGTTTACAGTTTTTTGCATCCTATTTCACCGTCTTCTGCAACAAAAACAAATCTGCTGTCAGTCCTTCGTCTGCAACGCCTTTGACAACATAGTCCGCAGTCTTGCTGTCCACAAGTCCGTCATCGTCACGACCTACTTCTGACTTCTTCCAGATAACATCTCCTGCCTTAATCGGCAAATAGCCTTTATCGGTAACAATCTGACAATACGAACTGGAATCATCAATACCAAATTCTTTTACCAGTACTTCCGACAGCTTATTACTGATGTTGGCAGAAAAAAGGACGGGTTCAGAATATCCGGTAGTTTCTCTCAAAACCACCGGAATCCTTTCTCCGTCCATCTCGATGTACTTTATTTCTCCGTTTTCGTCCCGGTCATAAATCGTGACTTTTTCTCCCTGCCGTGAGTACTTCATGTCCTGCTTGTTAATGTCAAGCATCTTTCTTCACCTGCTTGTAAATCTGATTTACACCAGTGCTTGCCAAACCGGAAACAATTCCGACCGCAATCGCATTCAGCACATCATTTGCCGGGAAATCCGGAATAACATACATTCCTACTACTCCGAGGATTCCACCGACAATGCCGACAACAACCGGGATGTAGTTATCCTTAATGACCGGAATCAGCTTCGCTCCAATACCGGCAAGATAGCAGATAACCACGATTGCAACACAAGTTCCTACCTGTGAAAAATCCATCATTCCTTACCTCCGTTCTCTTTAATGTTAAGTCTTTCCTCAATTCCATCAAGTCTATGATGCGCAGATGCCGTACTGGCTTCAACCTTTGCCAGCTTCTGTTCATGCACTGCAAGCTCTTTCTTCATCTCTGAACGCTCGCTTTTCATTTCATTGATAGTATCAAGGATGGTATCCAGTTTCATGTTGATGCGTGTGTTTTCTTTCACACGTTCCTCAATATCCTTTGTGTCTGTTCTTTTGCTATTTTTCAGACCAATGTAGACGGAAAAACCGAGTGATAACACGCTTATAATGATTGCTGTAGATAACTCTATAGTCACATCATATACCGCCTTCCTTGTTTGTTGGCACACCGCCCACCACCCTTAAAGTGTGCCGCCTGCAACCTTATTACTGGAATCAGTAACATGGTCACGCACAATCTTCTTTTAATTACAATACATTTGCAAATGGAAATACGCCAACAAACAGATCCTCACGGTCTCTCCATTTTCTCGACACTCCATTCTCTGAATAGCTTGCCATGAAGTTTTCACCGGCTTGCGATCTGTCATACACGACAAGATTAACCACAACGGACTGAAATTTTTTCATATCCGCAGCAATCTTCTCTTCCGTGTAGCTTTTCGGGTATATTCTCTTTGCTCTGATGTCGGCTTCTGCTTGACTGATAAGTTGTTCCAAAATAGGATTTTCTTCCAAATGGTCAAACACGACCTTGGAGCTTTCAGAATCACTTTTAGAATCAATATGAAATTGTTTCAGACGGATTTTTACTTGCTCCAAAGTCGTATATTCTGCCATGTGTTACCTCTTATTCATCCTTTGCAGTTACCGTAGTAATACCTGCTTTTACTGCTCTGTAATTAGGATCACACTCGATAATCATAATTTCCTTGCCGGTTATTGCTTCAATTTCAGAAATGCCGTCCCAAGTAGCATACGTCTTTACATTTCCAAGATAAGAAGGTAATTTACAATCATCTGCTACCTTGTATTTGTAAGAATTGTCACCGCTTTTTGCAGGGGAAACGCTTACTTTCGTGTATCCATTAGTTGTTTGGCTTGCAGTGCTGTTCACTACCAATGTATCCAAACCGCTTTCTCCTTCGGTTAAAGTACCGATTACGATTCCATAAGGGTTAGGAATTACAGGGATAAACACGCCACTAGCCTTAGTCCACTCAGCAACCGGATCAGGAGTTGCCCACTGGGAAATAGTAATGAATTGCTTTTGGGACAGGCTTGTAAATGCACTTGCCTTTTCTTCTTCCGGAGTTACGCCCCAAAGTCCAGTACCAATCTTTCCGTTTCCAGTAGATACATAAAGAGTAAATACATTATCCGGTAAAAATCTCTTGGGAGTTCTCGTTGTATTTTCCTTGTTGGCAATTCCGTACATATCATCATCAATTACCATATTCAGACCATACAGGCTAAGTAACAGATTTGCCACTTCTGCCGGAGTAATTGCCATTCCAACGAAATTAACTCCCTTAATAGCTTTCATGATTCCTTCATTCTTAAGCATATAAGAGCGCATTTTGGTAGAAGTCAGTACAGTATTGACAACATATCCTTTGTCAAGAGCCATCTGAACCATGTCTGCAATATCTCCAAGGATATCATGGGTAGGATCTTCCCAGCCTTTCAGTGCCTTGAACTTATTTACTTTGAAGTCAATAGCAAAATTGAGACCATTTTCGTTAATGGTCATCTTACCGGTAGACATAACTTCCATTTTTGCGATTTCAGTTCTTGTCTTAACAGAATCAGACAGCCGACCCATATCGTCATATACATAGTCAATCAGGTTGCTTTCTCTTACACCATGATTCAGCAACTGTCGTAATCTTTCAGACTGGTTGATTTTTTCCTTGATCAGCAGCTTTTCTACGCTTACTTTTTCGAATCCAGGTCTTACACCAATAGCAGCTTCGGTATCAAATGCGTGTACCATTGCTGCGGTAGGAAGATCCATTCCTTCGGAAAGTCTTTCATACTCTGCTTCAAGGTTCTCGGTCTTGATATCAGGGAAAAGACGGTCACCTACATAATTTCTTGCGATAGAATAGTTTTGGGAAAAATCCAATCTATCCTTGTCTGTAATCATTGTTAATACACTAGGCATACTGTTCTTACCTCCGTAATTTAATCAAAGTAAATGCCGCTTGCTTTAAGTGCGGTTTCGGCATTGGTATCTACTGCAACAGGCAAATTTGCCTTAATAACACGGCCTGCAATAATTACAGAAATAGGCTTCTTTTCGTCATCTGTAATATCAACATCCTCAAACACAATTCCCTTCGCAGAAGCGTTATTTGTTGGAACCACAGTTCCTGCCTTGATGATCTTCTTATCATCTACCTGTGTTGCCATTGCTTGTGTTCCCTCAAAAGTTTTTAACACAAGTCCGACTTCACTTGCTAAAATGTTTACACCAGAAGTGTAAGTAGTGGTTTTCATGTAAGCCATAACGTTTATACCTCCTTGCTTACTGTTCGATTACATAGCGCTGATTATATTTCTTTGCCATTTCAGCACCTTTACTTTCAGTTCCATCACCACCGCCAGCACTACCACCGCCCGGATTTGTGGTTCCGTTTGCGATTTCCTGCTCTTTAGCCTGTGCCGCAGCAGTCTCTTTATCAGAGATAATTTTTCCGAGTACTTCGTAGTCAAAACTGCCGTCATCCTTGATAATCTGTGATGCCTGTTCAGCAGAAATATTAAACTTGGATGCAGCATTGCTTCTCTGTGCCGCAATAGCCTGTGTCTTTTCAAGTTCTGCGATTTTTGCATTTGCAGTTTCCAAAGCTTTATTAGCTTTTTCAATTTCAGAAAGATTTCCGGCTTCAAGTTCATCAAGCTTTTTCTGTAACTCATCTGCACTATCAGCCTTAGCCTTGTATTGTCCTGCCTTTGTTTTTTCTCTTGCAACTTCCGAATTGTTCTGATTCAAAAGATTTGTAATCTGTTCGTCCGTAGCTTCGGGAAAAAGTTTTAATACGTCTTCTCGTGTCATAAATTACCTCCGTTAAACTCACGCTTTTGTTACCGCAGGTCGCTCCTGCTGAGTCTCTGCTATTTACCGCATAGCTGCAAATTTTATAAAATAAAAACAGCTACCTATTTCTAGGCAACTGTCTTATTTTGCATTTGTTTTACTATTTCCTGTGCTTTTGCCATCTGCTCTTCCATGTTGATAATGTCAGCAGTTTTCCACAGAGCATCAAGGTAAGGCTTGGAAAGGTTGAAAGTCTTTTCGCAATCTCCCCAAAGTCCAACCGTTTTGATTGCAATAAGCGGATGAATACCACACTGCAGAAGTTGCAGTAATGTCTGCGACTTGGTATACATATTATCTTGTGGACTGTGGTTAATCTGCACATCAAAATCTCTAAGAGTGATTTTCAGATCTTCTTTCTTAATGCGAATAACATTCAGCGCAACCTTGGCCAGTCTCTTCTCTGCTGTCTTAACAACCGGATCCTTAAGCCTTGCTCTTGATTTTGAAAAATCCCATCCGTTTCTCAGCTCAACCGCACCCTGCGTATCACCGCCAGTGTTTCCTTGCTTGTTCGGTATTCCCAAAATTGAAAGTGCGCTGTCTGTTAAATCGTCCTTGGAGACCTGTGTCTGCGTTTGGTCAAGTTCCTGTGACATGACATCCACATCAGACTTATTGTCTTTATTGATGGACTTTACAACCAATGCATGGTTCATCTTCATTTTTTTGAACTCTTCTTCGTCAATCTCACAGTTTACAAATTTGTACCACGCCTGGATAAATTGCTCTATGCCGTCCATTCTGTTTGACTGCGTATTATTGATTGCATCCAACAGATCTATAACAAGTTCAATATCAGACAACCGCTCATGGTTGTTCGGAAATTCTACAATCGGAATACCACCAAATCCGTGAAGTTTCCATGTATCAGGAACAACCGCACTGTTTTTTATCTTACATTCACAGGATTCCGTGTAGCAGAGCTTGTACCACTCGCCATTTTCATCTTTTAATTCCTGTACCGCCAAAATCGGTTCTTCAGAACTGCGGTTGTAAATAACAAACGTATTCAGAGGATTAGGTGCAACCACACGGATAGGCACATCTCCATTCACAATCTGAATAGCTTTGAATGATGTTCCGGTTGCCGACTGCCACTCACCAGCTTTTATGTCTTTCTCGTGCTTATTTGCATCTGCTAAGTAATCATTCAGTTCATCTACTGCCTTATTTACAGCTTCATCATCTTTTCTGCTGACAAACTGAATAGGCTCTCCGTAAGTCTGAGCGACCTTGAATTGCACCCATTCAAAAGAATGGTTCTCTACTACTCGATTGGTGATATCCTCATTTGACAGCTTTGTTCTGTATAGTACCGGTTGATCTCCTTTGTAGTACTCCCACAAGTACTTGATAACTGGCTTATTGTAATAAAAAACACCGATGCAATCACCGATAACCTTTACAATGTTGTCTTCGGTTATCTGCTCCACATCCGTATATGCAATTTTTCTACCGTGACAACCCTTTACAAGGTCTTGAAATTTCATAGTGTTCATATTTTCACCTACATAAATGTCATTCCGCTGCTCTGATCTCTTTTTGGAAGTTTCTTGATCTCACGTTCTCCGGTCTCCGTATGGTAAACAACCATCTTATCGCAATTCCGGCACTTATATGTCTTGTCGATGTGTGATTTTGAACTGCATTCACCGACTAACCGTCCGCATCCCGGACAGTACACTCTAATTTTTTGGTTAAAAATCATAAATACCTCTTTTCTGCGCACAAAAATACCGCCCACATAACGTAGACGGTATTCCCGGCTGTTTGCCTTTTAGGAGGATTAGAAAGCATCTTAAATATTTTCGTCAGTTTAACATTACCATTTTTTATATATGACATTCAATGACATCATTCATTCAAATATCCTTCTCCGTATTTCTTTTCAAACTGTTTCAATGCAGTTCCGTGAAGTCTTACAACCTGTCTCCATGAATATTTCATTTCTGTTGCAATCACTTCAAAAGTTTTCTTTTCAATGTACCTTGCAAACAGAATATTGTATGTGTTTTCATCTTCCATGCTGTCTATCTGCTGTATGATTTTCTCTTTTTTATCGACAAGTTCGTCCACCATTCCATCTATTTTCCGTTCCATTTCATCAATTTTGGCATATTTTGTTCCTATTTTGTCAAAATTCGGTGTAGTCTGTACCCTTTCACCGCTTTGCGTAGCAGATATGCTTACCGCCATATCTTTGAGTTGTGCGATTTCCGTGAGTTTATTATTTATCATCCGATTAAGGCGGCTTATCTGCCCTAAATATTCTTTGGTTGTCATATCAATACCTCCGTCCGAAAGAGAATGGGTTTTGAATTGCTTCTGCTCTTGCCATTCTTTTATTTCCGTAAATCATGTCACATAGTTGTGCCGTAGAATCTATCCCGTCATCATGCTTCATTTTCCCTTCAAAAGTAGCAGACAAAATATTTTGAAAATACTTTCTGTACTCTTTTGTTTGATATTTCATGTCCACAAAATGAAGTTTTCGTATGTCTGGAGCATGATTTTTGATTCTATCCATTTTTGCAGTCTGATTGTCTGCCGGATCATGACTTGTGTTAATAGGATATCCGTCTTTTTCCCATATCTTTTCACAATCTGTACGGTATGCTGATGTTGTCTTTGTTTCCTCAAAATGGACTTCTGCTGTCTTATTATTAAATTTATCTAAATGTCTTTCCATTCGTGAAGTAACTTCCGGTATGGTAATTTCCTTATCACCGTCATTGTAGACAACATCAGTGATATAATGTTCTCCGTCAATCTCATAGCAGATAGGCATTGATACAAAATCACCGCCACCATAAGCAGGGTCATTAGCTGCAAATATCCTATCAGGTCTTATTCCTTCAAGTTCTGCCGGATTAAAGAAATTCATCATATCGACATTGAACATCTGACCTTTTCTTTCAATAGGCTCCTGTTGATACTGTGCAAACCATGATGCCATATCGTCATTGTTCTCAAAAGATGCCATACGTCTTTTGTAATCAAGAGTTGTATATCCCAAATGATACGGATAATCAAAATTGCTATCTCCGTTTTCATTTAGTGCAGGAATAATAACCTCTCTGTGCCGTATGCCTTTGTATTCAGGATCATTTTGTAATAGGTCTAACCGTCTACCTTGAACGTCCTTTTTCGCCCAACGTGTTCCTATCCCCAACAATTTAGCCTTTCCAGGCTTAATTCTCGGCATAAAGTTGTTGTCGAATTTTCCCCATACAGTATTTTGCCTATCTTCACTCAATGCTTCATCAATACCGCTGAATAAGTCATCATAAACTCCAAGCCCGTCACAGTCACAAGCACCATTCAATGTTCCGTAAATGCTTCGCATGGTAAATGTTGGGTATGTCTTTTTACGGATAAGGTCTACTGTCAAATCTTTTCCATCAGTGACTAACTTTTTCTCAACTATGTTTGGATATATTTCAGCATATGTGTATGTCGGGTCTGTAATCATTTCTATGATGCCGTCATAGTAACCACCAGTAATTTTGTCCGAATATGCCGAATACAGATTAGACCGTTCCGGTCTGTTAGAGCCGAACCACAGATTACCCATTTTTACTATTTGTGTCTTACCGATTCGTCCGGGACAAAACACCATTCCTTCATCAAGCACATCATCGTACAAATCTTGAATAAGCTGTGCTACCTGCCGTAATGGATTTATTCTCGGCTGATAAAATCTCTCTTCTACCGGTCTGTTCTTTTCCATGTATAGCATGAAGCTTTCAAATCGGTAATGTGCTTCAATCAGAAGCGTTTTGTAATAGTCATCAACAAGGCTGTATTTTTCTTCATGTTGTTGGCTGTATTTTTCAAGGTCAAGTATTCTACCTCCTGTCCTATCCATGCAGAAACGCTCTATAATGCCTTTAGAACGGTTTGTTATCTGTAAGCCATAAGTTATATCCTTTTCACCGTTTATAGCCACTCTACAGGCTTCTATGTACGCATCAATGACCTGTTCATCAATTCCCTTGCGTTGTATGTAATTGTCATAGCTGTTTACTGCCGATATAAGGCTCTGACTTGCCAATATAAAAGAGCCTCCTTCCCTAAAATTTTGGAAATTTGGCTCTCTGCGTAGGCACTCTACGACTGGTGCTCTTGAAAATATTCTATTTGCTATGCTAAGCAGTCCAAAACACAACATAACACATATGGTTTGTGTCAAATGTTATACTGATAATTTGTTCTGCGCTCTTTAATTCTTCCCAATCCTGGTCATTTTGCAGAATGGCTTGATTTATATCATTAAGTTTTTTTGCAATATTGCCATTTCACCAACTTTGCTTGATTCATAAATTATTTCACCCCGATTCTATTAATTTTCCCACATTTCGGGCATTTGATTTCAGCCTGTCCGTTAAATTTGCCTAAAAGGCGGTTGCACTTGCTGCAACGTGCATCTGTCAAATAATGCTGACGTTTCCACTCTTCAATCAATTGATATATAAAATCTCTTCCAACGTTTCTTGGTGGAATGTGACACAATGGTAAGTTTCTTTTCTCACATTCCTCGTATTCTCGAATTGACTGTTTTTGAAATTCAGATAACGGAAATGGTGCAATCTTCTCTGCAAACTCAACCAAAGACATTTCACTATCCTGCTTAATTTCTCGCTGAGATGCGTCATATTCCAACTGTTCAGTTAATTCATCTGTTATTGATTCCATTAATTCTGCCATGCTCATTCTTCAATACTCCTATCAAATCATGCATTTGAATCAGTAGTTTTTAAATATTCAACGAACTGTGCCCAAGCCTGTTCGCATGTTAAATCGCCAACAGGATTTTGAACATAGTATTCTTGGAAATATTCCCGGGCCTTTTCTTTTTCATCTTCGGAATATGAATCCCATTTAGAAACTCCTGATTTCTTTTTGAAAAATTCGCACTCATGTTCACTGTCAGCAAATCCAGCACCAGGAATCCATTTTTCCGGATGGTTGCACATTTCAGCCATCCCTACAACTTCGTTTCTATCAAATCCAAGGTAAGCACAATCATGACACGTCATTCCTCCACCAGCTTTCTGCCGCACATGGGGCAAAACTCAATTTTAAAATATCCCATAGTTGCTGCATTTGCAAAAATAACAATACCAGGTTTATTGTCTCTGACATTTTTCAAAATCTGTGCTTCTGTCAAATTTGTTTCATTCGCACATTTATAAATTTTAATGTCTGCTCCGCAGATTGTATTTTCGTCATGCCAGTTTTCACAAAATTTACACATGCTTATTTTTCAACCTCTCCATTAACCGTTCACATTTATCAAGATTTTCGCAAGTAATGTTGTTTAAGTATTTTTCGCTTTTGTCAGACACTGTTGTTATATTCATTTGTATCAGTTTCGGTTCAAAATCTTTACAATACTGACAACAATCTTGAAGAATAAGGTGAAATCCATTCATGTAAAATTCCTCCGTAACCCATGCAGACGGAATCGAACCGCCGACACACATCCTATGCGGATGCCGCTCTACCACTGAAACTATACATGGGAATCGCACCGTAAAACCTTTTATGGTTTGCGCTTGCCATAACCAAATGTGCACCGCCTACTTGTCACTGACTATCCACACAATCTCACAGTCTTGTCTGTTCTCTACTTCATAGGCTTGGTTTTCGCTAAACATATGTGGCTTACGTTTTAGCTAGGGAATAGTTGCCGTGGGAGTTGAACCCACCCGACCCAAACAATGTACGACTACTTTTGAATCTGCAAATTCTACTCGCAGAAGTGTTTTTCGTTGACCGATAATGAGCAACTACTATCCATACATCTCCCATCGACCTGAACTATTGCAGTAGTACCAGACTAAGTGGAGATAAAGATAAAGTTGGGATGATGGGACTTGAACCCACAGCCTATGCCGTAGAAGGACACTGCTCTTTCCATTTGCGCTACATCCCAGTGATCGGTACGAGATTCGAACTCGCGTTACCACCGTGAAAGGGTGGTGTCTTACCACTTGACTAACCGATCATGTGCGTTTCCATAAGCTGTATGCCTACATTTAATGCGCTGACACAGCGCAACACTTATAGCTATTTTTATTTTCGCAGGGCATCCGCCAGTTACCTGCTAGCCGGTTGCGATCCGACATCGTGGGGAAAGAAGGAGTCGAACCTTCGATGTTTCTAATGTCACGGTTTTACAGACCGCTGCAATCGCCACTATGCGCATTTCCCCAAAACCTGTGCCGTATAACCACGACTAAACTTCTGGCACACCTATCTGCTACCTACCGATTATTGCAATCACGGTATCGTCTTATCGACGCAGATAAAGTTTTTCACCGCTATATGGTTGCAATGCTTCAAGCGGTTACGTGGAAAACCCTCACGAGCCTTGCGACGGCTCTTAACAGCATTCCGCTATGAGGGGAAAGGAGTGTCTCCAATGGAAAAGTATGGAAGACAATTCGCAGATGGCAAAGACCGAAAGAAGAAAACATCTGCGAAACAGGACTACCAGGATTCGGACCTGGGAATGCAGCAGTCAAAGTGCTGTGCCTTACCGCTTGGCGATAGCCCTAAACTCCGGGAGAGAGACCATCTGCTCCCGGATTATTTTTGTGAAACACCCTATCTTTATCTAAAAAAAATTGTCACGCCTGTGTACGGTACTTTGAAAAACTTTGTGTTGTCAAACGCATTATTCCATTTTTCGTTTCCCACACACAGGCTACATACACTCTTGATGCCTTGATTTCTCTGCCACATATCCAATGCCAACACAACACCGGATATTCGGCAATAACAATGGCTTTATGAATTTAACCCATTCAAAATTGTGATATGGGATAATTCGCATAATCTCCGGTAACCACATAGGCTATACCCACGCGAAAGTTATTCCAAATGCAAGGAACATTGCTAACTCAAATAAAATAACTCCGTCTGATGCTGTTTTCTGTTTTGGAGCATACCATAAAGCAGATATTGCTAAAACTGTCAATACCAACGTTGTCATTATTTTTAAAATCATGAATCCAAGCATTTTTTCTTCGTCCTTCCTTCAATTTCATCGATCATTGCCATTACCAGTGCTTTAGCAAACTGGCTATTGTTATGCATTTTAATCAGCAGATTTCCTTGCCGGATAAGATATTTCCAGTCGTCATCCGTTTTCGGATTAGCACACTCTTTATGGATTTTCCAAACCTCTGTGTAGATCTCTTTAATCTCCGGTGGCAATTCACATTTCTCCTTAACTGGCAAATCTTCTTTAGGCTCTTTATCAAGTCTGCTCTTTTGGTGCTTCATCTGACAGCTAACCATTTCTGTAACGTTCTCACGGTCTCTCTTGATTCCGTGACCTTGCAGAAACAACTCACATTGCAGGACTTCACCGCATTTTGAACATTCGTCTTTTATCTCTTTCCCAAATATCTGCATACACTTAATCTCTACCAGTGACTACCGCTCTTAAAAATACTCCGATGATGAACAGGATATACACCCATGCAGGAGCATGTAATTGAAACAGTATCCATGCTAAAACTATGTAAATGAAAATCATGTGGTACACCTCCTAAGGGTCTTTTTTATTTTTGAGGAAATTTGAGGGACTAAGTAGGGGCTGTTCGCTGGTCCTGCCAGACCCCCTCCCCCTGTGTGCTATGTTTCTTTTCAACTATGCGTTAAACTAATCTTTCACGCAGTCTTTATTGACACGTCCTTAACTATCCCATATTTCCGCACGTTTCCGTAGTTGTTGCTACTCATTCGCATCTGCTGTATTATCTCCATACGCTCCGGAATCGGTCAACATTGATGTATTTTGTCCAAAATTTGTGTCTAATCGTGGAAGTTGGTCGGCTGTCCTGGTTATCTTGTGTACAATCTCTTGCTGTGTGGTCTGTTTCCGCCCGTGGTCGTTGTTTAATCGTTCCGTTGCTCCCAGCGCATTCCGCAGATTAAAAGCAACAAGCTGATCACAATCTGCATCATCTAACCAATTTACAAAAGCTTTTCTGACCTCGTCCATGCTCGATGTACTTGATTTAGTTCTCCAAGCACTTAAAGCCTGTTTAGATATCCCTGTTAATATCTTAAATGTATCAGCTGTAGCAGTCATATCATAAGCATTAGCTAACTCCCTAAGATATAAATAAACCTCATACAACAGATCTATGTTGTACGCATTGTAGTTAGTTAGCATTTGGTTGATACTATTATCCACTACGTTTTGGGGTATATCTTTTAATACATTACTAGGTCTTATATAATTGTTATATATATATTGCATGGCACCATTAAAAACCGGTTGCCGTTGTGATCTCATGTCATCGATGCCATAAGCTGCACAATAATCGTCAAAGTATTTCCGGATATTTTTTTTAATCTCGTCAATGTTTGGAATCTCTCTGACGTCCTGCACCGCTCTACACCTCCTGAAATCTGCAATAAAAAAATCACAAGCATCACTCAATAAACCTATGTCTTTTGATCTCCTCCACAGATCAGGTAAAAACATAAATCTAAAAAAGTGACAAGCTAGTGACTTCTTGTCGTTTCCGGTCTGTCGGCTCCGGTGGTCTTGGTTACAATCTGGGCGGCTGCGTATCCAAAGGGGGTTGGATTTACACCGCTGTCACTCGCACCGTGTTAACGTCGGCTCCCTAACTGCTTTTATCATAACACAAGACCTATTTATAAATCCACAACAACCTTTTACGTATTTGATGATTTGTTGTTGTGGTATGTCTGCCGGTGATCCTGAGTATATAAAAATCATATGCTTAAAAAATATCATCCGGTTAAATTTGACAAATGGGATTTTTTGACAGACAGATAGGTGATTTTTGCAGATGGGTACATGGTGGCAGCTGGTTGGCTCTAGTATTTATATATACTTGGTTATACAATGTCTTTCTGCACTTATTTATTTTTATTTTATCTAACCTTTATTTTATCTAATCTCCTTTTATTTAATCTGCGTCTACAAAATGTCTACAATTTGTCTACAAAATTTAGCACGTTAAAATATCGCAGTGAAAATAGATCAAGAAAAGCAGGCTGTTACACCTGCTTATAGATTACGATATTTTGATTTTAGCTTCTTCGCTCCGCTGAATATTTAATAACAAGGGTTTTCTTTTGCCAGCTCCCAAACCTCATTAAATTTTTGCTCGTGCCGTTTTGCATACTCGTCAAAAAATTGCTGATCTGTGCACGGTGCAAGATCTCCGTGTATCTCCTCTCGCAAATCGTCATCCATAAAAGATACCGACAAATCATAATCAATGTTTACTCCATACTCGTTTACTACTGTTTTTCTCATTTTTGCCACCTTTTAACCTTTCGTTTTTAACAATATGTACTGTATCTTTTCCGCCTGTCCTGTAATCGGTTCCAGCGCTCGTCCTCTAATTGTTTCTTTTTCTGTACCAAATTTCTGTGGTATTCCGGATCCAGTGAACGAAGACTACACGCCCTAATAAATAGTTTTTGCAGCAACGTTTTGTCTGCAAATTTCTGCCGATCCGCTATCAGTTGTGCAGCATCTGTGTAGCTTTCCACCTCTGGGATAACTTTGGCTTTTAACTCTTCCCACGCTTGCCGCTCGAATTTGTCTTTTATCTGCGGTTCATACCACGGGAAAAACGCTCTACAAGTCGATACGATCCGGGCGGCTTTCTTTGCTGTGATCTGTTCCGGTGTTCCTGTCATTTCGTTCGCTCCTTTCGTTTGTTTGTATCTTGATTATATATCATGCTATATAACATGTCAATAGATTATTGCAATTATTTATTGATATTTTTTAAAAATTCCTCAGCGCCTACAACTTGCGGTTGCTCCGATGCTTTCCGTTCTGCTCTCCTCTGCTCCTGGAGCTGATGCAATCTTTCATTTGCTTGCATCAATGCAACCTTTTCTTCTACCTCTGTGCGCTCTGTATTTTCCTTTTCTGCGGTCTTTTCCGGCTCTTGCGGTAAATTCTCCGCTTGGCTCTCCAAAGTGTCTAAATAAGCCAATACAGCCGTATTTATTACACCATTTGCGGTAAGTCCTAAATCTGCAATGCGGTCTTTCGTTCCTTTTGGTAATCTGCAAGAGATTATATCCCAATTTTCTTTTGCTTTTTCGTTCTGCCGTCTTGCTCTCTCTCTTGCGTTTGCTGCTATTTGTTCAGGTGTTTTCATTTTTGCCCTCCTATTATATTATGTATTGCAATTTATAACCGCAATATCTGCTTGCAATTATTGTAACATTATAATTGCAATATTGCAACAATTAACATTAATATTATTATTACAATATTTATTTTAATTTTTATGCAATTATGTATTGCAATTTATAATTTTGTGTGATATAGTTATCTCAACAAATAAATAAAGCCGGTGACACCTACCAAGCGAACACCGGCACCCAAAAAGAAAGGCACCCATATTATAACACGGGTGAAAAGGTAAAAGCAATATGAGAAAGAATGAATTATTAGAAGCAATCAACAACAGCAAGGCAAGAAGCGCATGGAATAAAGGTGTAAAGATCTATGCTTATGAGCTTGTAGAAGCTCTGGAAGTTGAAGAGATCCCGCAGGACAAAACAGAGTTAAAAAGCCTTTTACTGAATGGCGCCGCTGACTGGAAACAGTACAGTTGGGGCGGCTGCTCTCTGATATATGACTGTGACATTGCAGAACGTCTCTGTTGCCCGTCTGAGTTAAAAAAGGTTTGCGGCGGCGAGAACAAACCAAACAGATCAGAGGAATGGTTAGACACACAGGCAAGAGCATTAAGCCATTCTTTTGATATAATTTACCATATTGTTAAATTTAGCAAGTAAGACAGGCTTACACCGGGGATCGTGCCCCGGCTTGCTTTTACCCGGATAACCGGGAAAAATTGAAAATATGGAGGAAATGAAAATGGGAAAAATAAATATTGATATGTGGTATGGAGACAAGCCGGAACAGGTGACAGGATTAGACATATATTTTAATGATTTAGGCGGATTTTATTCCGGCAATCTTCGCATTTTTGGAAAAATTGTTGGTGATTATTACGCCGACAGCGTGCAAGACATAGAAAAAGCATTTCCACACCTTGCAAAAGATATTGAAAACTGTTTGAAATAGCCGCCGCAGAGGATGCCCGCCGGGAGCGATGCCCGGCAATGGCTTTATGGGTGGATCACACCCAAAAATTGAAAAAGGAGGTTGCCAGGATGAAAGAAAAGAACATCGAAAGACTTTACAAGCTGTTAGAGCGTGCGGACCGAGAGAACGACACGGAGGCAGCCGCCGCCCTGCGGTGGGCGATTTTTGAACTTGAAAACAGATAAAAGACGGCTTACAACCGTCTTTTTGTCGTGTTCCGTTGGATCTGCTGCCTGCTTGGCGGTCTATTTGTGCTACTCTTCCACCGGGTCCGGTCAGATCCTGCACCCTAATATATTGACGGCTTGCGCTGTCTTGGTGTACAATCAAATATTACAAGGGGATTATACAAAATGCGAAAAGTGGGAATAGGTCATGTATACGACATTATGGAGAGCGTAGCGGATGCCGGGGAACGGCTGGAAACCGTCATTCGGGTGGAGAGCGCCGCCGGTGGTATGTCTCCGGAATCTGCGGAGCTGCTGCGGTCTGCGTATGATTCTATGCTTTCGGCAGTCGGAGACCTTGCGAAAGCTGCGACACGTTGACCGGTTCAAGACTCGCACCGCAGAAGTGTGCAGATGTTCCACACTTTGAAACGGTCTGAAAAAATCAGAGAAAAACCTCTGAAAACGGATTTTCCAGCTTGAAAAGTGCTACCCCGGGGGGATTGAAAATTTTTAGCACGAAAATTGTAGAAAAATTTTTCTTTCAAAAACCTCTGAAAACGAGATTTTCGGTTGAAAATGCAGACCCACGGGGGTATCAAAAGAAACACATTAAAATTTTTTCAATACTGCTGACTTGAAATTTTAAATTCCAGTGCACAGGTAAATTCCACCGTGTCTTTAAA
>OGCN01000257.1_pt1 | contig 93657 bp, 78 predicted proteins | sample 1570181 | NCBI WGS metagenome assembly OGCN01 (sample SAMEA4370584, study PRJEB24528) | human gut metagenome | reverse complement strand
CGTTACAAGTTTTTCGATATTGTTCAATTTTCAAGGTCCTGTAAGCGCCTCAGCCTCTCGGCTGACGACTTGATTATTCTATCACAGAAGTGATTTTTTGTCAAGCTCTTTTTTTGATGCTGTCGAACTTTCTGAACTTGGAGCGTCCCGAAACCTCTCAAATCTCTTTGGTGTTTCTTGACGTCTATTGGTTCTTTTCTTCGGCTTCTCACTGAGGCTTCGGAAGTCATTCTTTTGCCTCAGCGCTTGGCGCTCAAGTATAATACCATACCCCCGGAGGAATGTCAACACTTTTTTGCAAGTTTTTTCAAAAAACTTCAAGTTTCTGCTTGCGGGCAGAAAATCGAACCTCTCCGAGACGGCCAAGGCCGTCTCGGCTCCCCTTTTGCAAGGGGAGCTTGCAGTTTTGAGTGGGGTGTTATATTATATAATTACATTATAAGGCAGAGGAGGCCCCTGACCATGATCCTGACGGTCAACATCGGCAACACACACATCACCATCGCTGGCTACGAGCACGACGCGCTGCAATTCAGCGGGCGGCTCCACTCCGACACAGCAGCGACCATTGATGAATACGCCATGAATCTGCTGAATCTGCTTTCCCTATATCACGTCGAGCCGGAGCGGATCGAGGGCGGCATTCTGGGCAGTGTGGTGCCCGCGCTGACAGGCCGGGTGCTGGCGGCGCTGCGGATGCTCTCTTCTGCCCGCATCCTGACCGTCGGGCCGGGGCTGAAGAGCGGCATCAAGCTGCGGCTCGACAATCCTGCTCAACTGGGCGCCGAACTGCTCTGCGGTGCGGTAGCGGCGCTGGCCGAGGGACCCGGCCCGCTGGCTGTCATTTCCGCCGACACGGCCATCTCCATCATGGCCGTCAACGAGAAGCAGGAGCTGGTGGGCGGCGTCATTATGCCCGGCCCGCAGCTTTCACAGGCGGCGCTGGTACAGAAGACCGCCCAGCTGCCCCAGATCGACCTTTCCGCACCGGCGGCCCCCTCCATTCTGGGCAAGAACACGGCCGCCTGTTTGCAGAACGGTTTTGTGCTGGGCACCGCCGGGCTGCTGGATGGCTTGGCCGAGCGGTTCCGCGCCGAGCTTGGCCCCGACCTGAAGTTCTACGCCACCGGCAACCTGCCCCGCCCCATCCGCGAGGCATGCCGCACCAACATCCTCTACCGCGAAACGCTCATTACAGATGGTCTGTACCGCATCTGGCTGAAGAATAAAAAGGGGTAAGCGGGGCCGTGCTGTTCGAATCCTCCCGGTCGCAAATTTAACGCCAGTCCTCTTGTTAGACATTCCTATGGGCCTAGGAACCGCGGGCTAAGCAACAGCCCACCGGGCTGATTGCTTACGGCACTTCGTGCCGCCGCCCTGTTCGAATCCTCCCGGAAGCAAAAAATCCCAGTACACATTTGTGTACTGGGATTTTTATGCGACCGGGAGGATTCGAACCTCTGGCCTTCCGGGTCGGAGCCGAACGCTCTATCCAGCTGAGCTACGATCGCACATGCCTGAACGAATTCAGTATAAGGTAGTATAGCACAGCTGCCCAAAAAATGCAAATAGAAATCTTCACCTCATTTTTCATTCGTTCTGCCGCTTTGCAAAATTTCACCCGGCTTTTGGCGGTTCCCATCTTGCAAAAGCGCCGTCGGGCTTTATAATAGAGCTTGTGCCCCGGTGTGCGCGGGCACGGTTTAGGATTTGAAAAAGGGATCATCAACTATGAAATCGAACACCCAAACGCTGACGGAAGGGCCTCTGGCCAAGCAGATTCTTCTGGTCAGTCTCCCGCTGGCGCTTTCCAACCTCTTGCAGGTGCTGTTCAACATGTCGGACGTGGCCGTGGTAGGCCGGTTCGCTGGCTCCACGGCGCTGGGCGCGGTGGGCTCCACCAGCATCTTCGTCACCCTGTTCACCGGCTTTCTCATCGGCCTGAGCAACGGCATCAATGTGCTGGTGGCCCGCTTTTACGGGGCCAAGCACGGCGACGACGTCCGGTGCACGGTCCACTCAGCGCTGGTGGTCAGCTTCATTGCCGGTGTGGTGCTGCTGGGCATCGGGCTGCTGGGTTCCCCCGCCCTGCTCCGGCTCCTGAACACCAAGGACGACCTGCTCCCCGGCGCCATCCTCTACCTGCGGGTCTACTTCCTCGGTATGCCGGCGCTGGCGCTCTACAACTTCGGCAACGCCATCTTCAGCGCCATCGGCGACACAAAAAAACCGCTGTACTTTCTGAGCATCGCGGGCGTTTTGAACATCCTGCTCAACCTCTTCTTCGTCATCGTCTGCAAGCTAGACGTAGCGGGCGTGGCGCTGGCCAGCGCCATCTCCCAGTGCGTCTCGGCGGGGCTCATCCTCCACGCCCTGACCAAGGTGCAGGACTGCTACGCCCTCGATTTCAAACAGGCCAAGCTCGACCCCGCCATGACCAAAAGCATCCTTGCTCTCGGTCTGCCCGCCGGGTTCCAGAACGCCATCTTCGCCATCGCAAACCTCTTCATTCAGGCGGGCGTCAACTCCTTCGACTCCCTCATGGTCAAGGGCAACTCCGCCGCCGCCAACGCCGACAACCTCATCTACGACTGCATGGCCGCCTTCTACATGGCCTGTGCCAGCTTCATGAGCCAGAACTACGGCGCGGGCAAGCCCGACCGCGTGAAGAAGAGCTACTTCATCGCACTGGCCTACTCTTTTGGCGTAGGTCTGCTGCTGGGCGGCAGCCTGTTCCTGTTCGGGCGGCAGTTCCTCGCCCTGTTCACCACGGAAGCCGCCGTTATCGACGCAGGCATGAAGCGCGTGGGCGTCATGGGCCTTGCCTACTGCATCTCCGCCTTTATGGACTGCACCATTGCCGCCTCCCGCGGCCTTGGCAAGACTGTCGTGCCCACCATCATCGTCATCCTCGGCTCCTGTGTGTTCCGGGTGATCTGGGTGTACACCATCTTTGCCCACTTCCACACCATCCCGTCCCTCTACCTGCTCTACCCCTGCTCGTGGATCCTGACTGCCTTCGCAGAGATTCTCTACTTCGTCCACTGCTACAAGGACGCCATGAAGATCTTCAGGGTGTCCGTCCCCGCTTCGCTGTAACATTTCAGAGATCAACAAAAGGCAGATGCCGTATCGCGCGGCATCTGCCTTTTTGCTTTTCTGTTACACTTTGATCTCTCCCGCCAGCACCCGCTTATAGTCCTCGTAGTTGCGGGCCAGCAGGGCGGGCGTATCCAGCCCATAGGGGCACTTGGCCTTGCACTGGTTGCAGTGTAGACAGTTCTTGATCTTCTTCATTTTGGCCTGTCCCTCCGGGCTCAGGTAGGCCGCAGCGGGCGACCGGCGCAGGAGGAGGCTCATGCGGGCGCAGCTGTTGATCTCGATGCCCACCGGGCAGGGCATACAGTAGCCGCAGCCCCGGCAGAACTCGCCGCGCAGCTCGGCGCGGTCCTTCTCGATGACGGCCCGCAGTTCCTCGTTCATCCGGGGCGGGGCGTCGATATAGGAGAGGAACTCGTCCAGCTCCGTTTCCCGCTGCACGCCCCAGATGGGCAGGACGTTGTCGTACTGGGCCTCAAAGGCGTAGGCGGCGGCGCTGTTGGTGATGAGGCCGCCGGACAGGCCCTTCATCGCGATGAAGCCGACGTTCTTTGCTCGGCACAGCTCCACCAGCTCCAATTCCTGCTCGCCGGAAATGTAGCTGAACGGGAACTGCAGCGTCTCGTACAGGCCGCTCTCGATGGCCTCCTTTGCCACGGTCAGGCGGTGGTTGGTCAGGCCGATGTGGCGGATCATTCCCTTTTCCTTGGCCTCCAGCGCAGCTTCATACAGGCCGGAGCCGTCGCCGGGCTTGGGGCAGAAGGCGGGGTTGTGGAACTGGTACAGGTCGATGTACTCAGTGCGCAGGTTCCGGAGGGAGGTGTGCAGGTCCTCCCAGAAATCCTCTGCGTTCTGGGCGGCGGTCTTGGTAGCAATATAGACCTCGCTGCGGATGCCCTCGAAGGCCTCGCCCAGCTTCACTTCGCTGTCGGTGTAGGCGCGGGCGGTGTCGAAGAAGCGGATGCCGGCCTTGTAGGCCTTGCGGGCCAGATGCACCGCGTCTTCCTGTGAGATGCGCTGGATGGGCAGCGCACCGAAACCGTTTTTGTTCACGGTGATGCCGGTGGTGCCAAGAGTGACCATGTCCTTCATAAGAAACCTCCTGTTTCCGAATGACTCTCTTCTGCTATTATAAAGCAAAGGGCCGACGGTGGCAATGCCCCGCCGGCTCTTTTGCTTGGCTGTTTATTCGTAATCGTGGTTCAGGAACATGGCCTTGATGACAACGACCTCGTCATACTCGTCCTGATCGACCTGAACATCGGCGTTCAGCTCTTTCAGGCGGTTCTTAACGGCGTCCAGCGCCTCCGGCACGGTGACGGCGCGGCCCTCTTCAATGGCGTCCATCATCCGCTTGAGCACCACCGGGTGTGCGTAATAGCTGGGCACCGGGAAAGCCCCATTGGGGTAGGTCTTGACGTAATCCGCCGCAGCCTGTTCCGCTTTTTCGGCGCGCTTCATGATGGAGTTGTGGTTGTTGCGGGCCGTGGGCAGCATATTGTAGCTGGAAAAGAGGAAGATGGCCGCAAAGCCGAACAGCGCAAAATAGATGCCGTAGTTGCCCACATGGTTGGTGATGGCGTACAGGCCGTAAGCCGCCGCCACAATGCCAAAAATGAAGATGGTCAGCGCGACGTAGCGGTACACAGGCTTGCTCTTGAGCTGGGCACGCTTGCGGCGCTCGGCGGCGCTCAGCTCGTCCGAGACGGCGGGCTTTGCCTCCAAGAACTCCTTCGCCCTGCGCAGCACGGTCAGGCTGTGTTCGGCGTCCTTGGTCAGCTCCGGCAGCTTGCGGGCGGCCTTTTCTGCGGCCTGTTTTGCCACGGCCTGTTCGCCCGCCGCGCTCAGCAGCTTGATCTGCGGCTGCTCCTTGGCGAGGACATCCAGCAGGGCGTCCACGTCCCGCTCATCCTTGAAGTTGCACTGCTTCTGCTTGCCGCCGTCGTACTCCACCACGAGGTAGGCCATGGAGGCGAACATTCCCTTGCCGGTAAAGCCGCCTTGGCTCATGGCCACCCGCTTGAAGACGCGGGTGATGCTGCCGTAGGGCAGATAATAGCGGCGGTCGATGTAGAAGCTGTTGAGGTAAAGCGCCTTTTTGCCCACGCCGCAGGGGCCGATCTTCTTACAGGCTTTTTTATCGGCTTCCAGCTCGTCGGCGTTGAGCTTCGCCAGACCCAGTTGTGCAGGTTTGAACAGCATAGTGTATCCCTCTTTTGTTTTGTTTGATCCCATTGTCCCACTGTATCCAAAAAATTGCAAGAGCCTTTTCCAAACCTTTGCCAAAAGAAAACCGGCCGCTGGGATGGGCAGCGGCCGGTTTGGAAGTTACAGGGGGTTATGCCGCCATGAATGGGTTATGCGGCTTTCTTCGCAGTGGTCTTCTTCGTAGCATGGAGGAAGATGGCCAGCATTGCGATCGCAAAGATGATACCGATGGGGTATGCCAGTGCGGTGTTGTAAATGGTGGCACCTTCTGCCGTCTTGCTGTTGAGCAGACCGCCCAAGCACTCAGGAGCCAGCACGAAGTAGGTGCAGGACACAGCGCTCATGAAGGTTGCAGGAACAGCGGTGATCCAGTAGTTCTTCTTCTCCTTGAACAGGTACATGGAAGCGGCCCACAGAACGATCATAGCGAGGGTCTGGTTGGTCCAGCTGAAGTAACGCCAGATGACGGTGTAGTTGATGAAGCCCAGTGCGTTGCCGATGCCAAGGAAAGCACCAACGCCCAGAACAGGAATGCAGAGCTTCAGGCGGTTCGCGTAGCTGTCCTGATCGATCTTGAGCCAGTCGGCCAGAGTCAGACGAGCGGAACGGAACGCGGTATCGCCGGAGGTGACGGGGCAGATGACGACGCCGATCATGGCCAGCGCAATGCCGATACCGCCCATGGTCTTGGAGCAGACATCATAGATGGCGGCGGACTGGCCTTCTGCCAGAGCGGCGGCCAGACCGGTGTTCAGACCACCGGTGACCTCATACAGAGAGCAGCCAGCAGCGGCCCAGATCAGAGCAATGATGCCCTCACAGACCATGGCACCGTAGAAGACGAAGTGGCCCTGCTTCTCACTCTTCATGCAGCGCGCCATCAGAGGCGACTGCGTAGAGTGGAAGCCAGAGATCGCGCCGCAGGCGACGGTGATGAACATGAAGCTCCAGATCGGGGTGCCCGACGGGTGCATGCTGCCGAAATGATCCCACAGTTCGGGGATGGTGTAAGCGGGGTTGGTGAAGATACCGAAGATAACGCCCACAGCCATGATGATCAGGCAGATGCCGAACACGGGGTAGATCTTACCGATGATGGCGTCAATGGAAATGAACGTCGCGATGAAGTAGTAGACCAGAATGATGATCAGCCAGAACAGGGTGGTGGTGAGCACGCCGCTCATGCCACTGTTCTTGCACAGGGTCACGATCAGGCCGGCAGGGCCGACTGCGAACACGGTACCGACCATGATCAGCAGCACGACGGAGAACACACGCATGATGTTCTGCATCACGGGTCCCAGATACTTACCGGTAACCTCAGCGATGGAAGCGCCCTCATTGCGCTCGCTCATCATACCGGAGAAGTAATCGTGGACGCCACCTGCAAAGATGGTACCAAAGGTGATCCACAGGAACACCACGGGGCCCCACAGAGCACCCTGCAGTGCACCGAAGATGGGGCCGAGGCCCGCAATGTTCAGCAACTGGACGAGGAACAGCTTCCACTGGGGCATCACGACGTAGTCAACGCCATCGTTGATGCGCACAGCAGGAGTTTCACGGTCGTCCGGTCCAAACGTGTTGTCAACGATCTTGCCATAGACAAAATAGCCGATGATCAGGAGCGCCAGACAGAGTAAGAAACTAATCATACCAGAAACCTCCTTTTAAGATCCACGCCCGGCCCCATTCTGCCGTGCGCGGTCATTTCTGGCCTTATGTTAACACACTCTTCATAATTCGTGTAATATCTTTCGAGAATGGCCCTCATATCAAAAAGTATATGGCAAAGATTCCTTTTGCTGTCCGGCAAATATTTTTTGTCGTTCGTTCGGCAAATCTTCTTCACCTCAAACGTTCCCGATCCCGTTTTTTCAACCGGAGTTGCCCCTTCCAAACTTTTGGGGCGTTTTTTGTGCACTTTGACCGGTTTTGTACTTTTTGCACTATTTTCCGTGATTTTTCTGCACAAATCGACGAGAGTTTCCGCAAAACAAACGAAGGGGCTGTTGCATCGGCCCCTCCGGCATCGCGCAAGCGATATCGGAAGGAGTGATGCAGCAGCCCTTCGTATGAATGGGTCATGAAATTGAAATGTCGATCCAGCTTATGCGGCCTTGTTCGCAGCCGTTTTCTTGGTGGCGTGGATGAAGAGCGCCAGCATAGCCGCTGCGAAGATGATGCCGATGGGGTATGCCACCGCCGTGTTGTAGATGGTAGCGCCCTCTGCCGTCTTGCTGTTGAGCAGACCGCCCAAGCACTCAGGAGCCAGCACGAAGTAGGTGCAGGACACAGCGCTCATGAAGGTTGCAGGAACAGCGGTGATCCAGTAGTTCTTCTTCTCCTTGAACAGGTACATGGAAGCGGCCCACAGAACGATCATAGCGAGGGTCTGGTTGGTCCAGCTGAAGTAACGCCAGATGACGGTGTAGTTGATGAAGCCCAGTGCGTTGCCGATGCCAAGGAAAGCACCAACGCCCAGAACAGGAATGCAGAGCTTCAGGCGGTTCGCGTAGCTGTCCTGATCGATCTTGAGCCAGTCGGCCAGAGTCAGACGAGCGGAACGGAAGGCCGTATCACCGGAGGTGATGGGGCAGACCACAACGCCGATCATGGCCAGCGCAATGCCGACACCGCCCATGGTCTTGGAGCAGACATCGTAGATGGCCTTGGACTGGCCCATGGCCAGCGCAGCGGCCAGACCGGTGTTCTTGCCGCCGACGACCTCGTACAGGGAGCAGCCAGCAGCGGCCCAGATCAGGGCGATGATGCCCTCACAGACCATGGCACCGTAGAAGACGAAGTGGCCCTGCTTCTCACTCTTCATGCAGCGCGCCATCAGAGGCGACTGCGTAGAGTGGAAGCCAGAGATCGCGCCGCAGGCGACGGTGATGAACATGAAGCTCCAGATCGGGGTGCCCGACGGGTGCATACTGCCGAAGTGCTCCCAGATCTCCGGGATGGTGTAAGCAGAATTGGTGAAGATACCGAAGATGACGCCGATGGCCATGATGATCAGGCAGATGCCGAAGATGGGGTAGATCTTGCCGATGACCGCGTCAATGGAGATAAAGGTCGCGATGAAGTAGTAGGCCAGAATGATGATCAGCCAGAACAACAGCGACGTCAGCACGCCGGAAGCACCGCTCTGGTTGCACAGCTCGACGATCAGGCCCGCAGGGCCGACGGCGAAGACGGTGCCGACCATGATCAGCAGCACCACGGAGAACACGCGCATGATGTTCTGCATCACGGGGCCTAAGTATTTGCCGGTGATCTCGGCGATGGAAGCGCCGTCGTTGCGCTCACTCATCATACCGGAGAAGTAGTCGTGGACGCCGCCTGCAAAGATGGTGCCGAAGGTGATCCACAGGAAGACCACCGGCCCCCACAGGGCACCCTGCATTGCGCCGAAGATGGGGCCGAGGCCCGCAATGTTCAGCAGCTGGACGAGGAACAGCTTCCACTGGGGCATCACAACGTAGTCCACGCCATCGTTGATCCGCACCGCAGGAGTCTCGCGGTCGTCCGGCCCAAAGGTATTGTCCACGATCTTACCGTAGACGAAGTAGCCCACGATCAAAACCGCCAGACAGAGCAAGAAACTAATCATATCAGAAACCTCCTTTTTCCGGTGCTGTCCGCAGCCCCATTCCGCCGCCGGGCAGCCCCAAATCTCTGGTTTCATGTTAACATATTTTTCATCATCTGCACAATATTTTTCCAGCATAGGGCCATATTTGATTTTATATAGCCATTAAGAATTTTTACCGTTTCTAGGTTCGTTTTTCGACCAATTATCAGCAAAAAAGAAACGAAGCGGGAAACCTCGCTTCGTTTCTTTGCCACATTTCTCTATTTTTAACGATTCCGGTCGATGAAATCTTATCCGGTTCTTAACCGGGCGGAACTCATTTCACGGTCTGGGCCGCCTGTTTCTGGAGCAGATCGACAAATGCCTGTTCCTCGGCGCGCAGACTGCCCTTGTCCGGATAGACCAGAACATCCCGCATCCGCTGGCGCTGGGCCGGGCACTTTCTCAGCACCAGATGGTATTGCTCCAGCGCCTTGCGGGGCATGGGCGACGCCCACATGTAAGCCGTGGGCAGCCGCTGCAAGATCGAGAACTGGCTGCACCGCTCGTACACATGGATGCGCCGGGCCTGATTCACATGCCAGCGCACGCCGTCGCCGCCCTCCTCGCCGGGCAGTTGGAAGTCGTCGTGCAGGATCTCCATATACTGATTCAGCTCCGCAAGGTCGTGCACCTCGTGCTTTGCCAGCGGGCCATCCCGGTTGGTCAGAAGCTGGTACTCGAAATCCATCACCGGTTCCATCTTCAGCCCCCGCCGGGCGCAGTAGTGGCTGTAGTGCTCGTCGTCCTCCATGGCGTACCGCAGCAGCGCCAGATGATAGCCCCGCCGCAGCACGAAATCCAGCGCCTCCATCGAGCCGCCCTCCCGGATGTGGATGTGCATCTTTTCCAGATGAGCCGCCTGTTCCAGATAGTCCACCGCCGCGTAGGACGCATAGGTGGCATGGGGCAGCATCACCCGCAGTTCGGCGCAGCGCGCCTGCTCCTCCTCCACGCTCCGGCTCAGCAGATCCACATCTTCCAACACCCGCTCGGCCTGTTCGATGAACCGCCGCCCCTGCTCGGTGGGGATCATGCCGGTGGACGAGCGCTCAAAGATCCGGATCTTGTACTCTTCCTCCAAGTTTTTCAGCGCCTTGCTAATGTTGGGCTGGGCCGCATACAGCTGCTTTGCCGCAGCGCTGACCGAGCCCCACTGCATGATCGCAACCAGATACCGCAATTCTGTAATGTTCAAGCTCTTCTCTCCTTTTGGCATCGTATCCTATCTGTTCATTATTGTATCAGCCCCGCCGACGCGCTGTCAAGTTGACGGCGGCACATCGACGTTTTATAATAAGAAAAAGGAGTTTTTGCTATGGAGATCTACCACGTTCTGCGCATCGACGAGCAGTTATACGGCTGTGAAGAGCTGCCGGAGGGCCAGCCCGTCTGCTGCGATGTCTTATTGGAGGATGCCGCCGGGCAGCGGCGGGTCCTCGCCTACCCGGACGCCGAACTCACCCGCCTTGGCATCAACGAAGGCGACGCCGTCCGGCTCGAACACCACACCCTGACCAAATGTTAAAGGAGCGCTTATGCACAGCCTGTATTTTACCCGCCACGGCGAGACCGTCTGGAACATCGAAAACAAGATCTGCGGCATGACCGACAGCCCGCTGACCGCCCGCGGCCGGGAACAGGCCGCCGCACTGGGGGCCCATGTCCGGGACAGCGGGGTGCACATCGACGAGATCCTGTACTCTCCCCTCTCCCGCGCCGCCGACACCGCCAAAGCCATCGCTGCGGCCACCGGCATCCCCGCCCGGCCGGAGCCCCGGCTGCGGGAGCAGTGCTTCGGCCGCTACGAGGGCACCCCCCGCGACGGTGCCGAGTTCAAAATTTCCAAGACCCACTTTGCCGACCGCTATTCCGGCGGCGAAAGCATGCTGCAATTGGCCCAGCGCATCTACGATCTGCTGGACGAACTCAAAGCCGACGAGGGCAAGACCTACCTTCTCGTCGCCCACAACGGCATCGCCCGCGTCGTGCGCTCCTACTTCTGCGATATGACCAATGAGGAGTACGCCGCCTTCGGCATCAAAAACTGCGAGTTCGTGGAGTACACATTCGAATAACGAGAAAGGCCGCCGGCACCCGGCGGCCTTTCTCGTTACTTTTTACTCTGCGTGACGGTAATGGAACTTTTTATCCTTGGTCACGAACATATACACGCTGACAGCCAGCGCGGCAAGCTCGGCGGCGGTGATGGCCAGCCAGATGCCGTCGATGCCCCAAAGCGCAGGCAGGACGAGGACCGCCGCCACTTGGAACAGCAGGGTGCGCAGGAAGGAGATCAGCGCACTGGTCACGCCATCGCCCAGCGCCGTGAAGAAGGACGATGCATAGACGTTGAACCCCATGATGAGGAAGCTCAGGCCGTACAAGCGGAAGGCGCGGGTGGTCAGGACCAGCAGCTCAGCGTCATAGCCAACGAAGATGGCGGCCACATAAGGGATGACGAACATGGAACCGATGGTCAGGAAAACGGCCACCACGCCGATGAGCCGGAAGCTCATGGAGTAAAGGTTGTGGACCTCTTTCCGGTTGCGGGCACCGTAGTGGTAGCTGATGATGGGGGCGCTGCCGACGGCATAGCCGACGAACACCGCCACGAACAGGAAGGACGCATACATGATGACGCCGTAGGCTGCCACGCCGTTTTCGCCCGCAAAGCGGAGCAGCTGATAGTTATAGAGGATGTTGACCAGCGACATCGAGAGGTTGGTCATCAGCTCGGAAGAGCCGTTGACACAGGCGTTCATCAGGATACGGCGGTTGAACTTGGTCTTGCTGAGGTGCAGCCGGCTCGTGTTGTTCCGGTTCACAAAATAAAACACCGGCAGCAGACCGCCGACGATCTGGCTGATAAAGGTCGCAATGGCCGCACCCTCGACGCCCCAGTGGAGCGCGCCGACCAGAACGACGTCCAGCACCATATTGGTGCAGCCCGCGCCCACCGTAAAGGCAAAGCCGAGGTGCGGCTTTTCGGCGGTAACGAAAAAGCTCTGGAACATATTCTGCAAAATAAAGGTGGGCAGAGAGATCAGCAGGATGCGGCCATACCGCAGCGCATAGTCCAGCATCTCCCCCTTTGCGCCCAGCAGCGCAGCCACCGGCTCAATGATGAGCAGACCGATGACCGTGAAGACGATGCCCGCAACGAGGGCCGCGATCAGGAACAGGCTGAAAAATTCATCGGCCTTCTTGTTGTCGCCCTCGCCCAGCGTGATGCCTACAATGGCCGAGCCGCCGGTACCCAGCATGAAGCCGATCGTGCCGATCAGCATCGGCAGCGGCATGATGAGGTTGACCGCAGCAAAAGCCGTTTTGCCCACAAAGTTCGAGACGCACAGGCCGTCCACGATGCCGTAGATCGAGGTGAACAGCATGGTACCGATGCAGGGCAGCACAAACCGGACCAGCCGGGAATAGGTAAAGTGGTCGGACAATTGAATGGGTTGCTTTGGCATGAGTTCTCCTTCTTACATCATCCCGCCGGGGCGCCAGCCGGTGCAGTAGCGGGCATAGTCCCGGTCAGCCTGTTTGACGTAAAGGACGTATTCTTCTTTGCCCTCCTTATTTTTCATCTGGCGGACCTTGGTGGGCAGACTCTGGCGCTGGAGCAGTTCCAGCTCGTCGTTCAGCTCCTCCTCGTTGTCAAAGGTGTCCAGCTTGGTCCAGTGGGTCGCAAAGAGCCAGAATTTTGCAAGGTTGTCACTCATCTTCGGTCTCCTTCTCCGGCGCGTCCTGCGGGGCGGTCAGCCGGTAAAACGGTGCGATGGCGTTGGCGTCGCCGTGGCGCACGATGGAATAGGTAATGTCGCAATAAGGCTGGATGGCGGTGCTCTTCTCGACGGTGGAGATGAGCAGCACCTGCAATTGCAGACGGCGGAACAGCTCCATCATGGGGCGGATGCGGTCGCTGGTCATCTTGCTGAAAGCCTCGTCCAGCAGGACAAGGCGGATGCTGTTTTCGCTCTTCTGGTAGATCTGCAGCAGCGAGGCGCAGATGGCCACATAGAACGGGGCCTGATTCTCGCCGCCGGAGGAATCGCGGCTGACGCGGGAGAGATACGCTTGCTGGCCGGAGACCGTGTTCGTCACCTTGATGTCGTAATCCAGATAGGTGCGGTAATCCACATAGTCCGACAAGGTCGCGCCGGAGGTGGTGCGGCCCTCCTGCCGGGCGCGGGTGTTCTCGTCCACATCGGCCATGATCTTTTCCATCAGCTCGTCCACCTGCCGCTCGTAGACCGGGTCAGCGGTGGCGGCGAGGTTGTCCAGCGAGTCGGTGTCGGTCATCTGCTGGTTGCCTTTGTCCACGATGACCTGATAGAACGCGGCCAGCTGCGGGTCGCGGCTGGGTTCCAGCTCAAAGCGGTAGACCTCTTCGCCGTAGGTCAGCTGCTCCATCACCTTGTTCAGCTCCCGGAACTGGCGGCGGGCGTTGAAGATGTCGTCCTTCATTCGGAAGAGGATGTCCTTGCGGAAGCGGTCCTTGCAGTCCCGCTGCGCCTGTTCCAAGCGGGCGGCGTAGCGCTCAAGGTCGATGCGGACAAGGCTCTCGTGCTGGGCGCGGTACTGCTCCACCCCGGCAAGGCCCAGCGGATAATCGCAGACGTAGCGCTCGTTGTACTCCTTCTGAGCGGGCTCCAGCGTCGTGGACAGATAACTTTGCAGCGCGTCGTCCAGCTTGGTCTGGGCCTTTTCGGCGGTCTGCGCCGCTGCGCGGGCCGTCCGCCCGCCGGTCATCAGGCCCTTTTTGCGCTCCTGCGCCAAGGGTTCCAGCAGCGGGTATTTCCCGAAGAATGCCTCTGCGGCAGCGGTGCTCTGGCGGGCCGTTTCCACGGCCTTGGTCTGCTCCGCCTCGCAGGAAGCCAGCTGCTTTTCACAGACGCGGATATCGCCGCCCACCTGCTCCACCGCCTTGCGGGCGGCTTCCCATGCGGCTTCGCGGGCCTCTTCCTCTTTGTACAGCTCTTGCAGCAGCGGGTTCTCGCGGCAGTCGGTCAGCTTCTGTTCCTGCGCGGTGTAGTCGGCCTTGGCGGCGTCCAGCGCGGCGCGGCTGGCCCACAGGCCCGCCAGTTGTTCCAGCGCGTGGGTGCGCAGAACGTTCTGATACTGGTCATAGGCCGCTTTCAGCTCCTTTTCGGTCTGGGCAGCCTCGCGGCGGCGCTCACCGAGGGCGGCCAGCTCCTCTTCCAGCACACCGGCGCGGGCCCGGCGGGCGTCGAGGCCGATATACCGCTGGGGCTTGCGCAGACGCTCCAAGCGGAACGGATGATGCCGGAGCAGGTCGCGGGTGGCGCTGTCCGGGTAATTTTCAAGGGTGTCCGGCGTATCGCAGCAGACGATGCGGCGAAGGATGGTGTCGGCGTACTGGGCCGCCAGCGGGTTTTCGCTCTCCACCTGCGCGGCAAGGCTGTCGGCAGGGGGCGTATCGGCCCGGCGGTTCGCACTGCGGATGCCCGGCGTGTCCAGCAGACTGATGGGCCCCACCCGCTCACCCAGCGCCACAAAGGCGCTCTTGGCGGCGGCGTAGTGGTTCGGCGGCACAAGGATATCGAACCGGCGGTCGCCGAGGCAAGCTTCCACACAGTCCTGCCAGCTCTCGTCCGCGACGCTGAGCAGCTCGCAGAAGATCTTCGCATCCGGGGTCATGCCGCGGCTCTTGAGTTCGGCGTTCACGGCGTCCCGCACCTTGGTGGCAGCGTCACCGTGGGGGTAGACCCATTTGCCGCCGGAGACTGCGTCCAGCTCGGCCCGCTTTTCCTCCTGCCCACGGGCAAGGTCGGCGGCGGACTGCCGCGCGGCGAAATACTGCTCTTCCAGCGGCTTTTCCAGCTTGTCGAGGGCGGCGGTCAGTTCGGGCAGACGGTCTTCGGTCAGGCTGACCGGCCAGAGCGCTTTTTCGACGGCGAAGCCGCTGCGGCTCAGCACGGTCAGCAGGTTCGTGACGGTGTCGGCAGTCTGCTCCAGACCGCTCACCTTCCGGCTGGCGGCGTCCAGTGCGCTCTTTTTGCGGGCCAGCTCCTCGGTCATGGCGTCCAGCGCGCGGCCTTCGCCGCTGGCGGAGGCCGCCCCGTGGGCAGCCAGATAGGAGCGGCGGGCCTCGGCTTCGGCATTCTTGGCCGTCTCATAGGCGGCATTCAGCTCGGCCATCTGGCGGCGTCCGGCGTCGAGATGCCCCTGCCAGACTTCGTGCTCCCCGGCGTCCGCTTCGGCGCGGGCCAGCAGGGCCGCACCCCGGTTCACGAGGGCATCCGTCTCCTTGGCCGAGGCTTCCCGGCCGTATCCCACGATCTGTTCCAGTGCGGCGGCGCGGGTCTGCGCCTCGGCAAGGACGGCGTGGAGATTTTCCAGCTCCACCCGGTCGCCCTGTAAAGCGTCGAGGTCCAGTTCCGGCTGGGGCAGGATGTATTGATACAAAAACTCCCGGAAATTCGGGATCTCGTCCATGCTGGTGCCCATCTGGAACACTTCATTGAACTTTTTGCCCAGCGGGCTGGCGGCGCGGCCAATGCCCAGCGCACGGCAGATGCGGTCCCGCGCTTCGCTGGGGCTGCGGGTATAGGAGAGCCGGCCCACGGCGGGCTTGAAGTCCTCCTTGGTGCTGGGGGCACCGGTGCGCGGGTCGATGAAGGGCAGCTTTTCCAGCGTGATGCCGTCCTCGGAGATGTACCACGTCTGGTCGCCGGGATGGAGTTCCTGCATGGGCCCTTCAGACTCGACCCGGACTGCGATGACGAAGTTCGTCCGCTTGACGCTGTCCCAGAATTCCGCGCCGATGTAGGCCACGGTGCGGCCGGGGCGGCGGTAAGCGTTCTCGCCGCGCTGCTTGGCGTGGACCGAGCCCTGCAATGTGCGGCCGCTCTTCTTGTTGCCGAGGGCGTTGAAGTTGCGGTTGGTGGTCAGGCAGTAGCGGATGGCGTCGAGGATGGTGGTCTTGCCCACGGCGTTGACGCCGATCATATAGGTCAGGCGGGCACAGTCGAAGGTGACGTTTTCAAAGTTGTGCCAGTTGATGAGCTTCAGGCGTTTCAGTTCGATCATTCTTCGTCCTCCGTGCCGGATTCGCCCTCCGGGCGTTCATACAAGGCAAGCTCGCTGCGGGTGCGGCTGCTCTCGGCTGCGGCGTCGGCAAGGTCGGCGTCCGGCAGGGCCAGCAGCACCGTCGGGAAGACCTCGATCCGGCTGTCGAGGCCGGTCAGCCGCCCCACCGGGCGGGCCAGATTGTACCGGCGCAGGGTGCGCAGCAGCTTTTCAAGGGTGAGCTGGTCCAGCCGCCGGGGCAGGTTCATCTTCTGCAGTTCCGCCTGAACCTCCTCCACCGTCACCAGCACCTGATCGGCGCTGGCGGCGAGGCTCTCCCGCTTTTGAAGATAGAGCAGCCGCAGCACCAGCAGCAGGATGCTCTCGTATTTCAGCAGCCGGGCCTGACTGCCCTCATGCTCGTTGACGAGGGCAGCGGCCTGTAAGGGGGCTGGGTAGAGCAGCACCGCATAGCCCAGCGGCGCGAAGACGGCCCGCACCTCGTTCAGGTGGTCCTGCACGTAGAGATATTTCGACCGCTGGTCCTCCACCCCGCCCAGCAGGAAGCAGTGGTTGAGCAGATAGTTTGCGGTCTCTTCCAGTAGTTTATTCGTTTCGGCCATGGGGCTCCTCCTTGCGGGGCGTCAGGATGAATTCTTCGAACCGGAAGCCGCCCCGTTCGACCCAGTTTCCGGTGAGTTCAATGTCATAATCGCGCCGGGGCGACTGCGAGTAGGTGTGCAGCCCGATGATGCGGGCAAAGTCGTCCGGGTATTCGGCGGCGAGGGTGGAAGCCGGGACGGCCCTGCGGGCGGCCAGCGCCTGTTTGGCCAGCAGGGCCACGTTCTCCTCCGTCACGGCCATCCGGGCGTAATCCAGCAGAAGCTTCTGCTCTTTTTGCAGCTGCGCCGGGTCCAGCGCCGAGGTCTCCACCGGCTTGAGCGGCGTTTCGCTGCGGGGCGCGGCGGGCGGGTAGAGAGGCTTTTCGCCGAAGACCTGCACGGGGTAGAGGTGGAGCCGCTTTGCCACCGGGCCGTCGTCCGGCTCAAAGAGCTGGTCGGGCGTTTTGATCTCCTCGGCATAGCGGCGGAGCAGCGTGGTGACGCTGCCCTGCGCCGAGCGGTCGCTCAGCAGCAAGAACTGCGCCCGCTGCACCGCCCGTTTGCGGTAGCGGATGTGGCTCGCGTCGATCTGCTTCATCAGGTCGCTCATCTCTTCCAGCGCGTCCCGCTGCTTCTGGATCAGGGCACGGACGGCGGGGGCCGCCTCGTTGGGGGCACAGCGCTCCACGCGGGCGTAATCCAGCGCCAATTGGGGCAGGAAGTTCGCCTCGCACTCGTCCAGCCCCTCTTCGAGGTAGGCGCGGTAATTGAAGAGGTTGTCGCTGGTCTTGAAGCGGTGGTAAGCCGCCGCCACCACCTTTTCCTCATACTGGTCAAACAGCTCCAGCACCTCCTGCGGGGTGCGGTTGCGGGTGAGCCGGTCGATGTAGTGGCCGATGGAGGCATTCAGCGCCCGGAGGGACTTGTTCAGCGCGTCGAGGTCGGACGCCACCTCCCGCAGCACGTTCTCGTAAGGGCTCTTCTCCTCCCCGATGCCGCGCAGCAGCTGCCACGCTTTGTAGAGCTTCCCGGTGTAGGTAACGACGCGGGGGTTCAGGATCTCCTCCAGCGCTTCCAGCAGAGGGGTCACCTCTGGCTGGAACGCCAGCGCCGGTTCCTCCTCGTAGCTGCCGGGCTGCTCTTCCAGCCAGCCGGTGCGCCGCAGCCGGAGCAGGAAACCCAGCGCCAGCAGATGCGGGTCGCGGGTGGGCTGCTCGGCCTCGTCCCCGGCGTCGTCAGCGTCCAGCGCCAGCGGCTTTGCCAGCGCCGCAAAATAATCCTCCGCGCGGGAGACGGCCTCGGCGCGGGAGATGCTGTAATCTGCCGTGTGGCGGCACTCCTCCCACAGCAGCAGGAGCAGCTCCGCATAAAAGGCCCGGTTCGGCCCCGCCAGCGGGCGGAACAAACGCGGGCTGACCAGTTCAAACAGCTGCATCAAAAAATCCTTTCTTTCGCAAAAATCCGTTTCTATTGTACCACAAATCCCCGGCTTTGTCACAAAAGGGCAGCAAAAAACACCGCGCCCGGCGGGCACGGTGTTTGGGGGGCGTTATTGCGCGATCCTTTCTGTATGCAGCACCAATAAGCGACAATGGTTGCGGAATTTCGTCTTGAATTTACACAATTTCACCACGATTTTGTGGTATTCTACCTGTAAAGAATTGGAAACGATGCTCTCCGTTACTCCCTTGAACAGGCAGGCCATGCTCCCTGAATCACACAACAGCCCCCCGGAATGCAGGACTCCGGGGGGCTTCGTGTTTTGTTTCGAAGATCTTACAGCTCCTGATAGGCGCTCATCATGGCGGGGATGAACTGCTTTTTGCGGCTGACGACGCCGGGCAGGATCCAGCTTCCATCCTCGGCGGGCTGGATCTCGAAGCCGTCGGACAGCACTTCGGCGGCGTAGCGGCCGGTGCAGATGACGACGCTCTCCTCCTTCGGCACATCGGTCAGCAGCATGTACAAGTCCTCGACATTCTGCTTGTTGCGGGCCTCTTCGAGGTAGGGCTTGAGCAGAGCTTCCGCCGCCAGCAGGTTCTTGCGGGTCATGTAGCTGCCCTGCGCCACGCCGAAGCGGATATCGCCGCACATGAACACCTTGAAGTCCTGCAGGAAGACTTCTTCGGGCGTCTTGCCGTCGAGTTTTTCACCGGCTTCGAACATTTCGGTGGAAAACTCGTCGATGTCCACGCCTGCGATCTTGGCCAGCCGCTTGGCGGTGGCTTCATCGACGGGGGTGCAGGTGGGGCTGCGGAAGGCCAGCGTATCCGAAAGGATGGCCGCCAGCAGCAGCCCGGCGATCTGGGGCCGGATCTCAACGCCGTTTTCATCGTACATCTGGGTGATGATGGTGGCGGTGCAGCCCACGGGCTGATTGCGGAAATAGACCGGGCCGCTGGTCTCCAAGCTGCCGATGCGGTGGTGGTCGATGATCTCCAAGATCTCGGCCTGATCGAAGCCTTCCACGGCCTGTGTGGCCTCGTTGTGATCCACCAGAATGATGCGGCGCTTGCGCAGCGCGATCACGTTCCGGCGGCTGACCATGCCGCAGTACTTGCCCTCCTCGTCGAGGATGGGGAAATAGCGGTGGCGCACCTTGGCCATGACCCGCATCACGTCCGCCACCGGGGTGACGAGGGTAAACTTCATGATATCTTCGCGGGTCATATAATAGGAGATGGGGGCGCACTGGCTCATCAGCTTGCCGGCGGCGTAGGTATCGCAGGGGGCCGTCATGATGGCGACACCCATTTCCTCGGCAATGCGCCGGATGGTGTGGCCCACCTTGGCACCGTTGCAGAGGATGAGGAGGGAGGCCTCCTTCTCAATGGCGCAGAGCTGGCTTTCGTAGCGGTTGGTTAGGATGACGATGTCGCCCTTTTCCACGTTGCTTTCCAGCATTTCGGGGGTAGCAGTGCCGATCTTGATGTGGCCGGTGGTGCAGACGGCGTTCTCGTCGCCCACCACCATCGTGCCGCCCAGCGTTTCAAGAATGTTCTTGTAGCTGGTCTTGCTGCTGGCAAGGACGCCGGTATCAAAGACGTCCATGTTGGCGGTGGCAATGTCCTTCACTGTGATAATGCCCTCCAGCTCATTGTCGGCGCTGGTGATGGGCAGGGTGTCGATCTGCTGGTCGCGCATGATCTCCCACGCCTTGCGCAGGCTGGTGGAGCCGGGGATGCCGGGCATTTCGCGGTAATCGACATCCCGGATCTTGGGGTTGACGTCGGTGCACATCCGGGGCGGCGTGACGCCGAACTTTTTCAGGACGAACTCGGTCTCCTGATTCATCTTCCCCGCGCGGCGGGGTTCGCAGACGAGGTCGGTGGTCTTATTTTTCAGCTCCGCGTACGCAATGGCGGAGCAGATAGAGTCGGTGTCCGGGTTGCGGTGCCCGATGACCACGACTTTGTGGGCTGCCTTTGGCATAGGTGTTTCCCCTCTCTATGGATCGTATCATTTGCCTTCTCTCTCCTGCGCCGGGCGCAGAAGTCCGGTTCCATTTTAACACATCCCACCGCAGTGGTAAAGGCTCCCAAACCCACTTTGTCCCTTAAAAATCCGCAAGGTTCTTGGATACAACAACTTCACTGCCGACGGTTTTCGCTTTTGCTTGACACCCCCGCCCAAAACCGCTATGCTAGAAGAAATAAGACTTGAACGTTCGCCGCTTTTGGAGGGTCCGCATGAAAAAGCAACCACATATCCGCATCCTTGCCGCCGCGCTGACGCTGGCGTTCTGCATCCTCGGCAGCAGCTCTGCCCTTGCCGCACCGGCTGCCACGCCCACTACCCGGCCCGAAAAGGAGGTCGTGGAGCCGAACGACACCACCCAGACCTCGCTGGATTACTTGGAGTTCCTGCTGCGCGCCGGCGGGCCCTTCCGGTTCCAAGAAGCCGCCATCAAGCACCCGGCGGATGACGCGGACGCCGGCCCCGCCGAAGGGGCCGTGGCGACGCTGACCATCTACAGCCAGACCACCAACAACACCGAACCCATCGACATCTCCGGCCACAGCTTCGTGGCGGTGCGGAATGTCTCCGACTACGCCATCGAAGTGGGCGGGCAGGAGATCGCACCGGGCACCGGCGTGACCATCGGCACCCGCGCCAACCGCCCGGAGCATGAGGGCATCTGGTACAATTTGGAGGGCTACTACTGCTACTACATCTCCGCCTTCTACCCGAACCTCTACTCCATGCAGGTCTCGCTGGACGAAGACGGGCTGGCCGTCCTCAACCAGAACCTGACCACCGCCGACCACTGGTCCACCGCTTTCAACTGCGCCTCCTTTGCGGCGGGGCTGTGGAACTCTGTCTGCTCCGACCACCTCTCGGCGGGCACGCCCCACTCCCCAAAGGGCTTGAAGGCGTCCATCCGCTCCTACGGCGGCAAGCTCCGCTACAATGAGTCGGTGCCCTACGACTACATCGTCTCCTACGGCACCGCCCGCACCCCCAGCACGGATTATTCCTGATTTTTCCGCTTTTTGCGAAAATGTTGGATACATCATCTTGATTTTCCCCCGCTTCCGCGTTATGCTTATGCCAAGGATATTCCGGAACAACAGGAGGAACTCATGTCAACCACCACATCATCCAAGCCGCTGTTTACCCGCCAGCAGCTCATCGCGCTGCTGCTGCCGCTCATTGCCGAACAGGCCCTCAGCGTGACCATCGGTCTGGCCGATACACTGATGGTCTCTTCCGTCGGCGAAGCCGCCGTTTCGGGCGTCAGCCTTGTGGACTCCTTCAACGTGCTGATGATCCAGCTGCTGAGCGCACTGGCCACCGGCGGCGCCGTCGTCGCCAGCCAGTACATCGGCCACCGGGAGCCCAAAAACGCCAAGGCCGCAGCGGCGCAGATCCTGTTCATCATGATCTCGCTCAGCGTCGTGGTCGCCGCCGTGGTCGCGGTAGGCCGCCACGGCATCCTGCGGGGCATCTTCGGCTCCATTGACGCCGACGTGATGACCTACGCCGAGACCTACTTCCTGCTCTCGGCGCTGAGCTACCCCTTCATCGGTGTGTACAACGCGGGCGCGGCCCTGTTCCGCGCACAGGGCAACAGCAAGATCAGTATGCTTTCCAGCCTTGTGATGAACGTGGTGAACATCGGCGGCAACGCGGTTTTGATCTACCACTTCCATATGGGCGTCATGGGCGCGGCGCTGGCCAGCCTTGTTTCCCGCATGATCGCGTGCTTCGCGGTCATCTACCTGCTGGAAAAGCCCTCCTGTATGCTCCGCATCGACCGCCTTGCCGACCTCAAGCCCGACCTCTCCCTCATCCGCCGCATCCTGCGGGTGGGCATCCCGGCCGGTATTGAGAACGGCATGTTCCAGATCGGCAAGCTGTCGGTCTCCAGCCTGACGTCCACCCTCGGCACCGCCGCCATCGCGGCCAACGCCGTGGCGGGCAACATCACCACCTTCCTGAACATCCCGGCCAACGCGGTGGGCATGGCGGTGCTCACCGTCATCGGCCAGTGCCTCGGCGCGGGCGAGAAGGAACAGGCCAGCCACTACGCCCGCCGCCTGATGCTGGTGGCCTATGCGGGCGCATGGGTCATGAACCTGTCCGCCTTCTTCTTCCTGAACGGCATCGCGCTGTCGTGGTTCCACCTCTCGGCGGAGTCCGCCGCCATGGCAATGCAGGTGATGCGCTGGTTCAACGTCATCTCCCTGTTCATCTGGCCGGCCAGCTTCACCCTGCCCAACATCCTCCGCGCAGCGGGCGACGCCACCTTCACTATGACGGTGAGCGTCTTCTCCATGTGGGTGTTCCGCGTCGCCTTCTGCTACCTGATGGTCCTCGGCTTCCATCAGGCCCACCTGCTCAGCATCTGGGGCGGTATGTTCCTTGACTGGGTGTTCCGTTCCCTCTTCTTTGCCATCCGCTTCTCAAAAGGAAGTTGGCTCGAAAAAAAGGTCATCTGATCGATCGGGAGGTTCTTCATGAAACACAGACTTGCAGCACTCTTCCTCACGGTAGCGCTCTTCTGCACCCTGCTCGCGGGCTGCGCCCCCACCCCCGATGTGCCGGGGCCCGGCGGCGGCTCGTCGTCCTCCGGCAGCACGAACAACGGCGGGAACTCGGAGAGCGAGGATAATAACAGCGCGAACTCGCCGAAATTGCAGCCGTCTATCGTGATGGAAGCTTACAACATTTGTAGCAACGTCAAAAATGAACACGTTGTGAGCTGTGTTTTTTCTGCTACGAACCCGAACACTGCCTATAGCGTTACACGCGGGCGCGTTGGTTTAACGATGAAGGATTCCGCCGGAAAGACTCTTGAAACAACTTACTTCATGCTTCAGACGATTGCCCCCGGTGACACCGTTCGCTTCGCCTATACCTACACCTGCAAAAATGGCCGTCCCTCTTCTGTCAGCTGCAGCCAGCCCAGCACAACTTCTTCCAGCTTTAAAGACCCGACCGGAGCCATCAAAGCGAATGAGCTTTCTGCTGAGATCACGGAAGTTTCCTCTCCGGACGGCTTGAATTACAACAGATTTTCCGGCTCAGTAACCAATAAAAGCCGCTATCCTTCTGAATGCACACAAATTTCTATCATTCTGAAAAAGAACGGCAAAATTGTCTCATCGGATTTTCTGCTATTGACGATCCCCATTCCTTCCGGAGGAAAGAGTAACTTTACTCTTTATCATACAAAAGACGTAAGTTTTGACTCTTACGAAGTCATTGCAACTCCTTGGTTTTAAGTTAATTTTCCCTCCGCCGTGAAAACGGCGGTATTTTGTTGCAAGAAAATGCACTTCTGAATCGTATGATCTTACGAAGGTCCTTTCATCCCTCAGCCCGCACAAATTTTTCATGGATTTTTTAGCAAACTTGTCGGGTTTGGGGCTTGCTTTTGCGCCCTGACAAGCGTATAATGATACGCTGCTAAGAACTTTAAGGGCCATTCGCCCCCAACTCCAAGAAAAGGAAGTGTGTTCCATGCGAAGCTGGTTTTCCCGCCATCCCATCTGGTTCATGGCGTTTTATCTTGTGTTTTATCTCTCGGTGTTCCACTGGCTCGAAGCCAACATCACCGTGCCCGAAGTCTGGGTCCACTGCCGGCTGGACGATCTGATCCCCTTCTGCAAATATGCGGTCATCCCCTATTTTGCATGGTTCGTCTGGATTCCGTTCACCCTGTTCTATCTGCTGTGGAAAGCGCCCCGCGCCGACTTCTGGCGGCTCTGTCTCCCCCTGTTCGCGGGCATGACCATCGCGCTGGCAGTGTATGTCGTCGTCCCCAATGGGCTGGATCTCCGCCCTTACCGCGTGTACGGCTCGGACTTCTTCGCCCGGACGGTGCGCCAGCTCTACACCACCGACACGGCCACCAACGTCTGCCCTTCCATCCACGTCTTCAACTCGGTGACGCTGATGATGGCTTACTACCGCAGCCGCATCTTTGACGAGCCCTGCCGCCGCTGGATGCGCCCGGCCGCCGCCGTGCTCTGCGTGTCCATCATCGCCTCCACCGTACTGCTCAAGCAGCACAGCTGCATTGACGTCGTGCTGGGCATCCTGCTGGCATTGGTGCTGGACAGCGCTGCTTCCTCGCTGGAGCGCAGCGAATACCGTCTGCCCCAGCGTTCCTGAAACGCAAAAATCCCTCTGCCGCAGCAAAACGGCAGAGGGATTTTTTTGCCTAAAACAGATCTTCCGGCAGACAGATATCGTGTTTGGGGACTTTTTCCCACGAAAAATCGGCGGTGAGGCTTTCCGGCGTGCGGGGGGCCGGTTCCTCCTGCAAGCCGTAGGCGTAGGCCAGCTTGCCGACGATCTCCGCCGCCGTATAGCGGGCGCGGAGGTTCTCAAGGCTCTGGTCACCGTCCCGCTTGGAGAGCCGCCGCCCGTCCGGGGCCAGCAGCAACGGGCAGTGGGCAAAGCGGGGGGCCTTTAATCCCAGCAGCCGGTAGAGGTAGAGCTGCCGGGCTGTAGAGGAGAGCAGGTCTGCTCCCCGCACGACCTCGGTGACGCCCATCCGGGCATCGTCCACAACGACGGCCAATTGGTAAGCGAATACGCCGTCGGCGCGGCGAAGGTAGAAGTCACCGCAGTCCCGCAGCAGGTTCTCGCTGTGGGGGCCCATGCAGCCGTCCGTGAAGGAGACGACCTCGTCGGGCACCTTCAGGCGGTAGGCGGGGGCTTTTGCCTTTCGCTTTTCCGCGACCTCGGCGGGGGTCAGGCTCCGGCAGGTGCCGGGGTAGATGACGTTACCATCCGAGGTGTGGGGCGCACTGGCCGCATGGAGCTGGGCGCGGGAGCAAAAGCAGGGGTAAACGAGGCCCTGTGCAGCCAGCTTTTCGTAGCTGGCGGTGTAGATATCTGCGCACTCGCTCTGGTAATAGGGGCCGTGGGAGCCGCCGTGGCTGCCGCCCTCGTCCCAGTAAAGGCCCAGCCACGCAAGATCCTCTTCCAGCAGGTCGGCGTACTTGCGGGGGCAGCGCTCGGCGTCAAGGTCCTCGATGCGGAGGACGATACGCCCCCCCTCATGCTTGGCGCTCAGCCACGCCAGCAGACTGCACGCGAGATTGCCCAGATGCAGCCGCCCGCTGGGGCTGGGGGCAAACCGCCCAACGACGGCGCTCACAGGCCCAGCTTCCACTCGCCATCCTTCGGCTGGAAGATGGGGGTGTTATAGAACTCGGCCACAGCCTTTGCCATGTACTCGGCGTCGATGCAGCTTGCCGTCTCCATGGAGGAGTGCATCGCCAGCTGTGCCAGACCGATATCGACCATGGGGATCAGGATCTGATGACCCAGCAGGTTGCCCAGCGTGGAGCCGCCGGGGACGTCCGCGCGGTTGGACGCCACCTGAACAGGGACGCCCGCCTTCTGGCAGATGGCGCTGAAAGCAGAACCGGTGAAACCGCTGGTGGTGTAGGTCTGGCGGGCATTGTATTTCAGCAGCACGCCGCCGCCCAGCGTAACGGGGTGGGCGGGGTCGCTCTTTTCGGGGTGATTGGGATGGGTGGCGTGGCCGTTGTCGGCACTGAGCAGCAAGCTGTTGGTGCAGGCGCGGATGCTCTGCTCGCGGGTGACGCCGAGCTTCTCCTCAACGCGGGCCAGCACATTGGCCATCAGAGTGCCCTGTGCGCCCTGACGGCTGGAGGAACCGACTTCCTCGTTGTCGAACATGACCCAGATGTCGCCGCGGCCGTCTTCCTTGCCCTCGCCCTGCAAAAAGCCCCACAGGGTCGTGTAAGCGCACTCCAAGTCGTCGATGCGGCCGGACATGAAGTACTCACCCTTCAAGCCCACACGCTCGGCCTGTTCGCGGGTGCAGAGCACGAGGTCGGAGTCGAGGATGTCCTCGCCCTTGACCCCGGCCTCCTCGGCCAGAACTTCACGCAGGGTGGTGCCCGCAGCGCCGAAGATGGGCTGCAGATCCACCTGCGGGTTGTAGTTCTTGCCCTTGTTCACCTCGTGGTCAAAGTGGATGCAGACGTTGGGGATGCAGGCCAGCGCGCGGTCCGGGTGGACGAGGATGCTCTTGACGCCCTCCTCGGTCCGGACGAGGATGCGGCCCGCCACGCTCAGGGGGCGGTCGATCCAGCTGGGCATGATCATGCCGCCGTAGCCCTCCGTCTCAGCGCGGGCAAAGACGGCATCCTTGCCGCCGTCCAGCTCCTTGATCTTCCACGTGGGGGAGTCGCTGTGGCTGGCCGTGACATGCCAGCCGGTCAGCGTGCCCTTGGGCATCCGCCATGCCAGCACAGCAGAGCCGTTGCGGGTGGTGTAGTATTTGCCGCCGGGCACCAACTCCCATGCGGCGGTCTCCGGGCGGTTCTCGTAGCCGTTGGCCTCCAAGATCTCCACCGCCGCCGCCGTGGAGTGGAAGGCGCTGACGCCCTTGTTCAGAAAGTCGAACAGACCTTCGATCTCGAATTTCTGCATTTTTGTCGTCTCCTATCTTTCACTATGTCCTGCAAAATCTCCCCGCCCGCAGTGCAGACGGAGAGATTCGTTTTTCCTGTTGCATTATACTACATCCTGCCGAAAAAGGGAAGCAATTCAGACCGTCGCGCACTGTTCGAGCTGTTCCTCCAGCAGCCGCCGGATCTGCGCCGCCTGTAAGCCGCAGACCAGCTGCAAGCGCTGCCCCTCCTGCACAAGGCCCTTGTGGGGCATGGACAGCAGGGCCGCCGTGTCCAGAAGACTTGTGTCCTCCACCGTGACGCGCAGCCGGGTGAAGCAGTTGTCCACCGTGCGGATGTTGTCCGGCCCGCCCAGCGCTTCGATCAGCCGCCGGACGTCCGCCGGGTCGATCTCCTTTTCCGTCTGCTCCGGCTCCTGTGTGCGGCCGGGCGTGGGCAGGTCCAGCGCCCGGATGACCACGGTGAAAACGACGAAGTAGACCGCGATCTCGGCCAGACCCAGCAGATAGAGCAGGGCCGCGCGGCTGGTCTGCCCCGGCGCAGCGCTCAGGTTGAAGACCAGCGACCCCAGCAGGTTGGAGGTGAACGCCCGGACATGGAGGGCGTTCAGCAGGACCATGAACCCGCCGGTGATGGCTGCATGGAGCACCCAGAGCACCGGCGAGACGAAGCAGAAGAGAAAGTCCACCGGCTCGGTGATGGACGCCAGCGAGGCCGTGACCGCCAGCGGCAGGATGGCCGCCGCCGTCTGCTTCCGGCGCTCCTTCCGGGCTGTGAAGATAAAGGCCGCCGCGATGCCGAGGTAGCCGAAGGTCTTGGTAAAGCCGGTGTACATCCAGACAATGTTCCCGGTGAGCGGCAATCCGTTGGAATACTCGGCCATGGTCACGGTATAGGCCCCGGTGTAAGTCACCGAGCCCACCGTCACCGAGCCGCCCAACGCCGAGAACTGGAATGGCATATAAATGAGGTGGTGCAGCCCGGTGGGGATGAGCAGCCGCTCCAAAAAGCCGTACAGGAAAATGCCCAGCTCCCCGGACGCCGCGATCCACCTCGTGATGGCGTGGACGCCCTGCTGCAGCGGGGGCCAGACGAAGCAGACCGCCAGCCCGAAGGCCGCAGCAAAGGCCGCGATGCACAAAAATGCCCATCGCAGCCCCGAATACACCTGCGTGATCAGCCCTTTGAACTGCTTTTCATAACTGTGGTTGAAAATGTACGCCGCCGCAAAGCCCAGCAGGACGCCGCCCGCCACGCCGGTGTCCATCACCTGAATGCCGAGGATGGTGGTCTGGCCCGTGGCGGCAAGGCCGGTCAGGCCGTCGGGCTGGGCAAGGCGGCCCAGCGCATCCAGCGCGGTGTGGTTGGCCGTGAGGAAGATGAGATAAGCCATGAAGGAGAGCAGCGCGGCCTCCTGCTTTTCGGTGCGGGTGCGCAGGGCGGCGATGCCCACGCACAGAATGGCGCTGAGGTTGTTGATGAGGACCATCATCCCGTTGTACAGCACCTCGCCCACCAGCCGGATGGGGGGCCAGTTCAACGCCGGGCAGAGCTGGCGCAGCGGGCCGCTGGTGAGCAGCGCACCCACCACCAGCAGCAGCCCCGCCGCCGTCAGATAGGACAGCGGCGCCAAAAGCGCCTGCGAAAAACGCTCCAGCTTTTGCAGGAGTTTCTGCATTCGTTTGTCCCCCTTTCCGGCACCGCACACCGCCGCATCCATTTTATTTTATGACTGAATTATACGAGCCAGCGAAAAAATTGTCAATCCTGCCCGAAGGCAAAAAATGGGGGCGAAGTTTGTGCAATTTGTACAGGGAAGGTTGAAAATCGTCCTGCACACGCCAATTGACAACCGCCCGGCGGCACAGTATACTAGAGCTGTACCCCAGAGATTTCCCCGGTCTTCCACCGGGAACCGATAAAAGGAGGTCTTCTCTATGACTCGCAACCGTATCCTTTCCCTGCTGGTGTGCGCGGCCCTGCTCGCCGGTCTGCTGGCGGGCTGCACGTCCACTTCCGGCGGCTCCTCGGCCTCGGCCAGCAGCGACGCCGCTTCCAGCGAAAGCATCCCCGCCTCCACCGCACAGGCGGACACCGGCAAGCTGACCTCGAATCTGGACGAGGACGAGAACTCCATCTTCTCCATCCAGAACACCGAAGCCGCCTTTGCCCCCTGCCTCGGCTGGGGCCCCGGCGTTTCGGGCTGCTCGCTGAAATCGGTCATCGCGGCAGCTTCCCTGCTGGGCTGGGCGGAGAGCGGCAACCTCGCCATGCGCTCCACCGACGCCATTCAGGACGCCTACACCACATGGTTCAATGACCTCAGCGCCGACGACCAAGCCAGCTTTGCCGACGCATGGCCCCTCATCAAGGAGGATGCCAACACCCTGCTGACCGACAAGGCCAGCATGGAGGGCCGCATCTCCGACGCGGGCTTGAACGCTAAAAAGCTGCCCGACTGCTCCAAGGAGAACTGGAACGCTTTGCAGAAGGTCGTGGACGCGCTGGTGCCGCAGTCCAGCGAATATTAAGTTTTGCTCTAAAAAAATTGAGCCCCGACGAATGTCGGGGCTCAATTTTTTTAAATCTTTTTGAGGGTGTACTTCCGGGTGCCCATGCCGATCTTCTCGGCCTGTTCCAGCGTCGCCTTCCACTCAATGTTGGGGTTGGAGTCCTTGAAGTTGTCGTGGTGGCAGTTCCAGCCCGGCTTTGCAAGGTTCTGGCTCAGTTGGCTGTTGGGCAGCGGCTGGGCGGCAAGGCACGCATCCGCGCACGCCTGATCCAGCGCCACCGGGTCGAAAGAGGCGAAGATGCCAATATCCGGCAGGATGGGTGCATCGTTCTCGCCGTGGCAGTCGCAGTTGGGGCTGACGTCCTGCACGAGGCTGATGTGGAAGGTGGGGCGGTCATAGCAGACGGCAGCGGCGTACTCGGCCATCTTGCGGTCCAGCATCTCGTTGGCGTTGTCGCACTGGGCATAGATAGCGTCGAAGTTGCACGCACCGATGCAGCGGCCGCAGCCCTTGCACTTGTCCTGATCGATGACGGCCTTGTTCTGCTCGTTGTAGCGGATGGCGTCCGAGCCGCATTCCTTGGCGCAGCGGTGGCAGCCGCGGCACAGGCTCTCCTGCACTGCCGGGTGGCCGGAAGCGTGCTGCTCCATCTTGCCCGCGCGGGAACCACAGCCCATGCCGATGTTCTTGATGGTGCCGCCGAAGCCGGTGGACTCGTGGCCCTTGAAATGGGTCAGGCTGATAAAGATATCGGCGTCCATGATGGCGCGGCCGATCTTGGCGGTCTTGCAGTATTCGCCATTTGGCACCGGCACCTCGACCTCATCGGTGCCGCGCAGACCGTCGCCGATCAGGATCTGGCAGCCGGTGGTCATGGGCCAGAAGCCGTTCTCCTGCGCACAGGTCAGGTGCTCCAGCGCATTCTTGCGGCTGCCCGGATACAGGGTGTTGCAGTCGGTCAGGAAGGGCAGACCGCCCTGCTCCTTGCACAGGTCGGCCACGACCTTGGCGTAGTTGGGGCGCAGGTAAGCCAGATTGCCCAGCTCACCGAAGTGCATCTTGATGGCGACGAACCTGCCGTCCATGTCAATGTTCCTGATGCCCGCCGCAAGGCAGAGGCGACGCAGCTTCTCGGTCAGGCTGGTGCCCACCGGACAGCGGAAATCCGTAAAGTAAACAGTCGATGCTTCCATAAGTACTTTCCTTCCTTTTGAACGTGCGGTGATATTTGGTACTCTCTTTTTTCTTTCTGTGTTTATGCAATGGCGCTGATGGCCGCAACGGCGAGGACGACAAGGCCCAGCACGATGCGGTACAGGCCGAAGAACTTGAAATTATGGCGCTTGACATAATCCATCAGGAAGCGGATCGCGGCCAAGCTGACCACAAAGGCCACCGCACAGCCCACCACGAGGACTGCAATCTCGGTGCCAGTGATGGCCACGCCGGACAGCGCGAACTTGACCACTTTGAGCAGAGAGGCACCGGCCATGACCGGGATGGCCAGATAGAAGGTGAACTCCGCCACACAGGCGCGGGAAAGGCCCAGCAGCAAGCCGCCCACGATGGTCGCGCCGGAGCGGGAGGTGCCGGGGATGATGGCCAGCATCTGCCACACGCCGATGAGGAAGGCTTCCTTATAGGTGATCTGCTCCAAGCGGGCCACATGGGGCGCGGTGCGGCGGTTTTCCACCACGATGAAGAGGATGCCGTACAAGATCAGCATGGCAGCAACGGTGATGTAGTTGTAGAAGCGGGCCTCGAACCAGTCGTCCAGCGGGCTGATGACCAGCACCGGCAGGGTGGCGGCCACCACCTTGAACCAGAGCTGCCAGACCTCCGGCTTGGAGGTCACACGGCCGTGCCGCAGCCCGAAGGGCCAGAGCTTGTTCCAGAACAGGACCACCACCGCGAGGATGGCACCCAGCTGGATGACCACGCGGAACATGGACATGAACTCTTCACTTGCATTGAACTTGATGAGCTGCTCCACAAGGATCATATGACCGGTGGACGAGATGGGCAGCCACTCGGTGATGCCCTCCACAACGCCCATCAGGATGGCTTTCAGAATTTCAAAAAACATCGGTTTCCTCCCAGCCCGGCGCACAGGGGCACGCCGGTTTTTTGTCGTTTTCAGCTTCGCCTTTCAGTATACCATATTATGCGGCCCGGCGCACGAGAAATCCCAAAATTTTACCTTCATCTGCGCTTGGAAATATGCTATACTGGAACCACCGGACCGGCAGTGTACAAAGCTGCCTCCGGCGCATTCTGAAATAACGAGGTATGACATATGAATATTCTGGTCATCGGCTGCGATCAGGTAGGGGCCGCACTGGTTCGCGACTTGGAGCGCATCGGGCACGACATCTCCCTCATCGAGAAGGACTCCGAACAGCTCAAGCGGCTGGACAGCTTCGACGATTACAGCTTTGGCGGCACCGCGCTGGTGGGCGACCCCACCGACCCGGATGTGCTCAAGCAGGGCGGCGTGGAGAACTGCGACGCTGTGGCCGCCGTGAGCGAGGACGACTCGGTGAATCTGATGGCGGCCCAGATCGCCAAGAGCATCTTCCAGCGCGAGAAGGTCATCTGCCGCGTTTCGGACCCGCATTTGCAGGTGCTGTACCACAAGGCTTATGGGCTGGAGACCATCTGCCCCACCATCCTCACGGAACAGGCCGTGTTCCGCGCCCTCTCGAAGTAAACCCAACGTATAAAGGAGCCTCTCTATGAAAATTTGTATTGCCGGCGGCGGGCGTGTGGGGCGGTATCTGGCCCAGAGTCTGCTGGCCAACCACCACTCCGTCGTCATCATTGAGCCCATCGAGGCGCAGTGTCGAATGCTGGCCGACCAGCTCGACATCCCGGTGATCTGCGGCGACTCCATCAGCATGGACATCCTGCGCACCGCCGATGCGGCCAGCTGCGACGCCTTTGTGGCCGTGACCGGCTCGGACGAGGACAACCTCATTGCGTGCCAGCTCGCGAAGCGGGAGTTCGGCGTAGACCGCACCGTAGCCCGCGCCTCCAACCCCAAGAACCGGGAGCTGCTCCACACCCTCGGCGTGGACACTGTGGTCTGCGGCACCGACAACCTCAGCCACATCTTAGAGCGGGAGATCGAGACGGACACCATCCGTCAGCTGCTTTCGCTGGGGGGCGGCACCGCCAGCCTGAACGAGATCCTGCTGCCGGAAAACTTCGCCTTTGCAGGCAAAGCCATCATGGACATTCCCATCCCCGGCAACGCCATCTTGGTCAGCGTCACCCGCGACACCGAGCTCATCATCCCCCACGGCAACACCGTCCTGCTGCCGTGGGACCGCATCCTGCTGCTGACGCAGGACGACACCCTCCACCTGCTGACCGAGGCTTGGGGCCTCAGCGAGAAGTGACCGAAGGGGAACTGCGCCGCACCGCACTGGTCATCCCTCCCAAGGGGCGCGCCGTCCTTTCCATATGGGCTGCTGCGGTGGGCTTGTTCCTTGCGCCCTTCGCCTTCTGGCAGGGCATCGCCGCCGGGGTGGTGTTCTGTCTGCTCTGGGCGGGGCTGGTGGCCCTGCTGCGGGCGCGGGCGTGCAGCTACGCCGCGGTGCTGGGGGCACAGACGCTGACCATCTACGTCGGCATCGTCTTCCCGGTGCGGCGAGTGGTGCCCCGCCGGGCCGTGACCGGCATCCAGCAGCTCCGCTCGCCGCTGCTGCGGCTGGCGGGAGTCACCGTGCTGGTCATCTCAGCGCCGGGCGCACGGGTGCTGGTGCCCGCCGTTCCGGCGGCTCAGGCCGCAGCGCTGGCCTATGCCCTTGCGGAGGATGCCCCATGCCGATGACCGAAAAGCATCTGCACCCCTTTGCGGCCCTCCAGATCTTCCGCAAAACGCTGGTGCTCTACCTTGTGCCGCTGGTCAACGTGCTGTTTGAGCGCAACTGGGAGGCCCTGCGTGCCGCGCTGCGGCAGGACATCGTCCTGTTTTTGCTGGTCTGCGGCGTGAGCTGGGTCATCCTCCGCGCAAGCAGCTGGTCGCTGGACGAAAACGGCACCCTCTGCCTCCACTGGAAGCTGCTGTTCCGGTTCGACCGGACGGTGCGCGGGGCCTCTCTGGCGGCGCTGACCATCGAGCGGCCCTTCTATTTCCGCTTGGCCGGGGCCAGCCGGGTCACCCTTTACCCCATGGGCGAACCGAAAAAGCGCACCCTGACCCTCTGCCTGACCAAAGGCGATGCCGCACAGCTGGCCGACCAGTTGCTGCCGGTGGAAGCCCCCAGCCTCCACCGGCCCAAGGGCGGCGAGCGGGCCGCGCTGGGCTTGCTGGGGGCCAACGGCCTTTCGACACTGGCCCTCTTCCTGCTGGCCATCCGGCAGAGCCGGCAGGGCCCTGACCGCTACGAGCTGGCCTTTGCGCAGATCAACTTTCTGGCCGGGCTGGCGGCGCGGTGGCTGCCCACCGGTGCTGCATGGCTGCTGACCTTTGCGGGCTTTCTGCTGGGGCTGAGCCTGATCCGCAGCTTCGTCCAGACCGTCCACTACGAAGTCTGGCACACCGCCGACCAGATCGGCAGCAGCGGCGGCTGGCTCGACCGGTTCGAGATCCGGGTGAAGACCGCCGAGATCAGCTACGCGGACGTCCGGCTCTCCCCCTTTGCGCGGCTGCTGCGGCGCTGGCCCGTCTTTGTCACGGCGGGAGGCTGCTCGCCGGAGCTGCCCCTCTTCGTCTACCGTTCCGGGGAGGAAGCGCTTTTCCGCGAGCTGCTGCCGGAGTTTCGGATGCCGCCGGACCTTCTGGCCCGCACGGAACAGCGGAGTCTCATCTTTTTCGCACCGGCCGGCATCCCCTTCGCCCTCTGCGCCCTGCTCACTCTCATCTCGGTCTACACCCTGCCCAGCCTGACCGTGACCCTGCTGTTCCCCACCGTCTTCTTTGCGGCAGGGCTGGCGGGCGGCATGATGGGCTACCGGCGGGAGGGGGTCTGGTTGCGGGACGGGCAGCTGACCCTGCGGCGGCAGCGGGGCATCTACCTGCACAGCATCTGCGTCTTCCACCCGGACCTCTGCCTGACGGCGAACCAGTCGCCGTGGGCTGCCAATGTGGACCGCACCAACCTGACCTTTGCCTTTCCCGGCCGGGTCAAGCTGACCGTCCGCAGCGTGCCGTGGCGGGACGCGCAAAAATGTTTTGAATTTTTAGAAAACCCTCTCAGGCGCTGACGCGCCAGCTCCCCCAGAGGGGGAGCTTTTTCGAGGACTTTGGATGTTTTCAAAAAGGAGTCTTTCTCTGTGATAAAAACGATCTTGTTTGATTTGGACGGCACCCTGCTGAACACCATCGACGACCTTGCCGACGCGGGCAACTGGGTCTGCGCACAGCATGGCTGGCCGACGTTCTCCGTTGAACAGTTCAAGCATATGGTGGGCAACGGCATCCCAAAGCTGGTGGAGCGCTTTTCCCCTGCCGAGGCCCGCACGCCGGAACAGCTGGCCGCCACGCTGGCCGAGTTCACGGCCCGGTACGACGCCCACAAGGAGGACAAAACTGCCCCATACCCCGGCATCCCGGAACTGGTGGACGCGCTGAACGCTGCGGGCATCCAGACCGCCGTCTTCTCCAACAAAGCAGACCCTCTGTGCGGAAAGATCATCGAACACTACTTCGGTGCCGGGAAGTTCGTCCTCGTCCGGGGCAGCAGACCGAATGTGCCCACCAAGCCCGACCCCACCGGCGTTTATGCCCTGATGGCCGACCTCGGTGCCAAGCCGGAAACCACCCTCTTTGTGGGCGACAGCGATGTGGACATCCTGACCGGCCACAACGCCGGACTGCCCGCCATGGGGGCGCTGTGGGGCTTCCGGGGCGAAGCAGAGCTCACCGCCGCCGGGGCCGATGCGCTGGCGGCCACGCCGATGGACATTTTTACCTACGCAAAAAAACACTGACGTCAAAAAGCGGCTCTTCCTCTTTGCGGGAAGGGCCGCTTTTTCCGACACACGTTTGTTTTCACATTGTTTACGGAGAGTTCATTGCATTACAGACCGTTCTTTTTTATAATTTGATTCAAATTTGAAATTGATCTGGAGGTTTTTGCATGGCAACCGAAAAGAAAGCTTCCCCCAACGTCGAGAGCCGCCTTCGCCATAACATCCTGAAAATGCCGCAGGAGGTCTATCAGGCCAGCGGAATCGTCATCAACGGGCGGCGGCTGAAGAGTTTTGTCTTCACCACCGACCTCGCCATCATCCGCAACTGCGACGCTGACGCGGTGTTCGCGGTCTACCCCTTCACCCCGCAGCAAGCCATCAGCGATGCCATCATCAAGGCATCCTACATCCCGGTGTTCTGCGGTGTGGGCGGCGGCACCACCCACGGCGTACGCACCCTGAACCTCGCCCGCGACGTCGAGAGCCAAGGCGCGATGGGTGTAGTCCTGAACTCCCCCATCTCGGACCTGAATCTGCTGGCCGTTTCGCGGGTGGTGGATATCCCGGTCATCATCACGGTGACCAAAGAGGACACCAATATCCGCTCCCGCATCGAGGCCGGGGCTTCCATCCTGAATGTGGCGTGCAGCACCGACACGCCCCGCATCGTGAAAAAGATCCGGGACGAGTTTCCCGATGTGCCCATCATCGCCAGCGGCGGCAAGACCGGCGAGACCATTTCGGCCACCATCGCCGCCGGGGCCAACGCCATCACCTACACCCCGCCGTCCCCGGCCATCCTGTTCAAGGAAATGATGGAAAAGTACAGGGAATGAAGAAAAGCGATTCGGTTCCTCGTACGGGTTGCATAAAAAATCCTCGATCCCTCGTACGGCAGTCTCGCCCCGTAGGCATTCCTAAATCGCTAGGACCCGCGGGCTAAGCAACAGCCCACTGGGCTGATTGCTTACGGTGCTTCGCACCGCCGCCCTGTTCGATTCCCGTACGGGTCAAATAAAAAAGCTCTCAAGCATTTTGCTTGAGAGCTTTTATGACCCGTACGGGAATCGAACCCATGTTACAGCCGTGAAAGGGCCGTGTCTTAACCGCTTGACCAACGGGCCTTATAAATACAGAGCTTCGCTAAAACCTCCGACATTCTTCATCCACTATTGCAGATGACCGTCCCCCATATCTTAGCGAAACTCTGTAACATGGTAGCGGCAACTGGATTTGAACCGGTGACACTTCGGGTATGAACCGAATGCTCTAGCCAACTGAGCTATGCCGCCATATTTTGTTTGCGCACTTGAACGGTGCTTTATTATTATATCCAGACGCAGACCATTTGTCAACAGATATTTTCAAAAAAATCAAAATTTTTTCAAAGCTCTTTTTCCCACGCAAAAATGCTCCACCGTCTGCATCTGCAAGCGGTGGAGCATTTTCAACATTTTAGGAAGCTGCCGTGGAAAAATCAGGCCTTCTTGTGGGTCGGGACCATGACCTCAAGGCCGCCCATGTAGGGCTGCAGCACCTTGGGAATGGTCACGGTGCCGTCGGCCTGCAGGTGGTTCTCCAAGAATGCGATCAGCATACGCGGAGGTGCCACGCAGGTGTTGTTCAGGGTGTGGGCCAGATAGGTCTTGCCGTCCTTGCCCTTGATGCGGATGTGCAGACGGCGGGCCTGTGCGTCGCCCAGATTGGAGCAGGAGCAAACCTCGAAATACTTCTGCTGGCGGGGGCTCCAAGCCTCGATGTCGCAGCTCTTCACCTTCAGGTCTGCCAGATCGCCGGAGCAGCAGTTCAACTGGCGGACGGGGATCTCCATGCTGCGGAACAGCTCAACGGAGTTCTTCCAGAGCTTCTCGTACCAATCGGCGCTCTCTTCGGGGCGGCAGACAACGATCATCTCCTGCTTCTCGAACTGGTGGATGCGGTAGATGCCGCGCTCCTCGATGCCGTGGGCACCCTTCTCCTTGCGGAAGCAGGGGCTGTAGGAAGTCAGGGTCAGGGGCATCTGGCTCTCGTCGAGGGTCTGGTCGATGAAGCGGCCGATCATGGTGTGCTCGCTGGTGCCGATCAGGTACAGATCCTCACCCTCGATCTTGTACATCATGGCGTCCATCTCCGGGAAGGACATGACGCCCTGCACCACGTTGCCGTGCATCATGAAGGGCGGGATCACATAGGTGAAGCCCTTGTTGATCATGAAGTCACGGGCATAGGCCAGAACAGCCTCGTGCAGACGGGCGATGTTGCCCAGCAGATAGTAGAAGCCGTTGCCCGCCACGCGGCCGGCAGCGTCCATGTCGATGCCGTCGAAGCTCTCCATGATCTCGGTGTGGTACGGGATGGGGAAATCGGGCACAACCGGCTCGCCGAAGCGCTGTGCCTCGACGTTGTAGCTGTCATCGGGGCCGATGGGCACGCTGGGGTCGATCATCTGGGGGATGGTGTACATGATCTCCTGAATGCGTGCGGAAAGCTCGGCCTCCTCGGCCTCCAGCTCTGCCATCTTGTCGGCGTCGGCCTTGACGGCGGCGTTGTTGGCGTCGATCTGCTTCTGCAGTTCCGCCTTCTGGGCCTCGTCGGTGCACTTCTTCAACTGGCCGAACAGGGGGCCGTTGGCCTTGCTCAGCTTGTTGCGGGCAGCCTTGAGGGACTCGACCTCCTTCAGGCACTCACGGTACTTGGCATCCTTTTCGATGACCTCGTCCACGAGCGGGAGCTTTGCGTCTTGGAACTTCTTCTTGATGTTTTCCTTGACCGCGTCCGGGTTGTCACGGACAAATTTGATATCAAGCATGATTTACTCTCCTTACTCTATTTCATTCGCGCGGGGTGCGGCCCCGTGCCGTTCAAAGGCGGAAGCCCGCCTTGGATCGCGTTATTGTTGGTACTTGCCCAGCAGGTTCGCAAAGGCCTTCAGCTGCTCGTCCGAGTAGAAATGCACGGTGAGCTTGCCTTTGCCGCCGTGATAGGCGACATTGACTTCGCTGCCCAGCACTTCCTTCAGGCTCTCCTCCACTTCCACGGGAAGGGTGTCGATGGGGGCAGGCTCTGCCGGGGCCTTGGGGGGCTTCGCCAACTTCTTGCACAGGGCCTCGGCCTGACGCACATTCAGGTCGTTGTCGGCGATCATCTGGGCCGCCTGTTCCTGCAATTCCGCTGTGGGCAGACTCAGGATCACCTTGGCGTGGCCGGTCGTGATGAAGCCGCCCTTGAGCAGCTCCAGCACGTTTTCCGGCAGGTTCAGTAGCCGTAGACTGTTGGCCAGCGCGCTGCGGCTCTTGCCCAGTTTCCGCGCCGTCTGTTCCTGCGTCAGGTCGCACCGGGCCATCAGCTCATGGATGCCCACTGCCTCTTCCACCGGGTCCAGATCCTCGCGCTGGAGGTTTTCCACCAGTGCCAACTCCATCGCCTGTTCGTCGGTCACGTCCTTGACGACGACGGGGGCCTCGGTCAGGCCCGCCATCCGGCACGCACGCCAGCGGCGCTCACCCGCCACAATGAGATAGCCGCCCGCAGCCTTGGGCCGCACCGCGATGGGCTGGATCAGCCCGTGCTCCGCGATGCTGGCGGCCAGCTCGCCCAGCGCCTCATCGTCGAAGGTCTTGCGGGGCTGGCCGGGGTCCGGCTCGATCTCCCGCAGGGGCAGAGTTTCGACTTTGTTATCGGACTCAAAGCTGGGGGAAACGTCCTCAAACAGACTTTCCAATCCCCGGCCAAGGCCTCCTCGTTTCTTTGCCATGTTCTCCCTCTACCCTTCTGCTCAAACTTCTTCCAGCGCGTTTTTCTTCTCAGCGGGTGCGCTGGCCGCCTTGGTGCGCCGCTTGGCGGGCTCGTGGGGGCGGTTGTTCTTCACGAACTCAATGGCGAGGTCCATATAGGCCTCGCTGCCCTTGCCCTTCGGCTCATAAAAATTGATGGGCTGGCCGTAGCTGGGCGCTTCCGAAATGCGGATCGTGCGCGGGATCGTCGTTTTATAGACCTTCGCGCCGAAATATTTCTTGACCTGATCCACGACCTGCATCGTCAGGTTCAGCCGCCCGGAGAACATCGTGAAGACCACGCCCTCGATGTCGAGGTAGGGGTTATACTTCTTGCGGATGGTCTTCAGGGTGCTGATCAGTTCCGACAGACCCTCCAGCGCATAATACTCGCACTGGATGGGGATGAGCACGCTGTCACAGGCGCACAGGCCGTTCAGCGTGAGCAGGTCGAGGCTGGGAGGGCAATCCACAAAGATGAAGTCGTAGTCCTTCTGCACCTCGGCCAGCGCCTTGCGCAGCCGACTCTCGCGGCCGGGCAGGTCGATCATCTCAAGGCTCGCACCGGCCAGCCGGGTGTTGGAGCCGATGACGTCGGTGCGGAACTCAGTGTGCCGGACCGCCTCGCGGGCGCTCGCCTCGCCGATCAGCATTTCATAAGTACCCAGCTCCACGCTCCGCTTCGGGATGCCGTAGCCGGTGGTGGTGTTGCCCTGCGGGTCCAGATCCACGATCAGCACCTTTTTGCCCAGCGCCGCAACGCAGGACGACAGGTTTACGGCGGTGGTCGTCTTACCGACGCCGCCTTTTTGGTTTGCAACTGCAACTATTTTTGCCACGCGCGTTTTCTTCCTCTCAGGAAAACTTATTTGTTCCACGTGGAACATTCGAAGTCGGGCTGCCGTTTTCCCGTCTGCAAGCCCCTTTATTCTTTAGTATAGCACATCAGCGCGGCTTTTTGAACCCGATTCTTCATAATTTTACGCAAAAGCAGGATTTCTTTCGCAGTTTTTTCTGATTTTGCTCCCGGATTGTTCCATGTGGAACAGCAAAGAGGGGGGTTCTCCCCTACTTCTGCGCAGCGGCGGTGGGGATGCGGACGGTATATTCGATATAGCCGTCCCGTTCTTCGCGGTGGGCGGTGGCGGGCACGCCGTTGTCCGTCATCAGGCGGATGGCGTGGTCGATGGTGTTCACAAAGATGCGGACATCTTTGACCATGGAGATATGGTGCTTGCCCTGCGCTGTGGCGTTGAGGAGCTGGTCGATGTAAAGGTCGGTGGCGCGGGCGTTCATCTTCCGCTTGGCGATCATGATGAGGGCTTCGCTGCGGCGGTTTTCAGGCAAGCGCAGCACCGCCCGCGCGTGGCGCTCGGTCAGGCCGTTGTCCAAAATGAACTGCCGCTGGTCGAGCGTCAATTGCAGCAGCCGCAGCTTGTTGGCCAAGGTGGGCTGGGCCATCCCCAGCCGCTTGGCCGCTTCGGCTTGGGTGCAGTCCCACAGGACCATGACATCCCTCAGCCCCTGCGCCTGTTCAAAGGGATTCAGGTCGGTCCGCTGCAAGTTTTCCAGCAGCCCCAGCGCCGCCGTGCGGTGATCCGAATAATCGCAGAGGATGGAGGGGATGGTGCTCATCTTGGCCAGCTTACAGGCCCGGAGACGCCGCTCCCCTGCGACCAGTTCGTAGCCGTTTTCCGTCTTCCGCACCGTGATGGGCTGCAGCAGGCCGTTTTCCCGGATGCTCTGGGCGAGGCCCGCCAGCTCCGCTTCGTCAAAGCTGGTCCGCGCCTGATAGGGCGAGGGGTGGATGTCGTCCACCGGGAGAAGAAAGATCTTCCCGGCTGATTTTTTGCGTTCAAACATAATGTGACTCCTTTCACCAAAGGTTGCGTTTGTTTTCAACCATTTCTCAGGAAAAGGTGGAAAACTGCACTGTTCCATCCCCAGTGTACCAGAAAATAAAACACCCCGCCAGAAGTTTCGTTCGGCAGGGTGTTTCATATTTCTTTCGTTGCAGCGTTATTTCAGTGGGCTTTTTGCGATTTTGCCGCCATTTCTGGGGTAGGCTGTCGGAGTTTGCGAAATCTTTTTGCAAAGGATGAGGGTGCGGGTGTCGCCGCCCGGCAGGTGGAGGGTACGGGTCTCCTTGTACTCGCCGCCCAGCTTCTTGATGGCACCGCGGGCAGCGTTCAGCTCCTCCTCGCCGGAAGCGCCTTTCATGGCGAGAAAGCTGCCCCCGACCTTGACCAGCGGCAGACAATACTCCGCCAGCATGGGCAGTGCCGCCACAGCGCGGGCCGAGGCCAGATCAAACTGCTCCCGCCAGACCTTGCGGGCTGCTTCCTCGGCGCGCTCCTTGGCGAACTCCACGCCGGTCAGGCCCAGTTGGCCGCACGCATACTTCAAAAATTCCACCCGCTTGCCGGTGGGTTCCATCAAGGTCAGCTCCAGTTCCGGCTTGTAGATCTTGGTCACGATGCCGGGAAAGCCCGCGCCCGCGCCGACGTCCACCATCTTCCCCGCCACTTCGGGCTGGGAGGCAAAGAGCAGACTGTCAAGGAAGTGCTTGTCCTCGATGCCCTCCGGGTCGGTAATGGCGGTCAGGTTGACCTTCTGGTTGTACTCCACAAGGATCTCGGCAAAGGCATCCAGCTGGTCGAGCTGGGTGCCGGTCAGAGAAATGTTCCATGTGGAACACTTTTGTTCCAATCTGTTTTTGTCGATCATTTTTATTCTCCCGTCAGTTTCACGTAAATCGGTTCATGGTGTACGGCGGGAAGATACACTTCCAGCACTTCCTTCGTCCGCAGCTTCAGCGAAGAGGTATTGATGCAGGGGTGGCATCCCAGAAACTCGCCCTTGACCACATCTTCGTCCATGAGGAGCTGAACATGGTTCTCCGGGTCATTGGCAAGGCCCATGATGGAAGAGGAACCCGGCGTACAGTCGAGGTACTGCTCCATATCCTCCGGCGAAGCAAAGCTCAGGCGGGCAATGCCGAGCTGATGGGAAAGTTCCTTCGTTTTGAAGGGCTTATCCCCCGGCATCATCAGCAGATAAAAGTTCGTCTTCTGCCGGTTGCAGAGGAAGAGGTTCTTGCAGACCGTCGCGCCGAGGCAGTCGTCGATGACCTTGCAATCCTCCATTGTGTCAGCTTTCATAAAGGCATGGTCGGTGCGCCAGTATTCCATGCCGAGCTTATCCAGCAGGTCGTAGGTGCGCACCTCTTTTTCCAGCCGCCCGGTGCAGTCGTGGGGGCGGCCCTTATAAAGCGTCAGTTCCATTGCATCGTCCCTTTATCAAGTATCGTTCTCGGCTGGCGTTTTCGCAGCCAGTGCAATGCTCAGCTGGGCGACATCCGAGGGCGAAACGCCGGGGATGCGGCCCGCCTGCCCAAGGTTCTTGGGGCGGATGCGGGCCAGCTTTTCGCGGGCTTCCAGCGTCAGGCCGGTCAGGTTCTCGTAGACGAAATTCTCCGGGATCAGCGTCTTTTCGTGGCGGGCCACGTCGCGGATCATCCGGTCCTGCCGGGCAATGTAGCCCGCGTACTTGATCTCCGTTTCCAGCCGCTCGGCCAGCATCGGGGTGATCCCCTCCCCCCAGCCGATCAGACCGGCGATGAGCGGGTAGCTGATCTCCGGGCGGCGGAGCAGCTCTTCCGCAATGCCGCCCTCTGCTGCCGGGGCAAGGCCCGCTGCTTCCATGGCGGCCCGCAGGTCAGCGGTACGGAGGTGCGTCTCGTGCAGACGGCGGCGCTCCGCGTCCAAAACGGCCTGTGTCTGCTGGTACTTGGCCCAGCGGTCGTCCTGCACCAGACCGTATTCCCGGCCGATGGGAGTCAGCCGCCGGTCGGCGTTGTCCTGCCGCAGGGTCAGGCGGTATTCGCTCCGGCTGGTCATCATCCGGTAAGGGTCCATAACACCCTTGGTCACAAGGTCATCCACCAAGGTGCCGAGGTAGCTGGTGTGGCGGGGCAGGATGAGCTGGTCTTCGCCCAGCGCATTGCGGGCGGCGTTCAGGCCCGCCAGCAGACCCTGCGCAGCGGCTTCCTCGTAGCCGGAGGTGCCGTTGAACTGCCCGGCTCCATACAGGCCGCGAACCTGCTTGCTTTCCAGCGTAGCCTCCAAGCTGGTGGGGTCCACGCAGTCGTACTCGATGGCGTAGGCCGGGCGCATGATCTCGATGTTCTCGAAACCCTTGATGCTCCGGTAGAAAGCGTTCTGCACATCCTCCGGCAAGCTGCTGGACGCGCCCTGCAAGTACATCTCTTCGGTGTTTTCGCCGCAGGGCTCCACAAAGATGGGGTGGCGCTCCTTCCCCGCAAAGCGGACGACCTTATCCTCGATGGACGGGCAGTACCGTGGGCCGACGCCCTCGATCATGCCGCCGTAAAGCGGGCTGCGCTGGATATTGTCCAGAATGATCTTGTGGGTCTCCGGGTTGGTGTAGGCGATCCAGCACTCCACCTTGTTGTGCATGGGGGCATCGGTCATGAAGCTGAAGGGCTGCAATTCGTTGTCCGGGTCGCCGGGCTGGCATTCCAGCTTCGAAAAATCAATGCTCCGGCGGTGGACACGGGCCGGGGTGCCGGTCTTGAACCGGCGCAGGGGCAGACCAGCCGCTTTCAGGCTCTCGGTCAGTGCGTTGGCCGCGTGCATCCCGTCCGGGCCGGAAGCATACCACGCATCACCCACAAAAATTTTGCCACCGAGGTTGGTGCCTGTAGCAATGACCACGCACTTGGCTCCGTACTCGCCGTTCAACTGGGTGACAACACCCTTCACGCGGCCGTCTTCCACCTCGATGGAAACCACTTCCGCCTGATGGATGGCAAGGCCGGGCGTCAGTTCCAGCGCGTGCTTCATATATTCGTGGTAACGTTTGCGGTCGGTCTGGACCCGCAGGGCATGGACTGCCGGGCCCTTGCCCTTGTTCAGCATCCGGCTTTGCAGGTAGGTGGCATCCGCCGCCAGACCCATCACGCCGCCGAGTGCATCCAATTCACGTACCAGCGTTCCTTTTGCCGTTCCGCCAATGCTGGGATTGCAGGGCATATTGCCGATGGCATCCAAGCTCATGGTAAAAACAGCCGTCTTCGCGCCCAGTGCGGCCGCCGCATGGGCCGCTTCAATGCCCGCATGGCCCGCACCGATCACGATGACGTCATAATCTCCCAAATGATTCACGTTTGTTTCCCTCTATTTTACAGTTGCTCCCGAACTATTACTTTCCCACACAAAAGCGTTCAAATACTTCGTTGATGACGGCCTCCGACGCATTTTCGCCGGTCAGGTCGCAGAGGGCATCCAGCGCGTCGTCCACACAGACGGACACGGCGTCCAGCCCGAACCCACCGGCGGCGGCGTCCAGCGCCCCGGCAACGGCCTCCCGCGCACGGGTGGCGGCGGCCAGCTGCCGCTGGCCCGAAAGGCTGGCGGCGTGGGGGTCGATCTGGTTTGTGCCCAGCAGCCGCGCCACCGCCGAGGAGATCAGCTTCCGGGTCCCCTCCTCTTGGCAGCAGACCGGCAGCACCATGGCGAAATAGGGTGCGATGATCTCCGCGTCGAACTGGGTCGGCTTGTCCTCTTTGTTGATGAGTGCAATGGCCGGGCGTCCGGCGCATTTCCGGGCCAGCTCAAAGTCCTCGCGGGTCAGCGGCGCAGAGCCGTCGAACACCGCCAGCACCAGCCCCGCCTCGTCCAGCTTCTTCCAACTGCGGCGGATGCCCTCGGCCTCGATGAGGTCTTCGGTGTCCCGCAGACCGGCGGTGTCGAAGAGGTTCAGCCGGATGTCCCCCAACCGCACCGCCTGTTCCACCACATCACGGGTCGTGCCCGCCACCGGGGTGACGATGGCCCGGTCGAATCCGGCCAGCAGGTTCAGCAGGGTGGATTTTCCCGCGTTGGGCCGGCCCACGATGGCGCAGTCCACGCCCTCCCGCAGAACGGCCCCGGCGTCGTAGTTTTGGATGAGGGTGTCCAGCTCGTCCTTCACGCCGCCCAGCACGGTCTGCAAATGGGCTTCGTCCAGTTCGGGGACATCCTCTTCGGGGAAGTCCACCCACGCGGCCAGATGGGCCTGTAAGGCGGTCAGGGCCTCTTTTTCTGCCGCGATCTTCTTGGCCAGCGCACCGCCCAGCGACGCATTGGCCAGCGCGGCGCCCTGCCGCCCATCCGCCGAGATGATGTCCATGACGGCCTCGGCCTGTGTCAGGCTGAGCTTGCCGTTCAGGAAAGCGCGGCGGGTGTACTCACCGGGGGCCGCAGGGGCCGCCCCGGCTTCGATACAGCTTTCCACCAGCCGCCGCGCCACCGCGCTGCCGCCGTGGCAGGAAAGCTCCACCACGTCCTCGCCGGTGTAGCTGTGGGGTGCCCGGAAGAAGAGGGCCACCCCCTCGTCAAAGGCGTCCTCCCCTTCCAGAAATTTTCCGAACAACGCGGTGTAGCCCTTGGCGTCCTCCACCCGCTTGTTCGGGTTCGCAGGGCGGAACACCCGCGCCGCCACCGCATAGCTCTCCGGCCCCGAAAGGCGCACGACGGCGATGCCGCCCGCCCCCGGTGCGGTCGCGATGGCCGCAATGGTCATATTCTGCATCTGTGTTCCCTCCCCATTCAGCGCCCGGCTTGCCCGCCGGTGCTGGAATCTTCCTGTTTGGCGGTATACATCCACTTTTTATTATAACACGTGTGCCGCGAAAAAGATAGAATCAGCCCCCACTCCGGCACAAAAAATGCCCCTTTCCGGCAGTTTTCCACCAGAAAGGAGCAGAATGGTTGAAAATTCAGCGATCAGATCTCGATCTTGCCAAAGTCGAAATCGGCGAAATCATCCACGCGCTCGGTGCGCTTGGGTGCCACAGGGGCGGCATTCTCAGCGTCACGGGGGGCGTAGGTGCGCTCCGGCACGCTGGACGTGCGGGGGCCGCGGCTGCCCGACGGACGGGAGCCGCCACGGCTGCCGCCGCGATAGCCGCTGCGCTCACCGTTCCGATTGCCGCTGCGGGAACCACCGCGATAACCGCCATTGTTCCGGCGGCCATTGCCGCGGGGGCGGCGCTCGCCGTAGGTGTTGTCGGTCTGTGCATCGGGGGCGGTGGAGTAGATGACCACACGGCGGTCACGGCCCTCGCCCTTGCTCTCGCTGCGGACACCCTCCATCTTACCGATGGCGGAGTGGATGATGCGGCGCTCGTAGGGGTTCATGGGCTCCATCGCAAAGCTGCGGCCGGTCTTGCGGACCTTGGCGCCGATGCGCTGTGCCAGTGCAGTCAGGTCGCTCTCGCGCTTGTCGCGGTAGCCGGCCACATCCAGACCCAGCTTGATGTAGTCGCCTTCCAGACGGTTGGCCACGAGGCTTGCCAGATAGGACAAGCTCTCCATGGTCTCGCCGCGGCGGCCGATCAGGGCACCCAGCTTCTCGCCATCCAGACGGATGATGGTCGCCTCGCCCTTCTGCACGGCGCTGAAGGTCACGTCGCTGACACCCATCCGGGTGATGACTTCCTTCAGGTAGTCCACAGCGGCCTTGACCTTGTTGTTCTCTTCGATGTTGATGGGAACTTCGACCTCTTCGACCTCTTCGGCCTCCTCTGCAGGAGCAGCCGTCTCTTCGGCCGGAGCAGCAGCTTCCTCCACCGGAGCAGCGGGCTGCTCAGCGGCGGGAGCATCCTCGGCCGGGGCGGGAGCCGCCGCTTCTTCAGCAGGTGCTTCCACCTTTTCCTCTGCAGCGGGTGCCGGGGCCTCCTCCACAATGGGGGCGGCGGGGACATCGGGTTCTTCCACGCTGACACGCACCTTGGCGGGGGTCAGCTTCAGGCCCAGAAAGCCCGTCTTCTGGGGCATTTCCAGAACCTCATAGCTCACATTCAGATCCTCAGCCTGCACACCCAGCAGGGCGCAGGCCTTTGCGCGGGCTTCATCAACCGTCTTGCCGGTTGCTTCCTGAGTATGGATCATAACCGTTATTCCTCCTCTTTCTTGTTCAGCTCGCTCAGCGGAACGGTGCGCTCGTCCTTATAGCGCTCTTCGTCCAGCTTGCGGGCATATTCGAGACGGCGCTTGTTCATCTCGCTGGCAGAGATGTTCTTCTCAACGGTCTGGCCGGTCTTTTCGTCGATGACCTTGATGGTGGTGTTCTTCACACCGCGCTTCTGCTCCTTCTTGCGGGCAGCCATTTCAGCCAAGACTTCTTCCTTCATCTTTTCGGGGTCGTAGATCTTCTTCATGAAGATGCTCTGCACGGTCATCAGGATGTTGGAGACGACATAGTACAGGGAGAATGCGCAGGGAACGGTGAAGCAGAAGAACAGGTACATCAGCGGCATCATATACATGGTCATCTTCATGCCGCCCTGCATCTGCTGGCCGGAGGCCTTCATGCTGATGTGGGTGGAGATGAACATGGTCACAATGGCCAGAATGGGGAGGATCAGCAGGGGCAGGTTCTCTGCGGCCAAGCTGTACTGGGGCACACGGGTCAGATCGATGCCAAAGAAGTCCATGTGCTGACCGAACTCGGTGATGGTGCTGACCTGCTCCGGGGTGAAGCAGCTGGTCACGGTGCTCTCGCCCGCGATGACCTGCGCGATGATGTTGGTATCGCGGGTCACAGTGGTAAAGCTGACGCCGAGGGCGGTCAGAGCCTCACCGGCGGCGGTCAGAGCATCGGCGCCGATGTGGAAGATGCGCTGCAGCGGGCGGTACACAACTTCGATAACGCCGAACATGACGAGGAAGTTGACGAGCATCGGCATACAGCCGGCGGTGGGCTTGTAGCCCTGCTCCTGCAGCTTCATCAGCTCTTCCTGCTGCTTATCGGGCTTATCGCGGTACTTCTTCTGGATGTCGGCGATCATGGGCTGGAACGCGGACATCTTGGCCATGCTCTTCTGCTGGTTGAGCTGGAGCGGGATCTTGATGACCGTGATCAGCAGGGTGAACAGGATGATGTCCCAGCCGTAGTTCGGGATCAGCTTGTAGATCCACTCCATAACGTAGCCGAGAGGCCAGCCGAGGATGTATAAAGGATTCATATCTTCGTCCATTCTGCCCCGCCTGTGGTACGGGACGTTGAATTTTTATGCGAAGGACACACCGCCCACAGTACGGTGCGTCACAAGAAGCAAATAGGAAAGAAATAAACCTCTCAGTCTCGCTGCGCTCGACAGCTCCCCTAATAGGGGAGCCCTTGGCAAAACCGGAAACTCCATCTTGCTGCCAAAGCCTCCCCTACAAGGGGAGGTGGCATTGCGGAGCAATGACGGAGAGGTTGTACGAAGGATCCGTTTTTCAAGAGCCGCTCGTGTGTCTTTTGGAAAAGAGCTTTGCCGGGGAAAGCTTCCGCTCCGGGCTGACCCATTTCCCTTTTGGCGGCACCGGGTCATACCCCCAGCGGCCCAGCGGGTTGCAGCGGGCGATCCGCCATGCGCCCAGCAGCAGACCCTTGCAGCAGCCGTGGGTCTGGATGGCCTCCAGCGTGTACTGGCTGCACGAGGGGGTGAAGCGGCAGTTGCGGCCAAGGCCGGGGCTGATAAAGCGTTGATAGAGCCGGATGGGCACGCACAGCGCGTTCCGGGCGAACTGCGAAAGGCTCATTCCTTCGCCTTTGCCGCAGCTTTGCGGGCGGGCGGGACGGTGGCGGGGGCCTTTGCGCCCGGCTGCTTTGCCTTATCCGGCAGACCGGCCTGTGCAAAGAGCTTGGCCACCACTTCGCTGAGCTGCCAGCTCTTGAGATGCGGGGTGATGCCGCGGGCCACGAAGATCAGGTCGTAGCCGCCGATGTTATGATCCAGATGCTCGTCGATGGCGGCCTTCATCACGCGGCGGGCGCGGTTGCGCTGGACGGCGTGGCCGATCTTTTTGGTGGCCGTCAGGCCCACGCGGGTCTTCTTGCCGCGGGTCTTGAGCACATACAAGACCAGCGCCGGGTTCACATAGGACTTGCCGCGGGCATACACGCGGCCATATTCGCTGTTGCGGCGGATGGGACGATAGCGCACTCCTTCGGCGCCTCCTTTTCAGGTAAAGTCCGAACATTTGCCAGAAAAGCAAAGTTCAAAATTCAGTATAGCAAAAAAACGCCGACATGAAAAGCCTGTCCGGACGTTTTTTGTGCCAAATCTTCGGTTTATTTTTTAGTCAAACCGCGCGGAAATAAAAAAATAAGGCCGCCAATCCAATATCAGCAGCCTTTTTGCGCATGTTCAATTCTGCGCCGGATCCTTCGCTCAACGCTTGCTGGATCAGACGGTCAGGCTCTTGCGGCCCTTTGCACGGCGAGCATTGATGACCTTGCGGCCGTTCTTGGTGCTCATGCGGGTCAGAAAGCCATGAACTTCCTTGCGCTGACGCTTCTTGGGCTGAAAAGTTCTCTTCATGGTTGTATCCTCCGTAAAAACTCGTCCCCGGTATGGGGTCTATTCTGGTCCCAAAATGGGGACAGGCTTGCAATTCAACAGTATATCGCACACTATCCCCTTCTGTCAAGCATTTTTTTCGCTTTCCAGCAAACTTTTTTCAAAACCGGATGTGAAAAATCTTTCAACTTTTTCACCCATCTCCCGTGGAAAACTTTTCTTCCACCATATCTTGTGGCTGTTTTTTCTCTTGGACACAAGCCGCGCGGAGGTGCGAAGGTGCGTCTTTTCTTATGTATTATAAATTACATTATAGAATATAGACGCAGGGAGATTTTTGTGGTATACTAACCTAGTATCAGCAGCATTGTTGAAAACTTCAATGGAGTGGATGTTTTATGGATTCTTTCAAGGACGTTTTAGAGGCCGCACAGGCGTACTGCAAAACGCAGATGGCCGAGCCGACCTATAATCTCTATATCGATGGCCTTGAGCCCATCAGCTTTGAGGACTCAAGCCACATCACCCTCTCGGTGCGGAACGACTTCATCTGCAAGATCGTGACAGACCGCTACCTTGGCTTGCTCAAGGAAGCCTTCAAGACCGTGCTGGGCTTTGACGTGGACATCACCCTCGTGGTGCCCAGCACCCCGCCGCACGAAGTCGTGCTGGCCCAGCAGTACGAGGCGAACCCCGCCTCCCCGCAGGGCAACTACGAATTCACCTTCGAAAACTTCATCAAGGGCCCGTCCAACCAGTTTGCGTTTGCTGCGGCGCAGGCGGTGGCGGCCAACCCCTCCGGAGCCTACAACCCGCTGTTCATCTACGGCGGTTCCGGTCTGGGCAAGACCCATCTGCTGACGGCCATCCAGACCGAGATCAAGCGCACCCACCCCGATTTCGTCATCATGTACGTTACCTGCGAGCAGTTCACCAATGAGCTGATCGCCGCCATCCGCGCCGGCAGCACCGAGGACTTCCGCATGAAGTACCGCGTGGCCGACCTGCTGCTGGTGGACGATATCCAGTTTATCGCGGGCAAGGAGTCCACGCAGGAGGAGTTCTTCCACACCTTCAACTCCCTGCACGATGCCCACAAGCAGATCGTCATCGCCTCCGACCGCCCCGCCAAGGAGATCAAGAGCCTTGAAGAGCGTCTGCGCACCCGTTTCGAGTGGGGCCTGACCGCCGATGTCCAGCCGCCGGATTTCGAGACCCGCGTGGCCATCGTCAAACGCAAGGCCGAGCTGCTCCACCTTGACCTGCCCGAAGATGTGGCGGAGTTCATCGCCAACCACCTGAAGAACAACATCCGCCAGCTGGAAGGCGCCGTCAAGAAGTTGAACGCCTACTACATGCTGGAGGGCATCCAGCCTGTCATCAGCGTGGCGCAGAATGCCATCAAGGACATCCTGAACGAGACCCAGCCGGTGCCCGTCACCATCGAGAAGATCGTGGGCGAAGTGTCCCGCACCTTCAACGTCTCCCCCGCCGACATTCGCGGTACCAAGCGGAATGCCAACGTCGCCTCGGCCCGCCGCGTCGCCATCTACATCCTGCGCGAAGTCACCGGCATGAGCATGGAGGAGATCGGCCGCGAGTTCTCCGGCCGTGACCACTCCACCATCGTCTACTCCCTGAAGACCATGGAGCGGGACATGAAGAACGACCAGCACCTGCGGGAGACCGTCAGCGACATCATCAAAAACGTGAAGGCATAACCACCTTCCGGGGAGGAAAAGTCATACTCATTCAGAGGCGTGACCCCAAAATATAGGAGAAAATCGGGCATTTCCGTGGAAACTGGAACAAGATGTTGTGGGAAGCGGGCGAATCTTTCCACTCTTTCCACAGAGTTTTCAACATTCAACACCCACAATCCACATTGCCTGTGGAAAGAACCCACGAACCACACGATTCAACAATTCCTTCACACCGGATCCACAATCCCGTGGAAAACCCCAGCCCGGCATGATTCCAGCAACTTTCCGACTTTTCAACATCTTCCCCACCCCCTACTACGGTTACTACAACAAGTTCAATATACATCAGGCGGTTCTGCATCCAGATCCATGGGCAAAGCACCTGAAAACCGGAATCCAAACAAAGGAGAGACAATAGATTGAACATTATCTGCGATAAGACCCTGTTGAGCGCTGCGATCGATGGCGTTTCCAAAGCCGTCACCCTCCGCTCCACCATCCCCGTGCTGGAAGGCATTTTGCTGAAAGCCGAAGGTTTTCAACTGACTTTGACCGGCTACGACCTTGAAATGGGCATCGTGACCACCATTGAAGCCAACGTCAAGGAGCCCGGCGAGATCGTGCTGAATGCAAAGCTGCTCAGCAGCATGGTCAGCCGGATGCCCTCCGGCCAGATCACGATCCAGTCTGCCGACAACGGCAAGACCACCATCCAGAGCGGCGTCGCCCAGTTCGAGATCCAATCCATGTCGGCCACCGATTTCCCCGAACTGCCCAACACCGGCGCCGAAGAGACCCTGACCATCCAGACCGGCGTGCTGCGGGATATCATCGACCGTACCCTATACGCTGTCAGTCAGGACGAAAGAAAACCTGCGCACACCGGTGAATTATTCGAGATCCTGCCCGATAAGATGACCGTCGTTGCGCTGGACGGCTACCGTCTGGCCATCGTCGAGCGCCCCATCAAGGCCGTGAAGGATATCCGGATCATCGTGCCCAGCAAGACCATGAACGAAGTATCGCACCTGCTGGCCAACGATGACGAAGAGCTGGTCCACATCTGCGCCAACCGCCGCTATGTCGTCTTCATGACTGCGGGTTACACCATCATGAGCCGCCTGATCGAGGGCGAATTCCTCAACTATCACAACGTCATCCCGGACGGCAGCCGCACCCGCGTGACGCTGGATACCAAGGAGTTCATCGAGACCATTGAGCGCGCTTCTCTGATTATTACAGAGCGTTTAAAAAATCCCCTCCGCATCAGTTTTACTGCGGGTAAAGTCGTCGTCCGCTGCCAGACCAACCTTGGCCGCGTGGTGGATGAATTCAACGCCCAGTGCGAAGGCGACGATGTGGAGATCGGCTTCAACAACCGCTACCTGCTGGATGCACTGCGCAACGCCCGCACCGAGCAGGTCCGGTTGGAGATCAGCGGCCCTCTGAGTCCGGTCAAGGTCCTGCCCGCCGAGGGCAGCGACTTCCTGTATCTGGTCCTGCCCGTCCGCTTCAAGAACGATTGAGAGGCGTAATATGCAAAAAATTCTCATCCATACGGAATTTATTAAGCTGGATGCCCTGCTGAAATACGCGGGTCTGTGTGAGACCGGCGGCGAGGCCAAGGAGCTGGTGCAGGGTGGTGCCGTCAAGGTGAACGGCGAAGTCTGCACCATGCGGGGCAAAAAGTGCCGCACGGGCGACGTCATTGAACTGGACGGCCAGAGCGTGACCGTGGGGCAGGGCCAGTAAACCATGCGTCTGCTCTCACTGGAAGTCCAAAATTATCGCAACATCGCGTCGGCCAGCCTGACGCCGGGCCGGGAGCTGACCGTCATCTGCGGCAATAACGGCCAAGGCAAGACGAACCTTTTGGAGGCCATCTGGCTGCTGACCGGCGGCAAAAGCTTCCGGGGTGGCAAGGATGCCGAACTGGTGCGGCGGGGCGAACCCTTCGCCGTACTGGAAGCGTCTACCCTGAGCGCACAGCACCCGGAAGAACTCCTGCTGGAAGAGCCTGAAGAAGAGCGCCGCATTCGGATGACCATCGGTACGCCGGACTCCTCCCGGCCGGGGCGGAACGCCTCGGTGAACGGAGCACCGCCCAAGCGGGCATCGGCACTGGCGGGCAGCTTTCCGGCGGTGGTCTTCGACCCCGGCCATCTGAGCCTTGTCAAAGGGGCGCCGGAAGGGCGGCGAAAGTTTCTGGACGCGGCACTCTGCCAGCTCTACCCCGGCTACCTGACGGTCTACCGCCGCTACATCCGGGCGCTGCAGCAGAAAAACGCGCTGCTTCGCCATTCTGCAGCGGGGCCAGAACGTCCCTATGCTGAAAAAGCGGCCCTGCTGGAAGTGCTCAATGCGGAGCTTGCCGTGCAGGGCGAGGCCATCCAGCAGAGGCGGCGGGCTTACCTTGAGCGGCTGGGCCCCCTTGCGTGCAGCAATTATGCCGAGCTCTCCCATGGGGCGGAGCGGATGGAGCTGCACTATGCTGCCCAGTTTGAGCCGGGCGGTCTGGCCGACCTTCTCCGTGCCCGCCAGAGCGAGGAGCTTCGGGCCGGGCAGAGCCTCTGCGGCCCCCACCGGGAGGACATCGAACTGCTGCTCGATGGGCAACCTGCCAAAGTGTTTGCCAGCCAAGGACAGCAGAGGAGCGTGGTCCTGAGCCTGAAAATGGCGGAAGCTGCGGCTGCAGCAGCCATTACCGGCGAGCACCCGGTGCTGCTGCTGGACGATGTGCTCAGCGAGCTGGACGATGGCCGCAAGCAGTATCTGCTGACCCGGATGAGGGAAAAGCAGACCTTCGTTACCAGCTGCGACGACACCGCCTTCCTGAAAACGGACGGCGAAGTCTACCGCATGAACGGCGGTGTGCTGACCAAGGCTTGAACTGGCAGACGAACGCCGCCCCTGCTAACAAATGGAGATAATACGAAATGTATATTCACTTGGGGCGCGACTATGTTCTGAACGATCGGGACATCATCGGAATCTTCAATCTGGAGACCACCACCATCTCCCCCCGCGGGCGCGAGTTTCTGAACTACGCCCAGAAGAACGGGGCCGTGGTCAGCCTTTCGGAAGAGCTGCCCCAGTGTTATGTGTTAGCGGACGCCCCGGTGGATACGGTGTATCTTTCGGAGTTGTCCAGCGCCGCGATGAAACGGCGCGCTGAACAAACCATCCAATAAAATTTTACGATAGAAAATCAAAAAGGGAGAAAGGATATGGCAGAGGAAATCATCACCAGCACCAACGTGGAAACCGCGACGGACCACGAGTACAACGCCAGTGAGATTCAGGTCCTGAAGGGCTTGGAAGCGGTGCGCAAGCGCCCCGGCATGTATATCGGTTCCACCGGTGAGCGCGGACTGCATCATCTGGTCTACGAGATTGTGGACAACGCCATCGACGAGGCCTTGGCCGGTTACTGCAACCACATCGAGGTCAAGATCTTAAAGGACAACATCATTCAGGTCACGGATAACGGCCGCGGCATCCCCGTGGACATTCAGGCCGATACCGGTCTGCCCGCCGTCACCGTCGTTTACACCATCCTCCACGCTGGCGGCAAGTTCGGCGGCGAGAACTCCGGCTACAAAGTGGCCGGCGGTCTGCACGGCGTCGGCGCGTCCGTCGTCAACGCCTGTTCCGAGTGGCTGACCGTCGATGTCCGCCGGGACGGCCACGAGTATGAGCAGACTTTCCGCCGCGGCGACCCGGACGGCCCGCTGAAGTGCATCGGCACTGTGGAGCCGGGCGTCACCGGCACCCGTGTCACCTTCAAGCCGGACCCGGAGATGTTCAAGGACACCACCGTCTACAACTTCGAGACGCTGGAAAAGCGTCTGCGGGAGGAAAGCTTCCTGAACGCGGGCGTCAAGATCACCCTGACCGACGAGCGGGAACTCTACACCCCCGTTCTGGAGGATGGGCAGGAGGGCGACCCCTGCTACCGCACCGAGGTCATGTGCTATGAGGGCGGCATCAAGAGCTTTGTCACCTACCTGAACGAGAAGCGCAACCTCGAAGTGCTCCACCCCAACGTCATCTACCTCAAGGGCCAGACCGACCGCGGCATGGCGGAGATCGCGCTGCAGTACAATTCCAGCTACAACGAGCTGGTGCTGAGTTTTGCCAACAACGTCAATACCCCCGACGGCGGCACCCACGAAGAGGGCTTCCGCACCAGCCTGACCCGCGTATTCAACGATTACGGCCGCAGCCACGGTCTGCTGAAGGATAAGGACGAGAACCTTTCTGGTTCCGATGTCCGCGAGGGCCTGATCTGCGTCATCTCCGTGAAATTGCAGGAGGCCGAATTCGAGGGTCAGACCAAGGCGAAGCTCGGCAATACCGAGATCCGCACCCTCGTCTCCAACATGGTCTACACCAAGCTGATGGAGTTCTTCGAGGAGAATCCCGGCGTGGCCAAGGCCATCTTTGAAAAGGCCACACAGGCCGCCCGCGCCCGCGCTGCCGCCAAGAAGGCCCGTGAGCTGGTCCGCCGCAAGAGCGCGCTGGAGACCAGCCGGATGCCCGGCAAGCTGGCGGACTGCCGCGAAAAAGACCCCTCCCGCACCGAAATTTTCATCGTCGAGGGCGATTCTGCAGGCGGCTCGGCCAAGATGGGCCGTGACTCGGCCATTCAGGCCATCCTCCCCCTGTGGGGCAAGATGCTCAACGTCGAAAAGGCCCGCGCCGACCGCATTTACGGCAACGATAAGCTGATGCCCGTCGTGCTGGCACTGGGCTGCGGCATCGGTGAAGAATTTGATATCACCAAACTGCGGTACGACAAAGTGTTCATCATGGCCGATGCCGATGTGGATGGTTCTCACATCTGCACCCTGATGCTGACCTTCTTCTTCCGCTATATGCGCCCCCTCATCGAGCAGGGCCATGTCTACGTTGCCCAGCCGCCCCTGTTCAAGGTGCAGAAGGGCAACACCATCAAGTACGCCTACAACGACGCCGAAATGGCCGTGCTCTCGCAGGAAATGCCGGGCGCAAAGGTCAACCGCTATAAGGGCCTTGGTGAGATGAACCCGGAGCAGCTCTGGGAGACCACCATGAACCCCGATAACCGCGTCATCGTGCAGATCACCATTGAGGACGCCGAGAAGGCCGACGAAGCCTTTACCATCTTGATGGGCGATCAGGTCGAGCCCCGCCGCCGCTTTATTGAGGCAAATGCTCAATATGCGAAGCTCGATGTCTAATAAAAAATAAACCTCTCAGTCGAGCCTACGGCTCGCCAGCTCCCCTAGTAGGGGAGCCTCTGGCGTATACAGCAAGCCTCATCCGACTGCCAAGGCCTCCCCTATTAGGGGAGGTGGCAGCGCGACAGCGCTGACGGAGAGGTTGAAGCAATCCAAACGGAGGAAAAAATGGAAGAAGATTTTGTGATGATACCGGGCAGCGGTACCAAAAAGATCATCCGCGACGTCAAGAAGGAGATCGAGACGGCGTTTCTGGATTACTCCATGTCGGTCATCGTGTCCCGTGCTCTGCCCGATGTGCGCGATGGTCTGAAACCGGTCCACCGCCGCATTCTTTATACCATGCACGAGCGCGGCAACGACCCCAGCCATCCCTACCGTAAGTCGGCGGATACCGTCGGTGCAGTGCTGGGCTCCTACCATCCCCACGGCGACGCATCCGTTTACGACGCCATGGTCCGTCTGGCACAGGATTTCTCCCTGCGCTACCCGCTGGTGGACGGCCAAGGTAACTTCGGTTCCGTCGATGGCGACCCCCCGGCTGCTTACCGTTACACCGAGGCCCGCATGAGCCGGATGGCCGTCGAGATGCTGACCGATATCGACAAGAACACGATCGACTGGGACCCCAACTTCGATGAAACGAAGAAGGAACCCAGCGTCCTGCCCTGCCGCTTCCCGAACCTGCTGGTCAACGGCAGTCAGGGCATCGCAGTCGGCATGGCCACCAACATCCCGCCCCACAACCTGAGCGAGGTCATCGACGGCTGCGTGGCCTATATCGAGAACCCGGACATCGACCTGCCCGGCCTGATGGAATATATCAAAGGCCCGGACTTCCCCACCGCCGGCATCATCATGGGCCGCAGCGGCATCCGCGCCGCCTACGCCACCGGCCGCGGCAAGATCACCCTGCGCGGCCGCGCCACCATTGAGGAGAAGAAGAACGGCCGCGCCCAGATCATCGTCACCGAGATCCCCTACATGGTGAACAAGGCCCGCCTGATCGAAAACATCGCAGACCTTGTGAAGGAAAAGCGGATCGAGGGCATCAGCGACCTGAACGATGAGACTAACCGCAAGGGAATGCGCATCGTCATCGATGTGCGCAAGGACGCGAACCCGCAGGTGGTGCTGAACCAGCTCTATCAGTACACCCAGCTTCAGGATACCGTCGGCGTCATCATGCTGGCCATCGACCACAAGGTGCCGAAGGTGCTGACCCTGAAGCAGATGATCCAGAAATACGTGGAGTTCCAAGACGAAGTGGTCCGCCGCCGCACCCAGTACGACCTGAAGAAGGCACAGGAGCGCGCCCACATCCTCGAAGGCTTGAAGAAGGCCACCGATATCGTGGATGAACTGATCGCCACCATCCGCGCCTGCAAGGGCGGCATGGCCGAGGCCAAGGCTGCCATCATGGAACAGTTCGGCTTCGATGACCCGCAGGCCGACGCCATCGTGAAATTACAGCTGGGCCGTCTGGCTGGTCTGGAGATCCTCAAGATCGAGGAAGAACTGGGCACCCTGCAGGCAAAGATCCGCGATTGGGAGGACATCCTCGCCAACGACGCCCGCGTGCTGGAAATCGTCAAGAATGAGCTGCTGGATATGAAGAAGCGTTTCGGTGACGAGCGCCGCACCGAGATCGAGACCGTCAACGGCGAAGTGGACATCGAAGACCTCATTGCCGAGGAACAGTGCGTTTACACCCTGACCGAGGCCGGTTATATCAAGCGCCAGCTCAAGGCCACCTATCAGGCCCAGAAGCGCGGCGGCCGCGGCATTTCCGGCATGACCCGCAAGGAAGAGGACATCGTGCAGGAGATGTTCGTCGGCTCCACCCACGATTATGTCCTGTTCGTTACCAACCGGGGCCGGATGTTCCGCCTCAAGGGTTACACCATCGCCGAGGGCAGCCGCACCAGCAAGGGCACCAACATCGTGAACCTGCTCCAGTTGGCCGAGGGCGAAAAGGTCACCAATATGCTCTGCTACCCCAAGGATGAGGACAACAAGGGCGGCTTCGTCACCATGGTCACCAAGCAGGGCCTGATCAAGCGCACTCCGCTGGAACAGTATGCCAATATCCGCAAGTCCGGCCTGATCGGCATTGCCCTGAACGAGGGCGACGCGCTGGCATGGACCCGCCTGACCACCGGCCACGATATGCTCATCGTTGCCACCCGCAACGGTCAGGCCATCCGCTTCAATGAAGAGGACGCCCGCCCCATGGGCCGCAGCGGCCACGGCGTGCGTGCCATCAAGCTGGCCGAGGGGGATGAAGTCGTTGGCGTCTGCATCTGCCGCGAGGGTGCCACCATCCTGACCGTGACCGAAAACGGCAAGGGCCGCCGGTCCGAGATCGACACCTACCGCATCACGGCCCGCGGCGGCAAGGGCATCCGCAACTACGATGCCTCCAAGGATAAGGTGGCTGCCGTTAAGATCGTCGATGATGTGGATGATATCCTGCTGAGCAGTCAGGAGGGCATCATCATCCGCCTCCACGCCGATTCCATCCCGGTCCAGAGCCGCTACGGCTCCGGTGTCCGGGTCATGCGTCTGGGCGAGAACGATAAGGTCATGGTCCTTGCCCGCACCGACCATGACGACGAAGCCCAGACCGAGACTGTCGAGGTCGAGGAGGGCGACGAGCCCACCGCCGAGCAGCTGGCCGCCATGGAAGCCGCCGATGAGGCTTCGGCTGCGGAGACCCCGGAAGCGGACAGCAGCGAGGACTGATTTGGAATAACACCTCTCAGGCTGCGTTTTGGTGCGAGTACCACGCCCATAACGCATGGAGTCAGTTTGTAAAAAAAAAAAATGACCCGGAATCGGACGTGCACGCGCACCGATTCCGGGTTTTGTTAGCCGCACCAAATCTGGTCAAATTCAGGAGGCGTATTCAGTATGGAATGGAGTTTCTTATTCTTCTTCAACAGCGCACTGCTGGGCGTGGGTCTGGCAATGGATGCGTTTTCGGTTTCGATGGCAAATGGTTTGCACGATCCCAGAATGTCGATGAAGCGGATGTGCATCATCGCGGGCACCTTCGGCCTGTTTCAGGCGGTCATGCCCATGACGGGCTGGGTCTGCGTCCACACCGTCGTAGAGCTGTTCTCATCCTTTGAGACATTCATTCCGTGGATCGCCCTCATCCTGCTGGCCTACATCGGCGGAAAGATGCTGATGGAGGGCATCAAGGGCGAGGAGACCGAGGAAGCCGCCGCGCTCAGCGCCGGTGCCCTTTTTGTGCAGGGTGTCGCCACCAGCATCGACGCCCTCTCCGTCGGCTTCACCATTTCGGAGTACGGCTGGGTCATGGCACTGGTGGCTTCCCTCATCATCGCGACGGTCACCTTCTTTATCTGCATGGCCGGTCTGCACATCGGCAAAAAGTTCGGCACCAAGCTGGCCGGAAAAGCCTCCATTCTGGGCGGTATCATCCTCATCGGCATCGGTCTGGAAATTTTCCTGACCGGCATCTTCGGCTAAAACGTTTTCTGGTGCCCTTGCGGAAAAACAACTGCATTTTCGGCGGTTTCTCTAAGAAATTTGGGGGCGGCTTGGCAAAGCTGCTGTGTTTTTTGCCGCTTCGTGCGCAAATTCCGCACCTTCAGCGAATGGGCAAAGATTCTTTACTGAAATTTCGTACAAAGAAACGCTATTCGGTCGGATTTTTGCGAAAAATCCTCTTGCCAAACCCTTGGAGTTCTGGTATTCTCAAGCCAGAAACCAACTTACCGGACAAAGGTTTGATAAGTTGAGATACCAGATCATTTAAGGGAGGTACCGAATATGGCAAGCATGAGCCGTAGAGTTTTCCTGAAATGCGCCGGCGCTGCTGCGCTGGCTGTTACCGCATCCGGCATCTTCGCAGGGTGTTCCGAGGAGGGCGGAGGTTCGGGCGGCACCGTATATGGCGCCAATGAGACCGTCCAGATCAATGGCGTGAATGTGAAGCTGTTGGGCTATCAGCAGGGCTTTGCTTCGGAGATTGCGGGCAGCTATGCAGATAAGACGCTGATCGCCATCTGCTTTGGCCTCGAAAATCAGTCGGACAAGGCAATCCAGATGGGTAATACGGCACAGGATGAACTGAAAAAGGTTTGGGATGCCATCACGAACAACGAATTTGAGAAGCTTGGCGAGAGAGAATTTGTTGTGGTGGCAAAGGACAAGAAACTGGGCCACGCAGCAATCGGCTACAGTAAAATGACCAAAGTAGGCATCGGCGACATTCTGGGAGCCGGAATCCTTGGCACACTGGAGCCCCAGAAATCTGGCTGCATCAAGATCTTTACCCGCGTTCCGAGCAACTGGGAGCAGATCGGCATCCAGTATACGCCGTACTTTGCCCCGAACGAGACCCGCAGCTTTGTACTGAACCGCACCAATAAAGTTGAATAAACGATAAAATTTCCGCGCTCTTTCCCCAAGAGCGAACGTTCTCCGATAAGCAAAAGACCAGCGCCGCAGAGTATCTCACCCTGCGGCGCTGGTCTTTTTTGACGTTCCACGTGGAACATTTATTTTTCGGGTTCAAAATAGTCGGCGTATTCCTCGGTCAGCTTGCTGCCCAGCCGACGGATGCCGCCGTAGAGGTGGCGCTCCACCAGCGGCTCAAAGGCCGCAAGGTCGCACCGCTCGATGGCCTCAATGAGGTTCGTATGGTCCGCGATCACCTCGGCCAGCCCGCCGCTGGTCATGGTGTCCAGCATCCGGAAGCGGCTGTAGTCGGCGTGAGCGCTCTGTAAGGTGCGCCAGAGGTACATCTTGCCCATAGCCGCGAACCATGTCTCGTGGAGCAGCCGGTCGGCCTCATACAGGCGGTTGAAGTCCGGGTGCTCGGCGTGGGCCAGCTCCTCGTAGGCGGCGGCCCGCTTCCGGATCAGCGCCCGCTGCTCCGGGGTGCACTTGGGCGAAAAATCCCGCAGGACGCGGGCTTCCACGGCGGTGCGCTCATAGATCAGCTCCTCCACGATCTCCCGGTTCAGCCGGGTGACGGTGGTACCTTTGTAGGGCACGATCTTCACCAGCCCGTTTTCCTGCAACCGCTGCAAGACCACTCGGATGAGGGAACGCGGTGCCCCGAACCGGGCGCAGAGCGGGTTTTCGCTCAGCAAGCTGCCGGGGCGGATGGTCAGGTCGATGATCTCCCGCTCCAGCACTTCATAAATTTCGGCATCCGCCTTGTATGTTTGTTGTTCCATAGCATTTACCCGATGTTCCATGGTTCCTCGTTCGGCTTTTCCAGCCGGAATTCCATCTGCTGCCCCGTTTCCGGGTGCAGGAATTGCAGCCGCGCACTTTGCAGGGCGATGTTCCCCTTGAACCGGCTGCCGTATTTGCCGTCACCCCAGAGCGGATGCTTCCGGGAGGCGAACTGCACCCGGATCTGATGGGTCCGCCCGGTGTGGAGGGTGATGTCCGCAAGGCTCAGGACCCCGTTTGTGGCCGTGATGCGGTATTCCAGCACCGCTTCCCGCACCCCTTTGCGGGGGCGGCTGACCGGGAAGACCCTCCCCTTCCGGCTGTCCTTGAAGAGATAGTCCCGCAGAGTCCCCGCTTCGGGCAGGGATTCATCCGGCGCTCCCGCAAGGACGGCGCGGTATTGCTTCACGAAGACCGGTGCGGCGGGGGTGTGCTTCGTGGGTTCGGCCCGGCCGTCCAACACGGCGTAGGCGTCCTGACTTTCGGTGATCTGCCGGGTCAGGGCCGCTGCGGCCTTCGGCGTCTTGGCCAGCACCATCAGCCCGGAAACGCCGATGTCCAGCCGGTGCACCACCCCCACATAGGCGTCCGGCTTGCCCCAGAGGGCCCGCAACGCGTCGGGCAGACCCGTTTCACTGGAAAGACCCGCCGGTTTGTTCACGACTGCAAGGGCCGCATCTTCGTAGACGATCACAGTTTGCCCTCGTCCAGCAGGGCCTTGAGCTTCAGCACGCCTGCAATGGTCTTGCCGTCCTTGATCTCACCGCTCAGGACCATTTCGTAGGCCTTTTGCAGCGGCACGCGGTCGGGGGTCAGGAACTCGTCCGCGTCAAGGTGCATGTGGGTCTTCGTCAGGCCGGTGGCGACCCATGTGTAGATGACCTCGGTATCGTAGCCGACGGTGGGGTAAAATTCCCCCAGCGAGGTGTAGTGCTCTGCCGTCAGGCCGCACTCTTCTTCCAGCTCCCGCTTGGCGGCTTCGAAGGGGTCCTCCCCTTGCTCCAGCTTGCCGGCGGGCAGCTCCCACAGCTCCTGCTGCATGGCGTAGCGGAACTGGCGCACCATGCAGATGGTGCCGTCCTCAAAGTATGGCACGATGCAGGCCCCGCCGTGGTGGTGGACCACCTCGCGGGTGGCGGTCTTTCCATTTTCCAGCAGGGCGGTATCCTTGGTCAGGGTGACCACCCGGCCCTCGAAGATTACCTCACTGGTCAGTTTCTTCTCAAAATGTGCTGCGTCCATCGTTTCTGCGTCCTTTCTGAGCGGGCCGAAAACGTTCCGGACCCGGAAAATCCATTGGTTCCAGTTTACGGCATCTCCTGTATGATTGTCAATTCAAAATTAAGGAAAAGTTAAGAAAAATCCGCCGATCCCGCCAAAAACTTAAAATTCTGCAAGAAAAATCTCACCAAAAACACAAGAGTAAAAAACAGCCAAAAAATTTCTTGAATTTTTGTTGTGTTTTGCCAGTCGGTTTGCGTTTACTTTAAGGGCGGAATTTGCTATTATAGTATACGAGCAATAGTGCCTTTATGGGGTTCTCCGGCCCCGCCGGGGCGCATATTGCCCCGCGCAAAAGGTACCAAATTCTGAACAATGGAGGAAGAAAAATGCCTAGAGCAAAGCAAACCATGGATGGCAATACCGCTGCCGCTCATGTAGCATATGCCTACACGGACGTGGCTGCCATCTACCCCATTACCCCGTCTTCTCCGATGGCTGACTCTGTGGACCAGTGGTCCGCAGCCGGTCAGAAGAACATCTTCGGCAACCAGGTCAAGGTCGTCGAGATGGAGTCTGAGGCAGGCGCTGCCGGCGCTGTGCACGGCTCTCTGGGTGCAGGTGCTGTTACCACCACCTTCACCGCTTCTCAGGGCCTGCTGCTGATGATCCCCAACATGTACAAGATCGCTGCTGAGCAGCTGCCCTGCGTGTTCGATGTTTCTGCACGTACCGTTGCTACCCAGTCCCTGAACATCTTCGGTGATCACAGCGACGTTATGGCATGCCGCCAGACCGGCTTCGCAATGCTGGTCGAGAGCAGCGTGCAGGAAGTTATGGATCTGTCTCCCGTGGCTCATCTGGCAGCCATCGAGGGCAAGGTCCCCTTCCTGAACTTCTTCGACGGCTTCCGTACTTCTCACGAGTACCAGAAGATCGAGAAGTGGGATTACGCCGACCTGAAGGAAATGTGCAACATGGAGGCTGTCGAGGAGTTCCGTGCGAAGGCTCTGAACCCCGAGCACCCCAAGATGCGCGGCTCCCACGAGAACGGCGACGTGTTCTTCCAGCATCGTGAGGCCTGCAACTCTGTCTACGACGCACTGCCCGCAGTGGTCGAGAAGTACATGGCCAAGATCAACGAGAAGCTGGGCACCAACTACGACCTGTTCAACTACTACGGCGCTCCCGACGCAGACCGCGTCATGATCGCTATGGGCTCTGTCTGTGACGTTGCAGACGAGGTCATCGATTACCTGAACGCTAAGGGTGAGAAGGTCGGTATCGTCAAGGTCCGCCTGTATCGTCCTTGGGTGTCCTCCGCTCTGCTGAAGGTCCTGCCCAAGACTGCCAAGAAGGTCGCAGTTCTGGACCGTACCAAGGAGCCCGGCTCTCTGGGCGAGCCCCTGTATCTGGACGTTGCAGCTACCCTGCGTGAGGCTGGCATGAACGATGTCATCCTGACCGGCGGCCGTTACGGTCTGGGCAGCAAGGATACTCCCCCGTCCTCCATCTTCGCTCTGTTCAAGGAGCTGGAGAAGGATCAGCCGAAGGAGCGCTTCACTCTGGGTATCACCGATGATGTCACCGGTCTGTCCCTGCCTGAAGTCAAGCCCGCTCCCATCACCGCAGCTGCTGGCACCAAGGAGTGCAAGTTCTGGGGTCTGGGCGGCGACGGTACCGTCGGTGCTAACAAGAACTCCGTCAAGATCATCGGCGACCACACTGATAAGTATGTTCAGGCATACTTCCAGTATGACTCCAAGAAGACCGGCGGCGTGACCATCAGCCATCTGCGTTTCGGCGACAAGCCCATCCGCAGCCCCTACTACATCAATCAGGCTGACTTCGTGGCATGCCACAACCCCGCTTACATCCACATGGGCATGAAGATGGTTCAGGATGTCAAGCCCGGCGGCGTGTTCATGATCAACTGCCAGTGGTCCGATGAGGAGCTGGATCAGCACCTGAACGCTGAGGCAAAGAAGTACATCGCTGACAACAACATCCAGCTGTACACCATCAACGCAATCGATAAGGCAATCGAGATCGGTATGGGCAAGCGCACCAATACCATCCTGCAGTCCGCTTTCTTCAAGCTGGCTGACGTTATGCCCATCGAGGACGCCGTCAACTTCATGAAGCAGGCAGCTCAGAAGAGCTACGGCAAGAAGGGTCAGGACGTCGTTGAGATGAACTGGAAGGCCATCGATGCCGGTGTTGACGCCATCCACAAGGTGGACGTCCCCGCTTCCTGGTCCAACCCCGAGGCCGATCCCGCTCCGAAGGAGCTGGCTGGCCGTCCCGAGCTGGTCAAGCAGATCCGCGACGTCATGGAGCCCATCGCTCGTATGGACGGCGACAGCCTCCCCGTCTCCGCTTTCGTTGCAAATGCAAACGGCGAGTGGGAGCAGGGTGCTTCTGCATATGAGAAGCGCGGCACTGCCGTCAATGTCCCTGAGTGGGATGCTTCTAAGTGCGTTGGCTGCAACCAGTGCGCATTCGTGTGCTCTCATGCAACCATCCGTCCCTTCCAGCTGACTGCTGACGAGCTGGCTGCTGCTCCCGCACAGACCAAGAGCCGCGACAACCGCCCGGCAAACGAGTACAAGTTTGTCATGGCTGTGTCTCCTCTGGACTGCATGGGCTGCGGCGAGTGCGTCACCGTCTGCCCCACCAAGGCAATCACCATGGTTCCGCAGGAGTCTCAGGCAGATCAGCAGGCAGTCTTCGACTACTGCGTCGCCAACATCTCCAAGAAGCCTTCCAAGTTTGCTGATGATACCGTCATCGGTTCTCAGTTCAACCAGCCGCTGCTGGAGTTCTCTGGCTCCTGCGCAGGCTGTGCCGAGACTTCTTACGCTCGCCTGATCACTCAGCTGTTCGGCGAGAAGATGTACATCTCCAACGCTACCGGCTGCTCCTCTATCTGGGGCGGTACCGCTTCCATCTCTCCGTACACCGTCAACAAGGACAGCGGCCATGGTCCTGCATGGTGCAACTCCCTGTTCGAGGATAACGCTGAGCATGGTCTGGGCCTGTACCTCGGCCAGAAGACCGTCCGTGAGAACCTGATCAAGCGCATCGCTGAGGTCGCTGGTTCTGACAAGGCTTCTGCTGAGCTGAAGGCTGCCTTTGACGAGTTCATGGCAACCAAGAACAACACCAAGGCTAACGATGCCCCCGCTAAGGCTCTGATCGCTGAGCTGGAGAAGGCTGCTGCCGCTGGCTGCACCGAGTCCGCTGAGATCCTGAAGAGCAAGGAGTTCATCGCCAAGAAGTCCGTCTGGATCTTCGGTGGTGACGGCTGGGCATACGACATCGGCTTCGGCGGTCTGGACCACGTCCTGGCTTCCGGCGAGGATGTCAACGTCATGGTCTTCGATACTGAGATGTACTCCAACACCGGTGGACAGGCATCCAAGGCTTCCAACATTGGTGAAGTCTGCCAGTTCGCTGCTGCTGGTAAGGAAATCAGCAAGAAGAGCCTGTCTGAGATCGCAATGACTTACGGCTACATCTATGTTGCTCAGATCGCTCTGGGTGCTAACATGAATCAGGCTGTTAAGGCAATTGCTGAGGCTGAGGCTTATCCCGGCCCGTCTCTGATCATCGGCTATGCTCCCTGCGAGCTGCACGGTGTCAAGGGCGGCATGACCAACTGCCAGAACGAGATGAAGAAGGCTGTCGAGGCTGGTTACTGGAACCTGTTCACCTTCAACCCGGCCAACAAGGCTCAGGGCAAGAACCCGTTCACTCTGACCTCCAAGGCTGTCGACGCCGAGAAGTATCAGGCACTGCTGGCAAACGAGACCCGTTACAGCCGCCTGACTCGTGCCTTCCCGGATCGTGCAAAGCAGCTGTTCGCACGCAACGAGCAGGTTGCAAACGACCGTTACGAGCATCTGACCCGTCTGGTCGAGCTGTACAAGTAATCTTTCTTTGGAACTTCTGGTTTGAACGGGCCGCAGCGGCACCCTAGCCCGAAAGGCGGCTGCTCCGCACTGGCGGTTACTGCGCAACGCAGCAGTGCGAAACTGTGGCAGGTGAGAGCTGAAATTCCAAGCAGAAGAACGTACAACGCTTCCGCTTTTGCAAGCGAAACTCTGATTTCATTCCCACGCTCTCCTGCGGCATTGATCCGCAGGGAGCCGGGTGTTTGAAATACCAAAGCGCCCGCGAGGGTCCTTGAAAGCACACCCCGCGTGTGTCAGGAGCATAAGGTCTGCTTGCAGATACCTTGCTCCGCCTACGGCATAAGACCTGCTTCGCAGGGATCTTGCCGCAGTCAAAAACGAATCCCGTTTTTAGCGCCCCGCTCACCGACAACGGTGACCGGGGCGTATTTTTGTGCCCAAAACATTTCATTGACGAGGGCAAATACTCATGCTAGAATAGAATTGAAATCAGTGGAGGGGAGGAAAATCATGAACAACTGTGCTTTTTTGAGCAATGAAGGAAATGTAACCTCTTTTTGCTTTGACGGAAAAACGATTCGTTTTCGGACATCGTCGGCGTTGGAGCGCTATACAGATGTCGTAGAATGGGATGAAGGGTATCTTGTGGTAAAGGCAAAATACAAGGGACATGCGGAAGAGGAAGAGTATATTGATCTGGTTCCAATTCTTCATAATCTCTATATCGACGCGGATGCCTTTTTGAAGCCTATCCAGAAAGTGAGGTTACAATATGCCTGATATTATAAAGGTAGCAGACACGGCAGATATGATCGTGAATGGGTATGCGTTTACGAAAGAAAATGGAATGATCCGTGTGCTGAATTTGAATCATCCGGAACGAGCCTGTGTTCTGACGAAAAATGGAGAAATGGCAGAAACGACAATGGATGACGTGGAACTTTCCATTGTTTCAGATTACTACCAGAAAAATAAAAAATATCTGGAGGAATCGTAAATGCCAAAGTATTATGACTTTAAGATCTGCGGCTACTATCTTTATTTTACGGCTCACTGTATTATTGAATGTATGCACGTTCATGCCAGTGACCGGAAATTGACGGAAGCGGGATCGGCCAAATTTTTTGTCAAAAGTAATGGAGATACCATTGTAGAGAATCAGGGAATGCTGACAGACCGCGAAATGCGTAAAATTCAGGCATTTATCAAAGACAATTACAAGGAAATGTACCTAAAATGGTCTGAAATGAGTGAAAATGGCTTTTATGGTCAGGAGTAATGACGGCAGAAAGTCTATTTTACACTTTCTTCATAGGTTTTTCATGAAAAGCAACCCATTCTGTGCTATACTACAGGCATAAGGAACCGGGGCCGCAACCGATTCCTTGTACATGATTCCTCCTCACACCAAGGCAATATCCGAACAGAAAGCCCATTCCAGCGTTCCGCAAGTGCTGGAAGGGGCTTTCTGCGTTTTTGACGGAAATTTCCCTCGTCTTTTGGCGGATTTAGGGTTGACCGGCCTTTTCGTGAACGCTATAATAAAAAGTGGAAAAGAATTTTAGGAGGTGAACGCAGGACAATGGACCCGGATCATAGTCGAAGACACGGATCAACTGCGAAACAACAACAGCAAAAAGCAGCTGCGTTCGCCTTTTTTGCCCGGTAAGAGGTGCCGTTTGGTACTTCTCAGCGGGGAGAAAGGGCGCGGCTTTGTGCGCGGTAAGGGCGGAAGGGCCCCATCCTGCGCTGGGCGGCGCTTTTTGTTTTGTGAGCTGTCCGATCCGCCGGAAACGGTAAGGAGGAACACAAAATGGAACTGGAAGAAAAGAAGACTGGGGCACCGGAAGCCTCGCTCCCCGTGCCCGAACTGCCCACGGATATCCCCGCAGAGGTGCGGCAGAAGCTGGCCGAAGACCTGAACGAAGAAGCTACCGAGGACCTCAAGCAGGACGTGCGCGACGCTGAAGAGGAAGAGGCCAAGGACGAAGAGGTCAAGGCCAACCCCGAAATGCTGACCAAGAGCCGTCTGCTCAAGATGCTGGTGAAAAAGCAGTACGTGAAGCTGCGTGAGGTCACCGAGGAAGAGCAGCCCGCGGACTTAGCGGAGCTGTTGGAAGAGCTGGACGAGAATAACCGCCTTGTGGTTTTCCGTCTGCTGAAAAAGGACGTGGCAACGGAAGCTTTTGCCTACATGTCCGATGAGGCCCGCGACGATCTGGTCAATGCGTTTTCGGATATCGAGCTGGTCAGCGCCATCGAAGAGATGAGCTTGGACGACGCAGCCGACCTTTTGGAAGATATGCCCGCCGGTGTGGTCAAGCGGGTGCTGGAGAAATCCTCCAAACAGACCCGTGAGAGCCTGAACAAACTGCTGAACTACCCCGAAAGCTCGGCCGGCAGCCTGATGACCCCCGAATACGTCCGTCTGCGGAAGGATATGAACGTCAGCGAGGCGCTGGCCGCCATCCGCCGACAGGGCGAGAATGCCGAGACGGTCTACACCAACTACGTGGTGGAGCGGAACCGTCTGCTGGGCGTTGTGTCGGCCCGCAGTCTGCTGCTGGCCGACCCACAGACTCCCATTGAGGACATCATGGACGATAATGTGGTCACCGTGAAGGTCACGGACGATCAGGAATATGTGGCCCGTGAGATGCAGCGCTACGACTTCACCGCCATGCCTGTTCTGGACAACGAGGGCATGTTCGTCGGTATCATCACCATCGACGATGCAATCGATGTCCTGACCGACGAGTCCACCGAGGATATGCAGAAGATGGCTGCTATTCTGCCGGATGACGATGCAACGACCTATTTTGGTACGAGCGTCTGGACCCACGCCAAGCAGCGCATCCCTTGGCTGCTGATCTTGATGCTGTCGGCGACCTTCACCGGCATGGTCACCACCCACTACGAGGAAGCGTTCGTCAGCCTTCCCCTGCTGGTCTCCTTCATGCCCATGTTGATGGATACCGCCGGCAACTGCGGCAACCAGATCAGCACCCTGATGGTTCGCGGCCTTGCGCTGGGCGAGGTGGAGCCTTCCGATTTCCTGAAAGTCCTCGGTAAGGAGCTCCGCGTTTCCGCCATCGTGGGCGCAGTGCTGGGCCTTGTGAACGGTCTGCGCATCTACCTGATGTACACCTTCATCTTTGCAGGCCAGTACGAGAACGTGCTGGGCTATGCTGTCGTGGTCAGCGTGTCGCTGTTCTTCAGCGTCATTCTGGCAAAGCTGGTGGGCGGTATGCTGCCGCTGGCCGCCAAGAAGCTGGGAGCTGACCCGGCCATTATGGCGACGCCCTTCATCACCACCATCGTCGATGCGTGCAGCTTGATCCTCTACTTCCAGATCGCGCAGCTCGTGTTCCGGAATATGATGTAAAACGTTCGGAGAACGGATGTCTCTGCGGTTTTGCCGCGGTTACACCCGTTCTCTTTTTTACAGTTTTCAACACCGCGGTTTTATACATTGCGGGATGTGGAAAACTCAGGGGGCTCAGATTCCAACGGGGAGAATGCGGAATGGCTTAGAGGAAAGCCGGTGAAAAAAGAAAAGAAAAGGCCTCGACTTTCTTTTGGAAAAAAGAAAATTCTCCTGCATTTCTCCCCAAAACCCTCCATGGAAAATGCAGGGAAATACATCACGTATAAAAATCAGTCTCTGCACCTGTGGAAAACTCGGTGGAAAAAGTGGAAAACACCGTGGGAAACTGCCCCTCTTTTTCACAAATTCAGTGGAAAACACCGTGGAAAAAGTGGATAAGTCCATCCGGCAGCACCAAAAATGGATACAACCGGCCGTTTTGGCACTCCCCCACAGCGACAGCCAAGCCCTTTGTTCACAGGGAGTTCCTTGAATGGCCCGGCCAAACATGGTACAATAAAAAATACACACAGCCCCGTCTGACCGGGGCAAATTCTACGATCATGGAGGCGTCTGCCTATGAACTGGCTTACCAAACTGGAGCGGAAGTATGGCCGCATCTGCATCCCGAACCTCATCTCGATCTTGGTCGGCGCGCAGATCTTGGTCTACGCCGTGGAGCTGTTCGTCAATCAGTATATCTCACTCTACCTGAGCCTGAACCGCACCGCCCTGCTGGTGGGTCAGCTCTGGCGGGTCATCACCTTTGTGTTCGTTCCGTTTTCGGGCGGCGGACCGCTGAGCGTGGTGCTGGGCATCTACTTCACGTGGTTCATCGGCAGCGCGCTGGAAAACGAGTGGGGCGATTTTCGCTTTAACCTTTATATCCTGCTGGGCATGGTGGGCGCGGTGGCGGCCTGTCTGCTGACGGGCTACGCCGATACCTACTGCCTGTCCCTGTCGCTGCTGCTGGCCTTTGCCATGCTTTACCCGGAGGTTCAGGTGCTGCTCTTCTTCGTCATCCCCATCCGGGTGAAGTACTTCGGCCTGTTCGCGGGGGCGCTGTGGCTGCTCAGCTTCCTCGGTGCCGGGGCAGCGGGCAAGCTGAACTATCTGCTCTGCATGGTGAACTTCCTCGTCTTCTTTGGCCCGCAGGCGTGGCGCAGTGTCCGCGCGTGGGTCCGCCGTGAACAGTGGAAGAGGAAGAACCGCCGATGATGCTGGATCGATTGGAAGGCAACGCGGAGCTGAAATCCAGCGTTCGCCTCATGCTGGACAGCCGCCGCTTGACCCACAGCGTCCTTTTGGTGGGCGAGGAGGGGCTGGGAGCCGGTTTCGCGGCCCGCTGCGTTGCGGCCGATTATCTTTACCCCCAAGGCGGAGCGCCCGCTGAGGCGCTTGTACGGGGCGAATGCTGCCGTGCTGTGGCAAAGGCCGGCAAGCGCGACAGCGGCCAGATCGAAACGGGTGTCGTGCGGGAGGCCATCTCGGTCACCGGCATGGGCTCCGGCGGAAAATATCTTGTCGGTCAGGTCACGGCCATGCGGTCGGAGATCTTCAACACCAGCCTTTCGGCGGAGGGCCGCGCCGTCCTGCTCTACCATGTGGAGCAGATGAACGAGGAATCGGCCAACGCCCTGCTGAAGGTCATGGAGGAGCCGCCGGAGGGCGTGCTCTTTCTGCTGACGGCGGATTCGCTGGCGGGCGTGCTGCCCACCATCCGGAGCCGCTGCATCAGCTTTGCCATGGCTCCCGTCTCCCCTGCCGACTGCGCCCGCTACTGCACGAAGCAGGGGGTGGACGCCAAGGCGGCGGCCCTGTACAGTGAGCTTTTCGACGGCCACATCGGCACAGTGCTGGCCGCCGCGCGGGACGACGCCCGCCGCGAGCAGGTGGAACAGGCTCTGACGCTGGCCAAGGCCGCCGCCGCGAAGGACAGCTACGCCGCCGCCGTCCTGCTGGCCGGTTACGAAAAGGAGAAAGCCGGTGCGGCCGCCCTGCTGGCCGATTTCCGGGCCGTCGCCGCTGCCGGGCTGCGCGGCAGCCCCCGCTCCCCGGTGCAGGGCGATGCCGCCCGCAAGGCGCTGGGAGCCGCCGATGCCGCCATGCAGCGCATCAGCGCACAGGTCAACCCGAAGATCGTTCTGTCTGTGCTGGCCGCAAAATTCAGAAGCTTCTGAACAAGAAAAGCAGCCGCGTTTGCGGCTGCTTTTCTCGTTATCATGCTGAAAATATCTTATCTTCTCCGGGTGCGGTGCTTACGGTTCAGGTTCAGCGAACCGCCGCTGGCGACCATGGTGACGAAGCTGAGGACTGCAAGAATGAGCACCAGAGCCGCCATGAGGAGCAGGGTGCTTTTGAGGTCGGTGCGAAAGTCGGAGACGTATTCCTGATGGGTCACGAGGCTGACCTTGCCCACCTCGTAGCCGTCCAGATAGACGGTGGCCTCGCCGAGGACGGCGCCGTTCTTGATGGTGGCGGAGACGCTCTCCGGCAGCTCGAAGCTGCAGGTCACCTTGTCGTCGGCGTGGCCGTAGCCGCTGAGGGGTTCGGCGGCATAGAGCTCCACGGCTTCCTCGCTGCGGCACTTGGTCAGCGGAACCGTGGTCAGCGGCGTTTCAGTGTCCACAAGCTGACGGTCTGCAAAGCTGGCGAAAGCCCAGTCCAGCAGCTCGGAAGCTTCCTTGTAGATGTTGTCGAGGTCGGAGCCGAGGATGACCAGCCCGTAGGTGTGGCCGCCTTTCTGGGCAAAGGTGACGTAGCAGCGGCCCGCCAGCGTGGTGAAGCCGGTCTTCATGCCGCGGATGTAGTCGCGGTAGTAGGGGTACTCCGGGTTCAGCATCAGGTTGGTGGAGGTGATGGTCCGCTCGTTCTGGTGCAGGTTGGTAGCCGGGAGGGTGTAGCTCAGGGTATTGGCGGCCTTCATGTAGGTCTCGTTGGCGGCACAGGCCGACGCGATGAGGGCAAGGTCATGGGCCGAGGAGACGTTGCCGTAGTCATACAGGCCGTGCACGCAGGTAAAGCTGGTGGAGGTGCAGCCCAGCTCCTGCGCCTTCTGGTTCATCATGGCCACAAAGTTGGGCAGACTGCCGTCCGCCACGTCGCTGGCGATGACGCTGGCAGCGTCGTTGGCGCTGGCGACCAGAAGCCCGTACAGCAGGTCGATGCGGCGCACCGTCTCGCCGATGCGGAGATTCATGGTGCTGCCATTGGCGTTCTGGATGTCCTTGAACTCCTGCGTCAGGCTGGTGGGGATGGTGATCTCCGCGTTCAGATCCTTGCCGCTTTCGAGGAAGAGCAGGGCCGTCATCATCTTGGTCAGGCTGGCGATGTAGCGCTGCTGGTCGATGTTTTGTTCCAAGATGGGCTTGTCGATGTCCGCGTTGAACAGGTAGACCGATTCGCCCTCATTGGCGGTCTGGATGGGCATTTCGTACACGGCCAGACCCGGCAGTGCAGCCGAGACGGCCAGCACAGCCGTCAGCAGCAGGGCAGCGGCCCGGCGGAAGAAGGTGTTTTTTTGCATGAGCATATCCTCCCAAAAGATTCAGATCATCCCAGCAGTTTCTGCCAGAACGAGAACAACGTGTACTTTTCGAGTGCCGGGGCAGTTTCCACCGGTGCCGGATGGAGCTCCGGGCTGGTGAAGGCCCAGTCGAACAGCTCGGCGGCCTCGCGGAAGATGTTCTGGCTGTTGGAACCCAAGATCACAAGGCCGTAGGTGTGGCCGTCCTGCTGGGCAAAGGTGACGAAGCACCGCCCCGCTTGGGTGGTGAAACCGGTCTTCATCCCGTGGGCGTAGCTGCGGTAATAGGCGCTGGCGGGCTGCAGGAGCTTGTTGGTGGTGGTCACGGTCCGGGCGGGATGCACATTGGTGGCGGGCAGCTCGTAAGCCGTGGCGTCGGCGATCCGCCGATAAGCAGGGTTCGCGTAGCATGCCAGCGCGATCTTGGCCATATCGCGGGCCGTGGAGTAGTTGCCGGTGTCGTAGAGGCCGTGGGCGCAGGTGAACTGGGTGGAGGTGCAGCCCAGCTGAGCCGCGCGGGCATTCATTCGGGCTGCAAAGGCCGCAAGGTCGCCCCCGGCATCGTCGCTGGCGAGGACGCTGGCCGCATCGTTGGCGCTGGGCAGCAGCATCGCGTAGAGCATATCGATGCGGCGGACGGTCTCCCCCGCCTGTAGGCCGATGGTGTGGCCCCGGTCTGCCTTGATGGCTGCAAACTCCGGCGTCAGGCTGTCCGGGATGGTGATCTCCGCGTTCAGGTCGTTTCCGCGCTCGATCACCAGCAGGGCTGTCATCATCTTGGTCAGGCTGGCAACGCAGCGGGGCAGGTCGGGGTTCTGCTCCACAAGGACTTCCCCGGTGTCGGCGTCGAAGAGATAGATCGACTCCTGCGGGTAAGCGGTCTGGATGGGCATGGCGTAAACGGCAAAGCCGGGCAGCGCAGCCGCCGCCGCGATCGCGGCGGTCAGCACCAGCGCCAGCACCCGGCGCGCAAAGGAATGGATGTACATGGTCAAAAGCTCCTTCGGAAGTTCCCGGCTTCCACGATGGGGGTTGAAAAAGAACTATTAAAAGAATACCATAAAAGAAGCAAAAGAGAAAGGTGGTTTTTCAACAATGATCGTTTCCTTTGGTGGAAAAACGCCCCAAGACCGCGGTGCGGCCTTTGTGGCCCCCAATGCCACGGTGCTGGGCGATGTGATTCTGGAAGCCGGTTCGAGCGTCTGGTACGGGGCGGTGCTGCGCGGAGACGACGGCACCCTGACCCTTGGCGAGAATACCAACGTGCAGGATAACGCGGTGCTCCACTGCGACCCCGGCGGGGCCGTGTTGCTGGGCAAAAATGTCACGGTGGGCCACAGCGCCCTTGTCCACGGCTGCACCGTGGGGGACGGCAGCCTCATCGGGATGCACGCCACCCTGCTGAACCACTGCGTCATCGGGAAAAACTGCATCATCGGGGCCGGGGCGCTGGTGCCGGAAGGAATGGTCATCCCGGATGGTTCCGTGGCCGTCGGCGTCCCGGCGCGGGTCATCAAGACCATCTCCGCCGAACAGGCTGCACACAACGTCGAAAATGCGCAGCACTATGTCACGGACGCGAAAAATCACGATGCTGTCATAAAAGTTTCACAAGAATTTACAAGAATGTAATGACTTTTGTTCCGAAATCGGGTATACTATAGAGCACAAGGGAGCGGGGCCGCAACCGTCTCCCTTGCACATGATTCCTCCTCACACCAAAGCAATACCCCAAAAAGCAGGAACCCCCTCCGGTGTACCGCAAGCGCCGGAGGGGGTTCTTGTTTTTCTTGATAAAGGATTCCGAATAAACCTCGCCCTTCGGGAGAGGTGGCATCGCGCAGCGATGACGGAGAGGGTGATGCCGCTTACACCGCCCCGTAAATGCCGTGGACGGAGACTTCGCCGGTGAAGACGTGCTCTTCGCCGCTGTCCGTGCGGACGACGAGGCGGCCCTCTTCGTCCACGTCGATGGCTTCGCCCGCGCCCTGCCCGCCGCCCGGCAGGTCAAAGGTCACGCGGCGGCCGATGTTGACACAGGCGGCCTTGTATTCCTCCCGGAAGGGGGCAAACCCCTCCCGCGCGAAGACGTACATCGGGCGGTCGAAGCCGAAATCGGTCAGGCCCTCGGCCAGCCACTGCGGGTCGGCGGCGAGATCAACGACTGCTCCCTGCAGCGCCAGCGAGGTGCCGTGGGGCAGGTCCGCCGCGTCAAAATAGCTCTGGGGCTGGGCCAGATTGATGCCGATGCCGCACAGAATGCCCCGGCCCTGCTGCTCGTAGCCGTAGGAGACGGATTCGCACAGGATGCCGACGATCTTCTTACCATTCAGCAAAAGGTCGTTGGGCCACTTGATCTGGCAGTCCACGCCGTAGCGCAGCTTGAGCTGGCTGCGCACGGCAAGGCTTGCCAGCAGCGGCAGGGTGGCGGGCTGCGCCAGCGGCTCCCGGATGGCGACGGTGTAGTACAGCGCCTTGCCCTCCGCGTTGACCCAGCTGCGGCCCAGCCGCCCCCGGCCGGCGGTCTGGTTGGTGGTGTAGACCGCGCCCACCGGGCCGAACTCCTCGAAATGCTCTTTCACATAGGCGTTGGTGCTGCCGCATTCGGGCAGATAACGCACCTCATTGATGCTCATAGATGTGGTACCTCTTTGTGTTCGTGGGAGATGATCTTCCCTTGGTCCAGCGTCAGCACACCGTAGGTGTTGGGGCCGGTATAGCACCGGCCGCAGGAGCCGGGGTTGAACAAAAACACTTTGCCGCGCTGCTCGGCCACCGGGATATGGGTGTGGCCGAACAGGGCCACCTCGGCCCCGCGGGCGGCGGCGGCATCGGTGAGCGTATCCAGATCGTATTTTACGCCATACATATGGCCGTGAGTATAGAAGACGACGACCTGATCGAAGGCGGCCAGACCGTCCAGCGGCTCCAGCGCGCCAAAATCGCAGTTTCCGGCCACCGCATAGACCTTCATTTTCGGGTAGAGCGTCAGGGCCTCTTCCAGATCACGCAGACCGTCGCCGAGAAAGATCACGGCGGTCGCGTCGCTTTCCGCATGAAGAATGCGCTCGACAGCTCCGGTGCTGTTGTGGCTGTCACTCAGAATCAAAAGTTTCGTCACGGGACAACGTCCTCCTAAAATTTAGTTATTCTGCATGGCCAGCATCTGCTTGTAGACCTCGCTCTTGGAATACGGGGTCCCCTGTGCAGCGGCTTTGGCGGCGGCGGTGGGGCCGTAACCCTCGCTTGTCAGGTCTAAGGCGCGCTGGGCGGCCTGTTCCAGCGTCAGGCTCTCTTCGGTCTCGGCGGCGGGTGCCCCGGCCATGACCAGCACATACTCGCCGCGGGGCTCATTTTCGGCGTAGTGGGTCTGTGCCTCGCCGAGGGTGGTCTTCCAGATCTCCTCGTGGAGCTTGGTCAGCTCGCGGCAGAGGGTGATGCTCCGCTCAGTGCCGAAAGCCGTCACCAGATCGTCCAGCGTGGTGCGCAGTTTGTGCGGCGCTTCGTAGAAAATGACCGTCCGCTTCTCGCCCTGCAATTCGGCCAAGCGCTCCCGCTTCTGCTTTTTGTTCACGGGCAGGAAGCCCTCGAACACCCAGCGGGAGGTGTCCTGCCCCGAAACCGCCAGCGCCGTGACACAGGCCGAGGCGGCGGGCACCGGCACGACCTTGATGCCGCGGGCCAGCGCATCCCGGACGATGACCTCGCCGGGGTCGGAGACGCAGGGCATTCCGGCGTCTGAGCAAAGGGCGCAGTTCTCCCCCGCCTCGATGCGGCGCAGGATGCCTTCGCCTTTTTGCAAAGCGTGCTCGTAGTAGCTGACCATCGGCTTTTTCAGGCCGAGGAAGTTCAGCAGCTTCATGGTCACGCGGGTGTCCTCGGCGGCGATGAAGTCCGCCGCACCAAAGGTCGCCGCTACCCGCGGCGGCATGTCGTCCAAGTTGCCGATGGGTGTTGCGACGATATATAACGTACCAGCCATACAGACCTCCCAATTCTAGTTGTTCCCGTACAGGGCCGCCCCCGCCGAGATGAGCACATCCGGTTCGATGCGCAGCCCGGTCTTGCGGTTTTTCTGCGCCTCCACCAAAAAGAGCCACGGGGCCGCGTCGGGCTTGTTCTTCACAAAGGCGAGGCGCTTGGGCTCCAAGCGGTTGGCCCGCAGCACAGCCAGCACCTCGGCCAGCCGTTCGGGCCGGTGGCAGAGCGCGAGCCGCCCGCCGTCCTTGAGCAGCCGGAAGCCGCAGCGGCAGACATCCTCCAGCGTGCAGTCGGTCTCGTGCCGCGCTGCGGCGCGGGCGGGGTCGCTGCTCTGGAACCCGGCAGTAAAGTAGGGCGGGTTGCAGGCGCAGACATCGAAGCTGCCTTCCCCCGCCCGGTAGGTGCGCAGGTCGGCGCAGACGGAGGTGATGTGGTCGATGCCCTGTGCGGCCAGTGCCTCACGCAGAAGGCTGCTTGCCTCCGGCTGGAGCTCCACGGCGGCGCATTCGCCCCGGTGGCCCCGGTCGTGCCACTCCAAGCTGACAATGCCGCAGCCGGAACACAGGTCCACGGCCTTCTGGCTGCGCTTTGGCTCCGTGAACCGGGCCAGCAGCAGCGCGTCCGACCCGAAGCGGTGGGCCGCCGAACAAAAGACTTCTGTTTTATTATACAAAATCTCGGTGGAATGTTCCATATCTGTGCCGTGAATCCTTTACCAAAATATCGGGCCGGAATCTCCGGGAAAATTGTGCAGGGCGGAAAACCGCCCGCAAACAAAAAGCAGCAGACCCGCTTTGAACAGGTCTGCTGCTTTTGATGCGTTTTTACGGATATCGCCGTGAAATTATTCAGCGGTGATAGCACCGGTGGGGCAAGCGCCCTCGCAAGCGCCGCAATCGATGCAAGCGTCTGCGTTCACAACTGCAACACCGTTCTCAACGGTGACAGCACCAACGGGGCAAGCGCCCTCGCAAGCGCCGCAGCCAACACATGCGTCAGAAACCTTGTGTGCCATAATAAAACTCTCCTTTATTTCCCGTGCCAATGTTTAGGAGAAGCCTGCCCTCGCACGGTGCCAGCAAGCTGCTCCGGAATTCATCCTTGTCTGCATTCTAACAAACCAAAAATGAAAAGGCAAGACTAACCGTACCGCCGTAAAGGGCTTTTTTTATTTTTTGTTGGGTTGCACAAAAGCAACGGCTAACTTTACGGGAAAATTGAGGGAGATTTTTAGCGAAAATCACGAAGCACGGTTAGTTTTATAATACTAACCACTGTGATTTCCCACCATTTTTCTGGGAATTATTTCGCCTTTTTGGGGCAGTTTCCACAGCCGGCGGGGTTGCCGTCGGCGTCCGCTGCAGCCACCACAGGGGCGGGGTTGCGCACGCCGGAATAGTCGTCGTCCGGGTCGGGGCGGCGGGGGGCGCGCTTGCCGCCGCTGACATACTCGCACACGCCGACCTTGTAGTACCGGGGGGTCAGGGCTTCGGAGCCGCAGCGCACCCGCAGGTAGCCGGAAACGGGGTTCACTTCCAGCACGGTGCCGAGACCGTCCGGGGTGCGGACGGTGCTGCCCACCATGGGCATGATGCTGTTGAGGTACTCGTAGGCGCTCTCCTCATAGGCAAGGCAGCACATCAGGCGGCCGCACGCGCCGCTGATCTTGGTGGGGTTCAGGGAGAGGCCCTGCTCTTTGGCCATCTTGATGGAAACGGGCTGGAAGTCCTTCAAAAAGCGGGAGCAGCAGAAGGGCTGGCCGCAGATGCCGAGGCCGCCGATCATCTTGCTCTCGTCGCGCACGCCGATCTGGCGCAGCTCGATGCGGGTGTGGAAGATGCCGGCCAGATCCTTGACCAGCTCGCGGAAGTCCACGCGGCCGTCGGCGGTGAAGTAGAACATGATCTTGGAGCGGTCGAGGGTATATTCGGCCTCCACCAGCTTCATTTCCAGCCCGTGCCGGGCGATGCACTCCTGACAGGTGTGGTAAGCCCGCTTTTCATCCTCGCGGTTCTGGCGCATCCGGCGCACATCCACGCTGTCGGCTATCCGAGTGATGGGCTTGAGGGCCTTGGGTACGGCGGCATCCGTCACTTCCTTGACGCCCTGCACCACCTCGCCGCACTCGATGCCGCGGGCAGTCTCGACGATGACGTGATCGCCGGTTTTGATCTCGGCCCCGGCGGGGTCGAAGTAATAGCTTTTTCCGTTTTCCTTGAAACGGACAGAGATCACTTTTTTCATAGTTTTCCTCGTACTATTCCGATAAACACTCAAAAATTTGAGCCTATAAATCCATTCTATCAAATAGTATAACATAATCCCGAAAATATTTCCACGGAATTGCAACAATCTTCGGCCCTGAACCGTATCTCCGGTGAAAACTGACTAAATTTTGCAAAAGATTCACCCGGCACTCTTGCAACCCCTCTGACCTCGTGTATAATAGGAATCATGGAAAACTCGCCCTTTTGAGGGCGCTTGCCGTGGAGCGCACGGCAAAAAGTAAGGAAATGGTAGGATATAATGGGAAAATTCAGTGTCAAAAAACCGTTCACGGTTCTGGTAGCTGTCATCATGGTGCTGATGCTGGGCTTCGTGTCCATCAGCAACATGCAGACCAACCTCTTACCGGACGTGAACACGCCGTACCTGATGGTGGTCACGGTGTATCCCGGTGCGAGCCCGGAGCGCGTGGAGAGCGAAGTCTCTGACGTCATGGAAAACGCGCTGGGCACCGTGGCAGGTGTGGAATCCATCACGGCCACCTCTGCGGAGAATTACAGCCTTCTGCTGATGCACTTCGCCGAGGGTACGGATATGAACAGCGCCTTGGTCAAGGTGTCGAACAAGGTGGACCAGACCACCTCCAGTCTGCCCAGCAGCTGTCTGTCGCCTTCGATCATTGAATACAGCCTGAACATGAACGCCTTTATGACCGTGGCCGTCAGCCGCGAGGGCAGCGATGTGTACGACCTGTCGGATTTCGTCAGCGATACCCTCGTGCCCTATGTGGAGCGCAAGGGCGGCGTGTCCAGCGTGTCCGCCAACGGCCTGATCGAGAAGATGGTGCAGGTCCAGCTCAGTCAGGAGAAGGTGGACGCCATCAACGAACGGCTGCTGGAAGTCATCGACGCCCGACTGGCCGATGCGCGGGCTCAGCTCGACGCCGCTGAGGCCCAGATCGAAGCCGGCCGTGCGGAGTACAACCGCCAGTTCAAGAACTTCAATAAGACTGTTTCCAACACCGTGATGCAGCAGTACAGCGGCGAGGTCGGCAATGCGGTGGAGACCGTCCGCAAACAGGCACAGGCCCTGCTGGACAGCGTCAACCAGCTCATCGCCGTGGTGCAGGAGCCGGAGATCCAACAGGCCCTGATCGACGTCCGGGACGGCTTGCAGCGCGTCATGGACAAGTTCAACGAGACGGGCATGAAGGACATCGACTCCCTGATCGAGATCGTGGCCGAGCTGCGCGAGATCACCGATAAGCTGACCACCGCCTTGCAGCAATTGCAGGAGCGCCTGAACACGGAGACCGGCACCGAGGGCAGCACCGCCACCGATCTGGTCGATGATCTGCAGGTGCAGCAGAGCCTGAGCACCGTTTACAACACCCTGAACGATGTCATTAAGGCTATGGACGATGTCCCCGGCCTGATGAGCACCTTCTCGGACGCCTTGGGCACCTATTCCCAGCAGCAGCTGGAAGCCTATATGAAGTTCACCGAGGCCCGCGAGACGCTGAACGAGTACGAAAAGCAGCTCGAAACCGCAAAGCAGACCTATGAGGACGCCAAGGAGAAGGCCATGGCCAGCTCCGACGTCTCCAAGATGCTGGATATCGACACGCTGGCGCAGCTCATCTACGCCCAGAACTTCTCGATGCCCGCCGGTTACGTCAAGGATTCCAGCGGCAAATCGTGGCTGCTGAAGGTTGGCGAGGAGTACGACAGCATCGACGATATCTCCGGTGCCCTGCTGCTCCATGTGGACGGCTTCGGCGATGTCCGCCTGTCGGACGTGGCCGATGTGGAGGTCATCGATAACGCCGAGGCCAGCTTCACCCGCCTGAACGGCGAGCGCGCGGCCGTGCTGAAAATCTACAAAGGCTCCAGCTCCAGCGCCAGCACCGTCTCGGACAACTGCCTGTCCGCGTTCAAGGAGCTGGAAGCTCAGTACGACGGCCTCCATGTAGTCGTTCTGTCCAACCAAGGCAACTATATCACCATCATCGTCAAGAGCATCCTCAGCAGCATGCTCATCGGCGCAGCATTGGCCATCATCGTGCTGGCTCTCTTCCTGCGGGACATCAAGCCCACCCTCGTGGTCGGCTTCAGCATCCCGCTGTCGGTCCTGTTCGCTGTGGTGCTGATGTACTTCACCGGCATGGACCTGAACGTCATGACGCTGGCCGGCCTGTCGCTGGGCATCGGTATGCTGGTGGATAACTCCATCGTCGTCATTGAAAACATCTACCGTCTGCGCAGCCGCGGCGTGCCCGCCCCCCGCGCGGCCGTGCAGGGCACAAAGCAGGTGGGCATGTCCATCGTGGCATCCACCCTCACTTCGGTCTGCGTCTTCCTGCCGGTCGTCTTCTCGTCCAGCCTCGTCAAGAGCCTGATGCAGCCCATGTCCCTGTGCATCGGCTACTGCCTGATGGCCTCTCTCCTCGTGGCCGTCACCGTTGTCCCGGCGGCTGCCTCCACCGTTCTGAAAAAGGCGGAGCCGAAGCAGCTCAAGTGGTTCGACAAGATCCAGAACAAGTACGCCAAGAGCTTGGAGTGGTGTTTTCAGCACCGCGCTCTGCCGCTGGTGGCAGCAGTGGCTTTGCTGGTCTTCTGCGGCTGGCGGGTTGTCTCCATGGGTGTGGAGCTGCTGCCCACCATCACCAGCAATGAGGCCATCGTCACCCTGACCACCACCAAGGACCTCAGCAAGGAGGACTCCTACGCCATTGCCGAAAAGGCCATCGACGCCATGCTGAACGTGGACAACGTGGAGGAAGTGGGCATTACCACCGACACCCGTGTGGCCGGCATGGATGTGGGCCAGTTGGGTCTGCCCAGCGCCATCACCGACCTGCTGAACGCCGCCAACAGCTACGGCACCTATCAGGTCAACGTCATGCTGAACGAGTCCCTCTCCTCCACCCAGATCGAAACGGCCCGTCAGGCGCTGGAAGATGCCCTCTCCGGCATTGAGGACTGCACCGCCACCGTCGAGATCAGCGGGATGCAGGAGCTGACCAGCCAGCTGGCCAGCGGCCTGAGCGTCAAGATCTATGGTGCGGATTCCGATACCTTGACCAAGCTCTCCGAGAAGGTCGTGGAGATCGTCAACGACACCGAGGGCTTTGCCAACGCCACCAACGGTCTGGGCAGCGGCGATGCCACCATCAATCTGCAGATCGACCGCGACAAGGTCCGCTCCTACGGCCTGACCGTTGCGCAGGTTTACCAGCAGATCGCCGCCAAGCTGGCCACCACCACCACGGCGCAGACCCCGGTCTCCGTGGACGGCAGAACCATGAGCGTGGAGATCAGCGACAACCTCGATCCCGTGACCAAGGAAAACATGATGGATATCACCTTTGAGACCTCTGTCATGTCCGCCGACGGCACCACCACCACCGGCACCTGTAAGCTGAGCGACATCGCAACGTGGGTCACCGGCAGTGCACCCAACTCCATCACCAGCCAGAACCAGACCCAGTACGTCACCGTTACAGCCAACACGCTGGACGGCTACAACACCACGGTTCAGGCCCGTGAGCTGGAAAAGAAGCTGGATGCCTTCGCCCTCTCCGACGAGATGCCGGAGGGCTGCTCCTTCTCCATGGGCGGCGAGTCCGACAGCGTCAACTACATGGTCAAGGAGATGGTGCAGTGGATGGGGCTGGCTCTGCCCTTCGTCTACCTCGTCATGGTGGCCCAGTTCCAGAGTCTGCTCTCCCCCTTCATCGTCCTGTTCACCGTGCCGCTGGCCTTCACCGGCGGTCTGCTGGGTCTGCTCCTCACTGGCCAGCAGCTGACCATGATCTCCCTGATGGGCTTCATCGTCCTGATGGGCACCGTCGTCAACAACGGCATCGTCTTCGTGGACTACACCAACCAGCTCCGAATGGGCGGCATGGAGCGCCGCGCGGCCCTCATCGCCACCGGCAAGACCCGTATGCGCCCCATCCTGATGACCACCCTGACCACCGTTCTGGCCATGCTGCAGCTCGTCTTCAGCAACGATATGGCCAGCCAGCTCATGAGCGGCATGGCCATCGTCATCATCTGCGGCCTGACCTATGCGACCATCATGACGCTGTATGTCGTGCCGCTGCTGTATGATCTGCTGTTCAAGAAGCCGCCGCTGAACATCGACGTTGGCAGCGATGACCTCGACGATATCCCCGACGATGCCGCCGAGTATATCGCCCAGTCCCACGCACAGCCGGAAGCATAATTCTCAGACGACAAAGCCGTCCACTTTGGAAGTGGGCGGTTTTTTGTTTCAACCTCTCAGTCTCGCTGACGCTCGCCAGCTCCCCTAATAAGGGGAGCCCTTGGCAAAACCGGAAACTCTACCTATACGCCAGAGCCTCCCCTACTAGGGGAGGTGGCATTGCGGAGCAATGACGGAGAGGTTGTACAGAGAAAAAACTGCCCTGCGCAAGCAAGGCGTGTTTTTACGTTGCAAAATGCCCAAAAAATATCTCGAAATATTGGCTGATAAATCTAAAAAGATGTCCACACAGGAGACGTAAACTGTGATATAATCATAATTATAAAGGATATAACCGAGAGTGTGGTATCCAATCATTTCGAAAAAGGAGGCGAAGCCCTATGGCACAGTTTCGCTCCAAGCCCTTTGGCGTGACCAAGAATGGCGAAAAGGTCAACGAGTACATCATGTCGAACCCCGGCGGGCTGGCGGTCAGTGTGCTGAATTACGGCTGCGTGATCAAAAACATCTTTGTTCCCACAAAACATGGGCCGGTGGATGTCGTGGTGGGCCACGACACCTTTGCCGACTATGAAAATGACTTCAATTCCTCCAGCAGTACCTGCTGCGGCGCATTTGTGGGGCGGTACGCCAACCGCATCGAGAACGCCGAGTTCAGCGTGGGCGGCAGAAAGTACCAGCTGGAACCGAACAACGGCAAAAACCACTTGCACGGCACCTTCCCCCGCAAAATTTACGACGTCAAGGCCTTCGGCGATACCCTGCTGCTGGAGACCGAGAGCCCGGCGGGCGAGGATGGTTTCCCCGGAAATCTGAAGATCTCGGTGCGCTACATCCTCACCGAGGACAACGCCCTGCGGATGGATTACCGCGTCTCCTCCGACGCCGACACCATCCTGAACCTGACGAATCACACCTACTTCAACCTCGACGGCGGCGGCGATGTGCTGAACCAGAAGCTGCGCATCTACGCTTCCCGCTATCTGGAGGGCAACAATGAGACCTGCCCCACCGGCAGCATCCTGCCCGTGGACAACACGCCGATGGATTTCCGGGCGGGCAAGGTCATCGGGCGGGACATCGATACCGGCTTTGCCCAGACCACCATGGTGGGCGGCGGCTATGACCACTGCTTCGTCATCGACCGGGGCCGCGGTGCCAGCCAGAGCCTCTGCGCGTGGGCGTCCAGCGATAAGACCGGCATCAGCATGAAGGTCTACACCACCCAGCCCGGCGTCCAGCTCTACACCGCCAACTTTTTGCAGGACTGCCCCTCTCCCGGCAAGGGCGGCGTCCCGATGCAGAAATATGGCGGCTTTGCGTTGGAGACCCAGCACTTCCCCTGCAGCCCTTCCCACCCGGAGTTCCCCTCCACGGTGCTGCGGGCCGGCAAGGTCTTCCGCGCCAACACCACCCTGCGCTTCTTCACGGGCAAGCAGTGCGGGAAATTATGAGCTTTGAGGGAGCTGCCGCTGCGGCTCCCTTTCCCTTTTCTCCCATTTGCACAAAGGGCCGCTTCTCTCCATGTAAAATCGGAGAAAAATCTTCTTAAATCAAAAAGTTGAATTTCGAAAAAGCAACAAAAATCCATCTTAATAAAATTCCAGATACTTGATTCTGCATCCAAAACGCGGTATTCTTTAGGCAGAGCGCGGGACAAGCCCGCATCGGTATTTTGGTGATAAGCGAGGTACTTTGCTATGGCAATTCTGGTTTCCGGCGGTGCCGGTTATATTGGCAGCCACACCTGCATCGAGCTGCTGAATGCGGGCTACGATGTCGTGGTGGCAGATAACTATTACAATGCTTCTCCGGTGGTGCTTGACCGTGTCAAGCAGATCACCGGCAAGGACTTCCGCTTCTACAACGCGGACATGACCAAGCATGAGGACGTGGAGAAGATCTTCACCGAGTGCCCGGACATCGACGCCGTCATCCAGTTCGCTGCCTATAAGGCTGTGGGCGAGAGCGTCTCCAAGCCCATCGAGTACTATTACAATAACCTGAACTGCACCCTCGTCATTCTGGATGTGATGCGCCGCCACAACTGCCACAACTTCGTGTTCAGCTCCTCGGCCACCGTCTACGGCGACCCGGCCTCCGTGCCCATCACCGAGGACTTCCCCGTGGGCAAAACCACCAACCCCTACGGCACCACCAAGGCCTTCACCGAGCGCATTCTGGAGGATGTCTGCAAGGCGGACCCGGAGCTGAACGTCGCCCTGCTGCGCTACTTCAACCCCATCGGTGCCCACAAGTCCGGCCTCATCGGCGAGGACCCCAACGGCATCCCCAACAACCTGATGCCCTACATCGCCAAGGTCGCCATCGGCAAGCTGGAAAAGGTCCATGTCTTCGGCAACGACTACCCCACCCCGGACGGCACCGGCGTGCGTGACTATATCCATGTCGTCGATCTGGCCCGCGGCCATGTCTGCGCCATCAAGAAGCTGGAGACCAAGTGCGGCCTCTTCATCTGCAACCTCGGCACCGGCCACGGCTACAGCGTGCTGGATGTCATCCACGCCTTCGAAAAGGCCTGTGGCAAGAAGCTCCCCTATGTCATCGACCCGCGCCGCCCCGGCGATATCGCCGAGTGCTACGCCGACCCCACCAAGGCCAAGAAGGAGCTGGGCTGGGTGGCTGAGTACGGCATCGAGGAGATGTGCGCCGATAGCTGGAATTGGCAGCAGAAGAACCCCGACGGCTACCACACTGTGAAGTAAAAAACCAAACAAAACGCAAGGCTCGCTTCGTCCGCTCCGCGCGGATGAGGCGGGCTTTTTTTCGTTTCCTGCCTTGACAATGCCGGGCAGTTAGCATATATTAAAACTGTTTCTATAGGCTAACAATTTGTCGAAATGGAAAGGCAGACTGCCATGACATTAAAAGAACTGAAGATCGGCGAAAGTGCCGTGATCGATACTGTTGGCGGGGAGGGTGCCCTGCGGCAGCATTTTCTGGATATGGGGCTGATCCCCGGCGAGCGGGTCACGCTGGTGAAATTTGCGCCCATGGGCGACCCGATGGAATTGCAGATCCATGGGTACGAGCTGACGCTGCGTCTGGACGATGCGGCCCGGATCGCAGTCACCCCGGCGGCGAGTGCCCCGGCCGCCGCCCATGCCCGGCGGGAAAGCAAAATGGTGGAGCATCCGGGTCTCGGCGAGGGCGGGCGCTACCATACCAAGAAAGGGGAACACCCGGTGCCGGAGGGCACGACCCTGACCTTTGCACTGGCGGGCAACCAGAACTGCGGCAAGACCACCCTGTTCAACCAGCTCACCGGCTCCAATCAGCATGTGGGCAATTTCCCCGGCGTGACGGTGGACCGGAAGAGCGGCGCCATCAAGGAGCACCCGGAGACCGAAGTCACCGATCTGCCCGGCATTTACTCCATGTCTCCTTACTCCAATGAGGAGATCGTGACCCGCCAGTTCATCATCGGGGAAAAGCCGACTGGCATCATCAATATCGTGGACGCCACGAACATCGAGCGCAACCTGTACCTGACCATGCAGCTGATGGAACTGGAGACCCCCATGGTGCTGGCTCTGAACATGATGGATGAGGTGCGCGGCAACGGCGGCACCATCCGCATCAACCAGATGGAAGCCATGCTGGGCATCCCGGTGGTTCCCATTTCCGCCGCCAAAAATGAGGGCGTCGATGAGCTGGTGGATCATGCCATCCATGTGGCAAAATATCAGGAGCGGCCGGGCCGGATGGATTTCTGCGGCGAAGAAGATCACGGCGGCGCGGTGCATCGCTGCATCCACGGCATCATCCACCTGATCGAGGATCATGCCAAAGCGGCGGGGATCCCGGTGCGGTTCGCAGCCACCAAGCTGGTGGAGGGCGATGCCCGCATTGAGCAGGCGCTGAAGCTCGACCAGAACGAAAAAGAAATGATCGAACACATCATCGTGCAGATGGAGCAGGAGCGCGGGCTGGATCGTGCCGCCGCCATCGCGGATATGCGGTTCCACTTCATTCACCAGTTGGTCGATCAGACCGTCGTGAAGCCTCACCAGAGCAAGGAACAGCTCCGCAGCAGCAGGATCGACCAGTTCCTGACCGGAAAATATACGGCCATCCCGGCATTCGTGGGGATCATGGCGCTGGTGTTTTACCTTACCTTCGGGGTCATCGGTGCGGGGCTGCAGGGCTTGCTGGAGGTCGGCATCGATCGACTGACCGTCCTTGTGGACGACGCCCTGACGTATTGGAACGTCAACGAGGTCGTGCACTCCTTGGTCATCGACGGCATCTTCACCGGTGTGGGCAGCGTGCTGAGCTTTTTACCCATCATCGTGACCCTCTTCTTCTTCCTTTCTCTGCTGGAAGATACCGGCTACATGGCCCGCGTGGCCTTCGTAATGGACAAACTGCTCCGGCGCATCGGCCTTTCGGGCCGCAGCATCGTGCCGATGCTCATTGGCTTTGGCTGCACGGTTCCGGGCGTCATGGCCAGCCGCACCCTGCCCTCGGAGCGCGACCGCAAGATGACCATCCTGCTCACCCCGTTCATGAGCTGTTCGGCCAAGCTCCCCATCTATAGCTTGTTTGCCGTTACCTTCTTCCCGGACCACGCGGCGCTGGTCATGGTGGGGCTGTACTTCCTCGGCATCATCGTAGGCATCCTCGCGGCGTTTGCGCTCAAGGGGACCCTCTTCCGGGGCGAGGCTGTGCCCTTTGTGATGGAGCTGCCCAACTACCGCCTCCCCGGCCTGAAGAATGTCTGCCAGCTGCTCTGGGAAAAGGCGCGGGATTTCTTGGAGCGTGCCTTCACGGTGATCTTTATTGCGACCATCGTCATCTGGTTCTTGCAGAACTTCGATCCGCAGCTCAGCTTGACGGCGGACCCGCAGGAGAGCATTTTGGCGCTGGTGGCAAGCTGCATCGCGCCCCTCTTCGCGCCGCTGGGCTTCGCGGACTGGCGGGTGTCCACGGCGCTGATCACCGGCTTCATGGCCAAGGAGAGTGTGGTTTCGACCCTGACCATTCTGTATGGTTCCTCGGCTGCGCTGGGGGCAGCGCTTTCCCCGGCGGCAGCGGCTCCCCTGCTGGTGTTCTGCTTGCTGTACACCCCCTGCATTGCGGCGGTGGCTTCCGTCAAACGGGAACTGGGCAGACGCTGGGCGGCCGTTATGGTGCTGAATCAGTGTGTTGTGGCGTGGGTTGCGGCCTTGATCGTGCGGCTCATCGCACGGATGGTCCTCTGAACGAAGCTCTGATTTGAAAAGCAAACGCTCCTCTCTGCGCAGAAATCGGCGCGGAGAGGAGCGTTTTTTGCGGGTGAGCGCTTGACAAACGGAGCGGCCTGTGCTAAAATACTTCAAAAATGAACAATTCAAAGATGGAGTGATAAGGATGCGAGAGATGAATCCCAGCATGGAGTTTGCGAATAAGACCGCCCTCGCCTACAGCGCCGTCTGCAAGCCGCTGTGTCAGGAACTGGGGCTGCCCCAGACTGCCTTCGACATCCTGCTGTTTCTGGCCAACAACCCGGCCTACAAAACGGCCAGCGACATCGTGGACGTCCGCCGCATCAAGGCGAACCTTGTCTCGGTGAACGTGGACAAGCTGGTGCAGGAGGGGCTTCTGGAGCGCCGCCCGGTCCCCGGCGACCGCCGCAAGACCGAGCTGCACTGCACCGAAATGGCGCAGCCCATCATCCAGCGCGGCCAAGCGCTGCAGGAAGCGTTTTTTGCACGGCTGATGCAGGGCATCGACCCGGCCCAGCTTCGGGCATTCTACGATACCATCGCGCGGATGGGCGAAAATCTGGATGCGATTCTGGAAGGAGATCTATAAAATGAATGTGTTGTTTACGATCGTTGTGACCTTTTTTGCCGGGATGGGCGCGGGCCTTGGCACCGGCTTTGCGGGGATGAGCGCCGCCGCCGTCATCAGCCCGATGCTCATCACCTTCCTCGGTATGGACCCGTATATGGCTGTCGGCATCGCCCTTTCGTCGGACGTGCTGGCCAGCGCAGTATCTGCCTACACCTACCATAAAAACAAGAATTTGGACGTCAAGAACGGCCTCATCATGATGGCAAGCGTGCTGCTGTTCACGGTGGTGGGCAGCTACATCGCCAGTCTGCTCCCCTCGGCCACCATGGGCAGCTTCTCGGTCTTCATGACCTTCCTGCTGGGCATCAAGTTCATCGTCCGCCCGGTCATGACCACCAAGGAGACCATGCAGGGCGTCTCCGCGAAAAAGCGTGCCGTCCAGTCCATTGTCTGCGGCGTGATCATCGGCCTGATCTGCGGCTTTGTCGGCGCGGGCGGCGGCATGATGATGCTCCTCATCCTGACCAGCGTGCTGGGCTACGAGCTGAAGACCGCCGTCGGCACCAGCGTTTTCATCATGGCCTTCACGGCCCTGACCGGCGCAGTCTCTCACTTCGCCATCGGCGGGATGCCGGACCTGTTCGTGCTGGCCCTCTGTGTGCTGTTCACCCTTCTCTGGGCCCGTATCGCAGCGGTGTTCGCCAATAAGGCCGACCCCAAGACCCTGAACCGTGCTACCGGCATCGTCCTCGTTGTGCTCGGCATCGTGGTCATGGGCTTCAACTTCCTGACAAAATAACCCGAAACGGAAAAAGACGACGCCTCTTCGGAAGCGTCGTCTTTTTTGCACAACAAGACCCCCGGAGACCTAGCACCTCTCCGGGGGTCGTTTTGCGTGTGTCGTATGCAATTTTGCAAACTTATTGCACCTTTAGCATATGCAATTCTGAAAAAAGTCAAGAGGTTCGCAAAAAATTCAAAAATGAGTTACTTTTCCTCGATGGTCGAATGCTCGATGACCCAATCGGCGGCGCGGCGGATGGCTTCGTTGCGCTGCATCAGGGGGACGTTCACATTGGCCTTGACCTCTTCGAGGGTCTTCTTGGTGCGGTCAGCGCGCTCCTGCAGGTTCTTGTCGATCTCCTCTTCGGTGGGAACGAGGTTTTCGTTCTGCGCGATCTGCAGCAGAGCCATCCGGGCGCGGGTGTTCTTCTCGGCGGCGGTGTGGACGTTGGCCGTGAAGTTCTCGCGGGTCTGGTGAATCTGGCTCAGGTAGCGGTCGAGGCTCAGCCGCTGCATCTGAAGCTGCTGCTGGATGTTCTCCATCTCATGCTGGTAGGTGCTCTCCACCAGAACGCTGGGCAGCTCGCCCTCGGCGGCGGCCGCCAGCTGGGTCAGGATCTGATCCTTGGCGCGGTTCAGGGCGCTGGAGTGCTTGCCGTCATACAGCTGCTTGCGGACCTGCTCCCGGAACTCCTCCATGGTGTCCACCTTGCCGACCTTCTTGGCGAAGTCGCTGTTCAGGGCGGGCAGCTGGCGGACGCAGACGTCCAGCAGCTTGATCTTGAAGACCGCGGGCTTGCCGGCCAGATCCTTCACGTGATAACGCACCGGGAAGTTGACCGTGATCTCGAACTCTTCGCCGCCCTTGTGGCCGAGGATGCCGTCCTCGAAACCGGGGATCATCCGGCCGCTGCCCAGCTGCAGGGTCTGGTTCTTGGCGGAGCCGCCCGCGAAGGCTTTGCCGTCCAGCAGACCTTCGTAGTCCATGTGGACGATGTTGCCTTTGACGGCGGGACCCTTGTGGGGTACCAGCTCGGCTGCAGCGGCGCGGCGGCGCTCCAGCACGGCGTCGATCTCCTTGTCGGTGACGGCCGGGGTGACGCACTCGACCTTGAAGCCGGTAGTCTGGGTCAAGGTCAGCTCCGGCTGCAGGGCAGTGGTGGCAGTGGCCACAAAGCCCTCGTCCTTCTTCACGCTGACCAGATCATAGCTGGGCTCGTCCACAGGCTTGAAGCCGTGTTCTTTCATGGCGGCGTCGTACAGAGCGGGCACGTCCTTGTCCATCAGGTCGTTGATGGCGTCATACCAGAAGGTGTGCTCGCCGCGGTCGGCTTCGATCTGAGCGCGGTCAGCCTCGCCCTTGGCAAAGCCTTTGATGGTGTAGGAAGCGCGGGTGCGCTCGTACACCGCGTTGGATGCGGTCTCCAACTCTTCAGCCGTTGCGCTGAAGGTCATTTTGCAGACACTCTTTTCGGGAGTTTCCACGCTTACCAGTTTCATAGAAATCGAACCTCCGTGTTGCCCCAAAAGGAGCGAATTCAAACATTAGTAAAGTTATTATAGCACAAGTGGGGCAAAAGCGGTATAATAAAAATGCAGAAAAAGTGCGAAGAGGATGGATTTTGCCGGTCCGGGCGGGCCGGAATGCAGGATTTTTGCGGGAAATACGAAAGGATGTGCATCGTATGCGCTTGTTTGACGTTCTGGGACCGGTGATGATCGGTCCCTCCTCCAGCCACACGGCGGGTGCAGCCAAGATCGGATATACGGCCCAGAAGCTTCTGGGTGACCTCCCGGTGGAGGCCGACATCGGCTTGTACGGCAGCTTTGCCACCACCGGCAAAGGCCACGGCACCGACCGTGCCTTGGTGGCCGGTCTGCTGGGCCTCCGCCCGGACGACCCCCGTCTGCCGGATAGCTTTGCGCTGGCCCAACAGCAGGGCATGAAGTTCCGTATCCATCCGGTCGAGCTCCGCTCAGGCCACCCGAATACCGCCGTCCTGACCCTAAAAAGCCGGACAGGCCGGGTCCTTTCCATGAAGGCGGCGTCGGTGGGCGGCGGACGTATCCGCGTCACCGAGATCGACGGCGTGCCCGCTGACTTTGGCGGCGACAGCAACACCCTGATCATTCACAATGAGGACACCCCCGGCTGCATCGCCGAGGTGACCGCTTCGCTGGCGATGCGGCGGATCAACATCGCCTCCATGCAGGTGTTCCGCGCGGGCACCGGAAGCTATGCCGTCATGGTGCTGGAATGCGATTCCCACATCCCGCACCCGCTGGTGCAGCAGCTGGCTGTGATGCCCGGCATCCTGAAGGTGACCTGCCTGAACGTTGACGAACCCGAAGAAAGTGCGGAGGAATGAGCCATGTCCTTTTTATCTTGTGAAGAAATGCTGGCGGCAGCCCGCACCCAAAAGATCTCGCTGGCCGAAGCAGTGCTGCGCAGCGACTTAGCCGAGAGCCGCCTGACCGAGGAGCAGAGCCGCCACACGATGCGGCATCTGTGGCACGTCATGGAAGCCACCAGCCGCGAGTATGACCCCGCTCAGCGCAGCCGGAGCGGCCTGTCCGGCGGCGACGCCGCCAAGGTGGAACAGGCCCACAAAGCGGGCAGGAGCTACGGCGGCGATTACCTTGCCGAGGTGACGGCGGAGGCCCTGAAGACCGCCGAGTGCAATGCCTGTATGAAGCGGATCGTCGCCGCCCCCACGGCGGGCAGCTGCGGCGTCCTCCCGGCGGTGCTGCTCCCCCTCGCCCGCGTGGGCGAGGCGGATGAGGATGCCATCTGCGAGGCCCTCTACGTGGCCGCTGGGTTTGGTCAGGTCATTGCAGCCCGCGCCACCCTTGCGGGCGCGGAGGGCGGCTGTCAGGCCGAGGTGGGTGCCGCCAGCGCCATGGCCGCTGCGGCCCTCTGCCACCTGAAGGGCGGCACGCCGGAGCAGTGTGCCGCGGCTGCCGCTATGGCGCTGGGCAACCTGCTGGGCCTCGTCTGCGACCCCGTGGCTGGTCTGGTGGAAGTCCCCTGCGTCAAGCGGAATGTTGTCGGCGCGGTGAACGCCGTCGCCTGCGCCAATATGGCGCTGGCGGGTGTGGACTACGCCATCCCCTGCGATGAGGTCATCGACGCCATGGGCCGCGTGGGCAGTCTGCTCTCCCCCGACCTCCGCGAGACCGGCCAAGGCGGCCTTGCCGCCACCCCCACCGGCGTCCGCATTGCGGAGCGTCTGGCTGAGAACGACGGCTGATGACCGGATAAACGAAAAGACGTACTTTTTTGAAGCGCTCGAAGAAAAACGAGAAATCACAGAAGATTTTTTCAAAAAACAGTTGACAAAACCCCGCCTGAGTGATAAAATACATCATGTTCCGACCGGAACGTATGCGTTGGTAGCTCAGCTGGATAGAGTGACTGACTAC